>Ga0315284_10008646_pt1 | contig 14537 bp, 12 predicted proteins | sample YL17G09_16_MG_FD_203696 | JGI IMG/M metagenome (GOLD analysis project Ga0315284, IMG submission 203696) | Sediment microbial communities from Yellowstone Lake, YNP, Wyoming, USA - YL17G09_16 | ecosystem: Environmental > Aquatic > Freshwater > Lake > Sediment | place: USA: Wyoming | collected... | reverse complement strand
AGCAGTAACAAAAGCAAATGTAGCAGCTAAAGCAGTTATAAATGCAGAATCAAAAGCAACCACTAAAACAACCGCTAACCTAGCAGCTAAATCAAAAGAATTAGCAAATGAAAGAAGAGTAGCCAATTTAAATGCAGAAGTATTTAAAAAAGCTGCAGCAAAAGCAAAAGAATTAGCAAATGAAAGAAGAGTAGCCAATTTAAATGCAGAAGTATTTAAAAAAGCTGCAGCAAATACAGAAGAAAATACAGCAGAGATTGTAGCAGCTCAAGCAATTGTAAATACAGAACAAAAATTAACATCTAAAGAAGAAGTAAATGAAGCAGCTTCAATCTCTAATTTTGAAAATAAAAAATTAGCAGCTCAAGAAGTTGTAAATACAGAACAAAAAGAAACAGCTTCAACTGCTGCAAAATATATAGAAGTAATACAACAATCACCAATAATAAAACTTCAAGAAAAGAACAATCAAATAAATTCATATAATTTTTTCAAAAATCGACAATTAATGTATAATTTATTATTAGAACCACCTTTACCAATTAGTAAAAATCCGATTAAATATTAATTCCAATAAAATTATTTAGATTTAACAAAAATTAATACTTCAAAGAATAAAGGGGTAAAAATAAATGCGAGTGCTGAAGATTATGCTCGCGTATTGACATAGATATACACAAACCAATCTCCAAAAATGGTAATCACTTTTATAATTTCAAAGATGTTAATTTTCTTTGTAAAATGAACCCAAACATCAGACTATTTCATAATCCTTATTCTTCATTAAATTTATATATTTGTATAAATTATAAATGCCACAAATTGGAGATAAGAATGTTAAGAAGACTTCTTCTGATTCAAAACGCCATTTCACGGTTGTTATGGGAAATAAAGAGCACGGACTTTATGTTAGTTCTACTCCTTCTTCTGCTGCCAAAAAGGCTGTAACAAAACTCTGCACTTCTAATAAAAGCAAAAAAGTAGAATTGTATATTCGCGAAATAACCCAAGGCTCAAAAAAGAAGACTTATGGACCTTATGTAGGATACATTGAAAAACTAAAGAATCCTATAGAATTGAAGGGTCGCGTAATTAGATATAAATCAGTTGCTAAATTAATCGGGAAATCAGTCGCAAAAAAAGGAGGTGGAGAAAAAAATAAGGCAAATTCAAATGAAAATAATCCAGTGCATACTTTTAATAGTTTAAATAATTTTTCATCAAATAGTGCAGAAGGTTTAAGTAAGACTGTTGAACAAAAAAAGAAAAATGCTCAAAAAAACCAAGAAAATGCTAATAAAGCTAAAATAAAAGCAAGTGAACTTAAAATAACAGCTAACGCATCTAAAAAACAAGCAACTGAAAATCAACAAAAAGCAAATGAAATGAGAAAAATAAAAAATCAAGCTAAAAATAAAGCAAACGAATCTGAAAGAAATTTTAGTAATTTACAAAAAAAATATCCTGAAGTAAAACTAAATAAAACAGCGGAAAATTCAGGAGCAGCAGCAAATCCAGCAAATGCAGTAGTAACATCTCCAGTAGCAGCAGCAAATGCAGCAGTAACATCTCCAGTAGCAGCAGCAAATGCAGCAGTAAAAGCAGCAAATGCAGCAAATGCAGCAGCAGTTAATACATCAAAAGGAAACGATAAAGAACGCTTAGAACAAAAACCAGAATTTACGAAAAACCAAAAGAGGCTCTTGGGGTTGACAAGTAATAATTAAAGATAAAATGCTAAAGTTTTTATCTTTTCTAAAAAAAGAAATAATTTTAGAAATTCAAAAAAATCAAAGATTTATTGAATTTATGAAAAAAAAATAAGAAAGAATTAACTGAACTAAAGAAAGATAAAAAAGCGTATATAACATTTTTTATTGTTCGACATAGATTGGGATGCTTCATGCTACTTTAATCCAAAGTCAGATTCTATTAATTTTTCAGCCTCTTTTCTCTCAGATTCATCATATAAAACGGTTAATTCCATAGTAAAATTTTTATACGCGATTTTAGTTATAATATCGCGAAATACTATACTACCGCAACTACTAACTTCACCAATTGTGGCAATTTTGCAATTTTATTAATAACGAGTGATTTGATTTAAAAATATTCACATATATTTTCTTAGTAACCAGTATTTTTATGGATAATTTCCTAAAATTAAAATCAGAAGCTTTCACCCATTTTTTATTATTTATTTTTCAAAGTTTGCCATCATTTCCAATAAGAAGATCATTATTTTTATAATATGTAGTGGATATACTGGGAAATCTTTAATCTCACAAAGTGATATTAAAGATTAATAATTATAAATTTCCTATTCTAGCCTTTTTTATCTTCAATTGGGAATTAGTATTATTTATAAATTTATGGGGGAATTCCAATGAATACCCCGCCTTCAAATATTCTTCAATCTCAAAATCTTGTTCCCAATAATTTACATCATCTATAACGAAAAAAACATTTGGAGATATATTATGTAAAGCCTCAATATCCTTTTTACAAAACTTCCAGCAATCTATGTGAACTACAATAAATGGTTGAAGTAAAACTCTGTTTTTTCATTTTATCGTAAAAATCTGTATTACAATCGATTTCCTCTGTATCATGAACTACTTTATTATTATTTAGTAATAAATAGCATTTAGACATCCATTTTTTACAAGCTGAATTAGCAGAGTTTAATGGAAGAGCACATAGAAAACAAACAACATCCGAACATCCAATATTATCTAATAGAAAAATATTATATAATATATATGCCAAATAAAGAAAATATGGACTCTGTTATGGACTCTGTTAATACGATAAGTGACTTCGTGGATGAGATCAACAAAAATAAATTAAATAATAGTCTAAAAAAGAGAAATACATTCATGAATGAAAAAGATTTATTTAGAGAAATTGGAATATTGGACCCTCAAGGCTTACAACTTAACCCTCTTACTGGTGAAGTATATGAAGACATCTATTATAACTCCAGTAAAAATGTTGGAGACGACAATGTTACTTATAAATTTTTGTCCAATCAATGGTCTAATTATCCAATGTATTCCAAGAGCATGGAAACTATAAAAGCGATTTATGAAAATGAGGTTGTTCTAGTTATTTCAGGAACAGGAAGTGGTAAGACTGTATTAACACCCAAATTCGCGCTACATGCTCTTAATTATCAGGGACGCATTGCAATTACGAACCCAAAGCGCATTCCATCGAAAGAAAATGCAATTTATGCAGCAAAAACGCTGGGTGTTAAATTGGGCAAACAAGTTGGCTTGAAGTACAAAGGGTCAGATTCTGCCCATTATTCAGCGAATGACGCCAAATTAATTTACTGCACTGATGGCTATATAGTTGCTAAATTAGAGATGGACCCAATGCTGTCAGATTTTGATTGTCTTATTATTGATGAAGCCCATGAAAGAAATGTGAATATTGATCTGCTCTTGCTTTTAGTGAAAGGTTTGATTAAACGCCGCCCGGACTTTAAACTGATTATTATGTCAGCGACAATAAATGAGAAGATATTTATAAATTACTTCCCAAAAAAAGAGTATAAATTTGCCTTTATAGATGCAGGAAGTATGTCTTATATGCCCATAGAAGAGTATTTCTTGGACACCCCTATCAATAAATTTGATGAGAATGGAAATGTAATAGGAAAAAATTTTATTCAAGCAGCAGTTGACCGCGTGGTGAAAATATTACGAGAAACTCCGGAGGGAGATATTCTCGTATTTTTTCCAGGCAAAGGAGAAGCACAAGACGGGATAATGCTTTTACATAATGAATTGGAGCGAGTTAATAAAAATCTGGACTCCAAAATATTTGCTGATATTCTACATTCAGGGACACGCAAAGAAGCTCAGGATTTATTGATAAATAATAAGAAATATAAGGAAAATACAAAATTTACCAGGAAAGTCATTTTCGCGACGGAAGTGGCGGAGAGTAGTATAACTGTTAAAGGATTGGATTATGTGGTAGATTCAGGATTAGCGAATGATAATATCTACTATGGCGCCAAAAATTTGGTTAGTTTGGAGAAGAAATACATAGCAAAGGCAAATCATAGACAAAGGAAAGGACGTGTTGGCAGAAAGAGAGCTGGGTTTTGCTATAATTTATTCACAAAGAAGGAGTATGATGAGAAATTTCCGGAATACCCCGATGCTCCAATATTGACGGACGATATTTCCGAAAATGTCCTATTATTTTTGAGCAATAAAGAACTCGTCACTCACATAAACTACCCATTTACTTATCCAGTAATTGCAAATCGCACTAAAAAAGTAATTGGAGGTACTGCCAACAATGCTGCCAACAATGCTGCCAACAATGCTGCCAACAATGCTGCCAACAATGCTGCCAACAATGCTACCAATAAGGCTACCAATAAGGCTACCAATAAGGCTATTATGGCGGCACCTCCATCCCTGGGGCTTGGCACAGATTTGGCAACATTCTTGGCAACAATGATAGAGAAGCCACCCATTGATAATATAAAGAGAATATTGGACCGTATTGAGGCGCTCGGTGGAATAAAAATAACAAACAACCGGGGAGAAGTTACAGATATGGGGCGCGCAATGGCTGTTTTTGGGTTCACACCAGAGATTGGCAAAATGATTATTAGTGGGTATAATTATCATTGTCGAGATGAAGTTGCCAATATTGCCGCAATATTTGATGTATCTGAAATGCGCATGGACACTATTTTTGACAGGTTTTCCAGCAGATCCAAAGATGAATCCCTGAAGAAATTGGAAAAACAGAAATACGACAAAGTGAAGAAGAAATTTGCATCTGCTATGGGTGACCATATAAGTTTAGTGAATATTTACAGAGATTTTTTTGAGAGACGCTATGACACCACAAACCGCAAAACGGGGAGAATTTTGAAAGAGAAGAGGGGGGATGCGAAAGAATGGTGCAAAGAGAATTATTTGAATTATAATAGGCTGGATAAAGTTCGAGATGTAGCGAAACAAATAAACCGTAAATTCGGCAGAGTAATTCAAATTTATAGAGAGACACACCCTGAGAATAAGCCTAGTCATATTTTTATGAATATTCCGCCAACTATTTCAGATAAAAAAGAGGAAAATATATTAATGGCAGTTATCCAGGGATTTTATGTGAATTTGATGCGCAAGGTTGGCGACAGAAGATATATAAATTGCTTCCCCCCAGATAAAACAACTGCGATGTTAACAATGGATTCTTTATATGCATCTATTCGAGCGACAACAAATTTTGCAGTATACAGTGAACTAAAGTCAATATTTGGGAGAACTGGATATGCAATTGTTTCAAAAGTTCCACCAAGTATGATTGAGAATTTGAAAAAATCGGAAGTTGGAAAGAAATTTGAGTCATGTTTTGGGAAAATTGAAGTTATAAATTCACCCCAAGATAGGGGCAGAAAAGGGCAGAAGAGCTATGGGAAAGGTAAAGGAAAGAGCCGTGGAAAGAGCCGCGAGAAGAGCCGTGGGAAGAGCCGCGAGAAGAGCCAAAAAAATGGATATGTTCGTTAATTACTTTCTCGAACCAGTGTTCCAGAATCATCTACATTAACTGCCGCATCTAATTGTAAAGCTGCATCAGATATAAGTTTGTTAGAAAGAGCCTTCTGGACGATATATATGCGTTTGATGCGAAATAATATTGTCTCGGCGCGAACAATGTCATCTGCTGTGAAGCTTAGTTTGTCACACAACACATTATGTTCCTGATTCAAACTCGTAATGGCATCTTTATTTTTTTTGTCTAGATATCCTTGATTGATTAGAACCTTAAGTTTTGTGTAAATGCCATTGTATTCATCATTGAACAAAACCATTTTGTCAATTCGTTTTTCTAATTTCTCCTCATGAAACTTGCCAATTTTTTTGATGCCAAAACACCTTTTCATAATATTGCAGAAAAATTGTTTTTGACCACAAAATGAACAATTTGAGTCCATTGGACAACCGGGTAAATGTTTGCCCGATGATGAGGGAATTTTTAATTTTTCAGAACAGTCACATCTTGCAGCAAAAAACAGAGTCATTCTGATAGTTCGCTAGTTCGCTAATCAAATGTAATTTTATTTTCTTTCGCATCAATTTTTTTGTAATAATTTTGAAAATCTTTAATTTTCAACATTCTTAAAAGTACAAAAGTTTAATATTTTATTTTATAATTTTTTAATGACTGAATTGTCCTTTTTTTAGATTATTCAGGCTTTTTTTTAAGCAAGGTAAAAGAGGTAATTTCTCCTCTGCATTCTGGACACAAGTTGTAGTTTTTGCATCCAGAATCCCAATTCCTGTGACTGCAAGTCTCGCAAAAAACATGCATACAGTTGGTTCGAACAAATCTGCAAGATGTTCCATCTTCAGACTCAGCTGGTTTTGCACACAGTGAACAATCCTTTGGATAATCTTCAGGTGAGACCAGTTGTTCACCAGAAATGTCTGGGTGTGGGTGTTCAACTTCTCTGGGTGGTGGCGGTGCTCGCGGTGGTGGAGGCGGAGCACCACCACCGCGAGCAAAACCACCACCAAATATCACATTGGCTAATTCTCTTCTGAGCCGGAGGTCATCTTGTAGGTGGTCTTGATGGTCTAACAAACACGTCAAAATATCCAAGACCAACCCATCGTTTCCAGAAAAGTAGTCTCTGCAATTTTGGGTATTTCTTGATAAGAAGCTGAGCATTGACTCAACGTCTGTGAGAAAGCATCCAGAGCATGGACAAGAAATTGACCGAAAATTTCGAGAATCTCTGAAATGTGCTCGAAGCATCCTGGTCAAGAATTGAAGCAAAAAAACCAACTGTGCGGTTCGATCGCTTTGCAATGCCAAAATGCTTCGAGCTTCACGACATAATGCAGCAGCTTGTGCTTCAGCAGCAGCTTGTGCTTCAGCAGCAGCTTGTGCTTCAGCAGCAGCTTGTGCTTCAGTAGCAGCTTGTGCTTCAGTAGCAGCTTTTGCATCAGCAGCAGCTTTTGCATCAGCAGCAGCTTTTGCATCAGCAGCAGCTTTTGCATCAGCATCTGCTTTTGCTTCAGTAGCAGCTTTTGTGGTTGCGATACCACAGAATCCTTTTAGAAATGCACTTGACAATTCAGGCGGTTCAGATGACTTAACTTTTGGAGAAGAGGCTGGTTTTGGAGGAGAGGCTGGTTTTGGATTCTGAGAAGGCTCAGATCTAATCGCAGCCCCACCACCAGTTGTTGTGGATGAACTCTGTTTGCCACTACTTGTCAACCTTAAATGCTCATCCTCCAGACAACGAAAAATGAGACCTGAAATCTCTGGATGTTCTTGGATATTAAAGACAAATCGCCAGAAAAGCCGTTCAAATTCAAGCTCAGGTATTAGATTCGGACCAAAGATTGCCATGAAGAACCTCAGTTTCGACTCCGGGCAAGTGCAATGCGAATTTGCATTTTGCAAGATGCGACCTTGTACGCGTTTCTGGAGATTGTCAAACAGATCGAACAAAATAATCAATCGATAAGCTTGTGAGAATTGTGGGCTGTTCGGTAACAGACCAAACGTGAAAAGCATTGTTCCCACCAAAGTCGCTACATCAAGTCCAGCAAATGCATGAGCCATCTTGGCTAATCGTTGTGCTTCTCTGGCAAGTTGAACCCTTTTGGTGACAGCAGCATGACCACCAGAAGAACCAGAAGGAGAAGAAGGATTTCCGTTCATGTCGAAGGTACCTTCTTATAATAAAAATTTATTTTCAAATTAGCATCAATTTTTCCTCAAAATTGATTGTATTGGTACCCGACAATTTGGACATGTAGAATGATCTTCAATCCATGGTGTTAAGCAGCTTGAATGGAAACAATGGTCGCACTCAGATGGCTTCATAATTTGTTGCAACAGCTCACATTCATCGTGACAAATGCTACATTGACCGTTGACCTCAAAATCACCATCAATCATCAATGGCGGTGATACCGGATTTCTAGGTGGAATTACAGGCATTACAGGCATTACAGGCATTACAGGCATTACCTGCATCAACTGCATCACCTGCATCAGCTGCATCACCTCAAAATTTTGAAAGTCATTAGGTAATCTTCTGACAAAATTGTCTGAATTGCCAGGATTCATGAATGGACGGTTTGGACAATCAATATTGTGAACGCCCATTCGATCCATACGAGTGCCACAGTGTGGACATAAAGGAAGAAAGGGACATCCACGCTTATGTTCCGCAAATTGTGGCTCAAGACGCGAACCACATTGTCCTAGTTCCAATTCACCAGTTTGTAAATTGATTCTAGAAACCATATGCGAGCATTTGGGTGTGCATTCGCACGCGTAATTATGGATCCCACCATTACTGGCAAAGTCTGGTCCACAAGTGCAGCCTTCGATGATACTTAGTTCGCTCATCTGCCAAACAACTAAAAAAATGCTAAAAAATGCATCAATTTTTAGTCCCTTTAAAAACTCTATAAGTTTTTAATCTCTCAGCACATTTTACATTAACGAAGCGCGATTCGCACTTCGTTACCACGAAGTTGTCAAAAGGGGCTATTAAAACCGCGAAAACAAATTATTAAACAAGATTACGAGGAATATAGTTTCCAAAAATGTGATTGTTCTGAATCTCTTCATATCTACTGAATATGAATCCAAAATGCGAGGAATTACTATATTATATGAAATCATAACAAGAAGAACCTTAATTAAGAATAAGCACAGTGTTATGAGAAATAGCATAAATCCATTTCCACTGGATGTTTCTGGCATGATAGACGCTCCACCACTCATCATTTTTTTCATAATACCACCACCATTTTGTGAATTAAATATGAAATGTTCTACTAAAGAGCCAAACATGTTTCTTATACAATAACAAAGAAAAATATTTTATATTCATATTACATGAATATAAATAACCCCGGTGGCTGCACTCCATGGGATAAAAAATATTGGAATGAATCTATTCAGAAAACTCAAATTGACCCAGCCCTCTCCAATTGGTTGAATAGCTGTACTCTCTGTAATTTCTATATTCATGAAGAAGAGAATAGTTATTTATGTGATCGATCTTTCTATCAAGGTGTAATCAAACCACCCTGTAATAATCCAAATTTTCTGGCTAGCCCGAAAAATAGTGCCGATGAATTGTGTAAAACCCGTTTTTTCTAAATTTCCAGCCAATAACGCCCCCAATTCGCATCGTATCTTCATACACCCTCTTTTTTAATTCTTCATCTTGGTCACATTTAGGGATCATATCTGGTCCTTTATTAATTTCCAAAATATATGGTTCTCCATTTTCTGCAACAATTACATCTACGCCAAATAATTGGAAGCATATTTTATTATGATGCATTTCATCGTAAAAAACGGATGCAATTGCTCTGGAGAGGAACTCCATTTTTTCCTCTATTTTATCCCAAATTACTTTGCTTCTGTCTTTCCCCAAAAATTGTCTCAAATCAGGAATACTATGTGGGAGTCCATCATTTTTATAAATATTTGAATCCATTTGATAACTTGTGATATGTGTATCAAATGATATTTCATCTCCTGTCTTTTTATTTGTGTATAATATTTTTCCATTGCGATATAGATAAAAAGTAAGATTATTACCCTCTTTTTTAATCACATAGTAAATACGTATATTTATCTTTCGACCTTTAATAGTCAGTGTATTTTTCATAAACCGCTGGGCAACCTTAAAATTATCTTTGACGCATTCTTCTAATTCTTCTTTTGTCATAGCAAATTTAAGTCCAAGTTTTCTCTGCACATTTTTCTTACAAATCAATATATTATTCTTATCATTTTTATCAAGGTAGTTATACGCCATTTCTAATTGCAGTCGATCTTGTATAATAAATGTTTCAGGCATAATTTGGCTAGCAAAAGAGCGACCATATGTCATCTCCAATATGGACCATATTGAATTTTTACTCACAATCTGATCACAGCCTTTTAATCCAAAAATATATTTGCCATAGAAGATATTTTCTGACATCTCTTTCTCAATATTATTATATCCACATGGCATATATAAATCAAAGCCTTCTTTTTGAAGATTTATTTTATGTTTTTCAAAAATACTACTTAATAATGTATTATTTGGTCTATCGCTACATTTATAATATGTCATCTTCTTTGGAATAATATAATACCCGATGATTGGAATAATAATAATGATAATGGAAATAATAATAATGATAATTTTTTTCATATATTATTTATAAGAAAATATTATGATTTTGCAATACTATTATTCAAAGGTGGTGCACTTGCGATTCCAACTGCAGCTAAATTAGTAGCCGAATTATTTGCAATTAAATTACCAAGTTCTGGAGCAGTACCAAGCATAATTTTTCCATAATTTTTTTTATTTTTTTCTTTAATTTCATCTTCTTTATTTATAGATTCTTCCGTTACATTTGCTCTACAATTTATATAATCAATTAATCTTCGAATAAGATGTTCGATACCTAATTCCGTAACAACAACACCAAATCCCAAAAAGAATATCCATGCTTTTTTAATTGAAATAGCCGATAAAAAACTTGCTAATATTATTCCTGATATTACAAATAATTGCATCGGTATTCCATATTCTAATTTTAATATAATGAGAATTCCAATTGTAATCCAGAAAAAAATGGAAGGTATCATTATTTCCATAATACTTCCTTTCATCGTAATTTGGTCGTCTTTTTTCTTATGTATTAGGTAAAAAATAGCACCAAAACCAATTCCAAATCCAATTCCAATCACAAAAAATAATAATAGGAATAAATAACGTTTCAAAGGTGTCATAATATATTATATATATTGAATAAGATTTAATTTTTTCATAACATTCCCTATTTCCCTCAAACCACACCTCTCCATATTTGAATAAGATATGTAGATTCTTTTTTGCCCATAATAAATAAAACAAAATAATACATAAAGCATATTCAAATTCTTATTATCTTCATCGATATCAAAATCATTCGTTATATATTTCAAAAAACTCCCGTATATATTTCCATTCACATAAGAATGATGGCTCATAATATAATCCCTATTTTTGTCAGGAATCATATTCTTCATTGCGTTCCATTGATTATTAGCAAAATAAATAATCCCTTTATTTTTTATCTTCAATAATATTTCCAAATCATCATAATCACACTGGGTATGTTTCACATATATTTCATTCGAAAATAATTTGGGAACCACAGAGTGAATTACAATATGCATTTTATCGGACAATTCTTGGGGCACCAAATCTTCACCAAAATGTAAATAAATTTTATTATTAGAATTGGGGGAATTGTATTTTTTTTGAAATGATGGAACAAAAAGGTTGTAATCTAATGTCGAAAATAATTTTAAATGATTTTGTTGATGAAAAAGTTTGTTTAATACTGAAATAAAATTCGGATAAATTAAATTAATCATAGTATTATCTAAAAATAATCTATCATTCGCATTATATATTTTCTTAACAATTGACATAGCCCCAGTTCGATTATCTTTATTTGTTATTAATGCATTAGATTCTGACGATTCTACCTGATATCTCGAATCATAATATCCATCATACATAAATGAGAAACCACTTACATAGAGTGATTGAATATTCTGCCGTAAAAGAATTAATAGAATCAATAAGAATGAATTAGGCTCAAATTTAAGCGCCATCATTAGCTGTTGAAAGAAATCATTTTCAATGCATTCTAACGGAATTTTAGGCAAATTTTTAAAATCTTTCTCTGCTGAAATCATTTCTTTAGGATAAGGACAAAATATAAGTTTGGGCAATTTTTCTGGTAAACTATCTAATATAGCAGGAGTCTTAAAATTATATATCCAAACATCAGTTCGGCTGCCTATTTTTGAAATCATTGCTGGATCAATTATAATATTTGAATTTAAACGAATAATAACATCATATTCATCTATTTTTGTACCTTGCTCTATATTTTCAAGATATTGAGCAGGACCAATCAATGCTACTGTTTTATTTGAGACAATTGTCATTAGTCTTTCTTGAACTAAAAATGTAGTAATATATTTAGAAAATTCTAGAGTTGGGCGAAGAATTAGAGCTTTTTTATTATGATCTTTAGATAGATCTTTTGATGGCTCCTTAGAAGGATCCTTGGAAAGCTCCTTAGAAGGCTCCTTGGAAAGCTCCTTAGAAGGCTCATTTTTTTTAAGTATTCTTAGATCTTTTTGAATACTTTGAAGTTGTGGTTTTTGGATAATTTTTTGTTTCTTCAAATATTGGATTTTAAGAGAATATAAATATTGGAAATGATTAAAAAGATTTCTTTTTCTAAAATCCTTGGATAAATATTGTAAAATTTGTATTTGTTCATAATCCTTCAATAATAAAAAATTCTGGGATACATTTCGATTCATTAAGAATAAAAATAAAAAAAAAATTAATATTAATCTAATAATAACCTATGAATTATATATTTATTTTGAAAGAAGAAAAAACAGAAACAATCCATAAATTTAATAAAATTAAAAAATGGTTTATTTCAAATTTTTATTCAAATATTGAGGATAAAATATTATATGTATATGAAAATAAGATTAATATATCTGCTCCTTATTTTTTAAATTTTTATATGATTGCCCCAAATGTTTTTCCAATGTTAAATAGTTGTCTTTTAGAAAATGCACTAAAGCAAAAAAATTCAATTTGTGAAGATCACATTAATACAATTATTAACCTACAATTGAAAAATCCAATAAAAATAGAAAATGAAAATACAATCATAAATTTCACTCAATTATATAATATATTCACAAAATTACCAACTCATACTTATGGAATAATTCAAGAATACCATATTAATAAAATACATCATTGCAAATGGTTTTATGTAGAAGATAATAAAATTCCTAATTTTTTGGATGATATGAAAAATAAGTATTTTACATGGGAGAATATGAATCAAGTAAAATTGATAATTGCATGTCATTATCCAAAAATAATATATTATGATGGGAAAAATAAGTATGAATCCAAAAAAATGGTAGAAAAATGGAATATTCAAACACCAAAAACCTATAAACAATTCCAATCATTGAAAGATATTACACAAGAAGAAATAAATAAACTTCCCACTTGTATAATAAAACCCACTAATTGGGATGGTGGAAAATATATTTTTAAAAATTACAGTAATTCTCCATTATCAGCCAAACAATTACAGAATGATTTTCATAAATTTAACACTAAAAATATTCATAAAGAAATCATGGCGTTAATTTCAAAAACACATAAACCCTCTATCATTGCAGAAGAATATATAAAAGACTTCTCTTCCCAATATACATCCCCTTGTGAATTTAAATTCTATATGTTTCAGCGCAAAATATTATTTATATTAGCGACAAACCGGAAAGTAAATAAGAAAAAATTTAATTTCTTTGATGAAAATTTTTGTAAATTGCCCATCACATTATACAGTTTTATTCGAAATGAACTCAAATATCAATGTCAAAAACCCTCTTATTTTGATAAATTAAAAGAAGATGTATATAAAATTTATGATATCTTTGATAAAGATATGAAAAATACATTTATGGGAAAATTCATTCGAATTGATTTTTTCATAAATAAAGAAAATTATTGGTTTGGGGAGTTTTCTTTGTTCCCCAATGGAGGGCATGGAGATAATCTCAATGATTATGGCAAAAAAGCCTTTATCAAAAATTGGATTCCTGAAGTTTTTGAAATCTTAGAGAAGTAAGTTCAACTTATTTTATTATTTTTTGAAGTCCTCTACGGGTAAATGCACCAAGAATGCTTATTAAAAATCCTAAAACTCCACCCCATAATAAATCAATAATAGCAGTACTTGTAGCATATTTACCAAACGTTGATAAATTAGTCAAATCATAGACTGCATAGACTACTAAGCCAAATACTGCACCATACTTAAGACTGTCTAGTACAATCGCCTCATCGCGAATCTTTGGTAAAACAAAATAGGTATATCCAAATGCGAGTACAAAGAAGCAAATAATTCCTGGTATCATCCTTGTCTTCATGGGCTCACCTTTTTGAATAGTTTTTATCATATTCCCAAATACTTTGCCAGTATAAAGAAAAATCATTGCCCCATCAATGAGAATATAATAGACGTAAATAATGATGAAAAGTAGAAAATTGAAGCCAATTTTGTTCATTCTTATATTATTATAAAAGAAATAAATTAGGGGGGATAAAAAACTCTTCCCCCCTCAGTATTTGGAGGTTAGCCCCTTTTAAAAAGGGGCTTTTATAATAGTCATCTCATCATTATCAAAATTTGATTCTTTTATAAATATTGGCTTTGTATTAGTGAATCCAACTTTTGGAATTTTTTTCATAATATTTATCGTATTTTTTACTTTTTCAGTAATCGGTTTTTCCGGTATTTTTGTCCATTTTTTATTCTTAATGATCCAAAAATATCCATCATTACCAATTTTTATTTCTCCATTTTTAAAGAAAGAAGCTGATATTGTTGGACCAGAACGACCCGCTTTTATTTTTAATT
>Ga0315284_10008645_pt1 | contig 14538 bp, 14 predicted proteins | sample YL17G09_16_MG_FD_203696 | JGI IMG/M metagenome (GOLD analysis project Ga0315284, IMG submission 203696) | Sediment microbial communities from Yellowstone Lake, YNP, Wyoming, USA - YL17G09_16 | ecosystem: Environmental > Aquatic > Freshwater > Lake > Sediment | place: USA: Wyoming | collected... | reverse complement strand
GTATTTCTGACCAATCTCATCGACAGCCGTTTCTCCCCCTCTTAACCTCGCCCGTGAGCGTTGGGTGTTGGGTCTGGGTGTTGCCGAAATCAGAAGCCGACTGACCATGGACCGGTGTGACGGAACTAGGCACTCGAAATCCTCGCGCCCGATTCGTTCGATCGGCCAATAGGCGATTGATGAGGTTTCCCAGACTCCTGGCCATTTTACTTTCCGGCGTTTTGTTCTGCTTGATCGCCGCAGGCTCGAGGGCCGATTCGCAAACCTCGGCAACCGCCAAGCCGCAGCCCCGGGCCGCAGCTCTTCACTCCTCCAATGCGTCGCAGCAACCACCGATTATCTTCGTCCAAGCGCCGGCCATTTCCGGCGATGATCTTCCGAACCGATTCTCACAAGGCAGCCGGCTGGCGCGCACCGCGAACGGATCAACCTCCAGCAAGGTCGTTAACCTGACGCCCGAGTTCTTCGCCGCCGCCGACCCGCAAATCTCTTTCGACGCTTCCAAGGTTCTTTTCGCCGCGCAGCCCGAGGCTGGCGCCCGCTGGCAGATTTGGGAGATGAACGCCGACGGCTCCACGAAGCGCCAAGTTACGCACCTCGAGGCCAACTGTTTCCGTCCCGCCTATCTCGCTCACGACGAATTCGTTTTCACCGTCGTCACTTCCGAGGGTGGGCGTTCCGAATCGCAAATTTACGTCGCCAAGCTGGACGGCACGGAGGCCCACCCCATCACCTTCGGCCCGGGCAACTTCCAACTTGAAACGGTGATGAAGGACGGTCGGCTGCTGGCCTCGGCGGCGTCGCCTCTGACGCCTGGCGCGCGTGATTCCGGTGAGTTGTACACGCTGCGTCACGACGGGACGGGGCTTGCGTCGTTCCGTTGCGAGCATCGCCAGCCGGCGCGGCGCGCGCAAGCCGCGGAGCTAGACGACGGCTCCGTCGTGTTCGTTAAGAATACTCGCGCCCAAGGCGGCGTGGGTGGCGAGCTGGCGATGATCCGCCGCGGCGCGTTGCACAATTCCTCGCTCAGTCCTTTAACCGCGATTTCCTGGTCGCCGCGTCCGCTGGAAGCGGGAAAGCTGATTGTCGCGCGCCGAAACCCGGCGTCTGGAAATTCGAAATTCGATCTCTACGCCTTCGACTCCGCGAGCGGCAGGTTTGGCGAGCTGGTTTACCAAGACCCCAAGCTCTCGAGCGTGCAGGCCGCGCCCGTGTCGGCGCATCCCGTGCCGCGCTGGTACTGGAGCACGCTGAATCCCCAGGCCCACGCCGGCTACTTTGTCTGCCTGGACGCTTACCACTCCGCCGACGCGCCGAAGGGCCGGATTGCGACTCCCATCGCGCGCGTGCGCGTTCTGATCCTCGACGCGGCAACCCATCAGGAGCGCGCCCTGGGTGAAGCCCCGGTGGAAGCGGACGGCTCGTTCTACATCGCCGTGCCGCCGGACAAGCCGGTGCGGTTCGAATTGCTGAACGCAGCCGGAACGGTGATTCGCGCCCAGCAGAGCTGGATCTGGTCGCGGCCGGGCGAGGAGCGCGGCTGCGTGGGATGTCACGAAGACAAATCTGTCGCGCCCGAGAACCGCTGGCCGCTGGCGCTGAAGCGATTCGACACCCCGACGCGGTTGGGAGTGGAGCCAGAAACAAAGGCCGCCCATTGAATTTGTAGGGGCGGTTCATGAATCGCCCCTACGAAAGTCGCAGACGAAACTGAGAAACATGAGCACGCGCACGAAACAATTCGCCTTAATCCTCGCGGCAGGGGTCTCGCTCGCGGCACTGAAACTCGCGGGCCAATCGCCCGCCCCGAAGCCTCAGCCCGCCGTGCTGCCCGCCTACGAAGACGTCACGGAGAAATCGGGCATCAATTTTCGCCACTCCTTCGGCGAGCAAAAGCTCAGCTCGATCCTGGAGGCCACGGGTTCGGGCTGCGCCTGGCTCGACTACAACAACGACGGCAACCTCGACCTCTACGCCGTGAGCGGTCGATATCTCGAAGGCGTCACCAACCACTCGAAAGCCGACGGCACCGACGCTAGCAATCATCTCTTCCGCAACAACGGCGACGGAACGTTCGCGGACGTCACCGCACAGGTCGGCGTGGGCGGCAAGGGTTTCGGCATGGGCGTGACGGTGGGTGATTATGACAACGACGGCTTTGAAGACATCTACGTGACCAACTGGAATTCTTCCGTCCTTTATCACAACAACGGCGACGGCACCTTCACCGACGTGACGGCCAAAGCCGGCGTCGAGAACTCGCATTTCGGCGTGGGCACGGCGTTTTTCGATTACGACCGCGATGGCAAACTCGACCTCTACGTGGGGAATTATCTGAAGTTCGACCCCGCCGCCAAGATGCTTTACTTCACCGCCGACGCCTTCCCCGGCCCGCTCGATTACGAAGGCGACGCCGACCGGCTGTTCCACAACAACGGCGACGGGACATTTATGGATGTCTCGCAGAAGGCGGGCATCGCCAACCCCGCCGGGCGAGCCATGGGCATGACCACGGGCGACTTCAACAACGACGGCTGGCCGGACGTTTACCTCGCCAACGACACGATGGAGAGCTACCTCTACCGCAACAATAAGGACGGGACGTTCACGAACGTCGCGGGCGACGTCAACACGGCGTTCGGCGCCAATGGCGAGGCCACCTCCGCCATGGGCCCCATCTTCGGCGACTACGATAACGACGGCTGGCAGGACCTGTTCGTCTCCGACATGCGCTATCACCGCCTGTTCCGCAACCCCGGCGCCGACGGGTTCTTTCTGGATACGACGGTTGAGACCGGTGTCGCCACCGTTTCCGGCCAGTACGTGGCCTGGGGCGACGGCTTCTTCGATTTCGATAACGACGGCTGGAAGGACATTTTCGTGGTGAACGGCGGGCTCCACTGGTTGGTCCCGATGGAGGACTCGCTGCTGCGCAATAACCACGATTCAACCTTCACCGACGTCTCATCCCAGGCGGGCAGCTACTTGAAGTTTAAGAAGGTAGGGCGCGGGGCTTGCTTCGCGGACTACGACAACGACGGCTTCCAGGATGCCTTCATCGTGGTTCTGGGCGGCAAGGGGATCTTGCTGCGCAACAATCCGCCCGCTCCCGCCAGCCGCAATCATTGGCTGACGTTGAAGCTCGTCGGAACGAAAAGTAACCGCGACGGTTTTGGCGCGCGCCTCGAAGCCACGGCGGGCAATTTGAAACAGACCATCGAGGCAATTTCGGCGGCAGGCTACGCCTCGCAGGGCGACCCTCGGCCGCATTTCGGACTCGGACCGCACGCTGAAGCGGACAAGGTCACCATCACCTGGCCGAGCGGCACGGTGCAGACCCTCGAACACGTCAAGGCCGACGAGATTATGACGGTGACGGAACGCAGCGGCCAAGCACCGACGGCCGTAGGGGCGGGTCTCCGACCCGCCCTGCCGGTCGTTGCAGGGGGTGACAAGCAATGATCCGCGACCGGCACATCCGCTATGGAGTGCGGCAGCTCTGCTGCCGCTTTGCTCTGTCGCGGCTCTGCCGTCGCCTTTTTTCAGCGCAGCCCTCCCTCCCCGAGATTGCGGGAGCAGAGCTCCCGAAAACCAAAGCGGCAGCAGAGCTTCCGCACTCCAAAGTAGGGGCGATTCATGAATCGCCCCTACAAACAAGCTGCGCCTTCGTGTTAATTGCTCTGGCGTTTCTTGGTGCATTCACTTTCTCTACCCCCTACGCCGCCACTCCGAAGAATCCAGCGGGGACGGAAGCCGAGCCCGCTTACCTCACTCCCCTCGATCTCCAGCTTTCGCCCGACGGCCGGAAGATTTACGTGGTTTGTGAGGGCAGCGATTTGGTGCTCGCGGTGGACACCCGCGCTGGGCGCGTAGTGGCGCAGGTGAAGGTGGGACACAAACCCAAGGGCCTGGCGCTCGCGCACGATGGCAAAACGCTCTACGTCGCGAACGAGTGGAGCGACACGGTCAGCGAGATCGACGCCGCCACGTTCGAGGTCCGGCGCACGCTCAAGGCAGGCTGGGGACCCACAAGCCTCGTCGCCGACCGTGCCGGCAAGTACCTCTACGTGGCCAATGGAATCGGGAACAGCATTTCAGTGCTCGACCTCGCGACGGGCCAGGAGCTGAGGCGCTTCGCCAGCCAACGCTCGCCTCAGCACATGGCGCTTTCCCGCGACGGTCGCCGCGTCTATGTCTCGAACGTCTTGCCGCACCTGAGACCATACGACGAGCCGCCGGTTTCCGAGCTGACGGCGATCGACACCAAGAGGCAGATCGTCGCCGAGCGCATCCTCATCCCCGGCGTGATCGAATTGCGGCAGATCGCCGAGGCGCCCGCGCGGCAGGGCGGCTACTTGCTCGTGCCCTTCATGCGGCCCAAAAACCTTGCGCCGCTGATTCGCGTCGAGCAGGGCTGGGTTGTGACGCACGGAATGGCGGTCGTGCGGCCCGGCTCCAAAGTCATCCAGGTGTTGCTCGACGACATTGATTATTACTACGCCGATGGCTACGGCGCGGCGTTCACGCCCGACGGCCGCTACGCGCTAATTACTTCGTCGGGCGCGAATGTCGTCCAGATTTTGGATGCGGCCAAACTCGCCGTCCGGCTGCGGCGCGTGCCCGCCGATGTAATGGCCAACCGCCTGGATTCGGCGCGCGAGTTTGTGATTCGTCGCCTGCCCACGGGCGACGACCCGCGCGGCGTCGCAGTCTCACCCGACAGCCGCACGGCTTACGTCGCCAACCGCATGGACGACAGCCTGACGGTGGTTGACCTCACGCGGCTCAAAGTCGCTTCGCGTATCGACCTGGGTGGGCCGAGAGAAATTTCACTCCTGCGGCGCGGCGAACGGCTGTTCCGGAACGCCAGCTATTGCACGCAGGGCCAGTTCTCCTGCGCCACCTGCCACCCCGAGCAGCACCTCGACGGGCTGGCGTGGAATCTGGAGACGCCGCAGCTCGGGCGCGACCGCGTGGCCAATCGCACGCTGCGCGGCATCGCTGAAACCGCGCCCTACAAGTGGAATGGCCACAATCCCGACCTCATCACGCAGTGCGGGCCGCGCATCGCCAAGTTCCTCTTCCGCGCGGAAGGATTCAACACCGAGGAGCTGCAATCGCTGGTGGCGTTTCTCCGCTCGATTCCGCTCGCGCCCAATCGCCATCTGGCGCCGAGTGGGCAATTGACCGACGCGCAAGAGCGCGGCAAAACCGTCTTCTATCGCACGCGGACGAACGACGGGCGGGTGATCCCTTTCCAGAATCGTTGTGCCACGTGCCACCCGGCTGACACGCACTATACGAATCGCATCAGCACGGACGTGGGGTCGAATGGCAGGTACGACACGATTTCGCTCTTCGATACGCCGCAGCTCGACCGTGTCTATCAGGACGCGCCGTATTTGCATAACGGTATGGCGCTGACGCTCGAGGAGATTTGGACGGTTTACAACAACAACGACAAGCACGGCATCACGTCCGACATGCGCAAAGAGCAGTTGAACGAGATGATTGAGTTTTTGAAAACGCTGTAGCGATTTTGGATTTTCGATTTTGGATTTTTGATTCTTTACATTTGACATTTGACTTTTGACTTTTGATTTTCCGTTTTCGAGAGCACAACATGAAACACACCCTCTGGATCACAATCCTGCTGGTCGCGGCCACCGCCGTCGCCGCGGAGAATCCGCCTCTCATCACGCGTTGGGAAAACTTCACCACCGCTAACGGCATGCCCGACGACAAAGTCTTCTGCGTAGCGGTGGACGGCGCGCGCGTCTGGGCGGGCACCGAGGACGGTTTGGTCTTGATTGAGAACGGCAAGGTCAAGCGGGTCTACAAAACCGAGGACGGCTTGGTGCATCGCGTGGTGATGGGTCTGGCCGTGGACAAGAAAACCGGCGACCTCTGGGTCGGGACGTTCGGCGGGCTCAGCCATTTCTCCGGCGGGCAGTTTAAGAATTACACCAACCTGACCAGCGGCCTGCTGAACGACATCATCTACGGCGTGGCGGTCCAGGACAACTGGGTTTGGGTCGCGACCACCGCAGGCGTCAGCCGGCTCGATACCGCGACCGGCGAGTGGCGCAACTGGAGCGAGTTCAACGCGCCCTTCCACGAGCCGTGGTCGTACGGCATCGCGCCCGCGCCCGAAATCGGCAAGGTGTACTTCGCCGTGTGGGGCGGCGGCATGGTCGAGTACGACATCGCCGGCGACTGGATGAAAGCCTACACCGACCCTGACGAGGAAATGGAAATCGTCCTCTTCCGCAACCAGGGCCTGGTGCACATCATCGTTTCGAATGTCGCGTTCAACCCCGACACGAAAATGGTCTGGGGCTCCACTTACTTTGGCCTGAGCGGTTACGACGGCCGCAACTGGCACAATTATCTGACCAAGGACAGCGGTCTCGCGTCCGACTTCATCAACGCTCCCAAGTCGCGCGGCAACGAGGTCTGGGCCTGCACGGACAAGGGGCTGAGTTTTCTCGATTACAAAACCAACACCTGGGTCACGTACCGGCCCGATAAGCAAAACGGTCGTGGTGAAATTGAAATCACCTGGTCGGATAATAAGAAGACCAAGCTCAATGCGCCGACTTCTCTCGCGCACAACTACATCCTGAACCTGGATTTTCAGGGCAAGGACGTCTGGGTGGCGACGGCCAAAGGCCTGAGCCACGGAATCCGCGAACCCCAAATGGAGGCTCAACTTTATGCCCATGCAAGACTCGCTCGTCGCAATACCCGGAATGCAAGAGGTGGAAGCCGATAGGGCCCACAAGCCCGTGGCCCGCAAGGCCATCTGCGCGCCGCAGGCTCTGAACGAGGCGCCGCGTTACGGCTCGGCGTTTTCACGCGGGCTGCGCCTGGATATCAAGGGCGTTACCTTCCTTCTGATCTCCGGCACCGCCAGCGTGGATGAACAGGGCCGCACCGTCCACGTCGGCGATTTCAGCGCCCAGACCTGGCGCACTTACCAGAACATTACCGCGCTGCTCGAGGCGGAAGGCGCCACGTGGAAGGACGTGGTCCGCACCACCTGCTACCTGCGCGACATCGAGCGCGATTACGCGGCGTTCAATGAGGTTCGGACCCAGTTCTTCGAGGAACAGGGTCTGAATCCCTTGCCGGCTTCGACGGGTATCCAGGCGATCCTCTGCCGGCCGGATTTGCTGATCGAGATCGAGGCCATGGCGATCTTTGAGTCCGAGACGGCGGGCTCGAATAACGGCGAGCGGCAGAAGGCCGCGGCGTAGCGTGGCTGGTGCGGCGGTCCCGCAGAGCGGGACCGCCGGGGTGGCGCAGACGTGGCATCCGTCAGCCGACGGACCATGTCTGCGAATCGCGAAACCGCAGAAATCGCCAAGTATGCGATGTCTGCGCCACCCGGCACGCTTTTCCTTTTTCGCTTTTCGATTTTCGATAATCGCCAAGGATGGTTCCCATGCACATCGCAGGAAAAGTGGATGTCAACGACCTGCCGAGGCTCTGTCCCCTGCTGAGTCGAAAAACCAATCCGCGCTACGGTGACCGCCAGACGCGCGGGGTGCAGGTGGGACGGGTGAGCTTTGGCGGGGAGCGCCCGGTGGTGATCGCCGGGCCATGCGCCGTGGAGACGCGCGAGCAAACGCTGGAAGTAGCGCGCGCGGTGAAAGGCTCCGGGGCCGACATGCTGCGCGGCGGCGCTTTCAAGCCGCGCACCTCCCCGCACGATTTTCAGGGACTCGGCCTCGAGGGCCTCAAGATTCTGCACGAGGCCAGCCGCGAGACCGGACTGCCCGTCGTCACCGAGGTCATGGACGTGCGCCTGGTCGAGCAGGTGGCCGAGTACGCCGACATGCTCCAGGTGGGTTCGCGCAACATGCAGAACTATCCCCTGCTGGTCGAGGTCGGCCGCTCGGGCAAGCCCGTCCTGCTCAAGCGCGGCATGGCCGCCAGCCTGTGCGAGTGGCTGGGCGCGGCCGAGTACATCGCCAACGAGGGGAACCTCGAGATCGTGCTTTGCGAGCGCGGCATCAAGGCCTATCCGAACGGCGAATACGCGCGTTATTCGCTGGACCTGAATGTGATTCCCGCGGCGCAGGCGGAAACGTTCCTGCCCGTGATCGTCGACCCGAGCCACGCCACGGGCGTCTCCGACATGGTCGAGGGGGCCAGCCGGGCGGCCGTCGAGTTCGGCGCCCAGGGCTTGCTCATCGAAGTCGCGAGCGACCGCCTGGACGCGGCCCGGCCGCGCTGCGACGCCGCGCAGGCCATCAGCCCCCGAACCCTGAGAAGAATTATCCACTTTATTGATACCCGGCAGGAATATGTCGCAGAAAGGGTTCACGCCGCTTAGGCGTGAGAACTCGCGGAAGGAATTACCATGCACACTAGGACGCTTGCATTCATTCTCTTCATCCTGATCGCCGTGCCCGCCGGGCCGCAGTCCGCCCCGCCGCCCAAGGCGCCGGAGAAGCCCGAAAAGCGTTACGCCAACATGCCCGCCGAGGCGGTCCCCTTTCGGCGCTTCAGCAAGCCGTATTACGAGTGGTTCGTCGAAAAGAATACGGTGGAATACAACGGCGCCGCGAGCGACCGCCATGACGGCGACCTCAACAAGCTGAGCGAAGTCGCGATCGGCTTCCTCGGGCCGCTCGAGAACAACCCGGAATCGATGTTCGGGGTTCCCATGCTGCACGCCGCGCAAATGGCTCTCGACGAGGCCAATGCCCGCGGCGGCTACAAGGGCAAACCGTACGCGCTCAAAATCTACAACGACTCGGCGCTCTGGGGCGCGTCCTCGACTGTGCTGCCCAAGATGCTTTTCAACGACAACGCGTGGGCGGTGCTGGGCTCGATCGACGGGCAAAGCACGCACATCCTGCTGCGCGTCACGCTGAAGCTGGAAGTCCCCATCCTCGCCCCGGGCGTGACCGACCGGACTGTAACCGAAACCCGCATTCAGTGGATCTTGTGCAACTTTCCCGACGACCGCGTGCAGAGCTACGCCCTGGCCAACTACATCTTCAAGCAGCTCAAACTGCAACGCATCGGCGTGTTACGCACCCAGACGCGCTACGCGCGCATCGGCGTGGGCGTGTTCAACGACATGGCGAGGCGCATGCAACGCCAACCGGCGCTGGAAGTGAAGTTCGAGCGCGGCGACACGGATTTCTCCCGCCAGTTGCGCATGCTCCGCGACGCCAACATCGAAGGCCTGGTGGTCTGGGCGGAGTGGCCCGAGGCGGCGCTCATCCTCAAACAGATGCGCGAGCTGGGCATGAAGCAGCCGGCTTTCAGCTCCAGCCGCACCGCTTATCCCAAGCTGCTGGAGGTCGCCGGGCCCGCGGCCGAAGGGCTCGTCACCGCCTGCGCATTTGATCCCACGCGCGAAGACGCGAAGTGGACGGCGTTCCGCGAGAAATACCGGCAGAAGTTCGGCGAAGACCCGGACGCTTACGCCGCCTATGCCTATGACGGGATGAAAATGCTGATTGCCGCCATCGAGAAGGCGGGCTTGAACCGCGGCCGCATCATGCAGGCGCTGCGCGACTATCAGCAAAGGGATTACGACGGCGTCGCCGGACGCGCGCTTTTCGACTACACGCTCAAGAACGTCTCCCCGGTGACGCTGAGCCGCGTCGAAGGCGGCAAGTTCGTTTACTGGAAAGCCGCCGCGAGCGAACCCCCGCTGGGTCCGGTCGTGGCCGAGAAACGGTAGGGCGCGTGCGAGTGAGTCTCATTTCGTTGGCTGTTTGGCTCTCCGTCTCGGCAGCGTGCGCGCAACAGGATTCCCCGGTTGCGCGGCCCTACGCGGCCATCAATCGCAACACCATCAACTACGCCGGCCCGGGACGTGAGACCACGAGCGATCTCGCCGGCGCGGAAATCAAGATCGGGATTCTCGCCCCGCTCCAGGGCCCGCGCCAGCGGGAAGGCGCAGCGCTGCTCGCCGCCGCGCAAATGGCCGTCGAAGACGAATCGGCAACGCCGTTGCCCAACGGCCGGCGCTTGGCGCTCGTCGCCCGCGACGAGACCGGATTGTGGGGCCGGGCTTCGAGTGAAATCGTTCGGCTGGTCTTCGACGATCGTGCCGTGGCGCTGATCACGCTCACCGACGGCGCGGCCGCTCACCTGGCCGAACAGGTGGGTAACCGAGTGGGCGTTCCCGTCATTACACTCTCTTCCGATAGCACCACGACCGAAATCAACATCCCCTGGCTCTTCCGCATCGTCCCGAATGACGCCGTCCAGGCGCGAGCGTTTGCCGAAGCGATCTATGGCCGGCAGTCTTTTCAGAAAGTCTTGCTGGTCACGGAGCGCGATCACGACGGCCGCGTGGGCGGCGAGGAATTTGAGAAGGCCGCGCGCGCGCTCCAGGCGCCGCCGCCGGCGCGGCTCGAAGTTGCTCTTCCGCTCGCTGACGTCAGTCCATTATGGAAAGAGATTCAGGCGCAGAGTCCCGAAGCCATTGTTCTGTGGACAAGCGCAGCAGCCGCCGCGGCGTTACTGGAGGGAATTCAAACGTCGAATGCTGCAATTTATGTGTGCGGGAAAGCTCTCCAGGAGCCATTCATCAGCGTGGTGCGCGGGCAGCAGAACATCTGGGTTGCAGGCTCGCGAGTTGAGAGCACAGGCAGCAAGACGGGGAATTTCAGTGACCGCTACCGCGCGCGCACGGGCCGGGCGCCGAGCCCCGCGTCAGAGGAAGTTTATGATGCCGTGCGCCTCGTCGCTGCCGCCCTGCGCCAATCCGGCCCCAACCGCGCCCGCCTGCGTGATAGCCTGGCTAAGGTCTCGGATTATCGCGGCGCCTCCGGCATCGTCTCCTTCGACGGCGCGGGCAACAACCAAGCCGGAGTCGCGCTCGTCTCGCTGCGGTAATTGGCCCCGCGCATTCCGAGACATCAGAAAGCGATGTCTCCGCCACCCGGCGAGGCAGGCGGCAGCGGAGTCTCGGAGGTGGCCGGCGGGAGGGCCTCATCAGGCTTCTCCAGCCGCCGGGAGGCGCGTTTCTCCGCCTTCAATCGTTGCTTTTCCACGCGCTTTGCTTCTCTCTGGCGTTTCTTAAACGTAGCTCTCTGTCGACCTGCCATAGAGGCTCCTTTTGTGCTCGGGTGAAAGTTGAGACGCGAGTTGCTGCGGCGCGCTGCCGACCCGCTTTACCAGCGGCGATCGCGCGACGAGCGATCCCCGCGGAAGCTGTCCCGGCCGCCCGGTCGCTTCCCGCCGGAGCCACCGCCCGGACGGAATCCCCCGCTTCGCTCCGGACGCGGGCGAGCTTCATTGATGGTGAGCGCGCGCCCGCCGAAATCCTGGCCGTTGAGGCCGGTGATGGCCTTCGCAGCATCTTCGTCCTGAGCCATTTCCACGAAGGCAAAGCCGCGCGACTTGCCGGTGTCGCGGTCCGTCATGATCCGCACTTGCTGCACTTCTCCGAATGGCGCGAAGTGTTCACGGAGTGCGTCGTCGGTCGTCCCAAAGGGTAGGTTGCCTACAAAAAGGTTTTTCATTCATTCTCCTCACGAATTAGAAATCCCATGTGCCTGGGAGTTAAGGTTGCCGGGAGATGTGTCATCCCCCGTAACGTAGCGCCGGTGTGGCCAATCTGTGGCGTGTAGGAGAAAAACCCTGCACCCTCGGATGGAGAACCGCCGGAACTGACGCCCAATGGCGTACCGTTGTATTATCTCATATTCTGAGCGAGCGTTTGAAAAAGTTCATGCGCCGGGGTAGGGCCCGGAATAGCCTGTCGGCGGGTGGCGCGACGCGGGAGGACCCATTTAGTGATATCGTTGTCCCGATCGAACAGCTCCAGAAGGAAAATTCGTCATGAATCGCAAGCAATTTTTTCAAAAGTCATTCCAATCCGGTTTAGGCTGCTGCGCGTTTTGGGCATTCGATGCGTCAGATCCCTCAATCAAGGCCGCTCCCGAATCCACCGAAGAGGCCTCCCAGGTGCAATTCGAAAGAGAGTTCTTGCGAAATTGGATCATCGACTTGCTGGGCGCTGTGGACACGGAGCTCGACCGGAAAACTCAAGTGAAACTGATGGAGGCCACCGGCCGAGGCTGCTTTCACCGCTTCCAGTTCAAGCAGGATATTGCCCGTCAGGGGAAACGCGACTTGCAGAAACTAATCGAGGCCTACAAGAAGAATTTCGAAATCTGGCAGGAAAGCGAGCGCGTCCACATTCGCTACGGCGAGGTATCAAAACAATGCTATTGCCCCGCTGCGAATTATCGTCCGTCAAAACCAAACGATATCCACTGCGAGTGTACGCGCACGACCCATCAGACCATTTTCGAGACCGCCCTGGGGCGTCCCTTCAAGGTCGACGTCGTGGAAACCCTGCGCCGCGGGGGAAAGACCTGCCACTTTGTGGTGAACTTGAGTTGAACTTTGACAGTCGACAGTCAACAGTTGACCGTCAAGGACCGGAACCGTTTTACGGGCGCGGGAGAAAAAATATGACGAGCAAAGCAGCGGTAGCAGATTTTGTTGGCCAGCGAAAGTTGGCGGTGGTGGGCGTGTCGCGCCAAAAGAAGAAGTTCGGCAACTTGGCGTTCAAAGAACTCCGGTCGAAAGGCTACCGGCTCTTCCCCGTTCACCCGCAAGCGGAAACGATCGAAGGCGAGCGCTGCTACCCGAGCCTCCGCGCGCTGCCGGAACCCGTGGATGGCGTGCTGATCGTTGTCCCACCCGCGCAGACCGAACAGGTGGTGCGCGATGCCGCAACGGCCGGCATTCGTCGCGTCTGGATGCAGCAGGGCGCCGAATCACCCGCCGCCATCAAGTTTTGCGAGGAAAATGGCATCCGCGAAGTCCACGGCGAGTGCATCCTGATGTTCACCGAGCCTCTTGCGTGGTGGCATCGCGCGCACCGCTGGGTGTGGAACCTGCTGGGCAAGCTGCCCAAATAAATCCGCACGTACGCACGAGCCCCGGAATCGGCACGCCTTCATCCATTTCTCCGCCTGTTTGGCTACCCCAATGATATGATGTGGAGAGATCATCCTCTCAGGGGACTTGCTGCGCGCAACGAAGGTGCCGCACGATGGGACGGCCAATGAGTGAAAAGTCCGGCGGCCGACCCACGCTGCGTGACGAGGGAGAGTCTTATGATGCGAACATCGAATCCGACACTCAGTTCAAAAACCTTTACGGGCGTCTCGCGGACCGCCGACCCAGCCGAAGCCATGACCATTTCAGGGACCGTGAACAAGACGGGGTTCCTGCTCTTTCTCGCCTTCGTGAGCGCAGCCTGGACGTGGAATATGTATTACACCTCCAGGGATCCAGCGACCGTCTTCCCCTGGCTGATTGGCGGAGCCGTGGGTGGGTTGGTTGTGGCGCTGGTGACGGTCTTCAAGAAAACCTGGGCCATCGTAACTGCTCCCCTCTATTCCCTGCTGGAAGGGTTGGTGCTGGGCGCGATGTCTGCGGTTTTTGAAGCGAGTTACCCCGGGATTGTGCTTCAGGCCGTCGGTCTCACTTTCGGCACGCTCTTCTGCCTGTTGCTCGCTTACAAATCCGGCCTGATTAAGGCAACCGAGAATTTCAAACTGGGCATCGTGGCGGCGACGGGAGGAATCGCCCTCATCTATATCGGAACACTGGTGCTAAGCCTGTTTCGAATTCGGGTGCCCTACATTTATGAAACGGGGGCAATCGGGATCGGGTTCTCGCTCTTCGTTGTGGCGATTGCGGCGCTGAATCTGGTACTGGATTTTGATTTTATCGAGGGCGGCGCTGCCGCCGGCGCGCCCAAGTACATGGAGTGGTACGGCGCCTTCGGCCTGATGGTCACACTGATCTGGCTCTACCTGGAAATCCTTCGGTTACTCGCCAAGTTGCGCAGTCGGAAGTAAGGCCTCCAGCGCCAGGGCAGCGGCCCGCTCTTCAATACTCCGCGAACGCGACTCAACAAGTCATTGGCTGGGAGCGCCGGTTTCGGGTGTTAACCCGCTTCCTCTTCAGAGGTCGCTCGGGGATCCCCGGGCCATTCACGTGTGCTGCTAATTCGACCCCGCCACGACGTTTCCGTCGGCGTCCATCAGTTGCAGCCTGCCGAGATTCAACTGCTTGACGACCGGCTCGATCTTCTGCCGGTCGCCGACCACCACCCAGACGAGCTTATCCGGATGGACGACGGTTTTGGCGGCGGCGTTAATCTCATCCATGCTCAGAGCGTTGACCTTCTCCGAGTACGTGTCGAAATAGTTGTCCGGCAGGCCGTAGCGCACAATCTCGCTCATCGACCCACCGACCGCATCCATGGTTTCCCACTGCCCGGGCAAGGTGAGCGCGCGGGTGGCCTTGGCTCGCGCGAACTCTTCCGCGGTGATGGGAGTCCCACCCAGGATGCCCTGCAACTCCTTCAAGACTTCCGTCATTGACTCGCTGGTCTTGTCGGTCTGTACCGGAGCGAAGGCGATGAAGGGTCGCTGCCCGCGGGCGCCCCAGATGAGCGAGAACGCGCCGTAGGACCAATGCTTTCCTTCGCGCAGGTTCATGTTGATCCTTGATGTGAAGGCTCCACCCAGGATTTCG
>Ga0315284_10008644_pt1 | contig 14538 bp, 7 predicted proteins | sample YL17G09_16_MG_FD_203696 | JGI IMG/M metagenome (GOLD analysis project Ga0315284, IMG submission 203696) | Sediment microbial communities from Yellowstone Lake, YNP, Wyoming, USA - YL17G09_16 | ecosystem: Environmental > Aquatic > Freshwater > Lake > Sediment | place: USA: Wyoming | collected... | reverse complement strand
GTTCTTGAAATTCTGGAGCCGTCCCATGCGCACTTCGGGGCTGTGGATATAGATCCAGTTGTCCGGAAAAAGGCGCGGATGGTCGACCACGAGGCAGACGGTCAGGAAATCCCTGTATTTGAGCCCCGCCGCCGCTTGGAGCACTTCATCCGGCGGTGGCGGCTCCATTTTGGCGATCACTTCGGATACCGGCATGCTGGAGATGAAGTGTGAGCCCTGGATTTCCTGCCGATGGCCCGCAGGGTCTTCCACCACAAACGCGACCACCCGCTCGCCAGAGCGCCGAATGGCAACCACATCGCGATGAAGGCGCACTTCTCCACCATGGCGGCCCACATAATCCTGCATGGATTCCCACATCATGCCGGGGCCGCGCTCTGGATAACGAAACTCCTCAATCAGCGATTTGATCTTCTTATTCCGATCCCCGAGGACTGCGCTGACAACTGCGGTGCGTAGAGACAATCCCTTGATTCGCTGGGCCGCCCACTCGGCACGGATGCTGGTGCAGGGCATGCCCCAGACCTTCTCGGTATACGTCTTAAAGAATGTCCGGTATAAACGTCTGCCGAATCGGTTGCTGACCCATTCTGCGAGGTTGTCTTCCTGCGGGTAAGGGAACAGCAGTGCGCGCAGGAAACTGGTAACGATGAGAAAGCTGTTCCAGAGGCCGAGGCCGCCGATGACGTTGCCCAGTTTCAGAGGGTAATGGAAGAACTTGCCGTTATAGTAGATGCGCGACAGCCTGCGCACGCGCAGAAAATTCTCCCGCAGCAATTCCTCCCATATCCTGTTGACTTCCGCTATCTTGGTAAAAAACCTGTGGCCGCCGATATCGAAGCGATAGCCCTGAAATACCTCGGTCCTGGAGTTGCCACCGACAATGCCTTCTTTTTCAAAGACCACAGAGGCAGTATTTCGGCGACACAACTCATAGGCTGCGGTTAATCCTGCCGGCCCTCCGCCTGCAATCAATACTTTTTTAGGCTCGTCGAAACTCATAAGTGAAGCACTGATCTTAACTCATTCATCCCTGCAGGGGAACGCATAAACCGCGGCGTATTTCAGGCATTGCGCACATGAGATGCGCAGATTCCGATGCCGGCATATGAGCATGCGCGCAACTGATGGTCCAAATCATGGCGGGGAAGCTGGGACTCGCCGCCTCGCCCAAGGAAGGATTCAGACTATTTGGGCAGTTTTTCCAACCGCTGCTTCACTCCCTTGTGGTCCAAGGTTCCGGGCGGCGCGGCGAGCAGCCGGGTATAGGCGTCACGCGCGGCGGCGAAATTTCCCGATGCTTCCATGACGAGACCCCGGCCGTAGAGGCCAAGATCATAGTCAGGGTCTGCCTCGATGGATCGATCAAAGAATTCGAGCGCGAGCGCCGTTTGTCCCGATTCCATGAGCACCATTCCCTTGGCGGCGAGGAATTCCGGGCTTCCAGCATCCAGGGACAAACCGCGATCAATCAGTTCCAGGGCGCGTTTTGCATCACGCTTCTCAAGGCGCATGATGGCGATTTCGAGCAGACCGCGCATGTAACCATTCTCCCTGCGCGTCCACCTGTCGGCCGGCAGGAACAGACGGAGCGGCCATGGATTCAGGATAGGATATAGGGCATCGTGGTAAGCCGGTGGCACGCACTGCGGGTACCGGTAGATCCACAGAGGCTGTTTCCACAGCGGATTGGCATCTTCAACGCCAAGCACCGGGCTGGTGGCTTCCACCATCAGGAGCCAGAGATGGGTCGGCAACTGCCCCAGAAATGGGTCGAAGCGTGCATGGGGCAGATGGGAAGCGGTTCTGATTTGCTCTGAAGCCATGCGATTGACCAAGACTCCCAGAGAGTTCATGCCGATGCCCAGGATCACGAGGACCAGTGCCACTCTCCTTGCCCGCTTGGACCGGCCCAGGCTGCCGGTGAGCAAAACGACACATGGGAGAATCGCAAGGATCAAGCGATCACCCCAGGCTCGTCCACTCTCGAATCCCCACCATGTGGACATCAGCAGAATCTGTGCGGCCGCGGCGGTAGTGAGTACGCTCACGGCCCATTGCTTTCCCGAGCGCCACAGCTTCCATGCGCTCCAGGGCACCAACGCCGCCAGGGGAAAAAACCAGAGCAGGCCCTTGCGTGGAGCAATGAGGAGGCCGAAGAGCCCGGTCAAGAGAGGCGTATCGAAATGCTCTTTGCCGTAACCGAATTTGGTCGAATCTCCAAACAGGACCAGGTTTGTTGCCAGCATGTAGATGGAAGCCATAAGCGCCGGTGTGGCATACAACGTCGCTCTGAGAAACGCCTCGCGCAAGGAGCGGTCCCGCCGCCACGCGATCAGCGCGCCCAGCACGAGGACAGGAGCCAGAATCCCAAAGTAGGGGCGCAAGAGAATTCCATAACCGAGCGCGCAGCCTCCCACAAGGGTGTAGATGCGCCAGTGGCGGGGCTCCTGCTGCGCGGCCAGCAGGCAATAAAATGCCGCCACAGCGCAAAGAGCCTGATAGGGCTCATTGTAGTTGGTTCCCGTATAACCCCATGCATAGGATCCCAAAGTGAAAGCCAATGCCAGCCAATATGCCGTAGCCGCACCGAACCCGAGACGCAGCGAGGAACGCCAGATCAGTGCCGCCGTGCCCAGCAGCGCGATCACCGATGGCAGGCAGAGAACGACATCCGCGCCCACGCTTCCGAACAGCCGCCCGGCCAGGCCGGCCAGGGGCAGGAACAGGACCAGCACGAGCGAATAGCCAAAAGGGTACTTGGAATAGACTTCGCCCGAGGCCGTACCGATGCCGAAGAGAAATCCGTGGAATTCCTTGGTTGCGAAACGGGAGGGAGCCAGGAATTTCCCCATCTCGGTAAAAGTGAATGCGCTGGTGATCATCAACTGGTCGTCGGTATCGCCCACCGAGACGGAATTGAAGGTCAGGCAATAGATCACGGCTACCAGGAGCAACAGTCGCTTCAATCGCCGCGACTCATCGCGATTCGCAAGCGTAAAGGGAGGCAATAACAGACTGGTGTGCCCAGGATGGGCTGCTCCTGCTGCTTTCTTTGCCCTCTTTCCCATAGCAGTTTCCTAGGATTGTATCAGGGTAAACCAGGACAGACGGCATTGCGAGACGAAAAATCCCCAGGGATTTGCCCCGAAGGCCTGGTTTTTGCACCTCTGCAACTTCAACGTCTTTGACGGCGCGCGAGATACTGTAGACAGCCCGTCCCGAAGGCGAGCATGCTATAAACGTAATAAAACCAGTGCATGGCCGCGGCGCGCAGACAGAACCATGCGCCGCCTTGCCGATAGTAAAACCGGTACAGTTTATAGTTCCAGCCGATGACGGGAATCATCAAGGCCGCGGCGGCAGCCAGAAACCACGGGTTCCAGAAACTGAGCGCGCCCAGGCAGACCGCGAGGCAGGTGAAAATCGATGCGGCACGCTGTGGCCAGCTCACATTGAGGTCATTGATGATGCTCCGGTAATATAGTTGCAGTATGGTCCAGGGAATGGCGCGGTCCCGGATGTCACTGCTCAGGAGGCTGCGAAAGGTCCAGATTTTTGCGTGTTTGACCACGATATGTTTGCAAAGAGCAATTCGGTACCCTTGCTCCCGCAGGCGGTATCCCAGTTCAATATCCTCGATGCTGGGCATGCGGTAGGACTCGTCGAAACCGTGAAGCTTCAAAAACACCTCGCGTTTTACGGCGCCACAACCTGTCCAGAAGGTTGATGCCTCTGAGGACGAGTTTTGATGCACAAAGTGATGAGTCAGGTTTTTGTAACGCGAGAGGAAATTGGCCGCGGGCGGTGCGTTGTCGTAAGAACCGATCACCGCCGAGAGATCGGGACGCGATGCGAAAACCTCGCTCACCTTGGCCAGGGTATCGGGATAGCAAAAAACATCCGCATCGATGAAAAACAGGACCTCACCCTTGGCGACTTCCGCGCCGCGGTTGCGGGCAAAAGCAGGACCGCGCGGGGAAGGGAAGGTCAAAACCCGATCGGCAAATCGGCCTGCCACCTCGGCAGACGAATCGGTCGACCCGTCGTTCACGAGAATCAATTCATAATTGCGGTGTTCGCTCTCCGGCGCAGGGCTTCGAGGCAGTTCTGGAGATACGCCGACGCGTTGTAGAAAGGGACAATGACTGATAGTAATCCCTGGGCACTTGGTTTCACTTGGCGCGCACCTTTCTCAACCCGCGCCGAAGGGCGAGGTAGCCCGGCATCCATGGGGCTTCAAGCGACCTGAAGAATGCCGGCGCGCGGAGGTAATAGGCATCAATGCGCGGTAGCGCCAGCGGATCGCTGGCGCTGGTCGCAAAGTCCAATTCCGTCGTGCAAGCGGCATCAAAAACGGCTCGAGCCTGGCTGAGCACTCTGGCATTGTGCGCCCCGTATGGGTAGGCCAGGATGTTCACGGGCTTGCCTGTGCAATCCTGAAGGAAGTGCCGGCACTCGCATAGTTCGCGTTCCAGCGCTTCAACCGCCAGGGAGGTTAAGCGCGCATGGTTGACGGTATGGGCGCCTATCTCCCAGCCGGCATGCGCCAGTTCGCGTATCTCCTCTGTCCTCATGATTGGGAATCGTGGAATCGGTCCCTGCGCATGGTCCCATGCGTTGTCTGCGCCACAGAAGCCCGATACCGCAAAGAGCGAGGCGTTAAACCCATGTTTGCGCAGCACCGGCAGAGCAAGTTCGAGGGTGGATCGGTAGCCATCATCGAAGGTCAACGCGATTGTGGGTTGCGTCGATTTTTGTCCGTGCTTTAAATAAGAAACGGCTTCCGTCAACGTCAGGATTCGATAATGCCTGCTTGCGAGGTATTCCATCTGCAGATTAAATAACTCGCGGGTTGTCGACAAGCATGATCCTGTCCGGTCGATCGAATGATAAGTGAGAATCGGTAGGATAACCATGTCACCGCAAGGAGAATCAGATTCAGGTGCGAGAGTATATGCGCCGGCTGAACGAATGTAAAGGGGACTCCAAGCCAACCTGCAATTCAGACAGTAGGTATTGCACGCATGATGGATCATAAGCGGACAGAGCCGCGCACGTCAGCAAGCGGATGTTTGAAAACCGTACAGCTGCATTGGACACGAATTGTCTAACTTTCACATATCCGCTTGCTGACGCGCGCGACTCTGTCCGCACGGCTATGTTCTACCGTCTGAATCGCAGAAAGCCCACCTATGATTCTGCGGCACGCGCAAAAACCAGCAACGCATGGCACGAATCGCCGCTGCCCGATGCCGTTCTTTCAGCTATGGTATATATATTACTTTACTGAAAGGGGGCTCCGTCCATGCCATACCTGAGGCCGATGCGAGTCAAACGGGTGAGTGCATTCCAGACCGACATGTCCTGGAATGACGGGCACCTCAGTGCCTACCCCTCCTGGTACCTGCGTGAAAATTGCCCCTGCGCTTCTTGTGTCGAGGAGTTCACGGGCAGGCGCCTGATTCGTCAAGGCGGCATCGCCGCGGACCTCGAGAGGGTGAACGTGGAACCGGTGGGCAACTACGCCCTGCGCTTTGAGTGGAATGATGGACACAGCACCGGAATCTATACTTTCGACTTTTTGCGCCAGATTTGTCCATGCGCTGAATGCCTCCCGGAAGGGTTCCCGGAGCCGGCATCGACGGCCGCGCCGTCAGGATCCTTCGACGCATGATCGGGTCATCCACGGGGGGCGTCGCCGCCGGCGAAGCCAATGGATGAAAAAATAAGACAGGAATCGGGGTGCGTACAATGCTGAACAAGGGCGCCTGGATGGAGCAGTTGTTGCGGGAACGCATCCTGATCCTGGATGGAGCCATGGGCACGATGATTCAGCGGCTCCAACTGGACGAGGCTGCCTATCGGGGCGCGCGTTTTGCACATCACACTTGTGACCTGCGCGGCAATCACGATCTGTTGAGTGTGACGCAGCCGGAGATCGTGAAATCAGTGCACGATCAATACCTCCATGCCGGCGCCGACATCCTTGAGACCAACACCTTCAATGCCAACTCGATTTCGCTGGCGGATTACCATCTTGAAGATCTCGCTTACGAAGTCAACCTGGCCGCCGCCCGGATCGCCTGTGCCGCCGCAAGCGAAGCCGAGGCCGCCGATCCGTCGCACCCGCGCTTTGTGGCAGGCTCTATCGGCCCAACAAACAAAACAGCTTCGATCTCTCCCGATGTCAGCAATCCCGGTTACCGTGCCGTGACTTTTGACCGGCTTGTCGCAGCCTACGAGACCCAGGTACGCGGCCTGCTGGATGGTGGTGTCGATGTGTTGCTGGTTGAAACTGCATTTGACACATTGAACGCCAAGGCGGCGCTCTTTGCCGTGGATCAGTGTCTCCAGGGGCTGTCCCGGCGCGTGCCGGTCATGGTCTCGATGACGATCACAGATGCGAGCGGACGAACTCTCTCGGGGCAGACTCCGGAGGCATTCTGGATATCGGTCGCCCATGCTCCGCTCCTCAGTGTGGGTATTAATTGCGCACTCGGCGCCGCCGAGTTGCGCACGCACTTGGAAGATCTCTCAGACCTGGTTACGGCCTACCTGAGCTGCCATCCCAATGCCGGCCTGCCTAATGCCTTTGGGGGGTATGATCAGACGCCCGAGACCATGGCTCAGGTTCTGGGCGAGTACGCCGCCAACGGGTGGCTCAACATCGTAGGCGGCTGCTGCGGCACCACACCCGAACACATACGCGCGATTGCACAGGTCATGCGGCGATACCGGCCGCGCATTCCGGCTCCTCCCGATCCTCATACGCGTTTGAGTGGACTCGAAGCACTGACGTTTCGGCCGGACACTAATTTTGTAAACGTCGGCGAACGGACCAACGTGGCTGGGTCACCGCAATTTGCCCGACTGATTCTTGCCGGCAACTACGAGGAAGCGCTGGCCGTGGCCCGCCAGCAAGTCGAGGGGGGTGCCCAAATCATCGATGTCAACATGGATGACGCCATGCTCGACTCGGAGACGGCAATGACGCGGTTCCTCAACCTGATCGCCGCCGAGCCGGATATAGCCCGCGTGCCGGTGATGATCGACAGCTCGAAATGGTCGGTGATCGAGGCTGGCCTGAAATGCTTGCAAGGCAAAGGCATAGTCAATTCCATCAGCCTCAAGGAAGGGGAAGAGGAGTTCCGGCAGCGCGCCCGCCTGCTCAAGCGCTATGGATCCGCAGTCATTGTCATGGCCTTCGACGAGGAGGGCCAGGCGGTTACCACGGAGCGCAAGGTGGCAATCTGCACCCGCGCCTACCACATTCTCAACCGCGAAGTTGGTATCCCGGCGCAGGACATCATATTCGACCCCAACATCCTGACGGTGGGGACAGGGATCGAGGAACACAACCACTACGCGGTGAACTTTCTGGAAGCCACGTCACGACTGAAGAAGGATTTTCCCTTATGCAAAGTCAGCGGGGGTGTGAGCAATATCTCCTTCGCTTTCCGGGGTAACCATCGCGTTCGCGAAGCCCTTCATGCCGCCTTTCTCTACCACGCCATCCATGCCGGAACGGACATGGGTATCGTGAACGCCGGGCAATTGGCGGTTTATGAGGAGATTCCCAAAGAGCTGCTCGACCTGGTGGAAGATCTGCTTCTAAACCGCCGCCCGGACGCCACCGAGCGACTTACTCGTTTTGCGGGATCGATCAAGCAGCGCGAAAAAACCGAAAGCGAAGGAGCTGCCTGGCGGGCAGAGAGCATAGAATCGCGCCTGGCACACGCTCTCGTCCAAGGGATCACGGATTACATCGAGGCCGACGTCGAGGAGGCGCGGGCAAAATACCTTAGCCCGATTGCCGTGATTGAAGGGCCATTGATGGCAGGAATGAACCAGGTCGGCGACCTGTTCGGGTCGGGAAAGATGTTCCTTCCCCAAGTGGTGAAGAGCGCCCGCGTTATGAAAAAGGCGGTTGTCTGCCTCCTTCCTCATCTGGAGGCTGAAAAACTGGCCACGGGGGGAGGCAGGGCGCAAGGAAAGATCGTCATGGCAACCGTCAAAGGGGACGTCCATGACATCGGCAAGAACATCGTGGGTGTAGTTCTGGGCTGCAACAACTACGAGGTCATTGACCTCGGTGTCATGGTCCCGCGTGAAAAAATCCTCGATAAGGCGCGTGAGTCGGGAGCTGACATGATCGGTTTGAGCGGGCTGATCACGCCTTCCCTGGAAGAAATGGTGCACGTGGCCCGGGAAATGGAACGGGAAGGATTCCAGCTCCCGTTGCTCATCGGCGGTGCCACTACCAGCCGGTTGCACACGGCAGTAAAAATCGCCCCTGCGTATTCCGGGCCTGTCGTGCATGTTCCTGATGCGTCGCGAGCTGCAAGCGTGATGGGCAGCCTGATGCGAGCTGCGACCAGGGATTCGTACGTCGGCAAACTCCGGCATGAGCAGGAGCGCCTGCGCAGTGAGCACAGCGCACGGGCACCGCAGAGGACACTTCTGGCCATCGATCAGGCACGACAACGGAAGCCCTTGATCGACTGGCGCCGAGCCGAAATCGCCATCCCTTCGTTCACCGGCCTGCGCACGCTGGATGATTTCCCTCTGGATAAGATCGTGCCGTACATCGACTGGTCACCTTTTTTCCATGCGTGGGAACTGCGCGGGCGTTACCCTCAAATACTCGATGATGCGAAGGTCGGCAACAAGGCGAGAGAGCTGTGGCGTGACGCATGCGGCTTGCTTGATGAGATAGTGGCAAAGCGCCTTGTGGCTGCCCGGGCCGTTTATGGTTTTTTCCCGGCGAACAGTAGCGGGGATGACCTGGAGATTTATCGTGATGGATCCCGTGTGCAGACGTTGCACCGGTTTCACACGCTGCGGCAGCAAACAGAAAAGCCGGCGGGACAGTTCCAGTTTGCATTGGCGGATTTTGTCGCGCCCAAAGATTCCGAGATGGCGGATTACCTGGGCGCGTTTGCTCTGACCGCGGGCCTCGGTGTGGATGAGCTGTGCCGGAGATTCGAACGAGATCATGATGACTATCGCTCGATCATGACCAAGGCTCTCGCGGACCGGCTGGCAGAAGCGTTCGCCGAACTCCTACACAGGCAGGTGCGTGCGGATTGGGGTTATGGGGCTGGAGAGACGTTCAGACTCGAGGATTTGATCCACGAGCGCTATCGCGGCATTCGTCCTGCTCCAGGGTATCCTGCCTGCCCCGACCATAGTGAAAAGCGCACGCTCTTCGATCTGTTGGAGGTTGAACGGCGCATCGGCATCACCCTCACCGAAAGCTTCGCTATGATTCCCGCCAGCTCCGTCTGCGGCCTCTATTTTGCCCACCAGGATGCAAGATACTTCGCCGTCGGCAAAATCGGACGCGATCAGGTTGCCGATTACGCGCAAAGGAAGGGGATGGATCGTCATGCGGTTGAGCTATGGCTGGCGCCCAACCTGGCCTACGAACCGGACCGGAGCTGATGCTTAGCCCGCATTTCTCACCAGCTTTCTACTGCGGCGGCGGATCCGGGCATGTCTACTGCGTTGCGCTCGGTCGGGCTCCTCGACGTACTGTCGAGTACGCCTGCAGAGCCCTCGGTCGCGCGCCTTGTATCCATGCCCGTCTGCGCCGCCTCGCTACGAAATCTGGTGAGAAGTGCGGGCTAGGGCCTGTCAATGAATAACGTTTGCACTTTGCCGCGGCCCCCAGGCCCGCCATAGGTGTTAAGTTAAGCCATTTCTCCTTCGCAGATTTGAACCTCGACCTCGACCTGGACTTCGACCTGGACGTGGACCTGGGCGTGTACCATCCTGCTTGGCATGGGCTTTGGCGAACTGGAGACCAATCAAACCGCAGTCCGTGTTCCAGCAATGAAAAAGTCCCATGTCTAGAACCATGTTCAGGTCCAAGTCGAGGTCCAGGTCCAAGTTTTTGGCCGTATGATAGCTTAAGTTAACACCTATGCCCAGGCCCGCTGGCCGCAGCCCGAGGGGCGCGGCGGCGGGCGGGCATCTGCGGCGTTGCCGCTCCTCGACGATGCCGCCACATCGCCTGCGTCGCGGCGCCTTGCATCTGCCCGCCCGGCGCTCGCGCCGAAGTGTAAACGTTATTCATTGACAGGTCCTTGCGTCACTGCCTCGCCTGCCGCCGGCGTGAAATGGTCGGAACGGGATTATTCCTCAAGCGCGTACTGGCTGAAATCGCTCCCATGTGTCTCGAAGGGCGGAGTGGGCTGGTTGCCCTATGTGCCCAGGATTTCGCGCACTTTTTCGGATAGGGTACTGGAATTGAATGGTTTGTGCAGGAATGCCATGTTCGGTTCGAGCGCGCCTTTGTGAAAAAACACTTCCTCCGAGTAGCCTGACATGAAGAGCACCTTGATGTCGGGATGCAAAGCCATAACCTGCTGTGCCAATTCCGGGCCCTTCATACCCGGCATCACGACATCGGTGATGAGCAGATGAATAGGGGTGGAGTGCTCCCTGCCGATCTGCAGGGCCATCCTTCCGTTGGGCGCGGACAGGACTCGGTATCCATGCATGCGCAGAAGCCGCCGTGCAAGCTCGAGCACGGGCTCTTCGTCCTCTACGAGCAGCACTGTCTCTGATCCGGCAGGTCGCGCCACCGGGTAGGCGTTCTTTTTCCTGGGATTTGGCTTGCCCTCGACAAACGGCAAATAGACGGCAAAGGTGCTTCCGAGGCCTTCCTTGCTGGCCACGCTGATGCACCCCTCACTCTGTTTCACAATACCGTATACAGTCGAGAGTCCCAGCCCGGTCCCTTTGCCGATCTCTTTCGTTGTGAAGAAGGGTTCGAAAAGGTGCAAACGGTCTTGCGCTCTTATCCCGCAACCCGTGTCGTCAACGGAGAGCATGGCGTGTTGCCCCGGTTTGGCGCCGCCGTGTTCGTACACAAAGTCCTCCGCAAGATCGACGTTCGATGTCTGGATGCAGAGGTGGCCGCCATGAGGCATGGCATCGCGCGCGTTCACGACCAGATTCATGATTACCTGCTCGACCTGGCCGGGATCGGCTTTCACAGATCCTATCTGAGGATCCAGCATAAAGCTCATCTGGATGTCCTCTCCTATAAGACGCCGTAACATCTGTTCCAGGTTCCGGACGATGTCATTGATGTCGAGGGACTCCTGCTGCAGAAACTGGCGGCGGCTGAATGCCAGCAACTGGCTGGTCAACTTCGCGGCTCTCTCGCCTGAAGCTCGAATCTCCTCGGCGAACTTGAGCTGCGGACTGCACTCGGCCAAATCGGCGCACAGCAGCTCGGCATAGCCATTGATGCAGGTGAGCAGATTATTGAAATCGTGGGCAATGCCGCCTGCGAGCCTGCCCACGGCTTCTATTTTTTGGGATTGGCGGAACTGCTCTTCCAGTTTCTTGCGGCGCGTCTCGTCAAACAGGTAGCCTTTGATTTCCACGAGCTTGCCCTGATTGTCAAACACGCCGAACATGTTTTGCACAACGAAGACAGGATAGCCGTCTCTCCGCTTGAGCTCGCTCTCCTGATGCTCCAGCTTTTTGTGCTGGATGAGGCGCTGGAGGACCGCTTCCCAGGCTCCGGACTCGGGGTAGAGCGAGGCCATGTTCATGTCCATTGCCACGGCGGATGATTCGCATCCGAAAATCTGCACGAAGGTTGGATTGCAGGCGAGGATTTTCCCTTCCGCACTGCATATGTAGGCAGCGCTGAGATCCTCATCAAAAAATTTCCGGTATTTTTCTTCTGAAGCGCGGAGGGCTTGCTCCGCCTGTTTCTGCTCAGTGATATCTTCATAGACTCCCAGCATGCCGATCACCCTTCCTTCCCGGTCGTGAAGGGGAACTTTGCTGGTTCGGAGCCATGAAATCGTGCCGTCGGGTTTGGGTCGAGGTTCCTCAAACCTGAGTTGGGGCATGCCTGTATCCATTACGCGCCGGTCATCCTCGCAGTATGAATGGGCAGCCGCGCTCCAGGGCATGTCGAAGTCATCCTTGCCGATGATCTCGCGGGGATGGGACAAGCCCGCGTCGCCGGCAAAGGGCTTATTACACCCGAGAAAGCGAAAGTCGCGGTCTTTCCAGAAAACCCGCTGGGGAATGTTGTCCAGGATCAACTGGAGCTTTTGCCTGGAGCGATGGATTTCCTCCTGAACCCTGCGCCCTTCGGTGATGTCTCGTGCGATGCCGACAAGGTAGATGGGCTTGCGGTTTTCATCGCGCACAATCGAAGTGGAGAGATAGATGGGAAAGTCATTTCCATCCTTGCGACGATTCAATATTTCTCCGCGCCAGCCTCCGCGAAGCGTGGCTGGGAGAATCTCGCGCGTAATTTCCGGAGGATTGTTGGATGATCGAACCAGGGCAATGTTTTTGCCGACCAGTTCGTGCTCCTCAAACCCGTACGCCCCGAGGAAGGCTTCATTCACGAAACAAATGTTGTCGGACATGTCTGTGATGCTCACGCACTCACTGACGCTCCGCAGCGTGTGGGCAAGCAGGTTGAGTTCACTTTCGGTCCGCCGATGCTCCGTGACGTCCAGCAGGGATACGATGACTTTGGCGTAGGTCTCTTCCGATCCAGGCTCGACCGACCAGCGCAACACGCAGTAGATCCTGCGGCCTGTGAGTGTCCGATTGGTGACTTCGCTTTCCAGCAGCAACTCGCCCTTGCAGATCGCCATCAACTGCGGCTTGAATTGAGCGAAGCTATCCTCTTCGAATACGGAGCCGAGCCCTCCGAGGAGCGCCTCTTTGCTGTCGGCCTCGAACATCTTGAGTGCCGATGAGTTGACGTTCTGGACCTGCACGCGGCGCGCACATTCTTTCACGGTCCCCGGGTGTGCTTCAAAGTAGGATGCGAAGTCCGTGATTCCTTCGGCTCGCAATTTGTCGATGTAGGTTTTTACTTCGGAGAAATCTTCAACCCAGATTGCGACTGGGGAGTTTTCGAACAGGCTGCGATAGCGTGACTCACTCTGCTGTATTGCCTCTACGGCATTCAGTCCAATGGGCCCCTTTCCGGATAACGAGTCCTCTAGCATTAAATTCCATCACTCCGACAGGGCTCTTTTCGGCACATTCGGAATGCAGCGTTACCCGTTATTTCCCAATGACCTCCTCTTTGGCCTGACGTCACGAATCAAGGATGAGAGCTTGTCCCCGCGTCGGGTCTTTCTGGGGCAGCCAGCCTACAGATCCAAGATGCCAATAGTAGTGAGACCTCGCCTGCCTGGGTTGGCCGGACCCGGCCTCATTAGGACCGGAGGCCGGTGTCTCGGGTCAGCTCCATCCGCAGGCGCATCTTGACATCGTTATCGGTATAGAGCGAACCATGATATTGGCGGACCGGGTGGATCTCGGACCCCTTCAGGATCGCGCTGCTTTCCGGCACCGTCGCATCGCCCCCGGGCGCCTCCTGACAATCCACCTTGACCCACTTTTTCTGCGCGTCCCGCTTCACGGCTACCCGGGTGATGGTATTGAAGCCGTAACCGAAAATCGAAATGGAGGGGATGCTGCAGCGGGTTCCCAGCTCCTTGCGGAATCGGCGTGCATCGCGAAGCAGCTTGCGCTGGTCTTCCGAAATCCAATCTTCGTCCATATAAACATTGAGGTTCTGCTCTTCCTGGTCCACGACGCAGTTGTAGATCGGCAATATCTGGTAAGCCGAAGGGTGAGTTGCGAGCACCTTGCGGAGGCGTTCTCCCATCAACCCAAATGGGAGCACATCCGGGCCGATGAGGAGAGACGAAATGATCTTGGGAGAACCATAGTGCGGCGCTCCCATGAAGATGAGCCGCTCCACATTCTTGTTCCCGCCCAGGCAGTCAACATAATAGCGGCTCACGAGGCAGCCATTGCTGTGGGCAATGATGGTGATCGGCCTTCTGGCATGTGAGGATTTGGCACGCCACTGTTCAATGACTTCCGCAAGCTGCCGCGCGGAGACGCGGTTGTCCTGGCGAAAGTCGTAGCCGAACTCCAGCAGATTCTTCCCGCGTTCGTATCCCAGGCTTTCCCCGAGGTAGTTGCCCAGCCGATTGTATTGATCCTGCTTGATCACGTTCGGGATAATAACCACCTCGCTTACCACCGCTCCAACCCTTACTCCCGGCGTGTCCATCCTGAGAAGCTCCGGCCTGGAAAGGAAGACCTTGAGGTTCGGGAATATGCGTTCGTTGTCGATCCAGAGTTCTGACCCGAGCAATCCCGGCACAAAGACAACGGGGCGGGGATCTGTGGTGCGCCCTGGAGAGGTCAGGTCGATTTCCTCGATTTCATCGGCCGAAAACCCGCGCTTGAAGATGAGGCGGGCTGAGCCGATCCGGATCGTCTCTCCTCCCTGAAGCGGCTGTTCCGTGATTTTGGCGCCGTTGACCAGCGTCCCATTCCGGCTGTTCAGGTCGCGCAGGATGAACTGCTCTTGCCGGCGCTCAAGGCGCGCATGGGCTCGTGAAGCCATGGGCGTGTTCAGCACAATATCATTCCCGGGCTGGCGGCCCATGGTAATTGCGTCCTTGTCCAGCGGCACTTGCCAGGTTTTGCCTGAAGTGACCACAGTGAGGCTAGGCCCAT
>Ga0315284_10008643_pt1 | contig 14538 bp, 22 predicted proteins | sample YL17G09_16_MG_FD_203696 | JGI IMG/M metagenome (GOLD analysis project Ga0315284, IMG submission 203696) | Sediment microbial communities from Yellowstone Lake, YNP, Wyoming, USA - YL17G09_16 | ecosystem: Environmental > Aquatic > Freshwater > Lake > Sediment | place: USA: Wyoming | collected... | reverse complement strand
ACCGGCCACAACACTAAATCGTGTAGTGGCCGGTGCAAATGCACGAGTTCTAGTGGTGCAAATGCACGACTAGTACACGAGTAGATGCGAAGCGAGCGCCGTGGGGGCGGCGCTGCCCTTCGGGCCGGCCAGGGTTTCTCCTCCTTCCCCTGGCCGGTCTCCCTCCTCAGAGCGCCTGCGTGTGCCAACCGCGCAGGCGCTCTCTTGTGGGGAATGTACCGGTGATTTCATGTCCGCGTGCATCGGTTGGCCGGTGGAGATGAGATGGCCGGCATCAGTCTACCGGTGCATTTGCACGGGTATACCGGTGCAAATGCATGGGCCCAGGGGGTTAATAAAAGAAAAAGAAGAATTGAAAGAAGGAATAAGAGATAGCTCTCTTTAAGAAGACGGAGGACGATGGACCGAAGACAGAGGGGAAACGACGAAGGACGGCCGCCCGTTGGCCTGCGATGGAGGATGGATTTCATCTTGACACGGCGCGGGATTTCGGTTATACTGGTTTCAATACGGATGGGCGGGCCGCTGGCTCGCCCCTACAATTGAACACGCGTAATCCCAGACCCATACGGGGGGATTGCGCGTGTTTTTATTTGGGAGGTTACCATGCCGCAGAACGTCCTCGATTTTCTCATCGCATTTGTCTTGCAAGCCTGGTCGTATGCAGGCGTCAAGGTGATCGTGTGCCACACGCTGATCAACGTGGCCGTCGCCATCGCCGTCGCGCTCAAAACGAATTCATTCGAGCTGGGCCGCGTCGGCGAATTTTTGATTCGCAAATTGGCGCCGTACGTCCTGGTCTATTACATGGTGAAAGTGGCCGGGGAGGGCGCGGGCGTGGCGTTCCTGGCGCCGATCGTGTGGACGGTGATCGAGGCGACGCTGACGGGCGATCTGCTTGACAACTGGGAGCGGCTCGGATTGCCGCTGCCGACGGCGATTCAACGGTTCGTCGTCAAGCGTGGATACACGGTCAGCCCTCGATGACTGAAGCCACCGCCGAGGCTGTCCATACCGCCGAACGACTGGTCCGTATCGAGACCAGCCAGGTGCAGCTCGTTGATTCGATCAATCAATTGCGCGCCGAATTGGCGCGCTTGTTGGCCGAGATCTGCGCGAGCAACACGCAGGCGATGAGCGCGACCGTCACGATGCGGCTCGAGTGCGTGCGGCGCGGGGAGCAATCTATACAGATGGGCAGATTGCTGGCGCAACACGACGACCGCATCGAGGCGGTTGAAAAGATGGCGCCGGCGCTGCGGATTCTGTCCTGGATCGGCGTGATGCTGGGCGGCTCGATCATTGCGCTGATCTGGGCGATGATCACGGGCCAGGCGGCAGTGGTGTTCAAATGAGTACGTCGTGCGTCAGCCTGGCTGATGTGCTGAGACGGGAGGCCGCTGTGGATGATCTGATCGAGCAATTGATGGAACGGCTGGCCGAGGACGAGAGCTGGCAGGGTAATCTGACTGACGAGGAGCGCAAGGCGGCGCTGAATTGGGCGCGCGTGCAACTGCGCACGCAGGTGAGTGAATGGCTGACTGCGATGCGCGCGCGGCTGCGGACGCTGGGGGCGCTGATGCACTCTGATATGACCCCACCGATATGTCTTGATCGGGCTGCGGTGCTCGAGGCATGGTTAGAGTAATTTCGATTAGCATAACTGCGGGAGGGCGCGATGTTTGACCTGAACGAGCTGAGGGCGATGGGATTTTTGCGGTGGCCGACCGAGACGCCGGGCCGGATCACGGCCAGGTTCGGGGATACGGATGCGAACACGGAGCGGCCGATGCCGTGGGCTGTGGGCGGGCACGAGGGGACTGATCAATCATTGCCCATCGGTGTGCCGGTGAAGGCGTGCGCGGCCGGGTACGTGGTTGAATCCGGTATGCTGCAAAATTCGGCGGGGGTCGTGGGCAGCTACGGGCTGCGCGTGGCGATTGATCACGATCCGCCGGAGGGATTCATGCCGGAGGGGTGGAAGATCCGCACCTGGTATTGCCACCTGAGCGAGTGCAACATCAGCAGAGGGAATTGGGTGGAGAAGGGGCAGGTGATCGGCCTGAGCGGGAATACGGGATCGAGCACTGGGCCGCATTTGCACCTGATGGTGCAGTTCGTTCCGCCTCTTCCGCCGGGGTTGAACGAGCGGCTGCGCGGGGTGCTGGACCCGCTGCTGGTCATCAAGATGCCGGAGTGAGAATGCAAATATTTAGGGGCAATTACTGGCGGGCGCATCGTTGCGAGATTCGCAAGAGCATCGTCAGGACGATCAGGGAACATAATTACGGGAATCGCCCGCCGGTGAGGAAACAAATCACGCCGCCCGTTGCGCGTCAAATCGTGCAGGTTCCGCTGCGAAAGAAGCAATCCCCTTCGAGGGGATAACCCCCTTCAAGGGGGTAATGTTCATTACCGAAACGATACCGAAACGATACTGAAACGATATTGAAACGACGATGGATGAGCCGGAGAATCTCAAACGGAGCCAGGAGCAGGTCGAGCGATGGCTAATCAGGTCGCGGCCAGCGTGGCGCGAGGGTTACGATTACCTGATGGCCACGAAAGCCGGCATCCGCTATTACGATGCGCTGCTGGCGGTGTGGCTGAGCGTGAGCAAGGACGACCGGGGCACGTTGGAGACGCGGGACGATTTCGCTCGATTCATCGGGGTTTCGCGGGCGGTGACGTACCAGTGGCAGGATCGGCGGCCCGAGATCCTGGTCTGGGCGCGGGAACTCGTCGAGCACCGGTTCGACAATTCCAAGATCGCCGCGGTGGATGGGCGGGTGATTCAGAAGGCGACGGCGCGCTCGACGACGGTGCCGTGGGTGCGGCTATTTTACGAGCGGGCGGGGTTGCTGAAGGCGAGCTTTAACCTGCATCACATGGGGGCCGAGGATGGGCCGGTGGAATATGTGGATGTGACTGATGGAGAACTCGACGCCATCCGCGACGCGCTCCAGCGAGAAGCTGAGGTCAGCGGCGCGGCGTGATAGTGCGATCTTTGCGCGAGTGTGGCGCAAAGGCGTCCGCCCAGGGCCACATCAGTACGTGATGGCGCGGCGGGTGGACAATGATCTTTTACAGTATCAGGGCGATTTCTGGCCGCGTGATCACGGCAAGAGCGAGATTTTCTGCCTGGCCTATCCGCTGCGGCGCATCTGCGAGGACCCGAACGTCCGTATTTTGATCGTGCAGAAAACGGCGACCGAGGCGGAAAAGACATTGAGCGTCATCAAGCAAGAACTGGAAAAGAACGCGGCGCTCAAACGGTACTATGCGGGTCATTGGCAGCAGACGGTCGGGCAGCATGACATCAGCAACGCGACCGGCGCGGTGGATCGGGAAGGCCGCAAGGAAAGCGCATGGCAGCAGCGGCGGATCTATTGCAAGCGGTCGCGCGTGGGCAAGGATCCAACGATCGAGGCGGTGGGCGTGGGCGGCGCGATCACCGGCGGTCACTTTGACGTGATCATCCTCGACGACGTCGAGGATGACGAGAACACCAAGACGCCGGAGCGGCTCGAATCGCTGCGAGAGTGGTTCATGGGAACGATCATGCAGCTCCGTGAGCCGCACACGAAACTGGTGGTGGTGGGCACGCTGAAAACGGCGGCCCAGGACATTTACAATTTTATTCTCGGCAATGCGGCCTGGTCGTGCCAGGTGATCAGCGCGATCACCAGCCACGAGCTGAGCGAGATCGAATACGATCCGGTGTATGCGGACGACGGGCGGCTGGTGGATGTGGAGGTGCGGACGCCTGACGTGAAAACACTGTGGCCGGCGCGCTGGCCGATCAAGGCGCTGCTGATGGAGATGCTGGCCAGCATCCGCTCGATCTGGGTGCGGGAAAAGCTGAACGACTTGCGCGCGATGGCGGGCAAGATTTTCAAGCGCGAATGGTTTCGGTACACGGCGCGCAACGAATTGCCCAAACTCGAGCAGATCATTCAGGCGTGGGATACAGCATTCGAGGAAAAGAAATCGGCGGATTGGTCCGTGTGCGTGACGGCGGCGATCGCGACGGGAAAGGTCTATATCCTGGATGTGTACCGCGCGCGGATAGAATTCACGGAGCTGATTGCGGCGGTCCAGGCGCAGCACGCGAAGCATCACCCGCAGGTGGTGCTGGTAGAAAAGGCGGCGAGCGGCCGCAGCGCATTGCAAGTGTTGAAACGTGAGACGACGCTGCCCGTGGTCGAGGTAGAGCCGGAAGGGCGCGACAAGCAGGCGAGGGCGCGCAGCATCACGCCCTATTTTGAGAGCGGCCGGATCGTGTTCGTGGCTGAGGCGGAATGGCTGGCGACGCTGGAAGACGAGTTGGGTTTGTTTCCGGGCGCGGCGCACGATGACCAGGTGGACGCGCTGGTGTACGCAGTGCTGCGGTTAATGGTGTACAGCAGCGAACACGGCTTTTCATACGAGTATTGATAATGACAATTTCCATAACGGAACTGGCTTACCTGCAGTGGCTGTTGGGTGAGGAAAAGACCCAGCAGGAAAACATCTTGCGGGCGCGCGAGTATTACGACGGCGACCAGGACGTTCGACTGACGGACCGCCAGCGCCAGTACCTCGGCTTTGAGAAGGGCGGCGAGTTTTGTTTGAACTATTGCGGCGACGTGGTGGATTCGGTCGTCGAGCGGTTGCAGATCAAATCGTTCGCGTGTCAGGAGCAGGCGGTCAGTGAGTGGATCACCCAGACGTGGATGGGCAACCGGATGGACGCCGGCCAGCGCAACGTCCACGCGGGGGCTGTTCTGGATGGAGAACATTTCGTGATCACGGACTGGGACGCGACGACCCGGCGCATTCGATTCTATCCTCATCCACGCTACACCGATCCGAGCGTCGAGGGCACCGGGTTCGGGTGCAAGGCGCATTATCCTGACGGCGATGCGAGCCAGCTTATGGAATTTGCCAGCAAACGTTGGACCGAGACGTCGGTGGATGTTTCTGGGCAGCGGAAGACATTGCAGCGAATGACGCTGTATTACCCTGACCGGATCGAGAAATACGTGATGGGCAATGGCGGCGAGTGGATTCAGTTCAATGATGACGGCCAAGCCTGGCCGGTGCGGTGGGTGGACGTGGCCGGCAAACCGCTCGGCATTCCGGTGATCCACTTTCGGAATCCGGCGCTGCGGTCTGAGTTGTGGAATGCGTTCTACGTCCAAGACGCCGTCAACAAAACGGCGCTGGACCTGCTGGCGGCGAGTGACACAGCCGGCTTTCGCATCCTGTTCGCGCATGGCTGGATCCCGACGACGGATGGGAAGGCGGCAGCGAGCGACGGGAGGAACCTGCTCAAGATCGCGCCGGGACAAATTATCGGCTCGTCGGCTGCGGATGCTGCGCTGGACACGATCGAGCCGACGGATTTGTCGAAGCTGGAGGGCGTGCTGGATGGCTGGATCATGCGCCTGGCGCAGGTGACGGGGACACCGGTCAGCCGCTTCCAGATGACGAAGCAGATCGCGGCGGAGGGGACGCTCAAGCAGCAGGACGCGAAACTGGTGGCCAAGGTGGAGGATCGCCAGGTGACGTTCGGGAATGCCTGGGAGGATTGCCTGAACGTGGCGCGGCGGATGGCGAATACCTTCGGCGCGGCGGGCCTCGACGAGGAGGCGCAAATCGAGAGCCAGTGGAATCCGGCGGCGGTGCGCGACGAGACGGCGGAGCTGGAGCGGATCGCGCTCAAGCGTGTGAAGCTGCAGGTACCACTCTTCCAGGTCTGGCAGGAGGCGGGGTATAGCCAGGAGCAGATTGACAAGATGCTGGCGAGTCCCGAGATTCAGAATTTGACGTTTGCCACATATCCGGGGGTGGCCGGTGGCTGACCTGGCGGGACGCAGGGGATGGGAGATGCGATTGCGGGCGGCGATCGCGGGCTTGCAGCCGGGGCAGTTGCAACGGCTGATGGCTGAGATGCGGCTGCGGGATGATCTGAAGGGCGCCGAGGTGCCTGAGGAACTGTGGGCGCAGTTCAACGCGGAGACGCGGGCGGCGATCGAGCCGATTCTGACGCAGGTGTTTATCGAGTCGGCGGTGACGGCGGCGGCAGCCTATCCGACGCTGACGGTGGATTGGGCGCTGATCAACGTGCGGGCGGCGGAGTGGGCGGCAAAGTATTCGTTCAACCTGGTGAAACTGATTGACAGCACGACCCGAGACGGGTTGCAGGCTGCGATCAGCAACTATTTTCAAACGCCTGAATCAATGGGTGATCTGCGAGCGGCGATTGCAAAGTTCATCCCGACGATCCAGGACAAACTGGGGCGGACGCTGTACGCGGGGACGCGCGCGGAGATGATCGCGACGACCGAGGTGACGCGGGCGGCGACGCAGGGGGAACTGGCGTGGGTGCGAGAGATCCGGGCGGATAATCCGGCGATCCGGCTGCGGGAGGTGTGGCAGACGAATCAGGACGAACTGGTGTGTCCCGAGTGCGGGCCGCGCCAGGGGAAGGTGATCGAGGGGCACGATTTCCCGCCGGCGCATCCCAGGTGCAGGTGCTGGACGAATACAGAGTTGGTGGGGCTCCGGTAACAGACGGATGACCGAGGACGGATGACCGTTTCGGTAATGCGGGTTAGCAGAACCGCGAGGTGAGGGATGGCTGAGGAAGCGAAAGTACCGAGCGGGTGGGTGGACGAGGCGTGGGACGGCAGCGCGGGGCAGTGGGAGAGCGCGGCTGAGTACGCGGACGCCTGCCTGATCAATTTGAACACGGGAGATCGGGGCGAGTGGACGAAGGCGCTGGCGATGCTGCCTTACAAGAATCCGAACGGCAAGACGAACGTGCGGGGCGTGATGGCGTGCGCGGGCGGACGTGGGCTGATGCGGGTGCAGAGGCCGGCGGGTGTGTCCGCGGACATGTGGGCGGCGGCGAAGCGGAAGGCGGCGAAGAAGTTGGTGGGCTTGTACGACGACATGGGCCGCCAGGCGCCGCCGGTGATCTATCGCGCGGCTGGACTCAAAGTGCCTGCGTGAGCGGGCGTAACTGAGATTATTTTTCAGGAGAGGCCGAGATGGCAGACAAAAATGTTGATGAGGTCGAGATGACCGTAACCGGGGCCGCAGGCGAGACGCCAGCGGCTGTGACGGCGCAAGCCACGACCAAGACGCCGACTGTCGAAGAAGCGCTGGCGCAGCTCGAGGAGTTGCGCAAGCAGTTGTCGGCGGTCAACAAGGAGTCGGCGGGACGCCGGAAAAAGATCGAGGAGATCGAGGCGGCGGAGACCAAGCGCAAGCAGGCTGAGCTGAGCGAGCTGGATCAACTCAAGGTCAAACTGGCTGAGCAGGAAAAGGCGCGGCTGGAGGCTGAGGGCAAAGCGAGCGAGGCGCTCATCCGGCACGCGGTCGAGATGGCCGCGGCGACGATGAAGTTCCATAACCCGGAGGTCGCCTATCACTTGCTGGACCTGGCCGAGGTGTCAATCGGCGAGGACGGGAAGGTGGCCGGCGTGGAGGATGCGCTCAAGAAACTGGTCAAGAGCAATCCGTACCTGGTGGGGAATGGGACGGCGGCGCCGGAGACGGATGCGGGCAAGCGCGGGAGCGGCAAGCCCGATCCGAAGGCGTACGAGGAAGAGCTCCGCAAGCGATACCGAATCACGACATAGCCCCCTTTAAGGGGATGTGATCCTCTTCAAGGGAATATCAAGGGGATAGGAGGCCAAGATGGCCAACGAGGTTACTGTTACTATAGCTGACGTGCGTCCTCTTCAGGGCGCGGTGATCCGCCGGGCGTGCGCTGCAGAAGCGCTGGCGTTCGGGGATGTCGTGTACGTCTCAAGTGCGACGGGCGACATTCCTCTGGTGTCCAAGTGCGTGCCGGGCACACTGGCGACCGGCCACGCTTACGGCATCGTCGTATCAGGCAACCTGGGCGGCACCAGTGTGGCGTCCGGCGAGCCGTGCGACGTGGTCGTGCTGGGGCCGGTGACCGGTTATCTCAGCATGACGCCGGGGGCGACGATCTGGGCGAGCAGCGACTCGGCAGGCCGACTCTCGACGGTGGTGGGCTCGAAATCAACCATCGTGGGGCTGGCAGAGAGCGCCAGTATCGTTCTCGTGCGGCCGGCTCAGGTCGTGCGATCTACATAATAGGGCAGGCACAAAGCCTACCCCTACAATAGAGGTGAGGGATGGCAAACATTACCGTTACTGTGGCGGACGTGCGTCCCCTGGGCGGAGCGGTGATCCGGCGCGCGTGTGCGACCGAGGCGCTGGCGTTCGGCGACATTGTCTACATTGACAGTGCGACGGGCGCGATCCCGAACGTGAGTAAGGCGGTCGGGACTGACTTGGCGACCGGCCACGCGTATGGCATCGTGGTATCGGGGAATCTGGCTGGGACCAGCGTGGCGATCGGCGAGGCGTGCGACGTGGTGGTGCTGGGGCCGGTGACCGGTTACAGCAGCATGACGCCGGGCGCGACGGTGTGGGTCAGCGATACGGCGGGCCGGCTGAGCGACTCTGTGGGGACTTGTTCGTGCATCCTGGGCGTGGCGGAAAGCGCTGCGACCGTTCTCGTGCGGCCGATCGAGGCCGTGCGATCTACCTAAATAGGATAGGCACACCCCTTAAGGGTGTCCTGGGGACAAGGCCTATCCCTACGGGTGAGGTGAAAAAATGGCAACTTTGGGACCGAACGATCTGAAACAATGGGCGCTGCCGGCTGGATGGGACGCGGCCCGTTTGAAGCAAATCGCGCTGCAAAGCGGCGAGACCTACGAGCAGTTGATCGGCGACATCACGCAGGGCCTGGCGATGCAAAACGCGGCGCTGCTCAACAACCCGATGGTGGCGGGATTGATCTCTACCACGCAGGAACCGACGGTCGAGTATGCGTGCGGCGTCAGCAACGGCTTCGAGGATCACACCGAATACACCGGGCCGGATGCCAAGCGCGGCTTGACGACTGGCCACATGCTGCCGCTCTTGCCGTACGACCGCAAGCTCGGCTGGACGTGGGATTTCCTGCGCAAGGCGCGCCGGGCGCAGATTGACAACGACGTCGCTTCGGCGATGACGGATCTGCGCGACGTGTGGGAAAAGAAGGTTCTCACCCGCCTGTTCAAGTCCACCTATGACGCGGTGGGCAGCGCGGGCAAGTCTATGCCGTTTGCGGACGGCGGGACGGCGGACAGCACCTACGTTCCGCCTAACCGGCCCGACCGCGCGTCGGCGTTCGCGTACACGCACAATCATTTCCTGCGCTACGACGGCGTGACTCAGGCGAACATCGAGTTGGCTATCTGCCACCTGTGGGAACATGGACACGACGGCCCTTACGAGCTGCTCGTGGCGCAGGCGGACCTGGGCGATTGGTCGAACACGTCCAACGTGACCGGTTGGGTCAAGCGGGCCGACGCGGCGATCCGCTACGGGACCAACGTTGACCTGGCGAACGTGGCCGGGGATTACCTGGGCGTGGTCGAGACCAAGTACGGCTCGGCGCGCTTGCGGGCGACCGGGCGCGTGTCGACCAAGTACTGGTCGGTGTACAAGAACTATGGGAACCTGGACCAGCGCAATCCGCTGCGGGTGTACGAGAGCCCGACCTACGGGCTGGGCTGCATCTTGCTGGCCGGCGATCACATCCGCCAGTTCCCGCTGGAGCAGGCGATCCTGTTCCTGGAGTTCGGCGTGGGCGTGGGCGAGGACCGCACCTCGGCCGCGTGCGTGTATAACCACGACGACAATCTGTACGTGATTCCGACGATCAGCTGAGCGAGTCAGCGAGTCAGCGAATCAGCGAATCAGCGAATCAGCGAATCAACAAGGGGGCGAGGACAAGCCTCGCCCCTACGGGTAACTTTCATTACCGAAACAACAAGGGCAGGGCGCCACATGGGCTTGGCCCTTGGGAGGAAAACATGAACCTGAATAAGAAATATATCGGCTGGGCATTGGTCGTGCTGGCGATCCTGATCGCCGGCTATCTGGGCGTGACTTATCCGATCCCGGCGCCGCCGGGAGCGGTTAGCCAGGGGTTGGGTGTGGTCCGGTTCAACCAGGCGGTGCAGTTCCTGCTGCCGGCCTCGTTCAGCGGGACTGAGACGCACAGCGGGACTGAGACACACAGCGGCGCGGCGACCTTTGGGACGTTGACTGTGACAGATCTGATCTCTGAATCGGTCGGGTTCACTGCGTCCGGTCTGATCCTGGCGACGGGGGGTCTCACAGTCAGTAACGGGATCACGTCAACAGGAAATATTACCACGTCCGGTATGATCGTGGCGACGGGGGGTCTCACAGTCAGCAACGGGATCACCTCGACAGGGAATATCACTGTGACCGGAGATGTCAGTGTGACCAAACGCATCGCCAGTCACGGGATCACGTCCACAGGGAATATCACTGTGACCGGGTACATCAGCGTTGCCGGCACTTCTTACATGGGGCTGTTGTACAATTCAATGCCGGTTCTGGTGAAGACCGAGACGTATAGTCTGACCGCGATGGATCGGGGCGCGATGGCGACTAACCTGGGCGCGAGCGGCGACATTACGATTGCCTTGCCCAGCGCGGCGCTTGGATTGTACTACTGCATCGGGGTCTCGGCTTCTAAGGCGATCACGGTTGACGTGATTACCGACGATGCGATTCTGGGCCTGACCAACGCCGCACACAATCGAATCGCGAACGTTGGGACGGTCGGGGATAGCGTGTGCCTGCTGGCGATTGACGAGACCAACTGGATCCCGGTGGGCGCGGCACGCGGCACGTGGACAGATTCTGACTAGGCAGGAGGCCGACATGATTCATACATCGGTCGGATTGCCGAACACGTGCTCAAAGTGCGGGAAGCGCTGCACCGGCCAATGGTGGGCTGAGCACGAGGACGCGGCGCGGTCGGGCTCTGGGCTGTGCGACGAATGCGCGGCGCCGGCTGCGCCGGTTCGCTACGAGCCTGTCGGCGAGACGCTGACGCGGGTGAAGCCTTCGAGCGCGACCCCTAGGGTACCCTTAATGGGTAAACGGAGCAAAGTGTGAGCTTTTCTTACGATACCACAACCGACATCGGCAAGATCCGGTTCGCGATCGGCGACGTGACGAGCGGGACGGGGATCAAGCCGGATGGCACCAACTTTTCTGACGAGGAGATCCAGCTTCTGGTGACGCGCGAGGGGAGCTGGGGGGCGGCGGCGGCGGCGTGCTGCGAGACGCTGGCGGTGTGGTATGCGCGCGTGGTGAATATCGCAGTGGGGCCGCGCCGCGAGGACCTGGGCGCGATCCGCCAGGCATATACTGACCTGGCGGCGCGGCTCCGCCTGCAGTATGGCGGCGGCGGCGTGGCGCACGGGTTCAGCGCGGGCGTGGTGCGCGTGGACGGCTATAGCCAGGACGTGGCGAGCGATGCGGTGACGCCGGCCAACCGACCGAGTACGGCAGCCGTGTGATCTATGTTATCACGTGAGGTGATGGGATGAATGAGAATACTAAACGATACATCGGCTGGGCGCTGGTCGTGTTGGCGATCCTGGTCGCAGGGTACTTGGGTGTGAGTTATCCGATCCCCGCGCCGCCGGCGCCGGTCGCGCTGGAGAGCCAGGCCGTGCAGGGATGGGAGCGTGACTTTGCGACGGGCGTCATCAGCTACACGGCGGATGGTTTTGTCGGCAGCTCGTACAACTGGCATCGTGGGAGCGTCCCGTTTGATTACGCCGACGTGTATTACCTGCTCGACGTGGATGCGACGGTCAACACGACCACGCTCAAGGTGTACACATCGCTCGATGACGTGGTCTGGACAGTCTACGTCGGCAAGAACGATCCTGGGATGACGGACGGCAGCGCGAACGTGGCGACGGCGAACGTGACGACGGGTGACCTGTCGGGAACGGTGACGCTCAGGGTGCAGATGCCCTACGTCAAGTTTTACTTTGACGTGGCCAACACATCGCCGGTTACGCCGACCATCAAGATGTATCTGAGATAGATGGTAATGCCGATTACCGCAACGGATAACTGACGATGGCAGTCTATAAAAACGACCCAGGCTTGAAGGCCCTCTGGTCGCTGGACGAGGCGAGCGGTGTAACTCGCCTCGACTACACCCCGAACAACAACGACTTGGTTGACGGAACCACGGTCGCCAACAGCACCGACTGCAAGGAGGGGGCGGCCAGCGCCGATTTCATCCGGGCGAATTCGGAATTGCTCATCATCACGAATGCTGCGCAGACCGGGCTAAACCTGACACCGCCGTTCTCCATCGTGTTCTGGGTAAAGATTGACGTCAACGATAACACCGAGGGCATACTAACCAAGTCGGTGGCTGTCACCGACCTTTCATACTACGTCTATCGTTTGTCTACTTCCCCCTACAAGATGCGGATCAGGTTGTCCTCGAATGGCACGTCGTACACTTCGATTGACTCTGATTCTGGCGTTCCATCGGCGGAATGGCATCACATCGGCATCGTCGCCGATGGGACGGACGTGCGGTTCTACCTGGATGGCGTGCTGGATAGCGCATCGCCGACGGCCTGGACGGCCGCTCTGCACGCCTCTGACGCCGATTTTCTGGTGGGCTGCAGAATGGGCAGCGACGTCTATGAATCCTTCATGGACGGCCACCTGGACGAACTGGCTCTTTTCAGCCGCGCGCTGAGCGCCGCAGAGGTCTTGAGCATCAATACCAGCGGAATACAAGAGTATCTGGCTCTATTCAACCCGAAAGAGAACACTCTCTTGCGGATGTGAGGTGAAAACATGGGACGAATCTATTCGGCAGTGATGGACGCGACATCAGTTGCGGCGGTGTGCGAGCTGTTCTTTATCGCTGCGCCGACCGATTCCGTGGTCGTCATCCACGAGATCGTCATCACGCAGGATACCAGCGAGACGAGCGAGCAATTGACGCTCAATATTTTCAGGACAGCGACTAACCAGAGCGCGAAAGGGACCGCTAACACACCCGTTCCGCACAATGTGGGAGATGCCGCTTTTGGCGGCGTGGTGCGTACCAACATTCTAGCGGCTGAAACACTCGCAACTGAAACGACACTGTTGCAACGGCAGGCGCAGAACCAACTCAATGGTTGGCATATCCTGCCCACGCCAGAGACGAGAATCGTCTTGTCGCCCACGGCAGGCGTGGCGGCGTATCTCGTCATCAAGCTGGATGCAGTTCCGAGTGCGGCCATACCCATTTCTGGTTATGTCGTACTCGAGGAAATAGGTGGATAGTCTGTGAAGTTATTCGTCTACCGACGACCCTTTGACTTTCGAGCAATACCAAACTCGTTCGTCGTAACGCTAACACAGGGTTATGTGTTAGTGTTGTCGAACGCTGCCCAGGCGCAGAGCGTGGGGAACGTGGCGCTGACGCAGCATCAGAAGTTGGCGGTGGCGAACGCGGCTCAGGCGCAGAGCGTGGGGAACGTGGCGCTGGTGCAGCATCAGAAGTTGGCGGTGGCGAATGCGGCTCAGGCGCAGAGCGTGGGGAATGTGGCGCTGACCCAGCATCATAAGCTGGTGGTGGCGAACGCGGCTCAGGCGCAGAGCGTGGGCAACGTGGCGCTGGTGCAGCATCACAAGCTGGCGGTGGCGAACGCGGCTCAGGCGCAGAGCGTTGGCAACGTGGCGCTGACGCAGCATCACAAGCTGGCGGTGGCGAACGCGGCGCAGGCGCAGAGCGTTGGCAACGTGGCGCTGGTGCAGCATCACGTGCTGGCGGTGGCGAACGCGGCTCAGGCGCAGAGCGTGGGGAACGTGGCGCTGACGCAGCATCACAAGTTGGCGGTGGCGAACGCGGCGCAGGCGCAGAGTGTTGGCAACGTGGCGCTGACGCAGCATCACAAGTTGGCGGTGGCGAACGCGGCTCAGGCGCAGAGTGTGGACAACGTGGCGCTGGGCCTGCCGGGCGTGCTGATCGTGGCGAAGGCGACTCAGGCGCAGAGCGTGGGCAACGTGACGCTGACGCAGCATCACGTGCTAGTGGTGGCGAATGCGACTCAGGCGCAGAGCGCGAGCAACGTGGTGTGGATATCGGCGCAGGTGTTGGTGGTGGCGAATGCGGCTCAGGCGCAGAGCGCGGGCAACGTGACGCTGATCTCGTACCGGGAGTACGTGCTGATGGCATTGTATATAACGATGTCACACAGGGGCACGAGAAACTTTCGGCGCGAGGAAGATGAAATCGTGTACATCACGCGAACACAGACGGCGAACATGGAGCTGTGAAATGGCCGCAGATGAGATCCACTTAAACGACATTGGGACGGTGTTCGAGGCGACGATCATGGACGGCACGAGCGTGGTGAATGTCTCGACGGCGACGACGAAGCAGTTGATTTTCAAGGGGCCGAACGGAGTGAGCAAGACGAAGGCGGCGACCTTTACGACGGATGGGACGGATGGGAAGCTGAAGTACGTGACGGTGGCGAATGACTTGGTTCCGGTGGGTCAGTGGAGCTGGCAGGCATACGTGGTGATGTCATCTGGAGCATGGCACAGTGACGTCGCAGAGTTCATCGTGTACGAAAATCTATAATCCCATCCCTCGAAGGGGATGGG
>Ga0315284_10008642_pt1 | contig 14538 bp, 18 predicted proteins | sample YL17G09_16_MG_FD_203696 | JGI IMG/M metagenome (GOLD analysis project Ga0315284, IMG submission 203696) | Sediment microbial communities from Yellowstone Lake, YNP, Wyoming, USA - YL17G09_16 | ecosystem: Environmental > Aquatic > Freshwater > Lake > Sediment | place: USA: Wyoming | collected... | reverse complement strand
CAAATCAGAACGTAGTTCAAGAGTTAGAAATGACCGCTATGAACAACCCAGAAATGATGACACTTATAGACAAAGTGATAGACATTTTGAACAACGTAATGAAAGACAAAGACATTTAGAACCAAGACTTAGCGTTAATCCAAGCCTTAGCGTTAATCCAATCCTTAGCGTTAATCCAACTCGTAACATTGCTCCAAGTCTTAGTGTTAAACCAAGCCTTAGCGTTACACCAAGCTTACCTCATATTTTAAAAAACTCCTGTCCAACTATTCCCAAGTTACAACTTAAGGAAAAAGAGCCAACTACATTAGAGCCAATACGAAAAAGAAGTAAGAAACACGCGGTATCACTCGAAATAAAGGTTGATGAAGAATTAGAAGAAGGAGAAATAAAAGAAGATGAAGAATTAGTAGAATTAGTAAAAAATGTTGAATTAGTAGAAATTATAGAATTTGTAGAAGAAATGTCTGAAGAAAGAAGAGAACTATTAAATGATTTGTATGGTGATATTAAATTTTAAATTGTTATATACTTGTTTAGTTAGTTAAAATGTTGTATGTTATAAATTAATCAAGGAGGCTTAAAAACCTTTTTTCATTTTATAAAAAATTGAAAATACTTTATATACTTTACATAAATAATACTTTACATATTACAAAATGGATTTCGATAATCGTATGCTACAATACACTCATATATTTGCTTATCGTGCGGATATTAATGAAAGATTTGGACCGTGTGAAGCACCGAAAGATATTACTCCTGGTAGAGCCCCAGTATTAAATAATCCAAATAGAATATTTAAAACTAACAAACCCGATACACAACTGTTGTCAATTATCGAAAATATTATAATAATTATTTTAGTTTTATTAATAATTGATAGTTTTATTAAAAAAAAATACTTATCAACAATTATAATTATTTGTTTGCTATATCTCTACCTTTTAAAGATATATTATTAAATTACTTAAAGATATTTTGAAACTTATTTATAATATGAATAACAATCTAGATAAATTATTTATATTTTTATTTTATATCATTTTTTTGTTTTTTAACTGCTTTTATATATTTTTCTTAAAATACTTAAAGATAATTTGAAACTTAATTATAATATGAATAATAATCAAGACTTTAATACATTTCTAAATAAATTTAAACAAACATCGGTTGTAGAACGAGTTATGTATATTGATCTTTTTATTGATAATGAGGATACTACGTTAAAACAATTATATATTGATGCAGCAAAAAATCATAACCAAAAAATAATGGAAAATCCACATTTTTATGATGCTGGATTCGATTTATTTTTACCCAAGAATAAAATTATATCACTTTATGGGGATGGACAACTTTATGGAGATGGAACATTATTTTTTGGAAAACAATTAACAGACACTCATAATCCTGTTAATAAAGTTGATTTTAAGGTTAAATGTTGTGCTCAAATATGTCATATTAATAATATTTATTCGAGATATTTTACTCCATTTTACACGTATGCGCGTTCCAGTATATCAAAAACACCTTTGCGTTTAGCAAATAATCAAGGCATTATTGACGCTGGATATAGAGGCAATTTAATCGGAATGTTTGATTGTTTAATATGTTCAAATGTTGAAAATCCCCCATTTGATTGGTATATGGAAGAATATACAAGAATATTACAAATTTGTGCCCCTGGATTGCTGCCCATTTATGTAAATATTGTTGATAATTTGGAAGATCTTGGTCCAACCACTTTAAGAGGCGAAGGAGGGTTTGGATCTACTGGTAAGTAAAACGGAAAGGTAAGTAATTTAATTAAATATAATATAAGGAATTCTTTATATTATATTTGAAATGGGAAAATGATAAAAAAGATAAAATTATTAAACGAATTCTGAATAATGAGCATATTGAACTACAAACATTAATCCTACTTTTTTATTTGTCCATGTATTTGTAATTGCTTTTAATTCATCCTTTGTTGGATTTTCTAGCTCATAAAACATACACATACCTCTTTTAAATTGTTTATCCCCATAAGGAAGACATCCGTCACTTGTTACAATATCGTATAACAAATGTAAAAGCGTAACTGTGCTCTCCGTCATTCCTTCAACACTCTCAATCACTTTCATATGTTCCGGTGTATACATCAAGTCATTTATAATGATATCGTTTTCAAGTAAGGTATTTACCAATGATTTGTAAATAGGAATTTTTTCTGGCTGAGCATCTTCCGGCATATCCATATCTTCATAAAATACATCACAACTTCTAAAATAATTCAACATAAGTAAATATTGAATTTTTCCATAGTCAATATCCGATCCAGCAAATGCCAATCCATATAAAATTGTTTCGAAAATATTTCTGGGTGCGTCTTTATCACTTTCGTGCGGATTTTTATTAAACCCATTTGGATATTCGTCTAACGCAACAATAGGCAATAATTTATTATATGCCGGATGTTCCCCTAAAAATTGGTTAATTTGTGTATACCATGAAGGGTTAATAAAGTTTATGATATGTAATCTATTCATTCTTTGTCTACTATAGTATATAAGTTCTTTTTAAGTGGTTTCATTTTATAAAAATAATATAGATATAATATATTATGTCTTTCTCATTAGAAACCTTATTCTCGCGTAAAAATATTAACTTGATTGTTGGGTTGATTACATTGTTGCTTTTTTTATGGATCGTATTATTTGCTATTCCTGGTCTATTTATTAACTTATTTGATACATTTTTAGGAAATCTAATACTTATTTTATTCATCATTTTTGCTACAATATTTGATAAAAATTTGGGCATTGGACTTGCAGTTGTATTTATTGTTTTATGGCGTTTTTCGCATATGAGGTTTGAACCATTAATTATTTAATTTATTTTATAATCATAAATTAATATGAATTATAATATCATCATTTTTATTATCATAATTGTCGTCATAATTTTATTCAATTCGTTTACAAAAAATAACAAAAAAATTATGATATCTGGATTTCAAAATTATCATACAACAAAATGGTCTTCGGATTTAATAAGGCGATTTAATAAATATCAAACTACAATGAATGATAATAACAATCAATTTAATTTAGATCAGCTACAAAAACAGGCTAGTCCAGAAGAAGCTGAAGAATATTTAAAAACGGGACTGTGGTATTGGCCTGATGATTTAAAGGAATTATATATTGAAAGTGTATGGTCTAATACTATGATTAAAATTGAACCACAATATGCATTGAATTATGCTATGGGGTTATATAATCAAAATGCCGTAAGACAATTATTGGCTTGGAATACCAAAGAAGGCCAATTTTTATTATATGGCGGTGACCTTGGCTTAGAAATGCAGCAAATGCCACAAATACATCCCGATCAAAATAAGCATAATACGATTAAATGTTCATCCGATAGTTTAAATATGGAAAAAACAGTATATAATGGAGTAAATTATAAAAATGGATATATGAATTCAACTACAACCATTCTTAATCCAGAAGATATACCAAATGAAATGCCTGGATTTAGTTTTGTTAAAGGTCCGTGTAATCCGTGTTCTGCATTTGATGGCGATTTTAGTTGCCCGTTTCGTTTAAAGATTGAAGAAGGCGATGATATAAGCGAACCCTGGAAACAATTATGGAATTTATAATATATATTTAACAAAATTATATATTTAACAAAATTATATATTTAACAAATTAAGTATTTAAATAGAATAATTTATAATAATTAAAATGGAATCTGGATCAACCACTGAATTGCCTACTCCTACTGGAGAAAAGAAACAAGTAAGACTTGTCGATGTTCCCCTAAACTCACAACAAGACGCTTTACAGTTACTTGTCACCTTTTTAAATTTGGCTCAAAAAAGAGGCACATTTACTTTGGACGAATCTGCTAAGTTATGGGAATGCATCAAGATGTTTCAATCATAAAATAATATAATATTTATTCAAACTTTGTATAAATATTAAATGTAAGGTTAATAGATTGGAGGATTCTTTAAACCCAGATTAGATCATTAAAATGTCTCTTAGAACCCAGATTGGAGGATTCTTTAAACCCAGATTAGATCATTAAAAGGTCTCACTGGGAATCGAACCCAGATTGGAGGATTCAAAGTCCTCAGTCATAGCCATTAGACCATGAGACCACTCTAAAAAGCGTATTATTAATTTAAAGATCTTACTTTGAATCAAATCCAAATTTAAATATTCAAAGTCCTCAATCATATGCACTAAATTTTCGCATTTAGCACCACAAGACCTTTTTAGAGGTGTATTTTTATTAGTGTAAATTACTAAACCGAACAAAATACTAACGACTCAACAAATATCACAAGATATTAGAGCTATAAATTATATAAAAATATAAAAATATAAAATATAGGTTATTTTTAATTAAAAAATAGTATTCTTTCCAAGATGCTATTTTAAGGTTTAAATAACAAATACCAAATTAATCGTTTTTTAAAATGTAATTGCTGTAATGGATTCATATTGCTTTCTCCCGCTTTCTCCCGCTTTTACAAAATCCATTGGATAGAAGGCTACTATCCATATTATATACAATATTTGTCTTTAAGTTGTTTTATTTTTAAATACTTTTTTCGATTAATTTGGCTATACCTTTTCTAAAGGTATAAGTATAATTTGCCTATACCTTTTCTAAAGGTATATTATGAATTATACTCCTTTAGACGATGCATTCAACATCCACCATACCAATTCGAATACTTATGGAGGCGCTATCCATTATAGCACTGTTTGTATTTACTGTAAACATCCGTTATCTAAATCTTTAATGAATGACGGAGGCGCGTTTAGACAATGTAATCAATGCAAAAAGAACTTTATGGCTTCTATTCTTACTCCAGCTGTTAACAATTTAAAATATTCTACCAATCATCTAAAAGGAACAAACTAACAAATATAATAATATAATTATTATATATAATGCACCTTAAATTTGAAAAAACATTGGATTATTTCCTATTTTTTATTATTTTAATTAAAGTTATTTTTATTGGAGCAGCTGTCGGGCATTTAATTTTATCTCATTTAGATAACGACAAAGCACAAAAAATGGATCCTAAATTAGTATATTGGAAAGAACGCACTGAATTTGTGTTTATTATTTCAATGGCTGTTTTACTTATTTATCAATTTCATCCGCTCTTATCCAAAAAACCAATTAATGACGAAAGTGCATTATTATTTTTCTTATTTGGATGGATTCTTCTTTTTACAGCTAAATGGAGTCTTTTTATTAAAGAAGCACCTTGGTATGAACAAATTGCTCAGTCACTTGAATAATGTATACATTTTTTATTATTAATATAATATTTGATGATAAGCAGCATCTATATATATTGCCAATAACATTGGAAATTGCCAACTATTAAAAAAACCTAAATATGTTTTATCCTTAAAAACGATTGATAAAATAAATATATATCCAGTTCCTATCACAGCTATAAATAAACATATCAATATTAGTTGTTTTAAATAATCACTATAATACTTCATATAATATATTATAAAAAATATTTATTTCACAATTATACATTTTATTTATACTCTCTTTTTTCTAGTATTGTTTTTTACACGAACCGTTATTGGATGGTGATCACTGCCATATTTTTTTATTGTTTTTTTGTAACATTTTGAATCTATTGGTGAAATCGTATTATGTATCTTTGTAATTGGATTTAAAAACCCATACACATATACATAATCTATCATCGGCTTTTCACATAAATATGTTCCCTTTTTTATTGGACAATTTATTTTGAAATTTTGTGGTTTAAGTAAATTATGTAACTCCTTTTCATCGCTATTAAAATCACCACCAATTATTATTTTTTTATTTTTATTAAAGGTTGATATAATTTTTGTTAGTTCGGTTTTTCTTTTAACACTTGAATCACAATCTAAATGTATATTATATATATCTGTTGATTCCGTTTCTGTTATTCCAATACAATTTTTACCAATATATATTGTTTTTTGTTTCGGGTTTTTAAATAAATTGGGTTTTAGCATTGTTAAATTACCTGTTTTTTCTTTGTTTGATTTATGGCAAAACAATGGCATTATTATATATTTTAATTTAAATATATCATATATTTTTCTTCTTATATGCGGCGTCACTTCTTGAAGCATAATCACATCTCCTTTTATATATTTAATTAAAGTATTGAATCGATTTTTCATCATTAGCTCATTATATTCTAACGTTGGATACCACCTATCTAAAAAGGATTTCTTGTTTTCTATAAATACATCTGCTAAAATATTAAACGATGTTATTATCATAATCGTTATATTATAATTATAAAATATTGAAAAAAAAACTATATTAAATTATAGCTAATTATTTATTTTCATTTCATTATATTTCATTTTTATTAAGAACAATAACTATGATTTCCATTTGCTTCACTAAGATCATCTCGGTAACATTCTTCATAACCTTCTTCGTAATCCTGTATATAATCGTATTCAATCGGCCAAATTTTATAGTTTATTTCTTCTTCGTCATCGTCTGTGTCTTCGTCTTCGTCTTTGTCTTCATATTCAGTTATATCAGATACAACTGAATAGTTATCTTTATCTCTATTTATATATTTCATAAATTTAGTTGATGGTAAAGGGGATTGACAGCCAAGTCTTGTTACAACTTTGTTATAAACTTCGTTTTCGTTTTCTAATACTTCATTTTCAAATACTTCGTTATCAAATACTTCGTTACCAAGATTCAATATAATCTGGTCAATTGCTTCTTCATAATCCGAAATATCATCTTCGGAACGGGTGCGTGGTAATAATAAATTTTCGGAAGACAGATTAAAATTCATTTTTGTAATAATAGTTATGTAATATGATTTACATATATTACATAAAAGTAATTCAATTTTTTATTTAGGTCACTTAATCATCTCTTAAATTCCTAAATTTTTATATTATTATATTTTATATGAATAAAACACTAGGAATTATTGGAGTCGTAGTTTTAATTGTAATTGGTGGAGGTATATTATATAATAATATACCGGTCTCTAAAGGCGTCAGTGATATTGCAAGTGGTGTCAATGATGTTGTAGCGAATGCAAGTGATGTTGTCGCGAATGTAGGCAATAGTGTTGTAGATGATGATGATGATGTATCAACTGGTAGTAGTTGGTTTGATTTAAGAAACAGCTCAGAATCGGATGCAGACCGTTTGAGTTCAGGATCAACAGATAATAAATATAATGTAAGTAATTTACGACAAGAATTAAAAGACAGACCGTTCGTTCCTACCACAAATCTTATTAAAAGGGGAGGAACAACCAGTGGTAAACGTAGTAAAAAAAATAAAAGGAAAAGTAAAAGTAAAAGTAAAAGGAAAAGCAAAAGTAAAAGGAAAAATAATTTTAGAACATTAAAAAAGGTTTAAACCTTTTTATTTTTGATTAAATTATAACAAGTTACATAAAATTCTAACTACATAAAACATTAATTAATAAACATATAAAATTTAATTATCATCATCAGTATCATAACTATCTTCTTCTTCCTCATCATCGTCATCTGGAAGTTCTTTGATTGTCTTTGTTTCTGGATCATAAAGACCAACTTCTTCTTTAGTATCTGGGTCATATAAGATATTTACACTGGACTTTAAATACATTTTTCCATAAATCTGTATTTTACTGACAGATACTTTAGTTGACTTTGGTTCTTCTTTTTGTTGCGGTGCTTCAAAATTATTGCTTTGTTTAGCTTTTTCTTCTTCTAAAGCTGCTTTCTTTAAAGCTTCTTGTTTTGCCTTTTCTGCTTCTAAAGCTGCCTTCTTTTCTTGCTCTTTCTTTTCTTCAGCAAGCTTTAAAGCTTCTTTTTCTTTGTCATCATCATCGTCATCTTCGATAATATCAAAATCTGTATTATTCGATAGCTTAGAAAACAAATCAACCACTTTTGGCTCCACATTGCTAATAATTTTCTTAGGGCGGCCTTTACTTTTTTTATCAGTTTTAATAATATCAAAATGTTCAATAGGAATTGTAATATTTAACTTTGTTGCTTCTTCTACTGCGGTATTTGCGGTTAAGTTTAATTTATTGAGAAATATAATATATGATATTGGGCTACGGCCGTTTGGATCTTTAAACTCATAGAGCTCAGAAGCAAGACGTGTTTCGACAGTTCCACAATTTGGCTGTCCAAACGCATTTTTATTTGCTTCCGTTTGACAGCTGTTGCAAAACAAACCATTTTCTAAACGATTTTTTAAGCATTGAGTAAATAATCCTCGATTGAATACAAGACCTTGACAACAATCTGCATTTACATACTCCTTAATAAAAGGTAGTGGGAATACAACTTTTGAAACCTTCTCCTTCTTCATTGTTGCCTTTTTACTAGATGACACATCATTCTGCTTCTCTAAGACTGGTTTCTTAGTTGTTTTCTTCTGAACGATAGATACATTTGCTAATCCAAGCAAAGCAATCTCTTCGTCCGCGTTAAATCCGTGACGCAGAGCTGATTCTCTAATACATTTTATTGCTAATTCTCTGACACTACTCTCTAAATTATTTGTTAATAACTGGGTTACTGAAACGGATGCGTTGAATTCGGTTGACATTTTAAAATGATTTGATTACTCTTAATAGGGAAATATAATACTCATATATACAAGTAAAAATATTTCAATTTTTTATTTTAATTATGTATTGATATGTAACTAAAAATTTTATATAAATAATAAAATTCTTTGTTTATATTATATGAACAAAACGAAGAAAATTAAAATGCCTGAACCGATACACATTAAAAAGATAAATACCAAATTAGATTTCTTTTCAAAAACAAATGTTATTCGTCAATGGTCTGGTTACGATGTTATTGATACACTTTTTTATTTATATCTATTTAATAAATATAAACAGAATTGTTTAATCAAATATAAAGGCGCCAGTTCTAAACATTCATTAGGACTTGAATTACAAATTAATACAAATCTCTCTAGAAATCAATATTCAGCTTATGAAAAACATTTGCAGATGGTTTCAATAAAACTTTCTGAGTGTATTGAAAAGAATCCTGATAGTATTATAATACCATTATATTTAAAGAAATCAAACGGAGGTCACGCTAATATTCTTATTTACAGAAAAAAAGACAATGTTATTGAACATTTTGAGCCACACGGTTCCAAAATGATAACACGTGATCCTCAAAATAATCAATTAATTGAAACACAATTAAATTTATTTATAGCTATGTTAAACGAACAATTAAAGAAAAAAAACAAACCTCCTGTTAATCTTATTCCTTCAAATACAGTGTGTCCATATATATATGGTTTACAAGGATTAGAAGAAAAGGCTAGTCAAAAGAAATCAGCTTTAGAAGGCGGTGGATATTGTGCAGCTTGGTCTATGTTTTTTACTGAATTGGTACTTAAAAATCCCACTATTCCCAGCGATGAACTTTTAAATATAATTATAAATAAATTTGATAAAGATATTGAAAAACAACGCAATTATTTAAGAAATATTATTATTGGATATGTAAATCTTATTCATAATAAGATTGAAAAATATTTTTATTTTATTACTGGTGTTAAAAATTCAGTCGACAAAATTAACGAAATGGTTAAGGCAGGAAAAATAGACAATTTTATAGCAAATTATAACACAATTATAAACATTCAAACCGAATTATTTAATAACTCATCTTTAACCAAAAAAGGATATATAGAAATTCTTAAGAAGAAGAAAATAAATATAATAAACCCAGATCAAAAAAACGAAATAGATAGAGAAATATTTTTTTTAAACCAAATGGACCACATAAGTGCATCACCTGTTAGTTCTCAATTAAATAGTCATAATATTTCTTCTAGTAGCAGTAGTAAAAGTAAAAGCAGTAAAAAAGGTAAAAGTAATAAAAATAATAAAACTCGTAAACTTATTGTTTGCCCCCAAGGATCGCAAATAAATGATGAAACTGGTAGATGCAATAAAATTAAAGTTTATCCTACTTGTCCTCCAACTCGTAACCCGATTACAAATCGTTGTAAAACAATGAATGAATAATATAAAATTTTTAGTTCATCTTCTTTTAGTATAAATAAATAAAAAATTGAAATACTTCTATATATTAGTTTGAAACATATATATTACCCAGCTATTGCAACGTTATCAAACGAATACAAGTTTTACAAGTCACAAGTTTATACAATGGATCCCTCATCATTTATGAATGTAGCATTATTTATCAAGAGAGCAGAAGAGAGCCAAACCAAGGAATTTATTATGAATGCGTTTAAAAATAGTAATATAGGTATTGTAAAAGAGATTACATTTATTAAAAAAATTAGTAACGGAACTCCTTACAATGGAGTAGTTGTTATTTTTAAAAAATGGAATATGAATAAATATGTTGAAAAACTGTTTAATCAAATGTCGGAGTCGCGCGATGGAACTACACGATTTTATTTTGAACAGAAACGTTATTGGATTATTAACGTTCATCGACAACAGCTTCCGGAATGCGAAGAGTTAGTTTTGGTCGACACTTCATTACCAGATAAAGAAAGAATTAATCAATTGGAAATGTTAGTTAAATCAATGTCTTCGCAAATATTTTATGCGCAAACTAAGAACGAAAAAAATGAAAGACGTATGATGGACTATGAGCAGAAAGATGTTCAGAAAAATCTTATTAACATCGAACTACAGTTTCAGCTTGAATTAAAGGATATGGAGCGAAAAATAGCAGAACAAGAACATCAAGAGGAAATACAAAAATTAAAAGACGAAAATTTGCGGATGCAGGCTCGCTGTTCCTTACTCGAAACGGATAAAGAAATGAAACAAAAGGAGATTACATTATTTAGAGAGGAAGTCAACGATTTAAATAATATTATTAACTATATTGAATATGTTACGCCAAGTAAATTAGTTTATTAGTTTATTAAATGTTAAATGTTTTATAGTTTATAGTTTTGTCTGTATATCTGTTATCTGTTTTAAAATAATTAATTTATTTTTTATTTTATTTTTTGTTTTTTATAAAATAAGTTTTATAAAAAATTGAAATATATTTTTGCTTGAAGGTAACAATATATTAGTTATTATATTTTACAAAGTTGAACTTATTTATTTATTTGAAATGTCATTCGAACAGCATTTAGAAAATCGTATGGAGCGATTTAAACTTCTGCTTCAAAATGCTAAATTTGATTTTAAAGATTACCAGTATGAAGGAGTGAAGTGGTGTATAACTAATGAGTTAAACCCTAATCCGCCTGAAAATTGTAGAGGTGGAATTATAGCTGATGAAATGGGTCTTGGAAAAACAATTATGATGATTGGCACAATGTTTGTCAATAAATTACCGCAAACATTAATCGTGGTTCCGCCGGTGTTAATACAACAATGGTATAATGAAATTTATAAAACAGCTGGACACAAACCTCTCTTGTATTATGGTCCCGATAAGAAACTTATTACAAAAAGTGATATTCAAAGAGTGCCAATTATTTTAACAACATACAATACTTTAATTAGAAAAGACTGTTTGCTAAAACAAATTATTTGGAATCGTGTTATTTTCGATGAAGCACACCATTTGCGCAACTCAAATACGGCAAAGTTTCGTAATAGTAATAAATTAAAAGCTCGTATTAAATGGCTCGTTACCGGCACCCCAATACAAAATAAATACAAAGATTTTATGAACCTTTGTTCTGTAGCCGGGATTAAACGACAAATATATCGTGATGAGGATGCTTGGAAAATATATGCAAAATACTTTCTACTGCGTAGAACCAAGCAACTATTAGGGATTGATTTAAAAGGGGTGACAAAGACTAATTGTATTGTGGACTGGAAAAATAATAAGGAAATGAAACTCTCCAAAGAAATTCATTCGCTTTTACCAAATCAAACATATGTAAATGGCAATCAAAAATATAAATTGGCGGAATGTTTTGGTAAAGGCGGTGCTTTAACCGCTTTATTAAGAGCTAGACAAAGTTGTGTATTTCCCGCACTAATGAATAACACGATTAAAACATTTGCGCAGCAAGGTATGATTAGTAGTGAACTTTTAGAGGCGCTTAATTATACAAGTAAATTAGATGCGGTGATTGATTTAATGTTAGAGCGTAAAGATAACGGGAAAGGTAAAATTGTGTTTTGTCACTTTCATTTAGAAATAGATATTATTTGTAAACGGTTGTTAAAAGGTGGTATGAAAAAGGTTGTGCGTTATGATGGCCGGAATTCAGGCGGAAAAAATCTGTCAAAACTCGCCGAACCGGCCGACGCATTAGTATTTCAAATACAGACTGGATGTGAAGGGCTAAATCTACAAGAACATTTTTCGGAAATATATTTTGTATCGCCGCATTGGAATCCGTTCGTAGAAGAACAAGCTATCGCAAGATGTCATCGAATCGGTCAAAAAGAAGATGTAAATATTTTTAAGTTTGAGATGTCTGGATTTAATAAAAATGATGAAAATATTGATACTGTTTCGCTAGAAAAATATATAAATAAAGTGCAGGATGATAAAAGAGAAATTAGTGATAGAATATTGAATGTTGTTGTTGAAGAAATTATTGATGTTTAAAACCTGTATGCATATCTTAAACTAATAAGGGGTAATAAACCTTTTTTACTTTACTATATCAGTTAAAATATTTTTTTACATATGTAATCAATTTATACACTATTTGACTTCTTAAAATAAACAAACTAACAAATATTTTCGAATAATTATTAGCAAACGCAATATACGTTAAAATATTAAATATTATGTAAAATAAATCCAAACAGGCTTCAAGATCAAGTTCATTATTGAATTTTATATTTTTAAAACTATATAAAAATGCATCCAAAAATGCTATACAAATTAAAATGGATTGAATTAATGTGGTCATTATTATGATTATAATTGATATGTATTAAGTAACCAAAATATATTTCAATTTTTATTTCTATAGCCACCCTTTACCCTGTTCCACAAATATGCAAGTTTCTTTAAGTAGTTTTAATATATTAGATTAGATTTTCAAAATTTTCCAAAAGTGAATTGGGTTTTGAAAAATGGACAAAAATAAATGTCCAAAAATGAAAACCCAATTTACTTTTGGGAAAAAATAGTTGTACATGACCGTTGTGACGATAATGCTCTCATTTCACTTTTTTGTTCGAATTATTTGTGACGATAATTTTTTATATATATTGCGGAAAAGATTTAGAAGTATATTCTGTCATCTATATAAATGGAAGTTTTAAGTGACAAGAAAACATCAAAAAACATCAATAAATTTTATTGTAATTCGTGTGACTTCGGATGTAGTAAAAAGGGCGATTGGACTAGACATATTGCGAGACCTAAACATATCAATATCGCTAAATGTGACACTCAGGTGACAGAAAAAACATACATTTATATATGTGAATTATGCGATAAAAAATATTCATCTCGAAATGGATTATGGAAACATAAACAAACGTGTAATGTTAAAAATGATATTGAAGAAGATAAACATAAAGAGGAAGATGACGAAATGATGTACAACGGAATAAACATTAAGGATAAAGATGCTTTGGTTCTTCATCTTTTACAAGAAAATAGCAAACTTACAAATAAAATTATTGAAATGACACCACAAACAAGTATAACTAACAACACAAATAATAGTAATAGTCATAATACAAACAATAATTTCAATCTTAACTTCTTTTTAAACGAAACCTGCAAGAATGCTATGAATATAAGTGATTTTGTTAGTTCAATTAAGATGGATTTAGATGATTTGGAACACGTTGGAAGAACAAGTTATATTGAAGGTATAACTAATATTGTCGTTAAAAATCTTAATAATTTAGAACAACAATTGAGACCACTTCATTGTTCAGATTCAAAAAGAGAAATATTATACATAAAAGATAATAATGAATGGACTAAAGAAACTGATAGTAAACCTATACTAACAAACACCATAAAACACATTGCTAATCAAAATATTAAACAAATTAATAATTGGGTTAAAGAGCATCCCGATTGTATTAAATCCAGTTCAAGAAAAAATGATTTATATTTAAAAATTGTTAGTAACTCAATGAATGGACTAACAAAAGAAGAAGGTGATAAAAATATTAATAAAATTATATCAAATGTTTCTAAGAAGGTGACAATTAACAAATGACTATAAACAAATAAAAAAAGGGTTGCCCCTAATTTTTATGTATGCATATAGATATTAAAAACACAAATTATTCAAATATTTCACCATCTTCAATAACATACTCACCTTTTTTAAATAGTGTTTTACGTATCAAATCTAAATCAGTGTCAGATCTAAAACGTAAATTGTCAATAGTTAAATAATGACTAACACAAATCCTCTTCTTCTGGGGGTCGAACATAAGACACTTGGGTTTTAAAATAAAGCCTTTGTATTTATCTTCGTCTTGTTCTTCGGACCAATCGTTGGTTTTAGACATTGTTTTGGACATTGTTTTGG
>Ga0315284_10008639_pt1 | contig 14541 bp, 10 predicted proteins | sample YL17G09_16_MG_FD_203696 | JGI IMG/M metagenome (GOLD analysis project Ga0315284, IMG submission 203696) | Sediment microbial communities from Yellowstone Lake, YNP, Wyoming, USA - YL17G09_16 | ecosystem: Environmental > Aquatic > Freshwater > Lake > Sediment | place: USA: Wyoming | collected... | reverse complement strand
TCGGAAACTATGTGAAATGAACGCCTTACTCGACGCTCCTGCATCAGATGGTGGAGCAAAGGACCCTGACCAAGATAAGTATGTAGGAAGCGCATAATGAGCACAGAACAGGCAGCCCTGGAATTCGTAGTAGGGCTATCCGCCAAAGGGGTAGATACTTCTGTCCAGAAGCTAGTAGGGGCATTCGCCAAAGTGGCGTCAGCGGCTGAGTTCGCAAATCGAGCTATCCTTGGGCAGACAGGTTCCCCGGGTGGAAGCGGCGGGGGTGGAGGCGCCCCAGGGAGTGGCGGTGGAAAAACTACAGCCGAGAAGCTCGTAAAGGATGTAAACGCCCAGATTTCCTCATTGACGATGCTGAAGGGTGCCCTAATCCACCTGGGGGTTAATGTCGCCGCAAGAGCCTTCGGATACATGGTGTCAGGTGCAAGAACCGCCCTAGGATGGTTCGTCGAGCACGAGAAGCAGATGACCAAGTTCCGCAGGGTCATGGGATTGTCTACGGAGGAACTGCGGGTCTTTTCCGGGAGTGTCATCAGCTCCACCTCACTCTATGGAGCCAATATTGCTACTGTGCGAAATTTGGCGATGGAGCTAAGTGTAGGTTTGAAAAACACGTCCAAGGACGCTGTTGCACTTGCCGCCTCTCTGTCCCAACTCGAAACAATTTCTGGAATTTCAGCAGATACTTCTAAGAAACTCTATACTAACCTGGTTGACTACGTAAAGGTTCTGGATCCCACCAACATCGATATATTTATTCTAAAGACCAAAGAGCTTTCAAGAGTAAATAAAATCAACGCTGATACTCTGCTAGACGTTATTGGCTCCCACAGAGAGGCATATATGTGGAACTGGGCCGATAGTTCTGGTCGCCTTGGTCCTGAAACAGGTAAAAAGGTTCTTGAAGATACAAAGATTCTCGGGGCTGCTATTGGCGCTGCACGAGGAAACATGAGTAATCTCTCAGTTATTCTTGGTGGACTGGAGAAAAAGACAAGTGCCTGGAGCGACCAATTTCGTGCATCTAATGGTAATTTGCTAGAGGCTGTAAAATTGGTATCGGACTTGGCAGAAAGCACCGATGTCTCTGCTGGTGGCGCTGAATCGTTCCTGGAACAGTATGGTATGATGCCCGCCGAAGCGTTGAAGCTTAAAGAAGCTCTTGAGCTTGTTGGCAAGGTTCAAGTAGACAACGCTGCTATTGATAAGAAGTCCAAGGCCGATTTAATAGCAGACGAAAAGTCGAGAATGACCGCCTATGAAAAGCTAGGCGTTAAAATGCTTGAAATAAAAGATGCAGCAATTGCGGTAGGAAACGCCATAGTAGATTGGGCTGCGAAATGTAGACCCCTAAATGACGCACTCTACTTAGCCGCTGAGTTGTTGAAAGACTTAAGAAAAGCTATGAACCCTCCAGGGGCGGGGAAAGGGAGTGAAGCTGAATCGATAAAACTAGCCGCTGAACAGAGATCGGAATGGATTGCGTCACTCTCAGATACAGTAACAGACCCAACGGCGCTTATGGCTACAATCTGGGATGTTATGGCTATGCCTCTCCGAGCGGCGGCCGGAACGGCACAAAAGCAGACTCGACAAAAGTATAACATCGATAAGGCTGTGCGAGAAGGCTATAACAATCAAACTCAGACTCAGATGGCTGCCGAGCGTGATAGACTAAACATTAACGCACAGAACGTGACGAACTGGAAGGCTGGAAATCCCGAAGTGTTCCCGGGTATCTACGCATCCGAGACAGGCACAAGTGAAAAAATTCTTGCTGTTATGGATTCTATGAAGAATGAATTAACGGATATTAGGAAGTCCAACGGAGAGATAAGGGACATCGAAAAGAAGCCACCTGTTCCGGGATCGTCTAATAGCAAGGTAACTGCGGGAGTATCTTCTCTTCCAAATAAGCCCCGATAGGATATGGGCGGTGACAGGAATAACCAATGGCAGACCCAAAAGCAAAAACTCCGGGAGCTAACACCCTTGTAATCATGTTCGATTCCACCTCTCTACTCCCAGGAACTGTAGTTCCCATGTTCCAGAAGATGTCGCATCTTCCGGACGTGTCTCTAACTACAAGTGCAGTTTACCATGATGATAATCTTCTTGGTCGGTCTGAGCCTTTTAAGTCCTACTCGTTCTCTACTTCTACACAGATTACCTTTACGGGCCTAATTCTGGTTCAAGGCTCGACCAAGGACCGTAACGTTGCGATGGAAATCGTAGGCGGAGGTCTGGGACTTACTGGAAGGTTCGTCAGCGCCACCATGCCGTTTATTGGGCCAGCCGGAAAGCTGATTTCCGCTGCGATGAACGCAGGCAAAGACAGCAAGATTCAGGAAATTCTAGTCAGCACTACCTTTCAGGAGGTTACACTTGTTGCCGCATGGTTTGAGTCTCTTACCAAGCCACAATACGACGATCAAGGGTATGCCTACCCTCCCCCACACGTTTTCCTCATGCACGGGCAGAACTTCAAACGCCGTGGGGTCATAACCAACGTCCATTTGACTTACAAGGGTCCGTGGGAAGTGACAACCCTCCTTTCGATGCTGGTGGAAATCTCCTTGACCTTCCAGGAAGACAATAAGACTCCCAAGGGATTCTTGGATACATTAAATATGAAAGAGGACGCAATTAAGAAGGAAGCAATCGAGGAACGTTACTCTGGTGCCCAGAAGGCAATTGACAATGCCCGGTCTTTGTCAGGACTGTAAGATATGGAACAGATAAACAAAACTATTGCTCCTCTCTCGTCGTCATCCAGATATCGTAATACTCGTATGTATAAGGATAGCGACCTAAACGAGATTTATTTTGGGTCCTGGAAACCCCCTAACATCATTGAGAGGTTGCCAGTAACAATTCACATAGTTGTTGCGGACGAGGTATACCGACCTGATTTGGTGTCCTTCCGTGTCTATTCCAGGTCGGATATGTTCTGGGCTATCTCCCTAAGAAACAGTATTTTAATGCCCCTAACTGATATGGTAAGTGGGTTGAGTTTGCAGTGTCCTCACATAGAGGACATTTTGGCAGCATTGTGCTCATCTTCCAGCTTGTCAGTAGGAACAACGTAAAATGCAAAAGAATAATAACATTGTTGACACACCCCCGCAATTAGGAAATATTCCGTTTGTCGAGCTATACTTCTCCAACAAGAATGTAACAGGGGGTGAAGCAATAGCCATACCGTTGATGGATTACCCAATTACTCCTCCCTCGCCGGATGTAGAAGGTGCAACAGCTCTTTCAGCGACATCTCCAACCAACCGACTCTATCTCGTGAGCATGACCCACACCATCAAGAACGTGGCGACATCATCCGGGCACAGTCTGACACTACAAATTCTGGATCCTTCCTGGGACTTTCTGACTAACATAACAACTAGTAATTTTTCTGGCATGAAGGGTTTCTCCGTTCGTTATGGATGGAGAGGAATCGACGACAAGAGGGCTTTTAGTCCCGTCAGAGTCCCGTTCTTCCTGAACGACATAACAGTTCAACTAATACCGATGAAGGGCGCCTTGGTTACCATACATGGAGTGGATGAGTCTTACAAACTGGATGGTAAGCAGGTAAGTTACGGGTTCGCCCCCACTACTACGGTCTCTGAAGCGATTAGGGCCATTCTTATGGATGAGGGTTTCGATCCTATTATCCCCGATATTCGCACACCAGTAGGAGAGTTTAACTTCAGCCCTAATGTTACTCCGGCAAAGTATATCGACCAACTCCTGGAGATAGGGTTGGGCATCGCCGGAAAGGCTGGATATGTGAGATATACACGTCTCGGTTCCATTATGGGACAGCCTCAGTATGTAATAGAGGCACGTAACCCCAGGAAACTCCGTGTTACAAAGAATTATGTCTTTGGGAGAGAAATCCAAGGGTCGATGCTGTCTTTTACACCTATATTCAACCACAAACTTTTGATGACAAATGGAGGGGGGAAAGTTACCGCTATTGTGGTAGATCCAGAAACGAAGTTGTTTAGGAAGGCGACAACCACACAAGGGGACGACGACGCAGAGGGAGACAAAAGGTCCGACGTGACTCCGAAGGAGGCGGTTGTTGTAGTTGAAAGCCCCTTCGACATGACTAAAACACAGGCAGTAATTTCTACTCTCCGACAGAACGCCGATAGCTTGCAGTGGGAAGGGGACGCCACAATCGTTGGGGATACAGAGCTTTTACCGACAGATTGCGTTGCCATCATGGTCTTGAAAGGAGGAGCACCGTACGAAGGGACTCAATTCCTTTCCCCGAATGATATCTACTCGTTTGCTACTGGTGTGTGGCGTATCGTCTCGGTAACCCACACCATTTCTGAATCTGTTGGGTTCCAGACCAGCTTGCGAATGGCCCGTTATGGTGGATTTGTTGGTAAGGGAGAGTCTGGGTACAATGCTATGCCGTTTGAATTCACATCTAAGGTGCAAAAAGTTGACGCCTCTAATCTTACAGAAGTTACCCCACTTGTAAACCCAGGGGCGGGAGAGGCAAAGTCCGTACTTTCCAATCTTAGTAGCGTATTAAACTTTATTAAAAGCTTTGTATAGAGGGGTATTTAGAGAGAGAGGGCGAGATGAGTTCTTTTCTGACAGGTGCTCCCGACAACGTTTGGATGAACAAGGGATTTCTCCGCCCTGGTCTGTGGAGAGCCAAAGTTCTGAACAACGTGGATACACAAGGTAGGGGAAGGATTCAGATTCGCTCCTACCACTTGCATCCGGAACCTCTTCCTCCGTCCGGAGCATTGGAGAGTGTCAACATGGGCGGAGGACGACCCGATGAAGCACTGGGGGAGGTCGGAGAGGTCGTAAACCGAGCGTCTCAGCAAGGAATCCCGGACAATTTATGTCCGTGGGCAGAGCCAGCCTTCCCCTTCGGTGGAAATACGGCCAGTGATGCCGGATTCTTTATGCTTCCAGAAATAGGGTCCACCGTGTGGGTAGCGTTCGAGATGGGATTTGTTGGGCGCCCCGTGTGGTTGGGGTCCTGGCTTGGGTCCGGGGAAGTTCCGACCGAGGCGGCGGGGGTTCCTCAGTTCGTCCGTATCATCAAAACTCCAATGGGGCATATTCTAATGTTTTCTGACGATGATACCAACCCCTTCATTCAAATCTACTCTAAAACAGGACACCAACTCCTTTTAGACGAGCAGCCTGGAAATCAGGCAGTTACTCTCCAATCAGCGCATGGACATTCTATAAAGATAGATGAAAACCTAACTTCCATCAAGGCGGAACTTTTTGGTGCGCCAAATACGAAGATGGAACTACTCCCAACATCGGCTGCCCTTTCTATAGGGACGAACTCTATCGTTGTAACTCCTTCCGGTATAACTATTACCATCAACGGATATACGATTTCCTTGAACAGTGCAGGGGATACTGTTATCACGGCAAATGGTATCATGACCATCAACGCAAACGGCGTCATAATCCTTGGAACTGGTGCTGTTAAGGGAGTTGCCTTGGACTCCCTTCTAAGAGTTCTTAACACATTCATCGGAATCTTCAACGCTCACACACATGAGTACAGTCCTGGAGGAGGTTTACCCATCCCCACTGCGGGTCCAGTTGCCCCAGGAGTGACTGGAACACCGGGAGTGGATACCTCAGTTACCGTTTTGGCACGGGTGTAAGAAACGTTCCACTAAGCTTTGAGAGCCGAGGTATTTAAATGGCAATCGAGAGATTTCCCCGAGGGGAAGAAGTACGAGGACTGGGTTTTCCAATAGAAAAAGGGAGAGAGGGATTTTGGCCCCGTCGAAATGCCAAGGCTCTTCGTCAATCCTCCGTCATCATGATTCTTGGTACCGTGCCTGGTGAACGTCTGATGCTTCCTGAATTCGGTTCTCGCCTAAAAATGCTCCTGTTTGAGCCTAACGACCAAGTTCTAGTAGAACAAGTTCGGACAGAGACGGCTGGGGCTCTCCAAAAATGGGACCCTTATATTACGGTGACGAGAGTGGCTCCGGAAATCGAGGGAGATTCCATGAAGGTTTACATAGACTACTACGACCGACGGGACCCTTCTGAACAGCCCCGTCGAATGGTACTCAACGGAGCTAGATGAGAGATGGCAATAGGTTCGACAGGGTATTTAGCGCAAATTGATTACACGGCACGGGACTACGCTGCCATTCGTACCGCCCTGCTCAAGCACGTACAAAATTTTTTCCCCAATGACTGGCAAGATTTCACGGAGAGCAATCTCGGGGTGTGCATCTTGGAACTGGTCGCCTACGTAGGGGATAATCTCAGTTTTTACCTAGACCGGGTGGTGAACGAGTTGTTCCTCCCCACCGTAGTTCAGAGAGCGAATGCTATAAATATCGTCAGTCTGCTTGGTTACGTCCCAAGAACTGTATCAGCTGCTTCCGCCCCGATTCAGATGACCCTAAGTCCAGCCCAGGCAAGCACGGTGACGGTTCCTGCTTGGACATTCTTCTCCGACGAGGGAGGAGAGATATGGGAGTTCTTAGAGAGTATTGAGATCCCAGCCGGTAGGACGGATACTACAAGCATCACAGTCACAGGGGAGGTTCTGACCACGATTGTAAGTGCGATCCTTCCCTACAGCCTACAGACTAACTTCGACAACCTCATTGTGGGGACCGCTGATCTTCATCTTACCATCGGTAGTGTGACCTACAGCATCACGGTGGCGGACGACGGGACCGTTACCCTTCCTTTTGGTGGGACGGGTATCCTGGATTGGGATACCGGAGCCCTTGCTCTCACGTTCGTCATCGGATACAATCCTGACGTGGCGTCTACCATTACTCTGGATTACGAGTGGAATCAACGCATCACAGCCTATCACGGACGGACTAGGTTGGAGCAGTTCCTCTCTGATGGCACAACAGATCAAGAGTTCACCCTTCTTCAAACTCCAGTTCTGTTCTCCTCTAGGGCGGAAGAAGACCCGGTATCCCCCAACTCAAATAGGTTCGAGGTGTGGCTGGGAGACCCTGACGACCCGTTCGGTAATGGAACTGGGACGCTATATAGAAGGGTAAATAATCTTGTTCTATCCAGTGGTTTGGAAGAGGTTTACGAACTTTCCGTTGACGACCAGGACCGGGTAATCATTCGGTTTGGCGACAACTTGAACGGAAAAGTACCTCCGGCAGGGACGCTGAACATCATCTACCGTGTGGGAGGTGGCACCAAGGGGAATATTTCCTCTGGGTATATAGACACTACAGTCACCGGAAGTATTGGTCTTTTTTCTGTGTCTGTATTTTCAACCAACTATGAGCCCGGTCTTGGTGGGGCGGAGCGTGAGAGCCTTGACGAAATTAGGGTGAACGCACCCGCGTACTTCCGGACCAACGACACCGCTACCACAGAGCAGGATTACGACTCTCTAGCGATTTACTCTAGGTCGGGGCTTGGGTCCGTGGCACGGGCAAAGGCTCGTCTGACCCCGGAAGAAACTGTCACTACCAAAACGATTCATACCAACTACGTTATGGGGGAAGTACCCATCGGGGTTCCCTTGGAATACTATCTCCTGTTTCCTGCCGTTCCCGTCATCCTCAATACTGTAAACTTTTACTACACGGTGGCAGGTGTAGTTAGGTCTGCCACAGCTACTAGTGTTGGTGGGGGATTGGCAAATCTTACAGGAGATGCCACCATCGACGCTGGAAATACCAGATTCCGATACGCCGTCCAGGAAATAGACGATGAGGTTCCTGCCTCGTTTCTTGGGAATGGAGTACTTATAAACTTTTCTGACACTCTGGGAAGTAACCCTATTATGCCGTCATCCGTGGTCTTCAGGTACAACATAGCGGGAACGGACTACGTAGGGTACGACAACCCAACCTTAGATCCAGGAACCGGTGGATGCATAGGAACGGGAACTCTCCTTGGGGTCCACATTCTCGACGGGACTATTAACTACAAGACGGGTGCAGTAGTCCTTCACTTCGGGACGCACGCAACCCTCACGTCGGTCGCCGGGCCTTTCAACCTCAACGCACTTGGTGCCGGAGCCGACGTATTCCTGGGCGTCCATGTTGACGGAGCTGCCCAACAGGATGTCAGGTTCCAAGCGGGTGACTTCTTCAACTACGCCAGTTGTTCGGCAGTTGAAGTAGCGGCAGTACTGAATACAGGAGGTATGACAGGAGTCGGAAACAAACTCGCTGGGACGACATCTACAGCTATTTCTGGAAACAAGGTCCAGATTTTAAGCAACACCTGGGGAGTCGTCGTCAGTAAACTGGATGTGGACGCTCCAGGCGCAGGTGTAAATGCTAATACTGCATTAGGGTATCCTACGGCACTGGTAACAGGAATTAGCTATCCGCCGACTAACACGAGTCTGATTTACCTCGACTACCAATCCTGTCTGCATTTGACCTTGAACTTTGCCCCGGACTCCGGGACGGAATTCACTGTGTCTATGGAATCCGGTCCATCTGACAAGACGTTCCCGACAAATAATATTGAGGTCTACGCCTGGGCACAGGATTCTAGCCTGAACTTCGTTCCCCCTAGCGACTCGCTAAAGGATTCCTTGAAGGCATTCCTGGACCTTCGCCGTGTCCTTGGAACCTCTGTTCAGATTCTTTCGGGCAAGAATTTACAGATTCACTACAAGTTCAATGTTGATTTCACGGCAAATACAGACTACACCGCCACGTCTGCGGCGGTTGCTACTGCCCTGGAGACGTACTTCATGGACGTGGTGACTGTGAATGCAGGTGCCTTGGTTCCATTGGCGGCCATTTACGATACTCTTTACCCCCTATCTGGTATCGCCTCCATCATAGCCCAGGAGGTCGGGATTCGTCTTCCCATCGGAGAAGGAAACGCCAACAAGGCAATCTTCAAGGACGACCCAACCTACAAACATCCTGGACAGTACATAGACACGACACGACTTCCGATGGTCACTACCGCAGGGACTATCAAGGTCTTTGTGGACGGATACGAGGCAGGGTCGAGCAACGGAACTACGGACCCGTCCGGAAATCAAGTAATAGTGGCGTCCGGAAGTGGTGTCTATGCAACTATCGGTGGGACGTATGTCCACGCCACAACAGGGGTGTTTGAGGTCAAGATTTCCCCGGCTCCCTCACGGGGGTCGGTAGTCTACTTGGAGTTCTACCTGGACGAGGTTGCAGCGGTAGATCAGATGCAAATTTGGAACTTCCAAGCGGATGAATGGGAAATGGTAATTCTGGGAGAGGTCTACGTTAATTCGATTAAGGTGAACTAATGCTTATACTTCCAGGGTCTAACGCTGCAAAGTCAGGTGGGTTGCTTTCAAGCACAGCGGGAGTCATCTATGCTCCGATGAAGTTTACTAAACCTGTGGCTGACTTCTCCGACGCAGGACTGTTTAAAGAGATTGCTCTTTATACCCTACCCATCGGAGGTGTTATCCACAAAATAAAGACGAAACACTCGGTTGCATTCGCTGGCGGCGGAGCAGCAGTAGCGACTATCGAGGCGGGGTTGGCAGGGAACACAAATAAATATTCTCCTGCCTTTGACGTGTTCCAGGCTATTGGGAACACCGTGTTTCAGTATTGCTCGGTTGAAATGTCGGAGAACCACGGAGCTACTACGGCGCTCACTGTGACGCTGCGAGCGGACGTGGCTCTAAATACGGCTGGATTCATTGCAGGCGGGGGATCCGTTACTGTTTGGCTTTGGATTAGTACAGCGGTGTAAACATGGCAGTAGTAAATTGTAGGTCTCTTCGGTATCAGGATACATTCTTCGGGGCGTCTAATGCCACGTCAAACTCTACAGACATGACGTTTGAGGGATATAGAGCCAACGGTCGATTCGTACTACCGATGACGACGTATGACCAAGACAACAAGATGTACATTACATTTCAGTTAAATCATACCGCAAGGCGCCACGCAAAGGTACACGATATCCATTTACACTGTGTTCCAATGGTAGACCCGGCGGGAGCCTGTAACGTGTACTGGAGAATTAACTACCGTTGGTGTGGGATTGGGGATACGTTTGATGCCCCTGCGACTTGGGCAACCAAGCAGACCATCATGGCTCTGGCCGCCGGGGACGGATTCAAACACAAGTACCATGAATTAGTTACGGACGCAGATATTGCTCTTCCGACTACCTTTAGCACCAGCTCAATTCTACTGGCAGAAGTCATCCGGGAGGGGGCTACGGAAGCCAATGACAACTTTCACGACGCAAAAACTGAGGCCGTTCCGCCCTATACAGCGAAATGTAATCTGGCAATTCTTGGTATAGACGCCCACATTCTGGTGGACTCAGACGGGTCTGAAAACGACTTAACCTACTGAACGGAGTAAGAAATGGCTGAATCCTTAATTGCTTCGATAAAGAAAAGTTTAAATGAGGTGAAGTCGTGAGCGAGAGCAGAGGTATGTCAATCATCCGGAGCAACGATGGAAGCATCTTGGTGCGGGCTGTTTTGTTTGATGCAGCGGATGCAAAGATCATTGCAGGAGCCACTAATGTCCGTGTGTGGCATGTCATCCCTACTACAGGACTCCTCGAAACTTATGACTTTAACGATAACACATTTAAAGCAGGTGTAATCACAACGGCCATCCTGGCAATGACGTATGTGCAGGCAGAGAATAATACTTACGATACAGGTCTATGGACCCTGCGCCTCCCTGTCCTCACAGCCTATGTAGTAGGGGACAAGTACGTTGTAGAAGTTACTAACGCCTCCCTGCCTCGCCCTGTGTCGATGGAGTTCCAATACGGCGACCATGAAGGAGACGACGGACGAGACTTCTTGGTACGAGGTCCGGAACTTTCAGCGGCTGTCGGAGCAAATACGATTACTCTGGCAGGAGCAGCTCCCGGTACATTGAACTACTATAACGGATGTTTGGTCAAGATTGTTGAAGGCACAGGGGAGGGTCAGGTCCGGGTTATCCATCATTACACAGCCGCTAGGGTATGCCATGTTGACCCATGGACGACCGCCCTTGGTGCATCCTCCAAGTATGTCATCCTTCCAAAGAGTGATGAATCATTCATCGTCAATTCCGGAATGGCGCTGGGCGGAGCGGCAGGGTACATCCTTCTTGCTCTCACAGCCGAGGCTGTTATTGATACTACCTACGTTGGTATGATGGTAGTTATCTCTGGTGGGACAGGAGTTGGTCAGGCACGCATCATCAATTCTTACGATGCGACAGGACACGGGTCTGGCGAGCGCTATGCAGCCGTGAAGAGGTCCTGGACCACAAATCCAGATAATACCTCTACGTATGCCATCTTCCCTCTCGCTGCTGACGACCAAGTGGATCTCACCTGGGATGAGGACTTTGCGACTCACGGGATCACCAGCAGTTTCGGTGTCGCCACCCGTGCTACCCTTGTTCGATCTCCTGAACTGGCTGCCGGTGGAGCTGCTTCGACCATTACTCTAAATGTCGCAGCTCTTGAACCCGACGATTACTACAACGGAACAGTCATCCATGTTCTGTACGGTACGGGTATTGGGCAGGCACGAGTAATCCTGGACTACGACAACGCCACGAATACGGCTACGGTTCGTCCCTGGATTGTGGCTCACGTCCCGGACGGTACCTCCTACTATTCCATCATTGCGAACGATAACTTCGCAGAGGTGGACAACATTTGGGAAGAGTTGCTATCTACCCACACAGCAAATGGCACCTTTGGAAAGGCAATAAATAGCATATTTATCCGTCCTATTGAGTTGTGTGTTCTAGCAGGATGTGACGCTACTCATATCCAGTTCAACGCTGCCGCCTCTGCTGTCGCACAGTTCTATACTGGGCAGGTAGTTGCAATCGTGTCAGGAACAGGCGCTGGGCAGTCTCGCATTATCCAGTCCTATTCGGTAGGACAGATTGCCACAGTTCGGCAGTGGGATACCACTCCGGCAATTGACTCATGGTACTGTGTGTTCGCCGGAGATAACCTCACGGCGACGGATAACATTTGGGACGAGTTGACAAATTCCCACACAATTACAGGTTCAACGGCAAACGCCCTTACCCACGGAAAGCTACGTGGTCGCCTTCAAGGTACTGCCGCCGACGCCACGCACTTCACCCTGGACGGTGGTGCTCCTGCGACGGCGGACTATTACAACGGCGCCCTATTGGTCATCACAGATGGTACAGGTATCGGCCAGGCCCGTATCATCCAGGGATACTCGGTAGGTCGTCAATGCACGGTCAGGGCGTGGACAACTCCTCCTGCCGCTACCGACTACTTTGTCATCCTTGCCCAAGACAATATGACGGAGACGGACAACATTTGGGACGAACTGATGGCAGGTCACGTCACCGGGCTTACGACAGGTGGTAACCTGGATGCTCTCGGCACGGCAATTGATGCTAGGGCCTTCAACGCCAACCTAAACGCCCTCCTAGGAGTCCCTGCCGGGGCTATTACGGATACTGTAACGGGACAAGTGTGGCAAGAGATAGCCGTCCTCCACAACTCCGCAGGGTCGATGGGCGAAATCATGAACAGTATTGCGGCAGCGGGGTTTCCATCTGACGCCTCTATCGCAGACGCGGTGTGGGATGAACTTCTCGCTGCCCACATCCTCGGTGGGTCCTCTGGCCTCATGCTGGGCGCCTTGGATCTTACCACTCGTGCAAACAACCCGACCTTGGACGCCCTTCTCGGAGTGCCGGACTTCTTTGGGTATACGATTGCGGAGACAATTTGGTTTGCAGACGCAAGTCTATATACTGCCGTAGATTGTGCAGGATTGGTCCTTTCAGCCTGCGGTCTCCTCATCAGCCGTCGTGGGTTCAACGACAACCTAAACGCCCTTCTTGGGGTTCCTAACGTTGCCGGAAACAACATCGCCGAGACTCTTTGGGATGAGGTCGTAAATGCTGCCTCGCATAACGTAGCAGATTCGGCAGGACGCCGCCTATGGACTGTGGACGACAGGACCGAGGTGGGTGGGACCGGGGACCTTCAGTACATCCTAGCCCAGGTGACAAAAATTGACCAGGGTGCATGTGTCAGCCCCGCAACGGCCAATTCTGTTGCGGATAAACTCGATGACCTAACCGCTCTGGTCTCCGTCATCGACCGGGACATTATAACGTCTTGCAACATTGAAGGAAACAGCCTCCGAATTGAGGTTGCCGTTGAGCAGTATGGTTTGATTCTAGCTACTCCATGGGACACATGTGTCGCTCAGATTTTTGATGAGGGAAATGCTATAATCGCCACAATAGGCGCCGGAGATTTTGGAGCGATTACAGCCCGTGGGTTCTTCCAGTACACCCTGGCGCCACACCCCTTGTCGGCGGGTAAGACCTATCAGATTCAAGTAGCTATTACGGATACAGCTGTTCCGACTACTATTCAGTCCACGAAACTCATAAAAGTCACAGCGGTATAAACCTGTGTCTGAAATTGTAATTTACGACGACGATGCCATATTCCTGAGTCTTCCCGGCTCAGTGATGGGCGGTCTTGTTTGGGATGTTCACCCGACAATAGCGTCCCCGCCATTCCACGTTCTGGCCAGAATTATCGTAACTCCCGCTCCGGCAACATATCCGGTCTTTAAGCTTCCTGACCTGTACAACTACTATCCGGAAATCGTCAGGTGGATGGACAAGACCTACGTTTCCCGAAACGACATCCCCCTCTATTACTGGGACTCTGTTCCTCGCTGGGACGCAGAGCCCTTTACGTGGGACGAGGTTATAGGACCGGAGCCCATTCTCAAGACAACGACTCGTATTATGCAATTGGAACTGGAGAAATCGGCGCAAGAGATTTCGGACCTTCTGACCATTTATAATCTGGACAGATGCCAGTACGAGTTCCTCCCCTATCACGCCGCTCTCATGGGTACACCACTTCCGGCCGCAAAGGAGGCAGAGCAGAGGTCGTTCCTGGAAGAGCTGGGAGCAACGTATCGGAGTAAAGGCACGCCTCTCAGTTTCTTCCGTCTTTTCGAGTCCCTTGGATTCACCTTGACACTCCAGGAGAATTACCACAGAAAGAGCGATGCCTTCATTCTCCCAGGGCCTCAAATCGACATGGTAAGCACGAACCACGTTACTGGGGAGTTTCTAACTACGACTTCGGCTCTGACTGCTACATACAATTTCGAGATTTTCAAAACTCCAGTTCAGAGAGGTGGAGTAACAATAAAGGTCTACTCCCCGTCTGCCAATACCCCAACGGAAATAACGGACGACGGAGCGGGCGGATGGACAGCAGGATATGGAGGGGGAATCGACTATCTGACAGGTTCTTGTACGTTAATACTTCCCTCGATTCCCGCCCTGCCCGGGCAGCCTATTGAGGTGGACTACTACTACCTCGTAGACGCCTTCCCAGACCCACACGAGACCCACTGGACGAACCGGTGGAGGTCTTCCGTGGTCTATTTCGCCCTGACACCCATAGATAATTCCATCAACCTGACTCCGGAATTGAACGACCGCTTACGATTATACCTAGAACTTCTGAAGCCTGCCCACATCGTAATTGACAACTTGATTATAGTCTTCTCCTACTCGG
>Ga0315284_10008637_pt1 | contig 14542 bp, 20 predicted proteins | sample YL17G09_16_MG_FD_203696 | JGI IMG/M metagenome (GOLD analysis project Ga0315284, IMG submission 203696) | Sediment microbial communities from Yellowstone Lake, YNP, Wyoming, USA - YL17G09_16 | ecosystem: Environmental > Aquatic > Freshwater > Lake > Sediment | place: USA: Wyoming | collected... | reverse complement strand
ATTAAGATCTACGGCCTCATCCATCGACATAAAAAATCTTGTCATGTCTTTGTGAGTAATTTTAATCTTACCGCTTTCTGCCATCTGTTTCGCAAATAATTGGCGCACTGAACCATTAGAGTTGAATACATTCCCGTATCTTGTTACGGTAAATATACAATTTCGTGTTGAATAGTTATTGCCATTTATAAAAATTTGTTCTGCGACAAATTTGGTTCCGCCATATAAAGTGGCAGGCTCTGTGGCCTTATCTGTAGAAACTAATAATGCTTTTTTTACATTATTCTCTATACAGCTTTCAAGAACATTCATACTACCTATAATATTACTTTTAATTGCCTCTAATGGATTGTATGTACATGTTTCTACTCTTTTCATACAAGCAGCGTGTATACAAATATCTACGCCGTTCAGCGCCCTACTTAATCTCTCTTTATCACGTATATCACCTATCAAATATCTTATATTATTTTTATCCCCAAACTTTTGCTTCATATTGGCCTGTTTTAATTCGCACCTACTATATATTATAACCTTTTTAGCATAATTATGTATTTTATTAGTAAGCGCTTGCCCAAGAGACCCAGTACCTCCGGTAATTAAAATGACTTTATCGATAATGGCGTCCATATTATCTCCTCCCCGTTTATATTTCGCCTTTCCACTTACATCCAAATATTGTTCGTGAGTATAATATCTTCTTCCGGCTGGTGTCCGATATGCCTTTAACTTATTCGCACTATCCCAATTTTGTAATGTTTTTACAGATTTACCTAGTTTTTTGGCTATCTCACCAATCGTATATGTTGTCATTATTGTTTCCTCAAATAAAAAACATTCTATATATAATAGTACACTTATTGATAGATTTTTCTATATTTTTATATATAAATACTAATTATTGTGGTAATAAATAGAAAAAGGAAGATTAAGACGCTAGTATATCATCGACAATTGCTGCCGAGCTATCTGAAGCATAAGGACCAATAAATTTATCCATCCATGATTTTCTCTTTTCAACATCAATATGGGGCGGATTAAAATTCCACTTTGGATCTAATATAGTAGATTGTTCTATTGTATTAACAACGCCATCATACTGATATAAATTGCCTTCATCTAGACAGAAATATTTTTTCATCTTTTCTTGATCATGTGACCAAATTAATTTTGTTCTAATATTTATTACATAATTGCTGCCATAAACACACTCATAAATGCCACTAGAAAAAAACATAACTGTGGCAAATGTTCTTGATAATAATTTACTTGTGGTTGATGGATACATTATTTTATCATCAAAAAAAATTTCTTTTGCTATTTTTTTAAGCTCAAACGGAAACCATTGTTTGTGCCTAAGTTTTAATATAACATTATTATTTTTTGCAATTTTTGTTATCATGTTAATAAAATTATTTTTGTTTCCAAAACACTTATTAACCCTATCTTCCTTAATATTAGGTAATAATATCAAAATATCTTTCTGTTTTTCTGAATTTGGCAAAATAGAATCAAAAATTGGAGACCCTAAATATTTGTCTTTTTTATCATCTATTTTAATATTCAAAAATGAATGTTTTGTTTCCAATGCATGCTTTGTGGTATAATATGTTTTATCAATAATTTTATAATGACCTGTCCATAATGAATCTATCAAATAAGAAATCGAATATGTTTTTAGGCCCGCCGCCTTATAGGAATCTAAACTTTTTCTCGCCCATAATGCAATCTCAACACTAATCATTTTGGTAATTGAATCTTTCTTCATCAATTTTAAAAGTTCATCGTTTGTTGTGAATTTAATAACCTTTGTTGCCTGCGTTACTATTTTTTCATTTGATTCTTTTAAACGAGCAACTGTTGGTCTCGAATATTCTTTTTCGCCTTTAAAAGAATCCATATAGTATAAAATATACTTAACCCCATGTTTATGTAATTCAAACATAATTGGAGTCAATAATTTTAAATATGGTAATTCTCTAACAATCACGGCCACCATAATCATTTAATAGCTCCCTGCAGATAATAACACACCCCGCATAATGCCGTATATGACTCAAATCCACCAACAGCTACCTTTTCTGTTTTATTACCAGCTAAATAATACGTATAATTTCCTTCTTCTGATCCACAATGCATACATACTGCGTTTAATTTATTTATTTTCTCACAACATGGTATTAAACTAATAATTTCATCAAACATTTCCGATTCAGAAGTGGCATGTAATGCCGAGACAACTACCTGTTTTCCCATAAGCGAATATTTTTTGCAAAAATCTTTTAATCCTTTATGAAATTGGCCCTCATCAATTCCTATCATATCATATTTTGATGCATCAAAATCATTTAAATCAATAAATTTTTCTTCAAGCCATACCGTATCTCTTGCAGAATGACTCAAAAATGGACGTGAATCAATTTTTGGTCTCAACAAAACAGTCTTTTTATTAGCAATATGTGCCCGTTCTAATAGACGCAATAATTCAGTAGTCTTGCCACTATACATAGGCCCAATAATAAGAGTAATCATAACAATATCCTTTCTATAATTGTCTTCCAGTCTTTAAGCTGACTTCCGTGTGATTTAAAATTTTTTCTATTTGCTTTTCCTAGTAAATTAGACCCTCTACCAAAATGAGCAACAATAGGACATTCTTCAAGCCAAAATTCATCTGATTGAAATCCATTATCAAATATTTTTCCCTGACCTGTTTTACAATCTATAAATCTCAATTTACAAACTCTATCTTCGGAAATATTATCTTTAATCTTCCATCCCACATCTTCATTTATTTTGTATGATCTATTCCCTCTATTCTTTTCTGTCCCTGGTAAAAAATCCAAATTCTTTAATATGTCTGTTACAAATAATAAAAAACATATATGATATGTCTCTGCCGATTTTTTTGCCCCTACCATCTTATACTCATTACTTATACTATACCACTTATCTGACAATATTACACAATCTGATTCGATAATTGCTGTGTATTTTGTCTTTGACATTGGTATTATTTTATTCAATCCCTCTCCATGTTGAAGACTTCCTCGACACCTAGAATTATTTTTTATTATAGTAAAATTTGGTAGTAACTCGTATTTTTTAAGATTATTATTACCATTGTCACATATAATAAATTTTGGTTCAAATTTTGTAAATTTTAAAACTGATTTAATCATAATATCAAAAAGATGAACTTGATTGTCATTACAGACAACAGAACAAATGGTCAAATCACTCATCAAATAATTCACCCTTAATGTGTCTAATGAATATTTTAAGATAATATAAAAAACTTCTTTCGAATTTCAAAGTTTTATATTCTTTAAATAAGCTTCTTTCTTCTTCACTTACTGGTCTAGTAGCAAAAGCCGTATTTTGTTGTAAGCTTAATTCACAAAACATAACTGATTCAATTTTTTTACTTATTGTATCATATGCTTTATTTAACTCTTCCATATTCTTAACTTTTAATACTATAATAGTATGTGCGTGTAGCAAATCATAATTTGCTCTATCGCAGAACAAAATCCCACTTTCTGTAGTTGCGTGACAAGCCTGCACCATTCTGCGCTCAGGAGATAAATCTTTTCTAACAAAAACATAAATATATTGTTTTCCTACTTGCTTTTCAAACATAATACTACATACCTCTTTATTGTTTTACATATTTTAACTAAACCAACAATTTCATCAACTATCGCCGATCTATTTGGAATATCTCCTAATGCTTTATTTTTTAATTCCTTATAAATTTCTTTTCTTATACTTGCGTTGGTTACATATTTAAGAGATGTTTCTAAAATCACTTCTGATGCATGCTTCCAGTGAATTGATTTTTCCGTGCCTAAAAATTTTCTATAAAAAAACAATGGAATCACTGGTGAATCCCCCATAGGAGATTGCGGATACATATGCCTATCATATGAGTCCATCAACCCGCTTATGAATGACATCGTTTAACCCACCACATTTGTATAGATAGTTTAAAGTACTCAAATAAACCACGTATAAGCATATAACCACCAATAAACTCCTTTACTATCTTTGATGACGGCAAGTTATTTAAAGTTTTACCTCTTAAAGAATCGTATAGGTTTATTTTTGTTTCTTTTCCAATAGTATAATTTTAAAAGTTTTTTTAATGTATCTGTATTGGTATATACCCTTCTACTGTCTAGTATGCCCTTCTGTAATAAAAAATAACGATACCATAGCCTTGGAAATTTATCCATTCCAGATTCACTTTCATTCTTTTCTTCACATTCTGCATAACTATTAAATAAACTCATTGTTCTTCCTTGTGTTTTTTCCAAACAACACTCTTGCTTGTCCAGATTCATTTGATTTGCTATACTTTTCTTGTATCTTTTTCTTCATTACATCTTCATATTCAATTATTTCAAAACCATTGCTGCAAATATATTCTCTAAAATATTTTGGCGATAAAAATAAACTACATTCTCTTTTATTAAATTTATTTTCTTCAGTGATTTTTAAATCTTGCTTTATATTTTTTCCATAAAATATATGACATACCCCATTTTTATCTAAAATTCTTTTAATTTCATTCAAATATAATTCTATCTCATTAAATGAATGAAAATGTTGAAATACAATAAAACTAAACACAAAGTCTATACTATTACTTTTTACGGAAGATAACTCATCTTTATGCAATAAGCTATAATTACTAACATTTGATAATGACAGAAATTCTTTTGATTTATCAAAAGAATTATGAATATCTACTCCGTATACATTTTTAAATATTCTACTCGCCTGAGATAATAACCTTCCGGCTCCAAAACCTATTTCTAAACACGCATCTTTTTTTATATTATTAAACTCAGAAAAATGTATTATTCTATCTCCCCAATCACTTTCTGCTTGTCGTATAGTATCTTCTATTGATTTTGTGGAATCAAACCAATTTAAAAACTCAATCATAGATTTAAATTTCGTTGGTTCTTGTTCCCAAGATGATATTATTTTATTCATAAGCCCATTGCTTTCAAATATTTGCCTATCATTTTATCCAATGTTAATTCCTTTTCTGCATATTCTCTTGCTTGTTTTTTAAACCCTGCCACATTTGGAATTATTTTCTCGATACCATCAGCTAATTTTTTAATATACTCTGGTCCATAATTCCAATGCCCACCACTATCTATTATTATACCCTGTTTGTTATCAAAAATTAATTCGGAATTTCCTCCCCATTTTGGTAAAACTAATGGAATACCACAACTAAGCGATTCTATTACAGAATTATCACAACTAGAGCCTTGACGAGGATACAGGCCAATATCTGCATTAATAAATATCTTTAAATAATACAAAAAACTCCTCTCAAACTTCAAAGACATGTAGTCCTTAAACAATATTCTCTCTTCTTCGATCACAGGCCTTGTGCTAAAGGATGTGTTCTCGCCAATATCAGGCTCATAAAACATTATTGCACTAACTTTTGGTATTAGTTTTTCGTAAGCCTCGTTTAGTTCTTTTAAATTTTTAACACTCAGTACTATAATATTATGCGCATGCAACAAATCATAATTGGCCCTATTACAGAATAATATTCCGCTTTCCACTGTTGCGTGGCAAGCCTGCACAAGTCTCTGCTCCGGAGATATATCCTTTCTAACAAAAACATAAATATATTCTTTCCCTATTTGCTTTTCAAACATAATTTTGCATACCTTGCTATCTTTTTGGCAACCCAAATTATTCCAGCTATTTCATCTACAGCAATAGATATTCCTGGCACGATACTCAAAACATCTTCTTTTACCACCTCATACATTTCATCTCTAACTTTTTTGTTTATAACAAATTGGGCGGCGCGCTCTATTACGTCCGGGTCATGATGTTTCCACAACGGGGGCTTGTGTGAGGGCTTAGACCTTTCCAAAAATATATTATAAAAAAGAATCGGCACAGCCGATGATATCACCGCGATGGGCATGCGACGTTCATCGTATGAGTCCAACAATTTTTTGATTAATGACATCGTTTAAGCCGCCATAACTGAACCGACACCTTAACATATTCGGCAATACCACAAACAAACATACAAACACCAATAATATCTCTCACTATCTTTGATGAGGGCATACCTTCCATGCTACTGTCCCTCAGCATACTATACAAACTTATCTTGGTTCTCTTTCCTATAGCGTATTTTAGAAGCTCTTTAGCATTCTTTTTGCTCGTATATATGTTGTGACCACCCAATACATCTCTAGTTTGTAAAAAGAAATGATACCAAATTCTGGGGAAACGTCCAATTTTTCCTCTGCTCTCTTCCATCTTTTCACATACGGCGTTTCCTATATAATTGCTAAATAAACTCATTATTTCTGTTACCTTTCTGCTAACAATTGTTAACAAATGCACCGTATAAATTACTTTATACGGAGGACCTATAAGCCCATTGCCTTCAAATACTTGTTAGTCATTTTATCCAATGTTAATTCTTTTATTGCGTGTTCTCTTGCGCGATTCTTAAAACCTATTAACTCTGGTATTATTTTTTCGACACCATCGGCCAATTTTTTAATATACTCTGGCCCATAATTCCAATGCCCACCATTATCTACTATTATACCCTGTTTGTTGTCATAAATCAATTCAGAATTGCCACCGAATTTTGGAATTACAATTGGAATGCCACAACTAAGCGATTCTATTACAGAATTATCACAACTAGAGCCTTGACGAGGATACAGGCCAATATCTGCATTAATAAATATTTTTGGAAGATTTGAATTTGGAACTGAACCAAGATGAATGATATCTTTATCGTGTTTATTCTGATTAAATATTACTGAACATTGTGAGTCCATTCCCCCAACCAATACAAGACGAACATTATGATTTCGTAATTTTAATTCTTTATAAACACCAATTAAACTTTCCATTAAGTAATCATTACGCATAACGCCATGAGAAAAAATATTAATAAATCCATCTGGTTTTCTTGATTGAACAACAAAAGTATTGGTATCAACTCCATTGCTAATTATAGAAAAATTATCTTTTCTTTCGATTATTTCAGCGTCCACAAGTTGTTTGGAAAAATAAGACTGATATATCATATGGTCTACATTCTCAACATCTCTCTTTATTGCTTGATGTAATGCCGTCATATCAGGACGCCACTCACGACCAGGACTATTATTCCAATAATCCTTTGCGTATATTCCGTCTAAACGTACCACTATCTTTGTTTTTTTTCTATCAACTTGCCGCAATGTTTTGCCACTTTCAATAATACAAAGACATATATCGGATTTATTTGGATTGTCATAAATGACTTTATGTCCTTTTTTTAAAAAACCTTGGGCTAAACGGTGGGCAGCAACTGTTGGCCCGCCGGATGTTGGGCTTCCACGCAAATTCATATAAATTATTGCCATTAAATTACGCCATTTTCTTTTAATACCTGTTCAACATACTCTTTTGTAATTTTTTCTTTATAATTGAAACGAATAAAATATCTTATATCTTCGGGATGTTCCGCTATCTTTCCGTTCTTTATTATATCGTTTTCTTTTTGTCTCTTAAAATTTTGTTTTGCCTGTTTTATTGGTATTCCGCCAAAACACACTGGAATAAAATGTTGTTCGCCGTCATATTCAATTGCAAGCTTTATTTCTGAAACATAAATATCCAATTCTTGTTTCTTTCCTGTCTCAATTGTTTTCAACCAATCAAATCCTGTATAGTTATATAATATATTAAATTTAGGAAAAATATTAGAAATAATATTATATAAACATTTCTGTGTTTTTCCAATTTGACATTCGGGACACCAATTATTTCCGCTCTTTATATGGTTTAAATCAGCCTTCCAACAATGTCCTTCTAAACATTGCCAATCTATTTTTGTTCTAGCGTTTATGTATTGGGTGGTTAAACATTTTCCGCCCAAATTTTCCGCAATATTTTGGCAGTCTACTAATTTTAATTTAATAGTTCCTCCGCATATCGGACACCACCGATTATTGTTTTTTATATGACTAAAACATGCTTTCCATGTATGTCCCTCTGAGCACACCCAATCTAATTTTTGTTTATTTCCTATATATTCCTCTGATAGACATTTGCCTCCTTTATTTTCTGCAAATTTTTGGCAATCTTCTATGGTCAATTTATGATTTCCAGCACAACATGGACACCAACATGCCTTATTTTTTATATTATTAAAATTAGCTAACCATTTATGTCCTAATTTACATTGCCATACTATCTTATAAAAAATGCCACCATATTTGCTAGATAGACATTTCCCACCTAAATTTTCTGCAATTTTCCTGCAATCATCAATCGTAATCTTTTTTGGCATTGGTGTCTCTTTTAATAATATTTTTTAACAATATTTGTTATTTTTTCTGCATACAACGTGGCCATATCTCTATTTTTATGCTCAATCATTATACGTAACTTATTTTCCGTTCCGCTAAGTCTTACAAGTGTATGTCCATTTTCTCCAATTTCCTTTGTGACAAAATCTATTATTTCCTTTAATTCTGGAAAACTATCAAGTGGCACCTTTTCTTTTATTATGATGTCAACTAGCACTTGCGGATAAGGAATTAACACTTGTGATAAATCAGAAAGACTTTTGCCATTTTTTTTCATAATTTCTAAAATTTTAATCGCCGCAAATAACCCGTCACCGGTCGTTGAGAAATCTGAAAATATTATGTGGCCAGAGTTTTCTGCACCAAATCTATACCCATTATTCCTCATTTCTTCAATTATATTTCTATCTCCCACGTCTGTTCTGACAACATCTCCGCCTATATCTTTTATAAATTTATCCAATGCCGCATTTGACATTATGGTTGTAACAATTGTCTGGGGTCCATAATCATTAAATAGTTGTTTTGCAAGTATCGCTATAGTTATGTCACCATTAATTGTTTTACCAAATTCGTCAATCAAGATTATTCTATCGCTATCCCCATCTACAGCAATACCAATGTCACACTTGTTTTCTATAACAAGTCTTTTAAGCCTCTCCGAATTCATCGCCCCACAGTCATTAATATTTGTGCCATTTGGGCTATCCCCAATAACAAATATATCTGCGCCTAATTCTCTAAAAACCTCCGGTCCGATACGATAAGCCGCACCATGCGCACAATCAAGCGCTATTTTCATTCCACATAAATCCATATCTGGCGGGAATCCTCTTTTAAGATATGAAATATATCTTCCTCTCGCGTCTTCAATTTTTTGTATCTTTCCAACACATTCTTGTGTTACATACGATTTTGTATATACACTTCCGCTTATATCTTCTAATACCATGTCCTCTATTTCTTTTTGCTGTTGAGTAGAAAGCTTGAATCCTTCCGGCCCAAATATTTTAATTCCATTGTATTCAAAAGAATTATGTGATGCGGTTATCATTATTCCCGCTATTGCTCTCATGTCTTTTGTTAGGTAGCCAATTGCTGGCGTCGGAATGGGACCCAATAATAACACATCAACTCCAGCAGAGCATATGCCAGAAGAAATTGCGCTTTCGAACATATAACACGATAATCTCGTATCTTTTCCCACAATAATTCTATTTGTCTTTCCCTCTGAGTAAAATTTTCGGGCGACCGTTCGACCAACCGATAGTGCCACTTCTGGAACTAAAGGAAACCTATTAACTATATTTCGTATTCCATCTGTTCCAAATATCTTATTTTTTATTGTCATAAACTTACACCTTCGTCGTCAAATCTTTTTAAAAAATCCAAAATCGAGTCTTTGCTGGTGCTGTAATCATTAAAAAACTCTCTGCCGCCGTTCTCATTTACAAGCTCTATAATTGCTGCTACTCGTTCTGACATAGTTCTTCCAATATAGCTTTTATACACCAATTTAAAATATTTATTTAATTTCATTAAACCGCCCTAAAACAATGTCCTTGTGCTAAGCACAACTAAACCCTCGTCTTTTTCTTTTTTGGCGCTGTCAAATAAGTGCCCTCTCATTTCAATCAGAATAGAATTAAAGTTGTTTGCTGCCAAAAAATTATCTACCACCTTTTTAACAGAAAATTTATTGAGGCAATAATCATCAAAAATATAAATTGCGTCGTCCTTTAAAACTTTGCGCGCTATATCTATGTCTTCTAAAATAACACTTTCTTTGTCGTGTTCTCCGTCAACAAAACAAATATCGAATTTGCGTCCAAAATTATGCATGTTCTTTATAAATTCTTGACGCTCGAAAAATTTTATCTTTTCTTTTTCTTTAAAATTAAGCTTGTCATATAAATCTTTATTCGACACTGTTGCTTGCTTGTGCCCAATAGCCGTATTTTGCTTCTGTTTAAACCCAACAATATCAACTGTGGCAATTTCTTTAATGCTCTTGTTTAGTGCCATCGCATAACTCGCTGTTCCGCGGCCGGTACCCATCTCAAAGAAATATTCTGATTTATAATATTCTGCTATTGCTTTTATAACAAACGGTTGTTCCATTCCATAAATAAGATTAAATTTATTAACACTTGGATTAACACGAGTTTTTGTATAATAACAAATTCTTTCGATGTTATTCTTGTCTTTTTTCCAATCATAATTTATTTTATTGAAAAAATCTATTAGTGGTATTTTTTCCATATTTCTTCCTATATTAATCCGCTCTTTGTAAACGCGTCTTTAAATTCTTTTTGCATGTCCTGCCAGTCTTTTGTTTGTTGCGGACTATGCTGTCTTTCCACTTGGTCATTGTGCTGTCGCCACAGATATAAAACTTTATCTATCTTCACAACAGGGTATTTCATAAGCATTCTTCCTGCCGCATTATAATCAGTTGCGTATTGATAATTAGTATTAAAACCACCAATATCCTTTAAACATTTAATACGAAAACATCTCATATGGCCAATTGGATTTTGCTTAATAAACACTCTGCGCAATTCTTTTTGCCCCTCTGGCGTAAATTGATTTGGTATTAATCTAGCTTTTGCGTGATTTGAAACTGTTATCTGGCCTTTGCCGTTTATAATGGAAAATCCAGAATACGTCTGGCCTATTTCTGGATGCGCATCAAACATTTTTTCTACTTCAGACAACGCTGTTGGAACCAACATATCGTCACTATCTAAAACAGCCATAATCTCAGAGTTTGGGTCGTGCTTTGGTATCCAATCATTTAAAACAAAATTATATGCTTTCTGTTGACCAATATTGCTGTCCATCTTGATAAGTCTTATATTTGGATATTTGCTTTTAAATGACTCACATATTAAATCTGCACCGTCTGTTGATTTATTATCTAAAACAAGATGGTTCCATTTGTTTCTGGATAATGTCTGATTTGCTGCCGATTGCAATGCCAAACCAACTAAATGTTTTCTGTTATGAACAAGTGACACTAAAATTATTTTAGACATCTATTTGCCTCAAATGCTCCACTTGTATTTATAACAATCAACCGGGCATTCGCCAATATACTCCAAAAACTTTATAGTATTTTCTGTATTCATGGTTATCTGCCTATCAGATGCTATATTTGCTATTATACCAATCTCTGCAAATTTTCTAATTAATATTTCTATATTATTCTTATCAAAAGACTGTGTGCACAGTCTCGCCGACCTATATGTTTTGTCACTTTTTAACAACCAACCATCACTTAAATACATAATATTCATTGATACTGGGGAGAGTCTAAAATCCGCAGGGATTATTTTAATACCACCGGGATACCACCTATCTCTTTCTTTTGTAAAAAACACATTACTTTCTGAATAAAATTTAAATTGACTGCATTCTCCTGAAATATATCTTTCGCTTTTGTGAACATATAATTTAACATCAGCGCCGAGATTCAAAAATTTTACTATATATTTAGCAAATTCTTCATATTTAAAACCACAAGATAAGTGCCCATTTCCTATTGATTTTCTTCCTTTCGTGTTACTATGTATGCATATACTGCCGTCGCTTATCATAAGTCCGTCAAAAAATTCATATTGCGTCTGAGACAATACAATCTCTGGTTTTACATTAAACCCGTAGCCCTTTTTTCTAACAGAAATGCCGTGTTTTTTAAGATCTCTTTTTATTGTTGTGTCGCTAACATTAAGTTTTTTGGCAACGTCCACCAACCTCATATGTTTATTAATATACAATTCTATTAAACTATCTTTATCTAATGTAGGCAAAGATTGGCGCCCTGTCATTTTTTCATCTCCTCTTTTTGCTTTTTATATTCTTTTATAATATTAATACAAAAAGACGAAAGACTTCTGTCTTCTTTGGCCGCCTCTTCCTTTATCCAATCTAGTAATTCCCCATGTCTTTCTTTCAAAAAATTTAGCGCTATCACGTAAAATTTTTCTTTGCGTTTTTCTACCATATCAGTCTCCCTGTTAAGACAAAATTAGACAGTCTTAACCATATATATGTTTAAATATTAGTAGATTTTTAGAAATTTATTTCTTTCCTTGTAAAATGAGTTCGTTTGTAAAAATATTTTCATCTACTGGAGAATAATTAGGATCATATGGAACATATACGTTACCTGTTGTGCGCATTTCTTTCAGATAAGAGCTTAATTTGCCTAACTGAATCGACCCTCTCTCATGAGCATTGTTTTTGGCCTTTCTGTACTCCTTGTCCTCATCCTTATCAAGGTGAATTCCTCTTGGAGCGATGTATGCACTAATCAGCCCAATTTTGGTCAAACGATAAAACATACTACAATCCTCATGGCCATATAAACTAAAACAATTATAAAACCCAACAGTATTGTGTATTCTTCTTGGCATACACAAACACCCTCCTCCCAGATTTCCGTTTTTTGGACAAAATTTAACTCCACTTATATTACTGGCGGGATATTTTGTTGGTTCTACATTAATTCCGGTTATTCCGAGTTTTGGAACTTTGTCGCACACATCAATTAGCTGTATGTCATAATTCTCTGGAACAAGAATGTCGTCATCGATGGTCATTAAATAATCGCCTTTTGCTTTAACCAATCCACTGTTTCTTCCGCCGCCTACACCAAGATTTTTAGAATTAAATACGCGCTCAACCCTAATTGTGTTTTTGTTGCCACTAACACCAAGCAAATATTCTTTTAATCCTGGTTCTGAAGAATTGTTGTCAACCAAAATAAGCTCATGTGGAACCGTTGTTTTCTTTATCAAATTTTCTATTGTTTGCCTTGAGTACCTTAGCCGATTCCAATTTAATACTATAATACTTAATATTTTGTCACCCATTTTTATTCTCCGTGTTTAATTCTCGCCCCATCATTCCTGAAATTTTGCTAATCATTATATCTTTCATTAAATAATCAATATACTTATAAGAACCATGTAATTCAACACAATATACTGGAAAAAAATCTTGTTCTTCGGCAATTTCATCCAAGCCATATTCAACGATGGCATAATCTTTTTTAAACACGTCTTTTACCGCATTAAAATCTCTGTACGTGCAAAGATTAAAATCTTTGCTATTAAAACCAGACCACCCGGTATAAATTAAAGAATAGAACTTGAGTCCTCCCAAAGACGACGAAAGAGTTGATATAAAATCATTAGAGTTTTCGTATTCGGAATAATCAAATTCTGGGCTAAACATGTTAATCCCTAAATCTAATAAATGTTTGGGCTTGCCCTTTTATTATCACAGACGTAGTGGTCCTTATGTGGTTGAATTTCTTTTTCCATTTTTGCGCCAGTGCGTTCAACAACCTCATAAACTCTTCTCGCCCCGACCCCAAGCTTCCAGAACCTTCGTGAACCAATGGGCACAAAATTCCATAATTGTTAAGGCCCCGACTAAGAGCGTCAAGCGCCAAGTCACACCCATAAAAATGGAATCCGTCAAACGTCTGTTCATCAAATCTTAAATTACTATTCTTTCTTATTATTAAACAATGTTCATCTAATGTTTGAGTTTTGCTAACAGCGGCCCTCACGGTTGCGCTCCATTGCATTTTTCTTTTACCATTATATACTACACCGGTCGTATCATCTTTTTGATTTATTCCTGCTGTTCCCAACACGCCCCACAATTTATCTGTTTTTTCTATCTGAGAAACTCTATCATATAATAGTGTTATCCATCTGTCAAAAAATCTAACATCTTGGTGACAAAAAACAATTATATCACCCTTGGCCTTATCGCGACCAATGTTTAACGCCTGAGATGCTGAATAATCATTATTAAAATTAAATATTGGAATCATTTCATATTGTTTTGTGGTATCACTTTTAAATAATGAGTTTACAACATAACTTATATACTGTTGTTTGTTGTTTACGCATGTAACGAAAGAAATATCTATTTTTCTTAGACCCTTATTGATATCTTTCTGAAATTTTACGAAATCTTTTTCAATCTTTCCGGCCCATCTTTCTTTAAATACTTTTATTCCTTCCTTTTGTCTTTCTCCGGATGTGCTATATTTTTTTTGACTTACACTTTCTGAATGAAAAACCAGTGCATTTGCCGCATACAATACTTTTTTGTTCAACTGTTTTTTAACGGTCAAACATAGGTCAACA
>Ga0315284_10008636_pt1 | contig 14542 bp, 11 predicted proteins | sample YL17G09_16_MG_FD_203696 | JGI IMG/M metagenome (GOLD analysis project Ga0315284, IMG submission 203696) | Sediment microbial communities from Yellowstone Lake, YNP, Wyoming, USA - YL17G09_16 | ecosystem: Environmental > Aquatic > Freshwater > Lake > Sediment | place: USA: Wyoming | collected... | reverse complement strand
TTGGTGCCTATGATCGAGAGATTGCCTCATCTTTGGTTGACACCACCGGTACGAGCAGCTGGTTGATCATCAGCACCAGCGACCCGAGGTTGTTGAATACCGTCGTCAGTTTCTCTTCGAGATCGGCAAAATCTTCGTCGCCCATGTCGTTTCGGAACTTGTCTTCGTTCATCCACATGGCCATGGTCATACGACCCAGATTGTCCAGGGCTTCCTCGAGCACGGGGATGTAATCGGACAGAGAGTTCTTCAGATCGCTGTCGTTGGCCATCGCCCCGAGCGCGCCGATCGATGTCGCTTCGAAAGCGTCAGAATCTCCGAGGCCAGCCGCGTTCTGCATGTAGGGGGACGCCTGTTGCGCGAGTTCCTGCGGAGGCATAGGACCCGCGGCACCCGGGCCGGGCATAGGTGAGGGGCCCATTTCCGGGCCCGGGGCCGCAGTAGGCATGGACCCAGGAGACCCCGAGGGCCCGGCCATTCCAGACATATCAGGAGGCATGCCACCCATTGCGTTGGGGTCCATTCCACCCATCATGCTGGGGTCCATTCCACCCATCATGTTGGGATCCATTCCTGGAGGACCCATAGGCATCTGGGATCCAACCGGGGATGCGGACATCTCCGGCGGCATGCCCACGCTCATAGCGATCTGCGCCGCGCGGTTCTTCACTTCGTCCAAAACCTGCAGTTTGTCAGCAAGTTGCTGCTGGTGGTCGGCCATCTGCTGGGCGATATCCGCCGACTGCTGCGCGACCTCGGTGCTGATTTGGCCTACGGCCATGTCGACCGGGCTGGGCGGGGGAGGTGGCGGCGGACCCATCATGCTGGGGTCAATGCCACCCATCATGCTGGGATCTCCGCCCATCGCGTTGGGGTCGCCGCCCATTGCGTTGGGATCCCCGGCAGGTTCCCCGCTCTCGGTTCCGCTGGGCGCCGGACTCGCCTCGGCCTGTGGTTGCCCCTGAGCGAACTTGGCAAACGAGCGAAGCTGCCGGTCATTTACCAGGTAAAATCGGGAGGTACCCACTGAGGCCACTTTTTCGACCATCGCTTCGGCGTCAGAAACTCGTAGCTGGCATCCCGCGGTGAGGTCCCGGATAGTTGCAATCTTGTCCTGAGATTCCAAACCACCGATCGAGAACGTGCCACCCTTGGCGTCAATCAACTTGATCTGGATGGCGCCGGCCTTCTCCAGCATGCTCAAGAAAGGCAACGTATCGTGCGATCCCTTGAGAAGCTCTTTGCCATTCCTCTCACCTTCCAGCCCAACAAACCGATAGGTCGAGGGCAGGTAGGTGATGTTCGAGTCTTTGGGCGCAGTGATCTGGTCGAGCGCGCTCTTCGGGTCAGTGATGAGAAGTCGATCGCCACCCAGAAAGACTTTGAGTCTCCTGACCTTGTCCGAGCCAACAGTCATCGACTCGATGGTGCAAGGCTCAGTGGCCTGGGGCCGTCCGGCCTTGAGCCGAACGAAGAAGCCATGCCCATGGGGAGCCGAGTCGGATTCGAACATCCCCAGAAGTGCTTTCGGCACATCCTGAAGAGGCATCTCTTCACCAGTCACAGGCTCTCTGGTTTGGATATACGTCTTGTCCTCGAAGATCACCACCGAGTTCTGGTTAAGATGGTCTGGCTGACTCTCGTCGCGAGAATTGTTTGTCTCGGTTTCGATCAGATCGCGCTCTTTCTTCTTGTGGTGCTCACGATACTGATCGGGATACGCCGATTGATCAGTTCTCTTCGCCCCGTACATCGTCTGCACTAGCCCCTGGGGATTGAACAGCACGAGTGCCGGCCGTTTGGTCCCATCTTGCAACAAGACTTTGAAGAATCCGGTCCTGTTCACTGACGTGAACTTCAGGGGTCCTTCGACATCTACAATCCGATTGGTGACTGGCCGCTCGTCCTGGACGACGTAGCCCTTCTTGACCGACTCCTGATAGGCGACTCCAGCCTGCTTGCCGAAGATTGCCCGGAACTCCGTTTCGGGCGAGTCCGGAGTCAACCACAGGAGTCTGGGCTCCTCGGCAGCCAGTTTCTCAAGTTTGGGCTTGAGAGCCGCGAGCAACATGTCCTTGTCGTAGTTCTCGAATGCAAACTTGAGCAGGCTTCGATCCTTTTGCAAGATGATCGAGAAGGCCTGCTTGACGTAGTTCGGGGAACTATCGAGAAACTGAGCAAGCTTGAGACCTTTGGGGGACTCAGCCGCGTACGAGAATCGTCCGATCGTCGGGGGAACCACCATCCTGCGGATGTCCTCATCGTACTCCATCGCCTTGGGCGGAGTGACGCCCTCGCCAAGCGTATCCAACGAAGACCTCGAAACCTCTTTCAGCCAATCACGAGAGAGCGGCAAGAAGATATCCTTGCGCTTTACATACATGACCTCGATTGGCTTGAGTTGGTTGCGCGCGAGAATCGTCGGAACGATGACGCTCTCTCCGTCCACATCCATGATGAAGGCACCCGTCGCTGCGCCAGATTCGAGGTCGGAGTTGACCACCTTGAAGGTGACCATGTACTCGACGAGCTCGGGGAATTTGGTCGAAAATGCTCGGTGCGCAAGTTGGGAAAAGCCATTCTCGAATGCCAGCGTCGCGTCTTCTTCCGACGGAGGCGGCTGCATGAATGCTTCGGTGCGAGGGGAAACTGGCGACATGTGCCTTCTCCTTATTGCTTACCCAGGTACTGGTAAATTCCGATTGGAACAGCAGTCGTCCCCAGATAGGACAAGTACGCAGGCAGCAAGGACTTCACCGCTTGCAACTTGCTATCCGAGTGCCGAACCGCATCCATGGACGCTGACAGCTCCTCGGCAAGAACCGGAGCCGCGCTCATAGCGGTGAGCGTCGTCAGGATGTTGAAGATCTCATTTCGTTTCTTACGGTCTTCCATGAAGGCGCGCAATGCCAACGTCGTAGGGAGAGCCGCGGCAGTCGCAACAGAGTTGGCTAGCCCAGCCCCGCCAAGAAGACCTCGATAGACTGAGGTATTACGAATATTCTTGGCGTGGCCAATCTCATGCCCAAGTACGGAGGCGTTGATGACCCCAATATAGATCGTGTCGGTTCGGGGGTCATAGGCGCCGCTGGTCCCAGGGGAAAATACAACTTTGATGTCTTTGATCGACGGGTCGTTTTCAATTTCTTCGGCAACCAACTGCTTGACTGCCGCGAGTTGCTCCTCCCCCTCCTGAAAGAAGCCCGAGGCATCCTTCAGCGCCATCTTCATGCGCATGATACCCCAGCTGTTGGCCAGGGAGGAGAGGCTCACGCTCGCCACAATTCACCCTCAGTCCGCCGTTGAGATGACCTTGGTCAGTTTCTCCGACTTCGTCGGGCTCTTCAAGCGGGAGATCTCTTCGACGAAGTTCTTCGCTTTGATGGCTCGAGGGTCCGCCCCCACTGGAGGCATAGGAAGCGGGGGCGGCCCCTCTCGAAGCCTACTTCGAAGAAACGGTACGACCCGCTCGCCGAGTTTGGCCAGGAGGTCTTGCACCTGGCTACCTCGTCTGAACGCTGCGGAGTCGGGAGATGAGGTCGCCGGAGCGGAGAGAAGCGGACTTCATCATTGCCTTCTTCTCCTCTTCTTTCTTTTCCTCTTTCTCCTCGTCCTTGTCGTCCTCGCCCTTCTCGTCCTTCTCGTCCTTCTTCTCGTCCTTGTTCTCGACGAACGCCTTCATCTCGGGCGGAAGCTCAGCGGTCTTGCTGATGCGGCCGGCGATGGTTTCGCGCTGCGTCGGGGACAAGCTCATGAAGTACTGGATCGAGGCCACCTTCTCGTGCTGGCTCATCCAGAAAGGAAGGACGTGCGCGTACTTGGCGCTCAGGTTCTTGAACTGGAGGAGAAACTGGCGCTCCTCGGCGGCCTTGGACTGATCGATGGCCTGGTTCGTGCCCTCTTCCCCGACCTGACCGATGCTACCCGGCTCGCGAACCTGCTCCTTGCCCACAGCGGCTGCCGCGGCGGCGGAGTTCATGTTCGGCGAATCGCCCACGGCGACCTGGGCGTAACCCTCGGGGCGCTGCGCCACTTCCATCGCCGCCTCGGCGGTGTCCGGAGCGGAACTGGCCAGAGTGTTCTGCTGATCGGGATTCTTCCCGGTCACCGCAGGGCCCGTGCCACCTTCGGCTCTTTTCTGCAGAGCGGATTTGATGAAGTTCCGCAGGCTGGCGCTCTTGGCCGACTGCTGGATCAGCTGGTTTGTTCCGGGCTGCCCGACCTGGCCGATGCCGCCGGTGATCAGCTCGGCGCCGACCACTGCCGAAGAAGGAACCTGGAAGTCGGTGGTGCCCACCGGAACCTGGGCGTAACCCTCGGGGCGCATCTGGTTCTCGAGAGCGCCCTCGGCCGTCACGGGAGCGGCGTGGCTGAGCGTGTTCTGCTGCTCGGGCTTGTCGCCGGTGACCAGCGGCCCGGTGCCCTCGGCAACCTTGCGGCGCATGGCGAACTTCTGGCGCAGGAACGACGCAGCCTTCTTCAAGGACGCACCCTTCTCGGCAGCCGCAGCGGCAGCCAACTCGGGAGGAATCCCACCAGCTTCGGGGCCCGCTCCACCGGCCGGGGCGCCTTCGCCACCAGCGGCTGCGGCTGCTTCACCAGCGCTCGCGGCGGCAGCCTGCAGATTGTCGGCCAGCTCCATCAGCGTCGAGGCGATCTCAGCGGTAGCCTCGGGAGGAACCTCACCGGCGAGCTCGCCCTGGGCTTCCTCGGGAATCTGTTCGGCGACAGCATCCGCCATCTCGGCGGCATCTTCTTCCGCCAGCTTGATCGCGCCCGTATCGAGCAGCGCCTTGGTGACGCCTCGGACATAAGATTTACGAAGCATTGATCTCTCCTTTTGCGAGATGAATTTCACACTCAAACGAATCGCCACAATTGTAGGTCGTACAGTTCAATTCTTCAACAACTCAATAACTCAATACTTCGACAACTCAATACTTTCCACCAGGCCCTTCCCCGAATTCTGTCCCATAGACGTACCCCGGGATGGGATTGGTGCTATGAATCGGACTTCGTTGCCCGTAGTGGGCCCCTTCAAGCAACGAGTCTTTCAAGTAGCGATGACCGAGTCTTGCCATCCAATCTGGATTGAGTAGGGGGTTTCTGGAGATGGGGGCCATCATGAACGAGATTGTCGGGGGTTTCTTGGAAATCTCGAGCTCTTTGATCTTGGCCTTCTTGAGATCGTCCATCATGGGTGGCGTAACCACGGTCCCCGCCAGGTGGTGCAGGTATGCTTTGGCGAGTACTTTTCCCTCGGCATCTTCAAGGGGCACAGTCTTCATGTCTTCCCGCAATCGGGGGAGCAGAGAGCTGTAATTCACGATGTCCCCAGGCATGAAACGTCCCGAAGGATCGTGCTCGATCTGTACGTTGTTCAACGCAGAGCGAGCTAGGATCTCGAAGTGTCGGCGGTCCAAAGTGATGCCCTGATTTTTGAAGACATCGTCGAGCTGTTCGACGATATATTTCCGACCGGCGCCAAGGCCTTTGTACTGCACCACCTCATTGGCCATGGGCATCCCATCGGACAGGACGTCACCGGCGAACACGGCATCCCCCCGTCGGACGCGTAAGGGGAGCCCGGGGGGAACGTAGTGCTCTGCTTCACCAATGGAGACATCGAACCCTCCTTGGGGGGCTTTCTCAATCTTGGAAACCTTCCCCGGGATAGAAGCCAGTACGGCTCGATTCGTAAAGCTCTTGGGGATTTCCAACAAGACTTTAAGTCTTTGAAAACCTTCAATCTTTGTCTTGTCCACGCCAGCCTGACGGACCCCGTGCTTGGCCGCCAGTGCAAACTGAGTGAGTGGCTCGCTCATAGCCTGGGCCGAACGGACCCCGACGTTGGTCCCGATCCCGTGGTGCTTGCCGTATTCGTCGAGACCGTAGCATCTCTGGCAAATGCCCTCGGTGGCTTCGCAGGTCATGGGCGATCGAACCAAGGCGGTGTCTACTTTGGACCGAATCTTGCTGAGCACCTGTGGGGTAATCAGCGTGTTTCTGGGGAACCCCCCGGCTGCTTGGGCTAGGTATCTGTCGGATATATTGCCATCGTCGGTGGCCATCTGGATACCGTTCGATGTCCCGCAATCTTCTGTCAGGACCATCTGGTTGTTCATGTTGCTTACGAGGACTTTGGAGAAGTCCCCCGGCTCGGTGATTTGCAACTTTCCAGCGATGGCATTGTTTCGAGACTCTATGTTGTTGGCAATCATCTCACTGGGTCTCAGCCCTTCGGAAAAGCTATGGTGTATCAACCAGGGGTAATGATCCCCGGATTCGGTCCTTGCAGAGATAGGAGCAATGTACGACTTCATGAGCTGGATTGGATTCCCACGACCTCCGGAACGAAGCAATACACCCTGGCTGCCCTGAAAGTTCTTGGCCGAATCACTGAGTGAGTTCTGGGCATCGTTCAAGATAGTTCGACGTTTATCAGGATCATCGGTGTTTTGCATCTTGACCAATGCCGTTCGGACGAACTTTTTCTTGGCATCGTAGTCAGGAGTAATATCGTCCAGAGTGATAGACGTCCCCTCTGACGTTGCAATCCCATGGCCGAACTTACGAAGTTTCTCCATCACGTCGGCGGCCTGCTTGGGGTCCTTACGCGCGAGAGTGTAGAGACGAGCGTAGAGCTCTTTCTTGGGCATGGGCCCATCGGCCCGCATCTCCGGGGGGAGGATGTCGTTCAACATCATTTGACCATAGGACTGTACGGTCACGCTACACCCCCGTCATGGACGGTCCCTGGATATCCAACCCGAACCGCGCCATGTCGTCCAGGTCCCAATGTTGAGTCGATCGACCGTAGGTGGTCAATGGATCCCGGTCTTCGTTGGGATTGTGATTGTCCGGTTGTTTCGGTGACGGGAGTTTTTGCAAACTCGTTGTCAAATCTTCAGCCGAGGTCACCGGGAACGGTGGCTTCGAAGCATCTTCGTAAGGAGGTTTGATGTCGATCCCCTCGATACTCTTGTCCGCGAATCCTCCTTCGGAATAGGCAAGTTTGACACCCATACGGAACGCATGCTTAAGAGCTCGGTTTTGTGTCATCGGGCACAACCACCTTTCTACCTGGCTCGGTATCTTCATCTTCCAGAAGTTTCCTGACCATAACTTCGTCCATGACCGCCGTATCGTCAAGATACGAATGTACTTTCGAACCTCCCGCACCATTCATTACGACGATCATCTTGGGCACTGTGGGGGTATCGTTAATACTTAACGGTTTCTTGGGTTCAGATGTTGATTCAGTTACTCCAGTTCCTCCAGTTCCCCCAGTTCCCCCAGTTCCTTCGGTCCCCCCGGTGTCGTCAGTGTTTTCTTTATTTTTTCTCTCCGATGGAAGAACTTTCTTGCCAATCATGGACCACATCCCGGACGCTGCCGAACCAACAAGCAGGCCATTCAGGACAGCTTTCCACCAGGAAACCTTGCTGGTGAGGTCAATCGAGATCGATAGCAAAACACCCATAGCTGACGAGACGAAGGGCAGCCAGCAAGCAGGAATCTTGACCAAAACAAAGAGTCTGGTGAACCAGACCACCAGCATGATGAGTCCCCCGACAAAGATGCCCCACTCTTTGGCTGTGAAAGCTAGGTACAGGTCATGCGCAAACGTACCAGGGTCAGTGTCAACCCTGGTATAGATTTGGACGGCGTCCTCTTGAGCAAACGCAAACCCAACAAAGCAAATGACTACGATAATCAACGCAGTTATGCAGCTTCGTAAAGTTCGGTTGCCCATGAGTAACCCTCCGATTTATGGGTGAACGTTCATGTCACTTGGGTCGGCCAGTTTGTCCAAACCTGAAGTTGCCGGTACTCTGGGTTCCCGCCTTACGGGCTTTGTCAGCATACTGTTTGTATACAGGCGATTCAGTGGGAATCGGTTTGCTCTGGAACGCCTCCCAGCTGCCCGGCTTCGGCTTTGCTTTTTCACCCATCCCAAGTGCCTTGCTGGCCATGGCCTTCATCTTGCCGAAGCCACCCGAGATTCCCTCCACAAGGTTGGTGGCCCACGCCGAGTTCTTCTGGAGCTCTTCCTGCAATGCTAGTTCGAATCCGAGCTGATAGGCAAATTTGAGCATGTTTGTTCCTTTCAAAGTTAACGTTTCTTGGCAGGTAATGCCTGAACCGTTTGGTTGTAATCTTTCCGACCATACGCAACACCTAACGGCAAATCCTTCTGTTTGTACAACTGCTCGAAATTGACTGGTTTTCCATAAAATACATTGTCAAGGAACTTTGGAGTTTTACGAAGAGCTGTCGGTACTAGAGACACAGCAGCGTCCCCAACCCCTCCCGTCGCCAGGTTTCCCATCGTCTCTTCGATCAAGGGCGCGTGATGCATGACCGCCCCGGAGGTCCGGGTCAGGAGGCCCTTCGCTCGATTGGCGATTTCCGAGACGAGAGACGCTTCTTTTTGTGCTAGATGCTGCGTATAAATTGGACTCTCGGGCTCTGGTGGAAGCCCCATCGCTTGCCGCTGTTGCCTCTTATGGATGTTCCAAGCAGCCAGGACAATGTCATCCAGGCTGTTGACGGCCCCGGTGACGAGTCCCTCGGGAACCGCAAAAGCCTGTTTCTTGATCTCGTTCAGTACCTCGAGTCTCTTGCCAAGGCGATCCCGATCTTCTGGCAGCTTGATCGCTTTCAGGGCTTTCTCTTGAATCTTGAGAACTTCGTCCAGGGGGCGAGGCTTGAACGTCTTGAGCCAGGGCGCGGGTTCTGGTGGTGCCAGCCGTTTGGCGTTGGCAACGACGTCCGCGATGACGTAATTCGTACGCGTGCCATTGGGGAACTCGATCATGCGCTGTTTGTGCTCCGGGTCTTTGCTCTTCTTGATCCAAGGGGACCACGGAGCGACCAGAGGGTCGATCCCCGCAGGACGTACGTTGGTGATCTTGTAACCAGTCTCTTCTTTGAACTCTCGCTTGGCCGCTTCTTCGAGTCGTTCTCCAGGGTCGACTCCACCACCGGGAAAGGCAACGTTCTGAATAGTCCTACGTTGTTTCGGATAGAACCCGGCGAGGGGTTTGCCATCTTTGAGAGCGATGACCTCGACGCGGTCGCGATAGAGGTTAGAGGCGGCCTTCTTGACCGTCTCGTAGTGCTGCAGCGCCCTGGTCATCTGGGTACGAAGGGCGCGGGTCTTGATGCCTTCGAGGAGGTCGTCGTAGTCAGCGGCCTTCTTGACGATTTGTTCAATCATCAAGTTCGTATCGTCCAATTGTCCGGGTGCGCTCACGGGTCATGTCCTCGCTGGGGCCAGAGGTCTTTCATTGGATTCCTATTTCAAAAGTTTCAACCCTTTGAGTAGAGGGTGCTCGAGAATTTGCGGAGCGTTCTTAATCATACGCTGGGTTTCCTGGCGCATAACTTCTGGGTTGAAATGAAATGGATCCCCTGTTCGCGGTGTACTTGCTAGATGCGAACCTCGGAATATTTTATTCGCTTCGTCATATGTGTATCCAGCAGGATTGCGCTTCCCTGTGTCACCACGAGGCCACAAATCGGACATCTCAAACTCATGATTCCCAGGTCCCGGTGTCATATAATTTATCTCAGAAATCCCTCCTGTCCCCAGACCCCCCGCTAGAATCAAAGCTCGCAGTGTGTTACTAATGTCCGCCTTCTTCACCAATCCTTCCTCTTCTATTGCCAACTGCGCACCGAGTTCGTAAGCTTGCTTGAGTTGCATTTTCTTTCTCCTATTTTTTGATTTCGACGGGCGTACTCAACGTAATTTCGCCCCTCATGTAAGCGGCTTGCGCATCGGCCTTGTTCTCAAATCGTTGGACTGCACCCGATGGTTTTGCGCTCGATGCCAGGTATATTCCCACAGCACTCTCCTGATGTGGAGCAGCTTTCGTGAGCGTATGTTTCTCCTGGTCCGAGATCAGCATGTGCGACAGGGTCATCTGCCTCGCATCGTTTACTGCCTCTGTAGTCACAGGTGCGTAAATACTTACAGCGTCGCCATCGAAATCTCCTGCCATTACGGGGGCTTGCATCTCGTGAACTCTGATGGTTTTACCGGGAACAGGCTTGGGGTAAGCAGCAAGTACGTTATATCTGTACAATGCAGGTGCCCGATTGTAAAGCACAGGTCGGTCCTTGCACTCATTCGTGAGCACTTCTCGAGCCAGCGGCACCTGGTCGTCAATCATCTTCTTGGCGTCAGTGGCCTGGTAGCCCCTCAACACCAGCCCCTTCATGACAAACGGCCTGTACATGTTCCAGAGCGCATCTTCAGGGATGCCAATCTCGTCCATGCCCAGGGTCATGTCAGGAACGATAGTCCCGCGACCAGATAGGTCTTGTTTCTTGGAAACGAGCTTCTCTTGAAAGTATCCAAACTTGGGGCCCGCACCCGTACCGGCGATCCTATCTATGAATCCTCGGACACCTTTGTTAACAAGCTGAGGGCTGAGCGATTCTTTGGTACCAAACAAAGCTGCAACCGAATTCTGCAAGTGCGCCCGCGCGTCGCCTTGGATCTCAGGGGTAAGAGACTTCGCGTTCCCCAGGGCGTCATTGGCCAGGATGACGTCCCGATACAAATAGTTCGAATCCGACACCAGCAAGTTGCCCTTGCGGCCGGGCACCACGGGCCGAAACATCGGAGGTATCACAGGCACTTTGCTGAGCGTGTAAGCCTCGTCGGCACCGATATTGTTGTCTCTAAGGGTTTTGATATATTTGAGTTCTTTGACAGCGTTATCTCGAGCGTTGCCTTTAAGAGAGTCGATTTTATCACGGAGCTCGGTGTTGCGTTTGTTCAGGTCGATTGACGCGAGTCTTTTACGTATTCCACCGCCACCCTCGGTTCGAATCGTCTCCTCAAATTCTTTTTGGGTCATTCCCAGAAGAGTCTGAGCAGGCCGCTCGAAAATCGGATTGACGACAGGTTCTCGCAAAGCCACGTGGCTATATTTTGTTCCAGACGTTCCGCCAGTCATATTCGGATCGAACAGACCACCGGGCTCGGCTTTCAAGTCTTTGGCTCGAACCATCAAAGAGTTGCTGATGGCCCCCGACGACATTTGAGTGATGTCCCGATCGATCAGGGGACCGATAGAGATAGCATTGTCAGACTTGTTCATCTTGACGCCGGCCCCAGCGAGCATTGCGCCAAACTTGTCGTAAGCAAACGTCGTCTTGAACGCCGGCAGAGGCAACCCGAGTTGATAGGCCCTCCAAAACTCATCGTTCTTTTGAGACTTGAGAACAGCCGATTCTTTCAAGATGCCCCGGGCGTTATGTGCCAGCAACCCATTAAACGTTAGGCGTCCTAGCGACTTGGCTCCCGAGATACCACCGCGCGATGGTTGCTGATTGACATCGTAATCTTCGACACCTCGAGCTGAGTAGTTTGTGTCCGTCGTCTTGAAGAGCTTCAGGAAATACCTGGGCCCGACAAATACGCCGGGCATGCTCTTTCCGGTGATGGGGTCAAAGACTGTTTCTTTGTCCTTGAGACCGTTCTCCTTCAAGAGACCTTTGACCCAATCGACGTTGTTCCGACCGGAGAAATTCTCGACGGCGATCGGCTTGCCGGTCTTCTGGGCGACCTTGGCAATCCCGGCCTCCAGGATCTGGGCGGGGTTGAGCCGGGTCATGACCGTGGCCGGGGAGAGCAGGACGTCGATGGGGCGCCCGGTCTCGTCTTGGATCATCTGGTCGTCGGGAACTATCGTAGAAACAACTCCTTTGTCGCCGAACCGTCCACTTAATTTTGATCCGACTACCATCGGTTCGTCCATCCGGACTGTGACCCGGATCTTGCTGCCGTGCTTCATGACATCAACCACCCGGCCTTCGTAGTCTTTCTCCCAGGTGGTCGAAGCGTCGCGATAGGGCTTCACCAGGCTCTTGTGCAGACGGCCGAGCATCTCGGATTCCGGGCTGACCTGCGCCACCCTCAAGGTGGAGAGCATCAGGTCCCCTTTTCTGACCACGGATCCAGGTTTGATGACCCCCGTTTCGTCCAGGTTCGCGTAGTTCTCCGCGGTGTATTTGTTCCCGAAGTACGACTGATGCTTGACCCGATCGAGGCGCATGTCGCTCGCGATGTCCTCGCCGATTTTGTACATATGCGTACTTGTTAGTTTTTTCGCTGCCCCTTCGGAGATGACGATGGCGTCGTTCGAATTCATCCCACGATAGGGCAGGTACGCCGTGGTCAAGTTCGTCCCCAGCGCCAGGGTGCCGTCCTTGATGTAGGGCGACTCGGTCAGTTGCTGCCCCGCGCGAACTTGGTCCCCTTGCTTCACCAACAAGGGGTTATCCAGATAAGTCTTTGAAGCCAGTGGAAAATTCTGATAGTACGACACCCGAGCGGAGTTATCGGCGGCGATTTTGATCATGTCGTCGCTGAAATCGAAGTTGTTCTCCGCGAATTCCGCGTACTTACCGGAGTCTGGTTTGATATTGATGTAACCGTCTTTGATCTTTCCGATCGTCCCCGCAAAGGGCGCGCGCGGCGCCGCGCGAGAGGCCAACTCATCCTCCATGGTCTTGAAGCGCGACCCGGCGTAGGCTTTGACCTGAACGAGAGGAGCCTCCCGGTACAGCAAGGGCAGCGCCTGGGTCATCATCTTCGAAGCCATCATCTGCCGGTTGCCGTCTACAGATTCCTGTAGTGGAATCAAGTTAGTGGCAGGCGAGTACATAGCTTGTGTGATTGGTATGTAATAGTCTATCTTGTTCGCCGACACAGATCGGATCTGACTCTTCTCGATGGCGTCGAGCATCCCGGTTCGACCTTGATTGGGGAAACCAACCACTGCATCCGCGGCCTCCTCGACAGGAACGAACTTGTTCCGGCCGGTCTTTGCATCACGCAGGAGGGTGTAGATGTTGCCGTCTCGGTCTCGCGCGGTGAACAGAGTCGTCCGGAGGTCTACCCCGGCTTTGACGGTATCGGGGGTACGCACCGGATCGATGACGCCGATTTGCGACAGATGCAGGCGCCGCGCCTCTGCGGGGACTGCATAGATGTCCCCGATGCCGCCCTCGCCAAAGAGCGTTACCTTGGAAGCTGAGTCGATGATCTCGACCGGATTGATCTGGGTCGGGGCGTCTTTCAGCGACGACGTCGTCAGGAACGTCCGGATCCCCTTGGTGAATGGTGACGAGGGAAGGTCGTCAATCTTGCCAGTGCCTCGCTCAATCTTGTGCATCAATTTACGGCGTAAACCCCGCGCGTCCAATCGGATACGTTCAGCGAAGAAGTCGTCAACCGATTTGACCTGCTTGAAGGCCATCGACTCACGTTCGTCCAGGTCACTATCGCTCTGGTAGACCTTGAGCAATTTGCCCGAGGCATTCAAAAGAACCTCGGGGGTAACTTTGTCATAGGGCTTGCCCAGGGTTCGCTGATTGACTTTGGGGTCCATGGCCGTCTGCTCGAACGATTCTTTTACCCGCCGGAGTTTCTCGTCCAAGCCTTCTACTGGGATCGGATCGTACACCATTCGGTCGTAGAGTCTCTCGATATGCTTGTCGGCTTTCCCCTGGAACTCTTCTCGATTTATTTTAGTCAGGGCCGGGTTCCAGGCTTTGGCCATCTTGTCGTCGGAAACCCCCAGCTTGTTCAACACCGAGTACAGAGGGATCTTGGTCGTCCCGTACTCCATGTTGAAGAGGCCCTTCTCCTGATCCATCGATAGGCGAAAGTTGTCCCCCTTGGACAAGTTGAACGCAGCCTCGAGAACTTCGTTCTTGCGCTTACGTGTATAGACCCCGGGCTTTACTCGCAGCTGATTGTTCACCGTGTACGGTACGCCATTGACGATGAACGAATGCATCGGAGTGAGCAGAGGAATCTGTGCGAGATTGGCCCGTTCTTTCGTGTCCAATACTTTGCCGGTAGCGTTGTCTCTCAGGGTTAGGGTCCCACGTACCGGCTCTGAAATCGTCCGAGCCTGTAGGACTGCCCGCTTGTGGTCCTCCGGACTGAGTTCGACCTGATCGAACGCAATGTCCTTGGCCTCCAACGTGTATCGGGATCCTACGAAAGGAAACACCTCGTTCAGCGCCTGGGTGACCTTGCTTCGGACCTCTTCCCGCTTATTTTCTGCGGTAGTAAACAACATCTTGATGTCTTTGCGTTGTTCGGTCATGGCGCAATTATAGGACATCCGGCGGGTATTTGAAAAGAGCTAGGTTTTCAAAAAATCAGGGTTTTCCTGGTATAAGACAATGAATCTAAAAAGACTCAGACGACTCAGAACTGCCTCACCCGAGACAGAACCGAGACCGACGAGACTGGACAGATTCTTTTTACCTTAAATCGGAGGTTGATGATTTTTGAAATTTGACAGAGAGTGAAAAATAAAGAAAGGACCTATCACCCAATGCTAACTAAACCCCAGAAAGTAAAAAACAAAATAAGAGATTGGCTCGAGAGTTGGCACAAGTTCAAAGTGTTCCACCGCGAAGAAGATCGAATCGGCTTTCTCAAAATCTCTCGATGGATTTGCATCGTCTTATGGATTGTAAGTTTCATAAAATTTCTTGACGACGC
>Ga0315284_10008635_pt1 | contig 14545 bp, 11 predicted proteins | sample YL17G09_16_MG_FD_203696 | JGI IMG/M metagenome (GOLD analysis project Ga0315284, IMG submission 203696) | Sediment microbial communities from Yellowstone Lake, YNP, Wyoming, USA - YL17G09_16 | ecosystem: Environmental > Aquatic > Freshwater > Lake > Sediment | place: USA: Wyoming | collected... | reverse complement strand
CACGCTAAGGAAGCGCTCCTCGAACTGTCCTTTGCGCCCGCCGATGTCAAGTGGCTCGCTGCCATACACTCCCGACGACACATCGAGTACGTCGAACGCATGAGCCTCCTCGGTGGCGGCCTCCTCGACGACGGCGATACCCCCGTCGGACCCGACAGCTACGAAATCGCCCTCCTCGCCGTCGGCGCTACCCTCCGCGCTTGCGACGCCGTCATGTCCGGACAGGTCAAACGCTGCTTCGTCGCCGAACGCCCCCCCGGCCACCACGCCGACCCCGATCGCCCCGCCGGCTTCTGTCTCTTCAACAACGTCGCCATCGCCACACGCTACCTCCAACGCACTTTCGGCATCCGACGCGCCTGCATCGTCGATTTCGACGTCCATCACGGCAACGGCACACAGACCTGCTTTGAGGATGATCCCAACGTCTTCTACATCAGCCTCCACCAGAATCCACGCACCTGCTACCCCGGCACCGGCAATGATTGGGAAACCGGCATCGGCCCCGGCCAAGGCCACACCCTCAACATCGCGCTCGAACCCGGCATGGGCGACCAGCAATACCTCGAAGCCCTCCAGGAACGCGTCATCCCTGCTCTCGACGCTTTCGCCCCCGAAATCATGCTCCTCTCCGCTGGCTTCGATGCACACCAGGACGACCCCATCGCCCAGATCAATCTCACCGACGAAACCTTCGAACATATGACCCGCTCCCTTGTCGCCGTCGCAGACCAACGCTGCCAGGGCCGCGTCGTCAGCGTCCTCGAAGGCGGCTACAACCTCCGGGCGCTCGGTCGAAGCGTCGTCAGACATCTGATTGGCCTGCAAGAGTAAGTTCGTCTGCCTTCTTCGCCCCACGCTCCCCATGATCATCGTCGACGGCCATCTCGATCTGGCTTACAACGCCTCCCGCGGCCGCAACCTCCTCCTTCCCGCCTCCCGCCAGACACCCGACGAGGAGGGAACACCCTCCGTCGGCCTCCCCGACCTCCGCGCCGCCTCAGTCACCCTCCTCTGCGGAACCCTCTTCTGCATGCCCGCGCTCGGCAAAGACGCCGCCGGATACCGCAACCCCGACCAGGCCCACGCCGCCGCCAAACACCAACTGCAGTGGTATCATCAACGCCACGCCGAAGCCGAGATTCAAATCATCCGCGCCGCCGGCCAACTCACCCGGCCCCCCACGCTCAATCCCCTCCCGGCCACCCCCCAGGTCATCATCCTCATGGAAGGCGCTGATCCCATCCGCTCCCCACACGAGGTACAGGAGTGGTTCGATGCCGGCCTCCGCATCGTCGGCCTCGCCTGGAAGCAAACCCGCTACGCCGGCGCCGCCGGCGCCCCAGGCCCCCTCACACCCCAAGGCGATGACCTCCTCCGCGCTCTCGACGCCCACGCCATCATCCACGATGTCTCCCACCTCGCCGAACAATCCTTTTGGCAACTTCTCGACACATCCTCCGGACCCGTCATCGCCTCCCACTCCAACTGCCGGAACATCGTCCCCACCGACCGCCACCTCTCCGACCAGATGATCCGCGCCCTGGCCGATCGCGGCGGCATGATCGGCATCAACCTGTACACCAAGTTCCTCCTACCTCCCGCTGAGGCCGCCGCCCGGCCCGCAGACTTACAGGATGTCGTCCGCCACATCCGACACGTCTGCGATGTCACCGGCGACACCACCCACGTCGGCCTCGGCACCGACATGGACGGCGGCTTCGGCGCTGAATGCCTCCCCACTCAGATCCGCTCCTCCGCTGACCTTCCCAGACTTGCCGATGCCCTCAGCGCCTCAGGCTTCACACCCCCGGAGGTCGAAGACATCATGGCCGCCAACTGGCTGCGGTTCTTCGAACACGCATTGCCCTGATTGCCACCCCAACCCTGCGGCAGCCCCGCATCCGCCACCCTCGCCTCCGCGCGCTGGTGCAGTCCGGAATCCAGGATTCCCCTTGAGACTGCCCACCGAGCGCCCGTGATAGCCATACGCTCCCCACTCTGAGTTGCACACCACATTAAGTAATGAACCTCGTGGTACGCAGCCATGGCATTTACCCAAGGAGGCCAGACGTGTTCAAACAGATGACCCTTAGAGGCCGGCTATTGACCACGGGACTCGTGATCTCCATCGTCCCCATCTTGATCCTCGGGCTGATGACCTGGCGGCAGAACGCCGCCATGGAGCGGGTGGGCCGCGACGGACGCACCGAACTCGCCTACGCGGACCTCGATCACATGACGCAGAACGTGGTGGCCATGTGCGAGGCCGGCCAGGATCTGCTCGGAAAGCAGACGGCCTCGTCCCTGCGCGTCGCCAACGATGTGCTGGGTAGGATGGGGTTTGTGAGCTTCCTCGCCGACCAGCAAGTCGCTTGGAGAGCCCTCAATCAGTTCACGCAGGCCTCCCAGCAGTTGGAACTGCCGCGCATGATGGCCGGCTCCACATGGCTCGGCACGATCACCGACCCGAAAACGCCCGCCCCCGTGGTTGACGAAGTCTTCAGCCTGGTTGGAGCAACCTGCACCCTGTTCCAGCGGATCAACGAGGCCGGAGACATGCTGCGCGTCTCCACCAACGTCGTCGGCAAAGACGGCACTCGCGCCGTGGGAACATACATTCCCGCCCTCCACCCCGAAGCCCAGCCCAACCCCGTGCTCAAGGACGTCCTCCAAGGCAAAACCTACAACGGACGCGCCTTCGTCGTCGACCAATGGCACGCAGCAGGCTATCAGCCCATCCTCGACAACCAGCGAAAGGTCGTGGGCATGCTCTATGTCGGGATACCGGAGTCCACGGCCACGACCGGGCTGCGCCAGGCCATCACGAACCTCAAGGTCGGCACGACCGGCTATGCCTACGTGCTGAATGCCGCGGGCGCAACTCGCGGGAACTATGTCGTCTCCAAGGACGGCAAACGCGATGGCGAGAATATCTGGCAGGCCAAGGACGCCGACGGCAAGCTCTTCATCCAGGAGATCTGCACGAAGGCGCTCACGCTGCAACGCGAGCAGATCATGGAGCACGCCTACCCGTGGAAAAACCAGGATGACCCCGTTGCCCGACGCAAAATCGTGCGCATCGCCTACTATCAGCCCTGGGACTGGGTCGTTGGGGTTGGCTCCTATGAGGACGAGCTCTTCCAGGCAGCCAACATGATCGGATCGATATCCAGACGCAGCCAGATGATGCTGGCGGGCGTTGGCCTCGGAACACTGCTCGTCTCCCTGATCGTGTGGCTGCTCACCGCCACCATGCTCGCCAGGCGGATCGCCCGTGTCGTGACCCAGGTCAATGAGGGAGCCTCCCAGGTCGCCTCCGCTTCCCGTCAGGTCTCCGCCACCAGCCAGTCCCTCGCCCAGGGGACCAGCGAACAAGCTGCCAGCCTCGAAGAAACCAGCTCCTCCTTGGAGGAGATCAGCTCCATGACCCAACGCAACGCCGATGCTGCTGAACAGGCCAGGGGCCTCTCCAGCGAAACCACCGCGGCGGCGGATAAGGGCAACCAGGCCATGACCCGAATGGCCGGCGCCATCAAAGACATCGAAACGTCCGCAACTGAAACGGCCAAAATCGTCAAGGCTATCGATGGAATCGCATTCCAGACGAACCTCCTGGCGCTGAACGCGGCGGTCGAGGCCGCCCGCGCGGGCGACGCCGGCAAGGGCTTCGCCGTCGTCGCTGAGGAAGTGCGCAACCTCGCCAAACGCAGCGCTGAGGCGGCCAAAAACACCGCTGCTATGCTCGATGAGAGCGCCGGCAAGGCGCACAACGGCGTCGCTATGGCTAAAGAGGTGGATCTGGCGCTTCGTGAAATCACCGCCGGCGCGACCAAGGTCAGCTCCCTGGTCAGCGAGATCGCCGCCGCCAGCCGCGAACAGACCCAGGGCATCCAGCAGGTCACCACCGCCGTCACGCAGATGGACCAGGTCACTCAGGCCAACGCCGCCGGGGCCGAGGAGTCCGCTGCGGCCAGCGAGGAACTGGCGACGCAGGCCCAGCAGCTCACCGCCGCCGTTCAGGAACTGGCGGTCCTGGTTCAGGGGTCGCGTGCCGATAACGCGACGCAAAACCTCCCGACGAGGCCCAGCCAGACGCGGCTTGCCAAGGCCAACAAGCTCCTCGGATCGACCGTGCCCAAAGAGCGGGCCCAAACGCACAAGCAGCCAGACCCCCGGAAATCGCAGCCGCAGCCTCCGGTCAGCAAGGCAGCCTGATAACGCAATCACACCCGGACGGCACGGTGTAAACCCTCCACCGTCTTCGGGTCCAACGGCTATGCCTGGACCCTCTGCGGCCAACGCCCCACGCGCCGCCCCTTGCCGTCCGCTCTCTTTTCGCTAACCTACTTCCTTACTGAAGGAAAGGAGCAGACGCATGGGCAAGCCCCGCCGAAGAAGGAAAGTCGGCAGCAAAAAACGAAAAGCTCGTCGCGACCGACGCAAACGCTGACCTCTCTCACGCATTCTCAAATCTGAACCCCACGGCGCCGGCCGTCGCCGGCGCCTACTCTTCTTTCTCCGCGCCCCCCGTTTCTCCGTCTCCCTCCGCCGAAAACGGGTCCCCCTCCCCCAGCGACACCGACATCCGCCTCACCACCTCCCGAAGCTTCGCCATCGCTCCCTCCAGCTTCTCCATCCGCTCGCTCAGCGAACCCCCGCTGCCCGCACTCTCTCTCGCTTCCACCCCTGCTTCCTCCGGATGCGCATCCGGACACAAGAGCTGCATATACCGCTCCGAACGACTCCCCGGACTCGCCCCAAGCTCCCGCACCAGCGGCTCGTCCCGCCCCATCATCTTCTTCAACATCTCCTCCACGATCTCCAGCGACTCCAGATGATGCATCCGCGACGCCCGCCCCCTCAGCTCCCCCATCGTCTGCGGCCCGCGCAACAGCAGCTCCGCCAGAATCACCAGCTCATACCGGCTCAGTTGCAGCTTCGCCGTCGCATTATGGCGATACTTTGGCACCCGGCTCCCCGCCGTATCCACCCGCACCGCCAACCCCTTCCCTCGCAGCCCCTCCACCGCCTCATACGCCCGCCCCTCATCGAAGCTCACCACCGGCTCCCGGTTACTCTTCTGGCTGCTCCCATTGACGATCGCGTTCAACGTCAACGGATACTGCTCCGGCGTCGTCAGTTCCTTCTCCACCAACACCCCTAGCACCCGGCACTCATCAGGCGTCAAACTAATCATGCCCAGAGTGTAACCGATCATCCACCGTGATCGCATCTCTGTCGCAGCCGGAACCCTAACTGGATACGACCGACCAGAAGCTTTACAATAGGGCTTATGGTGCTCAGCCCAGTTCCAGACGGAGACCCACGCATGGGACAGGCAACTATCCATCTGTTTCTCGGCGACGCACTGGACCACTACCCGCAGTGGTCCGCTCCTATCGTCATTGTGTCTGACGGAGCGTATGGCGTCAGCGGGTTCGAAGGCGACCCGCCCACGTATCACGGACTCCCAGACTGGTATCGACCGCACATCGCCGCGTGGTCTTCGGCATCGACTCCCCAGACAACACTGTGGTTCTGGAACACCGAGATCGGCTGGGCAACGGTTCACCCATTGCTCGTCGAAACCGGCTGGGAGTACCGCAACTGCCACATCTGGAACAAGGGTATTGGTCATATTGCGGGAAACGCCAACAGCCAAACACTTCGGAAGTTCCCCATCGTAACCGAAGTCTGCGTTCAGTACGTCAGGGAGGCGAAGTTCCAGACACGTGAAGGGTCCAGGACCATGAAGGAGTGGCTTCGGTACGAATGGGAGCGATCCGGACTTCCCCTCTACAAGACAAACGAAGCGTGCGGCGTGAAGAACGCAGCCACTCGCAAGTATTTCACTCAGGATCACCTGTGGTACTACCCACCGGTGGAGGCTTTTGAGCGCCTCGCGGAATATGCCAACAAGCATGGCCGCAAGAGCGGCCGACCGTACTTCTCCCAGAATGGTGTGTGCCCACTCAGCGGCCATGAATGGAGCCGCATGCGAGCCAAGTTCACCTGCGAGCATGCCGTGACCAACGTCTGGGATGAGCCCCCAATGCACGGCGAGGAAAGACTCAAGGACCATCAGAACCGCTGCGTCCATCTCAACCAGAAGCCCATCCGCCTATTGAGCAGGATCATCAAAGCATCATCCGACCCGGGCGATGTCGTATGGGAGCCCTTTGGAGGATTGTGCAGCACCGCCGTGGCCTGCGCTCGCCTCGGACGGCAAATCTACAGCGCCGAAATCTCGGAAGATTACTATCGCCTCGCACTACGTCGCCTGGAGAATGAACGTGGACTCGAATTCGCAGGAACAGCAACCAATGAGCAATTTGCCGGCACCGCCAGTCCAACAACTCCCGCAAACGGAGTGGAAACACCGCGCCCTCTACGATCGGGTAAGAGAAACTCTTTACGCACTGCCAGCCTATTTCCGGCCTGAAACGTTGGTTGCCGGGTTGCTCGCAACGGACATCTTCGCGCTGAACTCGGCTCTCGGCGCCACCATTGAGGCAGAGGTGGTTGACGGTCTCAACGACCTTCGCACCACTTGGGATCCAAAGCAAGAGTACGCCCAATACTCGTTTGTCCGCCAAACCCAGACTTTTCCCGACGTGCGACTGCAACGGTTCCGGGACGGCGGGACCGTTGACATCATCTTCGGAATCGAGCTCAAAGGGTGGTATCTTCTCGCCAAGGAGGGTGAACCGAGCTTCCGTTTTTCGGCCTCTCCAGATGCCTGCGCGCCGGCCGATCTGCTGGCAGTCTTTCCGTGGGCGCTCGCGAACGTCATCAGCGGCAGGCCTCACCTATTTCGTCCATTTGTCGTCCCAGCAAGATACGCCGCCGAAAAACGTAACTACCATTGGGAGCATGAAATGGGGGGCGAGAACGTCTCGCGACCCATTGTACGGGCAGTCAATGCAAGGCCCTACCCGAGCAAGAAGGACGAGATTGCTGACCATGCCCGCAATGACGCCGGTCACAACTTCCCCCGCTTGGCGCGCACCGGCGTTATGGACGACTACAAACTGGCAATCGATCAAGAGGGCATTTCCGGTATCCCGGTCGGGCTCTGGCGCAAGTTCTTCAAGGCATTCGTCAGTACCACAGACGCCACTGCCGTCGATGCAGCGATCGATCGCCTCGTAACTGACATACAAGGTCGCGCACAGATGCTGTCCGAACAGCAGATTCAGGCTATTCGAAACAAGCTTCTGGAGATTGCTAACCTGCTGGCATGATGCCCCAGTCCCCCGCTATACCCCCATGCTCTTCGGCGCCCACATCTTCCTCTGGACCGACCACTGGTCCGACGCCTCCCTCCCCCTCCTCGACCGCGCCGCCTCCCTCGGCCTCAACGCCCTCGAAATCGCCGTCGGCGACGATATCACCCTCAACCCCGCCCCTCTCCGCCGCCGCGCCCAATCCCTCAACCTCGACCTCGTCCTCAGCCCCGGCGCCGGCTGGCCCATGCACGCCGACATCTCCGACGACGACCCCGCCAACCGCGCCTTCGGCCTCAACTGGCACAAACACTGGCTCGACCTCGCCGCCGACGCCGGCGCTGTCGCCTACACCGGCGCCGTCTATGGCCACCCCGGCCAGGTCCGCCGCCGAATCCCCCCGCCCGACGAACTCCCCCGCACCGCCGAAAACCTCCACCTCCTCGCCCAATACGCCTCCGAGCGAAACCTCAAGCTCGTCATCGAGCCCATGAGCCATTTCCGCACTCACCTCGTCAACACCCCCGAACAGGCCATGCGCCTCATCGACTTGGCCGATCACCCCAACCTCGCTATCCTCCTCGACACCTATCACATGATCACCGAGGTCCGCGACTACTCCGCTGCCGTCAGAGCCGCCGCCCCACGCCTCTGGGGACTCCACGCCTGCGAAAACGACCGCGGCGCCCCCGGCGGGGGCCTCGTCCCCTGGGATGCGCTCATGGCCGCACTTCGTGAATCCTCCGCCGACTGCCACATCTTCATGGAAAGCTATAATTCCTCGATCGGAGACTTCGCCGTCGCCCGCGGCATGTTCCACAGCATCTGCCCCGATGGCGACGCCTTTGTGCGGCAGGGACTCGCCTTCCTCCGCGCGTGCTGGGGCCAGATGCAGCCCCCCACACCCCACCCGACGCCCCGAACGCGCAATCAACCGTTTCAAACATGAGAAGACATCGTCGCGCTCCTGTTCGCTTATGGTAATGATCACGCGCGCCCCACGGCCTGCACTGCGAGTCATTTGGCCGTCATCACCGCGATAACCCACGGCATATAATCACCGCCCGAACAACTGGCTCGGCAGTGGCAGAGCAGTAGTGGCATAAGGAGTTGACCTCGTGCTGGCAGCCAGTTACCGCAGGTGTGCCTCGCACCGCCAATCGCGTCGGTGGGCTTTCACCCGGATGGCCTGGCAGATGGCACACCCGTTGCTAACCCTGCCTGCGCCCGCTCGTGCTGTACGCACACAAACCGGGCGAGCACGCGAGCCACATGTCCTCAGACCCAGATATGCGCCACTGGCGAGAACGCACTTGGCTGACGGCGTACCAGCTTCCGAACACCCCGAGCACTGGGGGGCGATACCATTCCACATCAGTAGCAACCAACCGAACGGCGTAAACTTGGCCTTTTCCAGGATTCTCACATGGCACGTACAGCAACTCTCACCTGCGGCGACACGAAAATCGAATTGCCCGTCATCGAAGGCACCGAGGGCGAACTCGGCATCGACATCTCCCGCCTCCGCGACAAGACCGGCCTGATCACCCTCGACCCCGGCTTCGCCAACACCGGCGCATGCACCAGCTCCATTACCTTCATCGATGGCGAAAAAGGCATCCTCCGCTATCGCGGCATCCCCATCGAACAGCTCGCCGAGAAGTGCAGGTTCGTCGAGGTCGCCTGGCTGCTCATCTTCGGCCGCCTCCCCAAGGCCGACGAGATGGCACGCTTCAGCGACATGCTCACCAAGCACGCCCATCTCCACGAAGCCTTCCGCCATCACTTCGAGGGCTTCCCCGTCGACGCGCCCCCCATGGCCATGCTCTCCGCCATGCTCAACACCCTCGCCTGCTTCCACATCGAGTTCCTCGTCCTCGAAGACGAAGAAGCCTTCGAAGAAGCCGCCGCACGACTCATCAGCAAGGTCCGCACCATCGCCGCTTACTCCTACCGCAAGAGCCAGGGCCTCCCCCTCATCTACCCCGACCCAAAGCTCAGATACGTCATGAACTTCCTCCACATGATGTTCAGCTCGCCCTACCAGCAGTACATCTGTTCCCCCGAAATCGAGCAGGCCCTCAACATGGTCCTCATGCTCCACGCCGATCATGAGCAGAACTGCTCCACCTCCACCGTCCGCATCGTCGGCTCCAGCAAGGCCAACGTCTTCGCCTCCGTCGCCGCCGGCGCCGGCGCGCTCTGGGGACCCCTCCATGGCGGCGCCAACGTCGCCGTCCTCGAAATGCTCGAAAAAATCCACAAAGGCAAAGTCTCCCCGGAAGAGTACGTCCGACTCGCTAAGGACAAAAACTCCGGCGTCCGCCTCATGGGCTTCGGCCATCGCGTCTACAAAAACTTCGACCCCCGCGCCAAGCTTCTCAAGGCCGCCTGCGACAGGGTTCTTGCCCAGGTCGGCAAGAAAGACCCCCTCCTCGATATCGCACGCAAGCTCGAAGAACTCGCCCTCCGCGACTCCTACTTCGTCGATCGCAAGCTCTACCCCAATGTCGATTTCTACAGCGGCCTCATCATGAAGGCCATGGGTATCCCCGCCAACATGTTCACCGTCATGTTCGCCATCGGACGCATGCCCGGCTGGATCGCCCAATGGAAAGAGCAGCACGACCAGAGCGAGCCTCGCATCGCCCGACCACGCCAGATCTACACCGGCCCGCCTCTCAACGACTTTGTCCCCATGGGAAAACGCACCTGAGCAGTGGGGGGGCTGACCGCTTTTCACGCCCCCCCTCACTCCCCGCGCCCACCCCGCACCTCCGCACATCACACCGCTTCTCCCGCCCCCTTGAGGTATAATTGCGGCGAAGGGAACCTGCCGCCGCGGCCTCGCCTCATTGCCCCCCTCCGCTTCCTCGAGCCCCTCGAGCCGCGAACTCTCCTCAGCGATGCCCTCTCCCTCGCTGCCACGTCTGCCGAAGCCGTCCCCCAGGCCGACCTCAACGTCATCATCAACGACAACGGCAGCGGCTCACCCATCGATCCCACCTACGACGTCAATGCCATCCTCGCCAGATACACCTACACCGGCGATGCCAACCTCGATGGCGTCATCAACGCCGACGATTATCTCCTCATCGACCAGTCCTACATCGGCCAATCCGGCCCCCTCGCCACATCAGCCCCCGCCCCACACGTAGCGTCCGGATCAGAGGAAGACTCGTTCCCCCGCGAATCCCCCTCATCCTTGCCAACCCCCTTCTCTTCGCGCCTGCTCACCGTCCTTTTCACGTTACCGTACCAGCAACTGCTCGGCACAGGCCCCGCCCGCCCTGTTGCTTCCCTCTGTCGGCGCTCTCCTGCGTCCCCAGATAACCTTGCCCCGTGTTTTCCTTGCCTTTCTGATGCCAACGCGGCATCCTTGTGGCAGCGCCTGGTTCTGGGCTCCGAGTAGGCGGTATCCGGGACTCACCAGGAGGTCTCACCATGCTTCGCAATCCCCGTCTCTTCTGACGTCCTTGTCGGACTCGATCTGCCGTCCGCCACAAAGGTTACCTTCCTTCAAGGGTGCCGGCGATCTGCCTCGCCGAGGCCCTGGAAGCCCGCTTCCTGTTGGCCACTGATATCCACGTCGATGCCAACTCCCCCGCCCCTCTACCAGACGGCTCATCATGGGAAATCGCATACGCCGACCTGCAACAGGCCCTTACCGCGGCCGTCTCTGGCGACCGCATCCTGGTGGCCGACGGGACGTACAAGCCCACGACGACAACGGACCGGACGATTTCATTGCAGCTCAAGACCGGCGTAGCCGTCCTGGGGGGCTATGCCGGCTACGCCGCGCACGACCCCGACGCCCGCCACTTCGACGCCTATAAGTCCATCCTCTCCGGCGACATCGGAAAGCCCGCCGACAACAGGGACAACAGCTACCACGTGGTCCTCGCTTCGGGGGTTGATTCCACCGCCATTCTCGACGGCTTCACCATCACGGGAGGAAATGCCAATGGTGCCGACGACCTTCAGAAAAGGGGCGCCGCGATGCACAACTCCTCCTCCTCGCCGACGCTGACCAACTGCATCCTCTGGAACGATACGGCACTTTCAGGTTCTGAGCTGTACAATTCCGAGGGAAGCGCACCCGCCGTCACCCACAGCGACGTGCAGGCCGGCTGGGAAGGTGAAGGCAACATCAACGCCGGCCCCCTCTTCGTCCGCAACCCCTCTCCCGGCGCCGACGGCAAATGGCGCACGGCTGACGACGATTACGAGGATCTGCACCTTCAAACCACCTCGCCGTGCATCGACGCCGGTGGCAACGCCGCCGTCCCCCCCACCGTCAGCAGCGACCTCGACGGCCATCCGCGTATTGCCGACTACCCCGGCGCCCACGACCCCGGCCCCATCGTCGACATGGACGCCTACGAACGCCAGCCGCCCGTGACAATCAGTGGCACCGACGGCAACGACACCTTCTATGCCCGCCTGAGCACCGACCACTCGATACTGCACATCTGGGCCGGTGCCGCACCCGTTGGCAACCCCCTTTACAGCTACCCTCTCCTATTGCTCGCTTCCTGCATGATCGACACGTCCCTTGGCGATGATGCCCTCATCCTCGATTTCTCCAACGGCGCCCCTTTGCTCGCGTTCATCGCCGGGGACGGAATCGACAGCCTCGTACTCACGGGCACCCACGACTACGACGGCCTGGCCATCGAACCCGCTCGCATCCTCTACGAAGACACGCGCCTCGCCGGCCTGCGCCCGCCCTCCCCCATCAACTGCGACAGCGTCGAGTCGACTGCTTTGGACTCCGCCGCCCCGACCATCCCCCTGGCCTACCTCAACCTCGCTGAGAAAACCCGCGCCCAGGTCTTGCCCGGCTCCCGGGTCCTCCGCCTTGCAGGCCTGCTCGTCAAGAAAACCGCCGCCCTTGACCTGGCCGACAACGATATGATCCTGGCTAACGGCGACATCGCCGCCGTCAGCGACGCGATCAAGTCCCCCCGGCTGATCGGCAAGCCCGCCAACTACACTGGCCTCGCTGCCATCCTGAACGACCAGGGCGATAAGCAGCACACCCCCATCAAGACCACCTTCGCGGGGCAAACCGTTTCCAACACCGATCTATTGATCAAGTACACCTGGCAGGGCGATGCCAACCTCGACGGCGTCGTCAACGCCGACGATTACTCCCTCATCGACACCGCCTTCATCACCCAGGAAATGGGCTACTACCACGGCGACTTCAACTACGACAACGTCATCAACGCCGACGACTACTTCCTCATCGACAACGCCTTCCTCGCCTAGACCGCCCTCCTCGCAGCCACCGTTCTCCCTCTCTCCGATTCATCGTTGCTCTCTTCCCCCTCCCCCGCCCTTGACCTGGCCGCTCCTTCGCAGTTCCTTGACCTCCTTGTCTGTCAGTTCCCTGAACTGCCCTAACGCCAGCCCCTCAATGGTCAGCGGACCCATCCGGATACGCACAAGGTCCCTCACCTTGTGCCCCAGCTTCGCCAATACTCGCCTCACCTGCCGGTTCCGCTCCTCCAGAATCGTCACCTCCAATATGCTCTGCTCCCGCGAGTGCCGCACGATCCGAATCCGGCTTCTGCCCGTCCGCGACCCCTCCCCCCCCTTGTCCGCCAGCCAAACCCCCTTCTGCAACTGCTCCAACACCTCCGGCCCAACATACCCATCCACCACCGCACGATACGTCTTGGGAACCCCGTACCTCGGATGCGTCAACTGATTCGTCAGCTCCCCGTCATTGGTCAACAGCAGCAGTCCCTTCGACTCCGCATCCAGCCGCCCCACAGAATACAGCCGCCCGGGTATCCCCCGCGGCAACAGATCGATCGCACGCCTCTGCACCCCCTGCGATACGTTCGTGCAGTAAACCCCCTTCGGCTTGTTCAACAGAAAGTAATACCGCCGTCCCGTCTTCGCCGACCCCAGCTTCACTCGCTCCCCATCCACCTCCACCTTGTCCTCATCCGCATCCATCAATATCGGAAGCTCCCTGACGATCCGCCCGTTCACCGACACCCGCCCCTCACGCACCATCTCCTCCACCTTCCGCCGCGACGCCACCCCAGCATTTGCCAACACCTTCTGTATTCGCTCTTTCATCACGCGCCTTCTCGTCGCGCCGACGGCTCGCCCGTGCGCAACACAACAACCAACAAGCCCCTGGCCACTAACCGACAACTGGCAACTAACAACTGGCAACTGGCAACTGCGAACCGGCAACTACCCCCGGAAACGTCACTTCCAGCCATACGCAATCGGCCACCGTCTTGATCATCGGATTACGCATTTCCGCCGGCAGCAGCGCCGTCTCGCCTTTGCCGATGCTCACTGCCTCGCCCAGCCCGTCCACCTTCACCTCCACCCGCCCCTCCAGCATCATCCACACCACCGCCTCCTCGTACGGCACCGCCTGCTCCACTCCTTCGCTGAAACGCACCTTCTCGATCCTGAAAAACGGACTCGTCACCAGCCGCGTCACCGTCGTAAAAACGCTGGCCACGTGGCTCCGCGCCCCTGCCGTTTCCTCCACACCCTCAAAGTTTATGCACTCCAGCCCCTCCTGAATGTGCAACGGCCTCGCCTTCCCCGTCCCTGGGTCCACCCGATTGAAATCGAACACCCGGAACGTCGTGTCGCTCGGCGTCTGAACCTCCGCCACCAGAATCCCCGCCCCCAACGCGTGGATCGTCCCGCCCGGCAGGTAATGGCACTGCCCGGCCTTCACCGCCACCGCATTGATGAGCTGCTCGACGCCGCCGGCGGCGATCCCTCGCTCGAACTCCTCTCGCGTCACTCCACGCTTCAGGCCCTTGTACAACTTCGCCCCCGCCTCGCTCTCCACCACGTACCACGCCTCCGTCTTGAGATGCGACCCACGGTGCTCCCGCGCATACCTCAACCCCGGGTGAACCTGCACCGACAGGTTCTCCTGCGCGTCCAGGTACTTGATCAGAATCGGAAACTGCCCTCCCTCCAGCAGCTTCACTTCCCCATGCACCGCCCCCCCGAACTCAACCATCACCGAGTGCAGGCTCCGCCCCGCCAGCGGTCCGTTCGCTATCTCGCTGCTCACCCACGCCCCGCTCCCATCGATCACCCCCGGCGGAAAATCGTACAGCTCCCAACTCTCCCCGATCGCCTTCCCCGCCGGCAACCGCTTGTCCAGTGCGGCCTCCAGCTTCCTCCCACCCCACATCTTCTCCAGAAACCGCGGATGGAACTTCAACGGATAAAGCATCTCCAGCCAGTCCTTTTTGCCCTTGCCGGACATGGTACCGGATCGGTTTGCCGATGAAAGAGATAGACTGTCTGTGGTCGCG
>Ga0315284_10008634_pt1 | contig 14547 bp, 14 predicted proteins | sample YL17G09_16_MG_FD_203696 | JGI IMG/M metagenome (GOLD analysis project Ga0315284, IMG submission 203696) | Sediment microbial communities from Yellowstone Lake, YNP, Wyoming, USA - YL17G09_16 | ecosystem: Environmental > Aquatic > Freshwater > Lake > Sediment | place: USA: Wyoming | collected... | reverse complement strand
GCCTACGGAGGAACTGAGGAAAAAGCTCGAGGATCATTGAACCTCTTCCAGCAACCATTTCCAAAGAGGTATGCAAGCCATCCTCTTGCCATTCTTCCTTACTTCCCCTTCGAAATCCCAGGTTATGATCTTCAGGTCCTTGCATCCGAGGAGCTGGCCGGCCTTTACGAGCCCGCTTGTCTCCCTGGGCGCGATCTCATCGGGGCCGGACGCATAGGTCACTTGGATGAGGCCTTTGACCTTCTTCCCGGTCCTGAGGACGAAATCCACCTCATGGTCCAGATAGTCGGACCAATAATAGATCTCAAGGGCGGGCCCAACGGCCCTCCTCCGCATGAGCTGGAGGAACACCAGGTTCTCCATCAGGTTCCCCCGGTCCTCTGTCGCCGAGACAGAGACCGCGTCGATCAGCCCGGTGTCGATGGCATAGACCTTCTTTGGCGAGTTCGCGATCTCCTTCGGTTTTTCTGAGTATTTGTCGACGACCTGTACAAGATATGCCTCGGCAAGAAAATCGACATAGTTCTTTGCCGTATGGACGCTCTTTATGCCATGGACTTTCTTCAGTCTATTATAGGTCGTCATTTTGGAGAAGTTCGACATCAGGGTCGACGCGAGCTCCTTGAAGGTCTTGGCATATCTTATTTTCCTCCTGACGAGAATATCCTTGTTGATGATCGATGAATAGAGGCCCCTGTGGAATTCCTTGCGCAGGCCCGGTTCCCGAACGGCCTCCGGGAACCCTCCGACGCGCGAGTATTCTTCCAGCATCCTTTTGATCCTGGCCTTGCCCCTGGTCGTTGCGTCGTGCGCGTCGACGTTTTTCCATACCAGGAATTCCCTGAACGAGAACGGCAGCATCTCGATCTGGATTGTCCTCCCTGTGAGATGTGTCGCGAGCTCCCTTCCCAGCAGGTTGGCGTTGCTTCCGGTCACGAAGGTCTTTACGCCATTCCGTTGGAGCCTGTTGACGAATAGCTCCCATCCCTCGATGTTCTGCACCTCGTCAATGAGCAGATATTCGAAATCCCCATAATGGCCATACAGCGCTTCTAGGACATCGTTGAGGCTTTCCTGACCCAACATGGTCAGCCGTTCATCATCGAAATTGATGTATGCATAATCATGGCCTGCCAGAAGAAGATGCGTGAACGTGGACTTGCCGGCCCGCCTGACCCCCATGGTCACTTTGATGAGGTCGCTATCGATGAAGCGTTTCCAATAGGCCAGGTCCTCCCTTTCGATTATCCGTCTGGCCTTCAGTATCCTCTGCTTTTCGACCGATTGGTCTAGGATGATTTCTTTGATGTCCCTTTTATTCATCTATAGTGGTATTGCACACTTTATATATAAAGTTTGCAGTTCTACTGCATACTTTAAACAATCCTGCTCGAACGATCCCAGCAGAATTACATGATGCGCGGACCCGTTCCCGAGGTTCGACGAGAGCCTTTGCTACGGCTGCTGGGCCTGTTATAACAGATGCCCCGTCAAGGCCATCTACACGAGGAAATACCGCGGGAAGGGGCATTACCCGGGGCCTACGGAGGAACTAAGGAAGAAGCTCAAGGAATGACGATAGATAGTCTTCCAATTTCAGGAGTTCTAGGATATTAGTAAACAATCGTAATCCATAATGTATATATATCACATATTCATATAAAACTCTGCAAACAAATCCCACGCGATAGGACAGCTTGTCCCTAGGCCCTTTCGGGGGTTATCGCGTGGTTTCTAACGATATATTTCATAGAGATTTATTAGACCGTCAATTTCGTTATCGAGTTCGAATGCCACACTGTTTTTTATTAAATCACGTGCATCCCGAAATCCAGCGATATAAACCTCTTTTCCCAATTTCTCCCGTATGTATTGAATGGCGGGGATGTGGTCCTTATCGCCACCTACGACTATGAAAACATCATACTCATTGGGCGGTGGTTCATGCGCGAGTTCGATCAATGTAGTCGCTATGGCGATATCGACCATTTTTTCCCTGTGAGGCGATTTAGTTAAATCCCGACCGCACGCCGCACAGACATCATTGCATGTAAGGCATGGGTTGGGATCCAGATATTCCTTTAATCTATAACGATGAACGATTACTCCAGATTTCTCAATATGATTCAGAAATCGTTCTTGTGAGGCATTTTTCTCATCTGCCGCACCGAACCAATGGATTTTACATATAGGATTGATTGGACCTTTCACTTTTGGTAATAGTAATTTATCTAGTTCCGGAGGCCAAACACATTTTGGTTTACCAGCGCGTTTGGAACTATGAAATACATTTGAACCGTCAATCAATATCACGCATTTCTTATCGGGCATAAAGAAGGATAGCATCTATGAAAATAAATATATTTCCTTTCGATAGATTACATAATTATACATCGCACATAATTTTCTTAATACAATATATTCGATGCATGCTACAACAGGTACCCCGTCAAGGCTATCTACACGAGGAAATACCGCGGGAAGGGGCAGTACCCGGGTCCCACGGAGGAACTGAAAAAGAAGCTCGAGGAATAACCATGTATCTTGAGCGCATCTCTTCAGGCCGTTCTCCCCTAGTTCCCTATCTTGATGATTTGGCTCTTCGTCATCACGTACACAGATCCCTCTAGATCCACCACCGGGGCCGACAGAACCTCTTCTCCGATGGCCACCCGTTCAAGGACCTTCCCATCGGTCCCAAGATGCAACAGGACCTGCCCCGAGGCCACCAGCACCGACCCGTCCGGAACGGACGAGCCGCCATGGACCTCGCCATCCTTGGATTCGTATTGCCACAGCAGAGCACCGTTCTGTATCGCCAGGACCCTGTGGTCCGTGAGGACGTAGACACGCCCGTCCCCTGCCTGTATGGGCGGCTGCCAAGAGACCCATTGGTCGTCCCCTTTGATGTTCAGCCGCCACAGCTCCTTCCCGGCCGACGACATCCCCACCAGGACCTTATTGTCCGAACACTCCCCAAGGATGCAAAGGCCGCCCTTGGGGTCCGAGCTCCAGTCGTTCATCTTCTGGAGGGAGACCTGGAACCGTCCGACCTCTTCGGGCCCTTCGATATTCATGCATATGACGGTATTGTAGACAGAGACAAGCAGAAGTCCTATCTCTGGGACCGCCAGGGGCCAAAGCTGGGAGGGGCCCTTGAAGTTCTCCCCCCAGATCCCGAGGCGTTCGGTGTACGATCCCCTTCGAACAATGACGGACGGGACGACCTCCTCGTAGTATGGCGAAAAGGAGCAGCCGATATAGTCATTCTCCCGGGGCCAGAACAATGTCACATTGAACTCCCCGTTGGGGGCGACCGCGAAGGACCCTCTCTCCAGTACGAGCTTGTTGTGCAGGTCCACGGCCTCCAGATAGGTGCCCCTGTTCTCGTGATACGCCAGGTCAGTTGCGATCGCAACGGGGGACCCCGGATGCTTGTCGCGCCTGAAAAGCTCCTTGCCGTCTTTGTTGTAGACGCAGAAGGCCGACAGGGCGCACGCCACAAGATTTCCTTCCCATATGAGGACCTTCGGGAAGAAATCGGCCCGCTCCATGTTCAGAGGGGCGGCCCAGATCACTTTGGACAGGCCTTTTACAGGGACCTTCAGGGCGCAGTCGCGCCTGGGGCTTCCGTGGACCATTGGATAGGTCGTCTGCTCGGTCATTGTGGGACCTAGAGCGGTGTTGGCCTAAAAAAGGTGTTGGGATTAGAGCATAGGATGCATCCACTTTTTCTGGCGCTCAGGTTGTACTGCTTGTTAAAATAAGAGAGGGGCCCCGGTCCCACGGAGGAACTGAAGAAGAGGCTCGAGGGATGAACGGATCTTGGCCGGCTAGTTCATGGCTCACAGATGGTTCCGGCAAGTTCTCTCGTATTCATGCACGCAGCGCAATTCATTTGCATAATGTATTTAAAAAATTCTCTAAATTTTTCTCATAACTCTTTAAAAATTCTTTGTACGTTGCTTGATTACAATTGCGATAAATAAATACAATATTCATCTCTTCAGAAGGAGTGACTATATCTGGTTGTAATGTAATTTCAAAGTAATCCGGGCTGTTTGGAATATTTCTCGAATCGAATAATTTTAATGAAAATACAGACATATTTGTTTCGAATGATTTCGAAGCTATTTTTAACAATTCACATTTTGAGGTGACTTGTTTCAATTTAATTAAAAAGTCTTTATTTGATTTGCACGAATAGTGTGCTTGAAATTCATAAAACAATGCGTTATCTAATGATAATTTATTCTCCTCTAATATTAATAATATTTGTTTAAATTCTTCAACTACTAGATCTGGTTCTATACCAGATATTCCTACAAATTGCTTTTCAGTGCTAAAATCAATAATAAAATTTTCACGTTGCGCAATTTGTCCCTCACCTTGCAGGATCAAATCTGATTTTGGTATTGGTGGTAATTGAGTCATTGGTTTATATCCAATCGCAATTAATGAATTTAAAAAGTTCTGTAATCTTAATGGAAATATAATAAAATTATAGCGTATACTACATCGAGATCGCAATCTTGTTATATTTAATTTATCTTGTTCCTTAGATGTCATTCCCACCCACCGACCCTGATGCTTCGAGAGATTCAAGGGAATATTGAGTAACGGTCTCGACATGGATGTATGGAGTAGTTCTTAGAGATGTTGCTGGAAGAGGTATTAAGAAAATTGGACGGAGATTTTCATTTACCGTATCGATATCATCTTTTTCTTTCTTAAAAATAGGAAATATTATCCAATCTATTGTAGGATATTTATAATATGGAAATGGTTTATCAAATGGTATACCCTCATCTTTTTTTATCTGTTGTTCAAGATTTCCTTTAACAAGCATGCTTTCTAAAAAAATTAAAGCTTCTCCCCGAGGATCTTCAGGATTAAAACCAAAAAATTGACATTTTCCTTCTTTTCTTTTTTTAATTATTATACCTTCATGTAATAATTTTTCAATGTGAGCATACAGACTTCTTTTATTCTTACCTGAAATCCGCTGAATTTCAGGAACAGACAATTCAGATTCAGGATTCTCAGCGAAAGCTTCGACTACAACCACTCTGGGGGATTTTCCAAATAAATTCGTAAATGATCCCATAGTAAATTAGGTATATCCATCTAAGTATAAAAAGTATACTTTCATTAAGTATTATAAAATATTTACGGTAAAATATAAAAAGGTATTTAATGAGATATAAATAGTTTGAAAATCATAAAGATATGACCATAATGTTCGAAGACGAGAAAGAAAGACTCTCATCATATGAGACAATTGTATTACGTAATATTTGTAGAATCGCGAAATCAGATGATAATATCTTTAGTGAATCTGAACTTACCCGAAGAAAGGAATGTTGGGAAATTGATATCCCGTCTATTTTAAAAAACCTTGAAAAGAACAATTACATTCAAAGAGTGAAGAAAGGGGTATGGAAAACAACGCGAGATGGGCGACGTTTATCACACAGTTTAGAAAATGATTATACATATCAAAGATATAAAATGAAAATTGTTCGGAAATAATTGATATAAAAAGGAGAAGCGCCCTGGTCGCCTTCGGCCGAGGACGGGACGGGAGAGGACGAACGGGTCTTCACACAAGTATGTCTCCTCATCTGTGATGTTCCATGCCTTTTTGTTGCGGTGCTGTACATCATCGAGAGTGCCCCCATTCTGGTCCCCACAATAAAAACCATGTTCCAAAACCCTTATATCACACTAAAAACCGTGGTCTGCTCAATTCATACACGCCGCGGTCGGACCTGATACGTCGGTGATGCTCCATGACAGGCAGAACGATTACGATAGCGGGCTGCGATCGAAGAACGACAAGGACGTTCTGCGTCTGTCTCATCCTGGCCTCTTTGATAGGTCTGGGCAATATCCTTCTTACATCGTCGATCTCAAGTGCGGGTTCCAGCCCCACGAAGATCGTCGACCCTGTCCCCCATTGGGTTGGCGGTGATGGCCCTTCCGCGGTCTTCGACCAGCAGGATACATGGCACATGGTCTATGGCTGGATCGACGGGTCAGGGGCCTCGTTCATAAACCACAGAACCAGCAAAGGGACAAATGAGACCATCGTCGTGGGTGGTAGTGCCGAGGTCATGTGCCCCGGTCTTGCCATCGACTCAAAGGACAAGCTATACGTTTTCTATAGAAGCACCAAAGGGTCCGTCTATCTCATCAATAACAGTGCAGGAGCTTGGTCTCCGCCGCAAAAGCTGGTCGAGCCGGGGAACCCATGGAGCGGCAGTCCTTCCGCAATCTTCGACAAGGATGGCGCATGGCACCTAGTCTACGGCTGGATAAACAGCTCGACCAGTTACATAACCCACCTAAGCAGCAGTGGGGTAAAGGAGAACATATTCGTGGGCGAAGAGGGCAGCGGCTCGAGCCCCCATCTTGCCATCGACCCGAGCGGGAAGTTGTACGTTTCCTTTAGGGGCACTCATGGGGCCATACTGGGCACGAGCAATATTTACGGGAACTGGTCCGTTCCATTGCAGCTGGTCGATCCAGTGCCTCATTTGGCCATGGGCGACTCTCCTTCTTCGGTATTTGACAAGGAAGGGAAAGGGCACATGGTCTATGGCTGGATAAATGACTCGGGGTCCTATTTCATAACCTACATCAAGAGCAGCGGAATAAAGAAGAACCTGATCGAGGGAGCAACGGAACCGGCCTGCAACCCGGAGATCGCCGTCAACTCGAACGATGACATGCTCGTCTTCTATCGGAGCACCAAGGGGTCTATCTACAGCATGGTTTTGGACAAGATCCCCAATATCCCGCCGACCGTCGTTCAGACAAGCCCTCCCGATCATTCGCTGGTCGGGGCCACGGATGTGAACCTCACCTGGTCCGGGAAAGACCAGGATGGCGACATCTTAGGTTACTACCTGTTCTTCGATGATGTCGGAGGGTATACTTTGGTCGGGTACCAGAACACCACGACCTATCACGCGACCGGCCTCAAGGATGGGACGAGATACTATTGGACCGTCATCCCCAACGACGGGAAGGTCAATGGCACAAGCCTTTCCGGCATCATGAGCTTCACGGTCCGCGCCCAGCAAGGGACCCCGATAATAGCCCTCTGGATCGATATCGGACAGCCCGAGATAATGCTGACCCTGGGGGATTCCAAAGAGATAGATATCCAGGTCAATTGCATTGGTGCGGACATAAAAAGCGTTCATCTTCAGAGCGCACTGGAGGGCAAGCTCCATCTCCAAGTGGAGCAGCTCACGGCGTCACAGGACATCAAGGCCGGGGTTCCTGTGACCTTCAAGACCCGGATATCATTGAAGGGAGGAGGCTATAGGTCGGATGAAACAGGCCACGTGGGGATCACGGCCCTGGGCGATGGTATCGACAGCCCGACAAGGTCGGTCCTTGTCAGCTACGATAGGAAGAACAGCACGATCCCACCAGGACCTGATGTGAGGCCCATCGTCGCGGCGGTCGGGATAGGGGTGACCGTTCTGACCGTTTCCCTCCTCGCAGGCACGGAGATTGGCCTGCTGGGCGTCGCACATCTTTTCATGCCGTTGTATAGCAAGCCCAAAAAGCATGAGAAACGGGACCAGGTCACAAGAGGCAAGATCCAAGATTACATCATGGCCAACCCGGGGGACCATTACAGCCTCATAAAAAAGGGTCTCGACCTCAAACATGGTCCTTTGACCTATAATCTGGATGTGCTTGAGCGGGAAGGCCGTATCGTCTGTTCGAGGGATGGCATCTTCAAGCGCTTCTATCCAAAGGACGCGCCCACCGTCAATAAAAATGAGTACACTTACACACAGTATTCTATAATAGATCATATTCGGAAAGAGCCGGGGATTACGCAGGTACTACTGGCCAAAAGGATGAAGACCAGCAAACAGGTGATCGATTATCATGTCAACTCCTTGATGCTGGCCGATATCATAACGCTCAAGAAAGAAGGGAAGATGACACATTGTTTCCTCAAAGACCAGAAGGGCCAGGGGTCGTGAGGCTTTCTTTTTGTGGGAAGAGGTGGGCACGGGCAAGGGGCGATACGGGAGAGGTTCATTGAGCATATCAGGCCTGTTTACTAGATGCGAGAAGTGTACTGTGCTGCCCAGGAAAAATAAAGGAGAAATTTTGAGAGGCAATATCCAACTCACCGTAACTCTTGCATTCTCTTGGGCAGGACAATAAATTCGTGGGTTATTTAGCAGAGGGTTAATCCTCTTTTACCACATCATCAAGAGATCCGAGATCAAAGAACATGGTTTTATGAGCCCGTTTTCTTTCTTTTCTCGTTTGATTGACCAGGATAAAACCGAATTTTTCGTAGAAACCTTGGGATTCCGGCTCTGCTTCGACGATAATGAGTCTTAGGCCGCCCTTTACCCGCGTCTCGAGACCATAAGCTACAGCATATTTTAGCAAAGACCTACCAATCGTCTTACCCTGCCATTCTTTCTGGACCGCCAGCCTACCGATCTTGATTGCGGGATAGGATTCAATCCTCATCGTTCTAGTTACGCTGAACGATTTGATCCCTTTGACATATTCCTTTTTTAATTCCCCAAAGGAGAGTGTGAAATATGCCACAAAATGCCCTCGATAGAAAACCATCTGGGTGATACCAACTTGTTCTCTCTCGTAATTCTCGACTTCCTCAGTATTGAGAAAATCATCGAGGCCTTTATTTCCACAAGAGAAGTTCCTTACGCGTTGGGTTTCTTTGAATGGTTGAAATCTCAGTTCTTCTGGATTTATAGGGCCAACTGATACAAACGGCTCATCATCCAGAAATCCACCAACCTATTTAGAAGAATTCTCATTGACTTTCTTATAGAAATGTCTCGCATCCTTGTAGAAATCTTTTTGGGCATCGCTGAGCTTGAAGTTCTCAAGCCGCCGCTCAAACTCGACAGCTTTCTTCCCCTTTAATTCTGGAGTTGGATCCGGATAGGCCATAACCACCACGCGCCCCATTACCAGCGAAAAGACAAGCCTATGTCCCCCCGCGGGTTTTCGACTTCGACCTCAAGTATAACCTATGTTAATTCCAAAATATAAACATTGTTGTAAGATTCTCCATACTGATTTTTCATCTCAATCCATATATATAGTATATAAAGACAATCGCATTCCATTCCCTTCCCGCCTTGTCGTAGCCTCCATATTCAAGTTCGAGCCGTTTCAGCATGCTCCTGAATGGCTCCCTCGGGATGACCTTGACTTTGGCCTTGGCCGCACCCTTCCCCAACAGCTCGAGCATCTTGGTTGGAGCGTAGCTCCCACATTATATCTTCCCCCGGCCCCACGGAGGAACTGAAGCAGAAACTCAAAGGATGAGCGGGCCTCCAGTTTGAGTCCATCTCACAATATCGAGCCTATCGGGGGGAAGAGGCCGGGTGGTCCAATTTATTTCATGGTTTAAAGATAGTTTCAGCAAGTCCTCTCTTATTTATGAATGCAGCACATCGCTATGAGCTCTTCTCCAAATCTGGCCCATCATCGCACATCTCGATCGCTGCCATATAATAATGGTCAGAATAGAACAGCAAAAGCAGCATGCCCCCACAAACGCCCAAAGGCTTGGCCATGTGGTTGATGGGCGCGCCTAGGGCCCTTTTCGCCTCCTTCATGCCCGGCCTCCAGTGCCACAGCGCATCCTCCGTGAAATAGAACACATCCTCCCCGTCCACGATATAATCGTGCGGCCTTCCGGGCGTCGGGAACTCGTGCGCCACCTTCCCCTCGGGAGATATCAGGCAAAACCTCTTGAAGTTCACATAGCTCAATCCTTCGCCCCACAGCTTTGGCATGCCCAGCCAATGGTCCTCGCCCTCGCTATGCTTCCAAAGGAACCTTGCCCGCTCATCGAAGGAATAGATGGTGCGGTTATCGTCGAAGAGATAGAACCCGCCGTGGTGCATGAGGATATCGGGCTGAAACCCGCCTTGGGCCTCCTTTTCCAGCTCCGAGCGGGGCCGCCGGAGAGCCTTTCCGGGTTCCGCCAGGGCCAGGAGCACAAGCTCGTCCTTCCCGAGCACGACCGCCCGGCCGCCCGATATCGCGAAACAGTCGGCCGCAGGCAGCTCGGTCCTCCATCCGAGGGCCCCGTCAGTTCCCTGCTTCCAGGCCAGCCGGCCCCTTGTCAGGATGTACCCGTCATCGGTTACGGAAACCAGTGCCGCCTCCTTGTCCGGTTCCAGCGCGAGCGGCTCCGTTTTGGTCACCTGGCCCGTTTGCGCATCGAATGTGATGATCCTGTAGGTCCTTGGGCCGTCCTCTCGGTCAAGCTGGGCCATCAGGACCGGCGTGCCTCCAGGGCCAAGCATCAATGTCTCGCCACAGACCGAAAGGCCGCGCGACGACCTGTCCCCAAGGTTGAGCATGTAGCGCGTCCTGCCGGTCGGGATATGGATGGACGAAAGCGTAGGCAAATGATATTTGCCGTCGAAGAGGAAATGGCACATATAGAACAACCGGTCCCCCGCGATCCTGCCCGTCCCGTCGTCCACAGGCAGCGACCAGTGGGCCCCTGGCAGCTCGAATTGCCTTCCGGGCCTGTCGCCGCTTTCCAAAAACCTTTTTTGTGCCGCGACCTCGCCCCCAAGGGCCAAGACCGCCAGCTCCAGCCACCGGACCTTGGATTGTGGACCCCGGCCGCCCGTAAGTTGGTCAGGCAGCATGCCCTGGCCCACATTCACCGTCGAGGGCGACATGCCCATGTTATCATGGAGTGATTCTACACATATGGCCTCGGAGCCTTCGGTGCTCTCACCGATCGTGGAAGGCCCACCGGAGGGTTTGGAAGGCTTCTTATTATAGTCCTCGCGGAACCGTTCAATGAGCGCCATGACCCGCGCCCTCAATGCACCGTCGGCGGCTAGCTCCAGGAGCGCTCTGAGGCTTTCCAGGAACAGACCGTCCAGCTCTTCCAGGTCCGTCGAATAGTCCGTGTGGAGCTTGAAGAAGCGGCGCCTGACCCTCATGAACCGCTCGAGATGTAGGAGGGCTCCCTCCCCAAGGAGCGGGGCAAGCCTGACCATCCGCTCCTCTGGATAATTGCCATACCACACCAGTCTGGACCCGAGGGCGGCCCTCTCATCTGCCGAGTGTGAAGGGTCACGGAATGCTTCAAAATAGGATCGAAGCAAACCCAAAGACGAGCTGCCCGGTTTTACGGGAGGCTCCCGCACTGGCCGATAGCGAATCCCTGTGTCGGCCAGCCCCGAGCGCAAAAGGAATGTCAGGAACTCATCGCGCTCGTCCTTTGGCGCTGATAGGACCTTTGCCCAAAATTCACCATGGGGCGTTCCGGGCTTCCCATCCTGCGTAGGAAGCCTGCCTTCCAATGCTAGTGACGCCCATACGCCGAAGACATACCAGTTGCCGGCCATGAAGACGTCACAGATTTTTACAAGCTGCGCCTTCGTCGCCGTCCCAAGGAACTCATGCCTGTAGACCGGATTGTCGAACTCTGAAAAATCGGATTGTGGTCCCTGGACCTCCGCCTGTTCAGGCGGTTTGGAGCCCCGCCCGAGGAGCCTATCCATCAATCCTTTTTTGGCCGTCGCGGGTTCCTTACACCCTCCGGTGGGTAACTTTCTCACCATGGTACTATTATCGCATTTTTATTATTAATGGTTGACCCGTGAGGTGCGTCCTAGAATAGTGGAGAGACCCCGGCCGCACGAGGCCTCCAGATGTGGGTAATATTCACTTTGGCCCAATCGTAAAATATATCGGTATCTTCGACAGTCCCCCCTACGGCGATACTATGGCAAAGAAAACCAACTCAAAGAAAAACATCCCAGAAATGGCAAAGGATGGCTGTCCAACCTGCGGAAAACCGATGAAGGACGACAAGACCGGGAAATTGGCCGTGTGCCACACAGGCCACTCGTTCCTCAAGCACAGAAAGAAGCGCTAGATTCTTGCATTCGAGAATGGACTGCACCCACTTAACAGAGAAGGGAAAGAAGGGCCCTGGTCGCCCAAGACTTCGAATGGAAACCGCAAGGAAAAAAGGCCATCGGCGACGATACCGAGTTCAACCCACATTTTTAGGTTCTTGGATATTTCAATCCGATGAATTATATGAATCCGAGAACTTTGTCTTATGATCTAAATTAGAATATGCCACGTCGACCATCACAAAATAATCTGCCAATGTCTGTTGGATATATGTGATCTCCGAATCATTCAGAGGACGGGAAATATCAGTCGTCTGTTCCAAGGCATCTACGACCCGGCTCCCCGCAGCGAGAGCGGAATCGATATATGAAACAGCATGATCCAAACCGGGGTCTTCAAAACAGAATTTCTTAAGTGTGTCTAGCCCGGTCATGGCATGCTTGATAACAATTCGTATCATCGAGAGCTCTTTTCGGTCTTGGGTTCTTTTCCATCTTTGTGACTGCTTAAGGACCGTGCTCACCCGTTTTTCTACATCGACCATCTTTTCTTTCAGGTCCATTTCAAATCACACATGAATTTTATTTCCCTGCCAATATATAATTGTGTTGTTCTCTATAATATACCAGAACAAGAACAGCTAAACGAGATATAAAATGATAATCCGATCCAAGGACCAACAATCTATTTCAATGGGGGTTTTAACCCTACAGATTCTGTTAATACTTTAGACCATAGATGCATCTTTTCATGATAGGATTCCATTGAGCGTTCTTGCACCGGGCCATGACCTGGAACTTGCGCATATTGAACTGACATTTACATTTGTCTTCCAGTGTCGGGTTCGAGGCCCGTAAAATAGTGACATCTCGGATTTGGACCATTTCATAATCGATATTCAAGGTCATTTTGTGCTGTATAAGCAGAAGTTTGCATATGTATTTCTTTATCTTCATTTCCGAGTTCTCCGCAAAGATAATATTATTGACAGAAGGGTCTAATTAAATTTTGGTCAAATCAAATATACTCACAATGTGCCAGATTAGTAGATTAAAACGATAGGCCCCGGTCGTCCGAGACCCCGATTGGCCCGTTCGGGCCGATGAAAATGGGCGAGATTTCATTAGGGCCGTATTCAATGAATTTCCATAACGGTGGTTTGGGGTATAGGTCACAATGCGCCCACTTTCTATTTTGCATCCTTGGACAGGTTTGGGAGAAGACCGGGCGTAAAAATTATCAATACCCAGAACCATCATGAATCCGACGGAAGACTATTTCACTCGTTTATGGAAAGGCCCAGTGAAGCCCAAGAACCCGGCAAAGGCCATCAAGCCGGCCCCACGAGCCCCGGAATTGGCGAGGGCGGAGCCTGGTGCGGTGGACACTGTCATCGGACCGTACGTGAACGACGAGAAAAACTCCCGTATCGTATCCGCGCTTGGACGGTTCGGGCAGCTTGGGCCGAAATGGACCTTCGCACCGCCGGACCAGGGCGTTGCCGGGCTGGTGCTCCTTACCGGCGAGCGCGTCCTGTCGCCTTGCAGCTTCGGTTGCTGTGTCCTGGACCGCCATGACGGGAGGTTGCTCAACCAGGTGCGGCAACTGTCCGGGTCCCCCACGCTCGACCCCGTGAACTCGCTATTGTACAGCAAGAACATCTTCGGCATGGTGGGAGGTTATCGCATCGAGGATGGCGGGAGTGCTTTCTCGCTGTTACTGCAGGGAGGCAAGGAGTTCGGCCAGAAATTTATGGCCAGGAGGGGGGGCCGGTTGCTGACGGTCAGCACCGCATTGCCGGCCAACGAGCCGCCCGACCCCGAAGAGACCGTGATAGAGCTCACCGAACTGGGCGAGCCGCCGTACAAGCCCTGGAACGAACCCGGCGGTCCGCATGTGATCGTGAATCTGATGTACGATTCCAGCCGCATGCTATCAGCGATGCACGGCGATACATTGGTGGTGGCGACCCACGACCGCATCTTCACGATAGACGCCGAGCTCGAGGTCCAAAACGAGCTGACAGGCTCTTTCGGGCCGATGGCCATAAGCCTCGACGAGGCCGGGCGGATCTACATCATTGTTTATGTGGGCGGCAAGCGCGATGTCTTTGTCGGGGGCCATTACGCGCTGTGGCTGCTGACACCGGCCGGGGAAAGGCTGTGGGCATACGATTTTCCTAACGGGATGCAGGCCTGTTTCCCCCCCATCGTTGGCTATGACCACACCGTTTATACCTTCGCGGCCCCCGGCGGATACGATGTCAATGGCCAGCAGCTCTACGCCATCTCGCCTAGCGGGAAATTGAAATGGAGCCGCCCGGTGCCAGGCCACTACGCCCATGCGGTCGTCACAGCGGACGATTATCTTTTGGTCTCGGAGGGTCCCGACGTCGCATCCTATGACCAAAAGGGCGAGCGAAGGGTGCTTTGCACTTTTCCAGGCGAGGAGCTATGTTCGCCACCGCTGCTCACCGACAGGGGGGAGCTTATAGTGGCGTCCAAGACAGCCGTGCATTGTCTGGAGCTTGTCCGCGGTCCGTGAGGCTGTGGCTAGGAGGAATAAATTGAAGGGCGATTAGGGTCGCCCACTCTCGGCAATCTCGAGAAGTCCGGACTTCCAGGGGGC
>Ga0315284_10008633_pt1 | contig 14548 bp, 23 predicted proteins | sample YL17G09_16_MG_FD_203696 | JGI IMG/M metagenome (GOLD analysis project Ga0315284, IMG submission 203696) | Sediment microbial communities from Yellowstone Lake, YNP, Wyoming, USA - YL17G09_16 | ecosystem: Environmental > Aquatic > Freshwater > Lake > Sediment | place: USA: Wyoming | collected... | reverse complement strand
CATACCGAAGAAGTAAAAGAGATGTCTCGTGGAGAAAATAATAAACAATCTAAATTAACATCTAATCAAATTATTGAAATTAGAAATAAATATAGCTCTAAAAAATACACGTATCAACAATTAGCTGATGCGTATGGCGTTTCTAGAGAACAAATTGGCAGAATTGTCCGTCATGTTGATTGGAAAAATTTAGGAGAAAGTAATGTCTAATATATTTGATGTGGCTGTAATTGGTATGGGCGTGGCAGGAGTATTTGCTTGTTATAAATTATCCAAAGAACATAAGGGATTAAAGGTAATTGGATTTGATATTGGTCGTCCTTTTGCGAAACGTAGGCGCCAATTAGAAGGAGCTTTAGGGTGTCTACCTAATTCAGATGGTAAATTATATCTTAATGATATTAATAAAGTATCTGATCTAATAGGGACTAGAAAAACAAAATCTGCTCATACTTATTTTAATAAAATAATGAGCAATGTTGGTTCATTTAAAATAATAAAAGATAAATCTCCAAGTATTTCTGTGGAAAAAAGATTGAAAAAATTTGGATATGATTTAACATTAAATGATTATATTCAAATTTATCCAAAAGACATTCATTTATTATCAAAATACATGGCTGAATCTTTAGAAGACCATAAAAATATTACATTTAATTTTGACAATGAAGTTAATTCAATTTGCAAACAAAATGGTATGTTTGTTATTACGTCTGACGCCGGCGAATTTAAATGTAAAAAATTAATCATTGCGGCTGGGCGTAGTGGTTGGCGTTGGTCCAAAGAATTGTTTTTTAATTTTGGCATTATAGATAATAATGATATTGCAAGATTTGGTATTCGTGTTGAGTCTAATGCAAATATTATGAAGGATTTTGTTAAGTCTAATTGTACATTAAATAAAGGAACCGAATTAGAACTTGGACCAATGTCTTGGTTTGGAACTGTTATACCAGAAGACCATGTTGATGTTGCGATATCAGCCTTTCGTTCAAATGAAAATAGATGGAAATCTGATAAAGTATCATTCTCTTTAATTGGTAATAGAAGCTTTCCTAATGCCGGGTTTGAGCAAACAGATCGAATTAGCAAATTAACATTTGTTCTTGCTAATGATAGAATTATTAAAGAGCGTATATCTCACATATTAACTGGTAAAAGTAAAATATCAATTATTCCAGAATATGAATGGTTAAAAGAAACTATTCAAGATGTTTCTAATATTATACCAGATATTGCTAAAGCTTATTTCCATGCTCCAACTATTAATACATTTCCCCCTAAAATCAATTTAGGAAATAATTTAGAGTCTGAGGTTGATGGAATGTTTGTTGTTGGAGAAAGTGCCGGCATATCTGGAATACTTGCCGCGGCGACTATGGGAATATCCGTAGTTAATGAAATAGTAAAATAATATAAAACATAATAGAGAATAATATGTCAATTAAAGATTCAGGATCAGGGATTACTCCCGCTACAGAAGAGTTTAAAGATCAAAGTTTTAAACATAACTTAAGTAAATTTGAGTATGATTTATATCATGAAGAGGATGATATTGCAGAAAAGGTTATTAGAGTTAAAAGAGTTGCCATGCCCAATAAGGGTGAAAAATGGAAATTCTTTCATGATAGCAAAGTTGTCTTTACTGTTGAAGGACCAAAATTATCTAAGAAAGAAAGAGAATACCTTCAGACTGTTAATGGGTTTAATTTTATGCTAGCACAAGCAAAACTTGGAGTTGACTCTTTGGTAAAATTTAAAAAAGAATTAAAAAAGTTTCTGACACAAAAAAAGTAAAATAAATCTTGCTTGACTCCTTGATAGGCGTGCTTAAATTAGGTTGTAACCAGAATACTGAGGAATATTAAATGGATTATACAATTTACGTTGCCGACGTTGAAACCACCGGATTAGATAGTCATATCAATGATGTTATAGAATTATCTTTATTTCGCTTAACTGATGGTACCCAAAAAACTTGGTGCCTCAGACCTCTTAATTTTGAAACAATCGATCCTGTTTCATTAAGAATCAACGGTCATAAATTAGAAGATATCACTGGTCAAACCAAATTGGGAAGAGAGACTTATTTGGATCCTAAAAAAGTAATTGTTGACATAGAAAACTGGATTATGGATGACAACACTCCAACCAGTAATAGAGTGCTTTGTGGTCAGAACGTTGCATTTGATAAGGGCATGATTGAACAACTATGGATTAAATGTGAATCAAAAGATTCTATGCCATTTGGTCGTCGTACAGTCGATACAATGCAAATAGAATTCTTTTTAGATATGTGTAAAGGTGAAATGGCAGAAGGCTATAGTCTCAAAAATCTTACCAAAAAGTATGGCGTTAAGAATGAGAAGGCACATAGTGCCGCTGCAGATACGCTTGCAACAAAAGAAGTGTTTGAAAAACAAGTTGAATTCTTTAAAAAAATATTGAATAAATGAAATCAGAGCGTTTTATAAAGCCTGATGGTAATTATTATTATAATGAATTCGGAAGACTACATCGAGAAGATGGTCCGGCATTAGAGCATATTAGTGGACGAAAAATGTGGTACTACGATGGTAAAAAACATAGGCTTGATGGACCTGCCGTCGAATATGCTAATGGTTTTTTAATATGGTATATTAATGATGAGCCTATGCATTGTACTTCACAAGAAGAGTTTGAAAGGTTAATTAAGCTTAAGGTATTTTGGTGAAAATTCTTTATGCAGCCGCAAATAATGCAGCATCTAAAATTCAGCTGTCTCGTTTTATAACAGCTGTACAGGATAAGCCATATACAATTAAGATTGCTGCATATAAAAAATCATCACCACAAGATCTAAATATAGATTGGACTCTCGATTGCTTATTAAATATATTTAAACCAAATTATATCTCAATAGAGAATGATAATTTTGAAATATATTATGAACAAATTAAAAACTATGCCCCAGATTTAATCATTAGTGATTTAGAATATTTTACTAGCCATATTGCGAATGTTCTTAATATTAATATTTGGCAATGTAGTTCAGTTATGATTAATCATGCTTTAACAAAAGCTGCCAAATATGATTTAGGTATATTTAAAAATCATGCATATACTTTTAATAGAAATACATTGCAGACACAGAGGATTGCTAATATAATTAGTAATGCTAATAGAAAATTCATATATGCTCATTATGGAGATATGGAAATCCAGCCGCCTATATTAAATGGCTATGAATGGATTAGACCATATCATCAAGTTGGTAAAGTATCAATACCTTGCCAACATAACTTAATTGGAATTGTACCATCAAGTAATAAATCTATTATTAAAGTTTTAAAATCACAACCTGATTGCGTTTTATTTACTGAGGCTTATACTGAACAGTATGACAATGTAAATGTAAAAGATATACGAAATGAAGAAGAATACTTTTGTAACTTACAAAATTCTAACGCGCTTGTATGTGAAGGACAAACAAGTTTTCTCGCAGATGCTTTTTACAATAATAAACCTTCAATAATATATGCGAATTACAGCGATTCAGAATGCATATTAAATAATATAATATCAGAAAAATTATCTGGATCTAATATTGTAAAATTAAATGATCATATATTATATTTGCATGATCAAATAGAGAGAATATTATGAAATTTATTTGCCTAGACATTGGTAATGTATTATACCATTGTGACTTTAAACCATTTTTAAATACGTTATCTAAATCATTAAATATCACATTAAAAGATGCCGAGTACTTTTTAGGTAGAACCCAAAAATTACATGATTTGGGATATACTGTTATGAGCGATGAACTTAGAGACCATTTTCATATTAAGTCTGAAGTTGTTATAGATGAGATATTAGAATCTTGGAACGATTCAGTTACTCCAAATATGGATATTCTTAATTATTTAAATGATTTAGAGGCTGATAGCAAATTAAAAATTGCATTATTATCTAATATTGGATTAGAGCACGCCACCAATATAGATTTAGTATTAAAAAATACTGAAGCTTTAGGAGACTGCATAAAACACTTTAGTTGTTTTGTGGGCGCCCGCAAACCATCAGCGCTATATTATCAAAGTTTTCTTATGCAGTATCCAGAATTTAAAGGCTGTCTTTATATCGATGATATTCAAGAGAATTTAAATATGGGCAAAAAATTTGGATTTGATGCTCAGCAGTTCGATTTATCAATTGATTCTCACGAAGTTTTGTTTCATAAACTGGAAGTATTAATAAACTCTTGATTTGCATTGATATATCCTATATGTAGAGCTATATAAAGGATATAATATGAATCAATCAAACCCATTTCAAGCCCAAGGCAGCGTTAAAGTAATCAAGGGATCAATTTTGTCCCCACATAACGCCGGATTACGCTTTATTCTAAGTTTAAATAATATGGCAGGAAAGCCAGAAAGCCCACTCTACCCACTGTTTGAAAAGAAGTGGAAACGCGTTAGAGAAGAGGCAAGAGGCTGGTATACAAATAAGACCGGTGCTTATAAATTGGGGGCTGTAAATACTACTTCTACACAGTCCGATACTTGGGTTATTCACATGCTTGTGCAGGATGAAAACTTACAAACTAATTCAAATGCTGTAGAAACTTGTTTAAAAGAAGTTTGCAAAATGGCTAAGTATGAAAAAGCGACAGTTCATATTAGCACATTATTAACTGATTATATTCCAGAATTAATGGATTTTGTAAATAAACATTTAGTAAAAAATGGAGTAAGCGTTTGCTATTATGATGAACCAGTTAAATGAAAAAATATGTTCAACTTGTAATTTATTAAACCCTATAGATAGTTTTAGAGCGGGGCGGCATCAATGCAGAGATTGTAGATATAATGTACAAAAACAGAAATATTCTACTGATAGACATTGTTTGGGCTGTAATATTTTTAAAATAAAAAATCAGTTTCCAGTTGCCTCAAGTACATGTAAACAATGTAAAATTTTATATGAAAAAGAAAGGCTTGTTAAAATTAAAAACGATCCTATTCTAAATAAACAAAGATTATATCGTGATAATGATCTGGCATCCAAAAGATATATTAAAAGAGAAATTAAATTTGATAACTCTCCAATAGACATATGTTATGTAGATTTTCTTTCTCGTCTCATAAAGAATGCAAAGAGTAGATCCAAGCAAGAAAAAATTAGTTGGAATCTTGATTTACAATTTATAATTGACTTATATCACAAACAAAATGGCAAATGTGCCCTGACTGATATAACTTTTAATCTTAATAAATATGGCAAAAAACGTGCATTTGCGCCATCAATAGATCGTATAAATTGTAATAATGGTTATTCTAAAGACAATGTTAGGATTGTGTGTTTAATAGTTAATCTCGCATTAAATGATTTTGGTGATGAAGCTTTTAAAATTATGTGTAATGGTTTTAATAATAAAACCCAATAATTATGCATTCTAGGTATGACGAAGCTCAAGCCTGGGGATCGTGTAAACTGTAAGATTAAAGCAGACTCCATTGTTAGTCCTTATGCGGGCGACTATGACGAGACTCGTACGTTTGAAATTATAGGCAAAGACCAATACGGATATTATCTATATGTTCCAATCTATATGTATTTAAAAGACGCGGCTCCTATAGACCAGGATGCTTGCGATTTCTTGCAAATTAATGAAAAATATATTGGAGAACAAATTATTTACATTGCAGAGTCAATGATTTGCAAAATTACAAGTAAAATTGACGGTTGCCTATGTTCTAGATGTAAAGAGTTTTTCCATATGGCAGAGCCCAATCAACCAGACGGAACCATGATCTGCTGGCAGTGCAGAAAATACCCCTATCGTTAGGGAGACATTAGATTATGGGACTATCAGATAATAGCAATTTAGAGTCGTTTTTATAAGAGGTTCAAAAACAATACTAATATCAGCGCCCAGGGCAAGCTCCGGTGGCTGCACCAGGTGCGTTTGGTGGCTTCCAGGTGCCCATTAAATCGAGTTACCATAACAGTGGCGGTTTTGACCCAACCGGCAAGGGAAACGTCGGCAGGGTCCACGAGGGCATCGATTTGCGCGCCAGTGGCGGTACGTCAATTTATCCTATTGCAGCCGGCATCGTCACGGCGGTTCGCCCCGACCCCAAGGGTGGCAACACCGTCAATGTTAAACATTTCGGGAGCGTCACCAGCTATTACGCCCATATGGGAACCATTGCGGTACATGTTGGCGATAATGTAGATACCAATACGGTTCTTGGAACTGTTGGAGCATCTGGCAATGCAAAGGGATTCCCTCACCTACATATCCAAATATGGAAAAATGGGGTCTTAATAGATCCTGCCACTATTATTTCTGTGCCGGTATATACCCAATATAATCCTAAAAAAGAACGATTATGGCTTCCTAATGCCAAAGAAATTGCTCAAAATTGGAATATACAAAAACATATTTCTTCCACAAAATATGCTGGTAGCAAGTATGATAAATTATTAAATATGGCAAGTGTGTATTATGAGATTGCAATTAGTCAATGATAAACAAATATGTGAATTATATTTATCTGGTATCAGTTTAGTCAATCTTGGATTAAGATACTTTGGCAATAGAAATCAATATTGTAAAATCAAAAATATTCTAATTAAAAATGACATTGAAATTAGGACAATTTCTGAAAGAAATTCCACTTATTCAATAGACAGAAATTATTTCAATAAAATTGATACAGAAGAGAAGGCTTATTTTCTTGGATTCCTGTATGCTGATGGTGCCAATACACGAAATTGTATTACACTATCTCTCAAAAATGATGACATTAAAATAATAGAAACATTTTCCAAATTATTAAAAACTGATAGACCCGTCATAACATACACTAATAAAACAAATAGTTATTCAAGGTTATCTATTAACAATCATATTGTTGTAAATGATTTAATAAGACACGGAATTGTAGAAAGAAAAACATTTAAAATAAAATATCCAGATATTGATCCGCTACTTGATAGTCATTTTATTAGAGGGTATTTTGATGGAGATGGCGGATTTAAATTCAAAAGAAAAAAAAATCAATATAGCATGTGCATAACATCTAATAATAATTTCTGTATTGATTTACAAAACAAAATATATAGTTATACTAATATAAAATTAGGAATTTACCCCATATATGCCAACAAAGAATCTGAAATAAAAAGATTAGAATGTGGTGGAAATAAACAAGTTGTTGTACTTTCTAATTGGTTATATAATAACTCAACTATTTATTTAGATAGAAAATACAATCAATATATTAATTTACTTAATAATCCAATTGGTAGAAAATAATTATTAAACTCTAACATAAGTTATCACTTTTAACGGGCATGTAGGATCGTCTAATAATAGACTATCCGGCGTCGATAATACAAAAGATATTTACGCTTCATCTATTTTATCTTTAGTCCAGCCATAAGCATCAAGTGATAATGTAAAAGCTCCAGTATCAGATACTTGCTTTAACATTTGCTTTGCAATATTCCGTATTTCTAACTGCGCATGCTCGCTATTGCGTAACTCAATAAAATGCATAAAAGATCTAAAATTAAATAAAATATCAACAGTAATCTGATTACCATACGGCAAATAAAGTCGAGCCGATTCTTTGGCTCTCTTAGCGGAGATGCCATTTGTTTTTAGTCTAGCAAGACATTCATGATACTTTTTAATAGACTCTTCCATATGCGCTATATATTGATTTTGTTCTTTCATATCCCAATCAATCGGAACATAATATTTATCATCTTTTAATTCCTTATATCGTGCTGACTCTCCATTTATTGAGACTCCAACTCTATGTTTTAGCAGATGCACATGTGAAGCTAATTCCGAAGTTACTAAAAAATGAATTGATGATTTTTCAAATGGAGTTCCATGAGAATTTTCTGCCAACATTTTAAGTAGACCGCCTATTCTATTTCTTTTTTCATCAGTTAAATCACGCGATGTTGATGTCCACGCACTGAGTGCATGTGACTCATCTCCGCCATAAGTGCCTATTAATTCTACCTTGTTATCGTAATCATTCATTTTATAATTCCTTTGCAGTAACGCCAGGCGGCAACAGATGAAATGTTGCCGGTTTAAATGGTATATCAGATATCCAACCATCATGATTATTTGTTAAAATTCTATTTCCAAAAGCATAATTATGAATTAATTGATACATAAAATCATCTATATAAAAAATTATTCCATAATACCATTCATTTGAAAACTCTTCAAACTTTATATTAGATTCATAAGTTATTAAATAATTGTCAAGTGTGAAATTAGAAAGATTACACATCGTATTATTTAGCAGATTTATTAACGAAAAATTTTACATAATCTATATAAACAAAATAACCAAATACTACTGATAGTAATAATGATGTAAGAAGCATTATTGTATTAGGTATTGTAGCGGCAAAAACCATCACAGCAAGGCTCGCCAAAAATAACAGTAGGCTTATAATCGCGCTAAATATTCTAAATATATCAGTCATTTTATTATTCTAACATCATGTGGATGAGATTCAACTAAACCAGCGTTAGTTATTTTTATAAACTCAGGATTATCTTTAAGTTGTATTAAATCGTGCGCATTTTGATAACTCATTCCAGATCGTAATCCTTCCAATAATTTAGATAGAATATTTTTGTATGTTCCTTTAGTTTGGACAATGGCGGTAACGCCTTCAATATGATTAGTTTTATGGGTTGATGATCCAACATATTCTTTATATGTATGACCATCAATAGACATTACTTGCCCAGGTGCTTCATCACATCCTGAAAATAAATTGCCAACCATTACCATATCAGCAAAGCATAATGCTTTGACAATATCTCCAGAATTTTTAAGTCCGCCGTCGGCTATAAACGGATACTGTCTACTTATATTATTTTCTTTATCTCTAGTTCTATTAAGCTCAACCATCTCTCTTTGAACTTCTGAAACATCCATTAATGCTGTAAGTTGAGGAACACCATTACCAGTTTCAATTCTTGTTGTACAAAGACTTCCGCCACCAATGCCTATTTTCACTACATTCGCGCCCGCTTGCCACAAGCGCCTTGCACCTTCACCCGTTGCTACATTGCCAGATATTACAAAGCTATCATTTGGATATTTTTCTTTAATCCAGCTTGTCATTTCGGCACATTGATCAGAGTCTCCGTGAGCCACATCAATACAGAATAATTTTATACCAATATCAATGAATGCTTTAATATTTTCTTTATCACTTGGTTTAATTCCAACTGACATTGCAAATCTTTTACTAGCATTATCATAATTATTTAGTAAATAAATAGCAGCTGCTAGCTGTTCTTCTATTGGCATAAATCTATGTAATATAGCCAAACCATTTGATAAAAGAATTGCTTCTGCCATTTCTAAGCCAGTTACAGTTTTCATGTTGGCTGGAATAATAGGATGATCAAATTCTAATGCTCCCCATTTAACAGATAAGTCTACACTACTTCTACTTTTTATTGTAGAGTGTTGTGGAGATAATAAAATATCATCAAAGGTAAATCCGTCTCTTATAAAAACCGCCATGCGTTCTCCTTATTAAGCCATCAGTCATATATCGTTGTCATATTTTTGCATATTAGAATCTAATTTAATTAAATAGGACAGCAATGAGTATCAATATCTTTAATATCTTAAACCAATCTCCAGGCAATGCATTAATAACTGGCAGAGATCCTGCAGCACTAACTGGCAGCGGTTTCATTCAAGCAAATCTAAGCATCAAAGGAGCCGCACGCGAGGCAAATATATTAAATGAATTTCAACACGGAAACATTCCGGATTTTTTGAGACATTTTATCCCCGTTGATATTACAATGGGCGCAAACACATTAACATTTTTAGCAATGTCAGATTATCTGTCTATAGGCACTGATTCAGATTATTGTAGAATGCCAATGAACCCATTAACAGCGCAAGCTATTGCTAATCAATATGATTGTAGTTTGCCAACCAAAAGAATAGTAGATTTGATTTGGAAAGGCGCAGCAAATAAACTGTCACCTCAACCATGGGGACCTCCATATGATGCGTCTATGACCAATACTTATCGTATTGGTATACATAATACCACTATACAAAAACAATTAGGTGGTAGAGATCATTCAACCTTAACTGCTGGACATAAAAAAGATGTCGTCCTAACTAATGCATTAGCACCATACAATGCAGGTCATAGAGTTGCAATTTATGGATGGACTCAAAGCAATGGAGTTCCGATACAAGGACTAAACCCAAGAGATCATGACGATCATTATGCAGATTATAGTCATGGTATTAGATTAATTGCCAATGATGTTAATTTAAATGGAAACTCAATGCGCATAAAAGATATATTTATGCACCCAACATTATGCTATATGCTTAATGATGATGGTCCATTAAGTTTTACAAGTTATTAAGATTTATGACGATAAGTGATGCGTCCTTGAGTTGTATCATATTCGCTCACTTCGATTTTTACGGAGTCACCAACCAAAATCTTGACAGAGTTCTGCCTAATCTTGCCACTTAAAGTACATAGCACAGTATAATCATCTGATACTAACACTCTAAATTTGCCCTTATTGGCATCGATAACAACTCCATCAAATTCCATTCTTTCTCGTCGATTATCCATTAATTAATCTTCCTTTGTAAATAGTGGTAGAATGTAATTACATTCTTGTCGAATTAATTCAGTAAACTCTTCACTAGCTGGCATAAAACTTAGCCATGTCTGTACCGCAATACAAGGCATGCATGAATTTTTTCTTTTTAATAATTTATTAAAATACTTTATGTCCAAATTTTTAGCAATAATTTTCAGATTTTCTATTCCAAGCATTAGCGGAGAAACCTGTTGCCAATCTTCGTGAAAATACAAATAGCTTCTTAAATAGTTATCTACACCAAGAAAAGTAATGACACAACAGTCATCATGTATATCATCATCTTTCCCAAATGATACAAACACTAGTTTACTCATCTTACTTACTTTAAGTATTGATAATCCATAATAAATATCTGTACATGATTCTGATTTAACAGATAGGTCTCCCGTTATTATTTGAACCTTTTTATTTTTAGTTAAATTAAAAGAGTTTCCAAATTCATCGTACCATTTTCTATATAAAATTATATTAGGAGACCTATTATCCATATATTCTGATGGTTTAAGACGACACGCTTTAATAATGAAAGCCAGCTTATTAATTTCTGAATAAGATTCTGCCAATTTTATTGGTTTATTTAAATTGGCATAAAGGCTTTCTATATTAGGGCTTTTCATATATCAAGTAAAGATGGATCCAAACCAACATCATTATCCAAATCATCTGGATTGAGTGGCGTATGTAAATAATGTACTGCAGTTTTAATAAACGGCAAATAATCTACCTTCTTATCATCAACCAAAGATCGATGTAATAGGTAAGTGTTTCTACTATCTGCTTTAGCATTATGAGCTTCAGTAATTTTTTTAATTCCTACAATATCGCAACAAGCATGAAGTTTAGTACTAACTTTACCAGTTGGAGTTCTTGTAATATTTAAACCGGCTTCACCATGTTTTTTAATAAAATCTTTTGTTAATGAAATAGTATCTAACCAAAGATTAGCTGGAAATTCTTTTCCACACGACTCCCATAATGCATGCAAAAACTTCTGATCAAACTGCGCGTTATGAGCAACAATGCAACGATGCGCTGGTGTTAAGCCATCTTCATTAAAGAATTTTTCACACTCTGTTACGATCTCCTCTTTATCAAAACCATTACTTAAATCTGCCATAGTCTTTTTAGTAATGGCAAGCGCATCAAAATTAGCTCGTTCAGGAAACTCACATTTGATTTGTCGCCATAATTGAACCCTATCTGTACAGCGAATAATTCCAATTTCTGTCATTTCATTGTAGCCACTTTTGAGTCCGCTAGTTTCCGTATCAATAACATAATAACTAATTCCGCTCATATTTAATTCCTTTTCTTTTTTTTTCTAGGTCTAGCCGTAGTGCCCAGCCCAGGTTTCCATATGCTATATAATATATGTTTTCTATTTAAAAAAAATAGTTTGCATTATCGTAAATATACGATAAAAATTTGCAGGCGTTGTTTCCGTAAAACATTAATTATGATACTTAATGTCTATTTCTTTGGAAAAACTGATTTATCATAAATAAAGGAATCATTGCTTTATTTTTATATTCTTCTTTTAATGTGTCATCTAAATAATCATATCCGCTAATTATTTTACGGCAAGTAAATGCGCCACATTTACAGTCCATATTCCATGTATCATGAGTATCAGTTGAACTTGAACTATAATCAAATGTTAACTCTGATTTTGCTCTAATAAAATATAATGAATATAGAAAAGCTCTATTTCCAACTATATACAATTTACAATTTGGATTACAGCTATGATTCAAATGATCATCTAACTCTCCAGATGGAGATAAAAATAAATCATGACCTATTTGCAATACTGCATCGTGATTTGAATCAATTAAATTCTCTTCACTCATTGGAGTTCCTGTTAATTCCATAATAGGAACGTTGGCAGGAATATCTACTTCTGTAAATACTCCTTGTCCTCCAGCGAATTTACTTGCTGCTAATTTTAAATGGCTATTATACATTAATCACCTAAATAAATTCTTTATAAATCTAATCATAGTAGACCCAGAATCATAAACAGATAGTTTAGTTTCTTTCCTACCAATTAATTTATGTTTAACCGAAGTGGGCTGCATATGTTTAATCATGTCGGCAGCCTGATGAGCATCTTCTGCAAGGACTTTATATGTTAAAACGGCAGGAAGAGTACATTCTACTTTTACATCATAGTAATGTAAAACAGGCGCTAGTTTTGCTTCTTTTTTAATTATTTTTAGTGGTTCTTTTTCCGGTTGTTTTAATTTGTCAAAATTAATTTCCTCTTTATTTATTTTTTTCATTTTACCATTTGCTCGCAATTAAATTATTATATAAATTTTTAGTCCACTCTCTAAATTCAGATATAGCCATACTTCTTTTTGCATAATTACATATTTTACAACACGCAACTATATTAGTTTCAATATGAGGCAAATTAGAATCAAGACGATCTAATCCATTATATTCAAACCAAGATTGATCTGCCCACTCTTTGCTAAGTTTTTGTTTAATTTTACCTTTAGCATTAATATAAATATTATATTTATTTGATGGTAATGATCCACAATAGTGACATTGATTTTGTGACAGCTTTATAAATAATTCAAAACTACAACCATCGTTATAACTATTTTTCCACATTTGTTTAGCTGACATTAATTTGCCATTTGTTCTTCGTAATTTACCAGATTTAGATACTTGTTCACGCCCATAGCAACCACAGCTTGCAGTTAAGCCTCTAGTTAATGAAGATGCTGCAATAGATTTAGTATTACCACAGGCACATTTACAAAAATAAAATATTAAACTACGCTTTCCTTTCCACTGTCTATGATGAAATGAAATTACAGTTAATCTTCCAAAGATTTTTCCAACTAAATCTTTTCTAATTCTTACTATTTTTCCGTACTCATCATAATATTCATTACTCATATTATATTTATATCAAGGCTTAACAAGAATCTCATAACGACCTGGACTTCCCATTAATTGAAAGTATCTTCTAGATGGATCATTAGTAATTCCGATATACATATTATTATTAATAATATTTGTTATGCTATATAAATAAAATAACATTATTTTTGACAATAGAGATCTTTAAATCGTTCTAAAAATAATTTCTCTGCCTCAATTGGTTGCAGTGGAATAATTTTAAATGGTAATGGTTTAATATTTAAATTCCAATCTAAACGAACTGGGCTCATTAAATCTCTAACTTCTGTTGAAAGTAATAATAAATCAGCCTTTTTAACATCATTAGGTTCTTCACTTAAAAGACCAAATCTTTTATAAACCGCTTTCTGCAATCTGGATTCGACCTCTCTGTATCCTGAAAATTCTGATGTTTTTTTAATTGGTGATGCGATATCTTGACAATATGCCTCACTTCCATCATGAAGAAGTCCATATATGGCGTGTTCTTGATTGCAAATATAGCTTACTAAAACGCAGTGCTGTGCAACACTGTAAAAACTTGAGCAGTGCCCTGTAAAACGGCAAATATTAGATAGCGCATGCGCTATGTCTTCAATCACAATTGCCTCTACTATAGGATTAGTTGGATTAAACCTTCTTCCAGAATGCGTTTGTATCCAAGCATCTTCCGGATTATAGTCATATGAGCCGGTTGTAAAACAATTTTCCTTATTTTTATCTGAGGAGGTCCATTGCTTCTCATTTTTAAGTTGAGGATTATTATTATATAATTCTTTTATTGCGGCTTCTATTTCTGGAGTTACAATATCTTCAAATTTATCATTACTATCATGAGAACCCATATCAGTGTATTTATTTTCAAACAGATCCATTTTCTCTTCTTTCATAAACTGATTTATAATATTCTCCCTCTTTTCTGGAGAGGTTTTAAGC
>Ga0315284_10008630_pt1 | contig 14552 bp, 10 predicted proteins | sample YL17G09_16_MG_FD_203696 | JGI IMG/M metagenome (GOLD analysis project Ga0315284, IMG submission 203696) | Sediment microbial communities from Yellowstone Lake, YNP, Wyoming, USA - YL17G09_16 | ecosystem: Environmental > Aquatic > Freshwater > Lake > Sediment | place: USA: Wyoming | collected... | reverse complement strand
TTGGCCTCCTGTTATGGGTGAATCAGCACCACCATTATGACAGGAGGCCATCGCTTGCGCTAGTTCCATAATATAAGCTGCGGCGCGGAGTTATGTGAAATCGAGCTTAATCCAGTGGCATTCAGCTTCCCTCCTTTTCTACCCCCTCCCCAGTTTAAACCTCTCCCCACCTCAGGTACGATACTGCCCTAAGAAAGGATCCTCCTATGAACAGACTTCGTCGATTCGTCGCAGGCCTGTTGCTGCTCACTCTCCTCGCCACGCTCGCTCCCGCCGCACATGCCCAGGTCCTCAAACAGCTCCCCGCTGACGCCCTCGTCATCTTCAAACTCAACAACCCGCAGGCCTTCAGCGGGAAATTCGTCGCCTTGGCCCAGAAACTCGGCCTGGCGAATCTCCACCCCGCTCTCGCTGATCCATTGTCCTTCCTTGTACAGCAGCTAGGACTCAAGGAAGGCTTCGACCCCAAAGGCGAAGTCGCCCTCGCCATGTACGCGCCCGCAGAAGGCGAAAATGACCCCCGATTCCTCCTCCTCATCCCCGTCAGCGACTACCCCGCCTTCCTCAAAAACCTCGCGAATGCCAAAACCGAAGGCGACCTCACCACCTTCAATATGCCCGATGACCAGGACCCCGTCTTCGCCGCCAACTGGGGCGCCTACGCCGCCATCACCCCCTGGAAGGCCCTCGTCTTACAAAAGCCCGCCGGCATCGAATTCGCCGGCCTCCCCGCCCAGCAACTCGATAGCAATGACTTTGTCATCATTGCCAACATCAAGGCCCTCGGCGCCAAGTACCTCCCCCTCGTTCAGCAAGTCCGCGAACCCATGCTCAAGCAGGCCGAGCAACAGCTCGCCGCCAACGCCGCTGTCAACCCCAAACTCGTCCCCGTCATCATGGCCGCCGTCGGCCAGTTCGTCGCCCTCAATGAGCATGTGCTCGCCGAAGGCCAAGCCGCCACCCTCGGCCTCAGCCTCTCCGACAAAGGCCTCAACCTCACCCTCGTCGCTGAATTCGAACCCTCCAGCTACCTCGGCCAGACCCTCGCCTCCATCAAAAACACCAGCGACGCCTCGCTCCTCGCCGGCCTCCCCAACCGTAAGTTCTTCGTCTACGGCGGCCTCATCAACGACCCCGCCGTGACCTCCAAAATCCTCGATGACATCGCCGCTCCCATCCGCAAAGCCGCCGAAAGCGTCGATGAAGCCAAAGGCTTCCTCTCGCTCTTCGATGCCGCCAAAGCCACCTTCGAAACCACCACAGCCATCTCCGGCGCCTGGGCCGCACCCGCACCCGATGCCAAGGTCTCCTCCCTCATGCAGCAACTCGTCGTCTACGCCGGCGACGCCAAAAAACTCCAACAGGCCAACCGCCAGTACTTCCAGGCCATGGCCGATATCATCAAGGCCACCCAGGGCGCCGACAGCTCCGCCGAGATCAAACCCGACGCTAAAACCATCGAAAACGCCTCCTTCGATCAGGTTACCCTCCAACCCAAGTTCGATACCGCCACCCCCGAGGCCGCCCGCGCCGCCGAGTTCGCCAGCATCTTCCTCGGCTCCGAAGGCATCAACGTCCTCATGGGCCCCGCTGGCGAACAGGCCTTCGTCTCCGTCGCCGGCGGCGATGACGAACTCCTCTCCGCCACCATCGCCTCCGCCAAAAAGCAGGAAGACACCCTCGGCCAGGCCCCCAACCTCGCCGCTGTCGCTGAACAACTCCCCAAGAAAAAAGCCGCCGTCCTCTACGTCGCCCTCGACAATGTCATCACCGAAGTGCTCAGGCAGATCGGCCTGAAGATGGGCGCCCCCATCCCCCTCAAGCTCCCCCCCGACCTGCCCCCCATCGGTATCTCCGCCGCTACCGAAGGCCCAGCCTTCCGTGCCGACTTCCACCTCTCCTCCGAACTCATCAGTACCCTCGCCTCCACCGCCGTCCAGGCCATGCCCATGATGATGGGCCCCCGCGCCGGACCCCCGCCCCAGCAATAACTCCTTCCGCCAACCGCTCCACACACCCCCATGCCACGCCCTCACCCCACTGACCACCGGACTGACGCCCAGCGGCCTTGCTCCCGGCGTCATCCCCGTTCCCACCCATCTCCAATGTCCGAAACAATACTCCTGTCTTGGCGACTAATCCCATGGTAAGATATAACCCCTCCGGGAAGATGTCTTGGTCTCTCAGGAAAAAGGGAGCGGTGATCCGCCCTGTTACGAGGAAACAATATGCATAACCTTCGTCGATCGGCCCTGGCCGTGCTGGCTGTCGCTGTCCTTCTCATCGCCGCGATCCCAGCGCGCGCCCAGGTCCTCAAGTACGTCCGCGACGACGCCATGGTCGTCTTCAAACTCAACAATCCCCAGGCTGTCAACGAGAAACTCGTCGTCCTCTCCCAGAAAATGGGCCTCGCTAATCTCGCGCCACCCTTCGCCGATCCCCTCGGCGCACTCAAGACGCAGCTCAACCTCAAAGCCGGCATCGATTTCAAGGGCGAGGCCGCCGTCGTCATCTTCCGCCCCGTCGCCGGCGAAAACGAGCCACGAGCCATCGCCCTCATCCCCGTCAGCGACTACAAGGCCTTCGTCGGAAACTTCGGCGAGTCCAAAAAAGACGGAAACATGGATACCTTCAGCATCCAGCCCGATGGCGAACCCGTCTACGCCGAACTCTGGGGAACCTACGCCGCCGTCACCCCCTGGAAAGACCTCCTCCTCGAACAGCCCCAGGGACTCAAACTCGACGGCACCGTCGCCAAACAGCTCCAGGAAAGAGATTTCTCCGTCTGGGTCAATATGAAAATCGTCGCCGAGATGGCCCTCCCCGGCGTCCGAAGTATCAAGGAGATGATGCCCAACGTCCCAATGCCAGGACAGCCCAACGCCGTCGCCTTCCAACGCGCCATGGCCGTCCAGGTCTTCGAAGGCGTCGAAGCCTTCCTCACCCAGACCCGCGCCGCCGCCCTCTCCATCAACGTCTCCCCTGCCGGCCTCACCAATACCCTCTCCCTCGACTTCGACCCCGCCAGCGATCTCGGCAAGGGCGTCGCACAGATCCAGAACACCAACGCCGACCTCCTCGCCGGCCTCCCCCAGGAAAAGTACCTCGCCTTCGGCGGCTGGACCCAGAGCGGCACCGGCGCCTGGGAATTCTTCAGCGGCTTCTATGGTAAGCCCATGAAGGCCATCCAATTGCCCGAACCCGATGCCAAGAGCCTCGACGCCGCTTGGGCTGGCTATGAAAAAGTCTTGACCTCAGCCAGGGGCGGAGCCTTCGGCGTCCTATCCCCGCCCGCCGCCGGCGCCACCGAGGGCGGTTTCCTCCGCGCCGTTTCCCTCATGAGAGGCGATGCCAAGGCCATCTTCGAGGGTGCTAAGCTCATCTCGGCTAACGACCAGACCTTCATGAAGGCCACAGGCAACGAGGGCCTTGGCTACAACTCCAACATCCTCCCCAACCCAAAAACCATCGAGGGCGTTGCTTTCCAGCAGGTTGACATCTCCTTCAAACCTGACCCCCAGGCCATGCCCAACCCCCAGCTCGCCCAGGTGTTCCAGTTCCTCTATGGCGGCAAAGGCATCGCCAACTGCTATGGCGTCGTCAACGACAAACTCGTCGTCTCCGGCTTCGGCGCCGATGACGCACAACTGCGAAACGCTGTCCTCGCCGCCAAACAGGGTCAGTCCCCCATGAGCGACAATGAGGCCGTCAAGGCCGCCGCACTGGAACTCCCCAAAAACCGCATCGGCGTCATGTATGTCGCCGTCGACAGCATCGTCGCCACCGTCTTCGACGTCCTCTCACAGATGGGCCAGGCCCCCAAGCTCAAGGTCCCCGGCGACCTCCCGCCACTCGCCATCTCCCTCGCCAGCGAAGGCAGCACCCTCCGCTTTGACTCCCACATCCCCTCCGCCCTCATCGAGAACATGACCTCCCTCGCCCTACAGGCCACAATGATGGCCCGCCCGCAGCCTCCTCCCCAGATGCTCCCGCCGGCCGCCCCGTGATCCCAACCCCCTCGCCAATCGCTTCGATCTCCACCGCCCACGGACCCCCGGGTCCGTGGGCGTTCTTTATGCCTCAAACAGCTTCGCCACCGTCCCCTTGATGTCCTCGCTCTGCATCAGCGCCTGTCCCACCAGCACCGCCCTCACCCCCGCCTCCGCCAGCTTCTCGATGTCCCGCCGCGTCCCGATCCCGCTCTCGCTCACAAGCACCCTATGGTCCTCCACCAGCTTCGCCAGCCGCAGCGTCGTCCCAATGTCGATCTTGAACGTCCTCAGGTCGCGGTTGTTGATCCCCAGCAGGCTATACCCCTTGTGCGGAAACCCGATCACCCTATCCCGCACACGCATCAGGTTGTCCAGGTCGTGTACCTCGATCAGCACCGTCATATTCAGTTCCGTCGCCAGGATCTGCAGGTCGATCAACTGCGACGTGTCCAGACACTCCGCGATCAGCAGCATCGCATCCGCACCCGACGCCCGCGTCTCGTACACCTGGTACGCGTCGACGATGAAATCCTTCCGCAGCACCGGCAGCTTCACCGCCCCGCGAACCGCCTCGATATGCTCCAGCCTCCCCTGAAAGTACTTCTCATCCGTCAGAACGCTCAACGCATCCGCACCCGCCGCTTCGTACGCCTCCGCGATCCGCACAGGCGCGAAATCCGCCCGGATCACCCCCGCGCTCGGCGAAGCCTTCTTCACCTCCGCGATCAGGTTCACCTTCTTCGCCGTCTTCCGTGTCACCGCACGGAAAAAGTTCCGCGGCCTCCCCATCCGCCCAATCCTCTCCTTCAACACCTCCACCGGAACGGCCCGCTTACGCTCCGCCACTTCCTCACGCTTCGTCTTGATGATCTCGTCCAGTATCGTGCCCATACAACCTTCGTCGCTCCGCCTGCTGACGCAACGCCCGTTCCACAGTACCCTATGCCGTCCGCCGCGAGCCGCGAGCCACTCTAAACCGGACAACAACGATGTCAAACACCCTCGCCTCCGCCCAATCCCAACTCTCCCTCCCGATGATCCTCTACCTCACCATCGGCCTCCTCGCCGCAACCGCCGTCGCCCTCGCCGCCGGCGTCTTCCGCAAACACGCCTTCCAAACCCCCGATCGCATCGGCCACGATGAACCGACCTCCACCGTCTTCCTCATCTTCATGGCCGGCCTGACCGTCTGGCTCCTTGCGCCCGCCTTCTACGTGGTCTTCGCCTATCCCCCCGCCACCACCAAAGGCCAAATCGATCTCACCCAGAACGAAGAGGCCGTCCTCGGTGCCGTCGCCGGCCTCGGCGGCCTCGTCGCCCTCCTCCTTGGCAGCCTCTTCTACCGCAAAAACGCCTTCGCCCGCCTCGGCCTCGGCCTCCGCCCCCTCGTCCAGGCTATCCCCCGTTCGCTCGCCGCCATGATCTTCGTCATGCCGCTCATGACCTGGGTCGGCCTGCTCGCCATGTGGCTCTGGCAAACGCTCCATTGGGAGCATCCCCTCAAGCACGATCTGCTTCAGGTCTTGGATCAGACGCCCGATTTCCGCCTCGCCGCCCTCGTGATCTTCACCGCCGCCGTCATCGCCCCCGTCTTCGAAGAACTGCTCTTCCGAGGCTACCTCCAGACGCTCCTCCGCCACTTCCTCCGCCGCCCCTGGCCCGCCATTCTCCTCGCTTCCCTCGCCTTCACCGCCGTCCATCCCTGGTGGTCGATGCCGCCGATTTTCTTCCTCTCGGTCTGCCTCGGCTACGCCTACGAACGCAACGGCAATCTCTTCCTCCCCATCCTCATGCACGCCCTCTTCAACGCCCTCTCCATCCTCGTCTCCCAGTATGTAAGCCCCTGACGACAGCGAGCCAGTCGTGCGCATCAAAAAAGACTTGCGTCCGATGGGACGTATAACTTGCCATGGGGGGCGAGCCATCTGGTATCGCGCTCACGACCGAGTTCACTCGCGAGTGCAAGCACGTCAAGGCGTTGAAGCAGATCGACCGTGATTGGTCGTTTGCTATCCCAGAAGATGAACGCCTCAAAGAACGAGCGAGCCACCTCGGATTCCAACAGACTCGCCACCGATCGTGCCTGCTCCTCTTCCGGGAATGAGAGGTGGTAGACCGTGTCGTCGAACACAACCGGCTTGCCCTGTCTTGGCCCAACAACGGCAAACCGGAGCACCTTGTAGAGGCCACAAATGGCGACTTTCCACGGGGCGAAAGTGTAGGGACCCACACCAAACACCGAGAATCGCGCCCTGTTCCGGTAGATGGAACTGGCACGCGCATCCAATCGGTCTGCATGCCGAGAGAGATAAACCCACGTCTCAGGCAAGAGCCGCTTCAGTGAATCGGTCGAGTCTCCGGTGCGGAGCTGCGGAAGCACCATGAACCGGCAACTGCGCGGTGATTGGCTCGCGACATCCGAGCCTTTGAGCAGTGGGAAAATGCGATCATCCTCGATGTCAACCCGCTCGCCCAGCCCGTTGAAAAGACCTACGCCTTTGTCCTCCAGTTCCATCACGGCGGCACAATCGTGCTTCACGCCTGATCGCCAACGTACAGGGGACTGCCCTGGCTCAGCCAGCCATAAATGAAACGCTCGCTGCAGTTTCTCGGCGTCCGCTATCAACGCGCCTCTACGGAACGCGATGTGGTGGCCGGGGGCATGCGGGTATTCCAGATCTCTTACCTCGCAGGCCGTCGTGGCGTGGGCTCCACCAACCTCGATTACCAGAAGGCAAGCGTCCGCCGCAGCCTCGAAATAGACCTGCGCGTCGAATCTATACATCATCGCATTCGAGATTGCCTTGCCGGATTTCCAGGCATGCAGCAGGATCCGTCTGGCGACCGAGGTCTTGACCAGCATGGCGATCGCGCCTACGCGAGTCTGCAGGGAATCGAGGAGCCGAAGCACCATCCACTCGGCGATATCGAAGTTGCTCTTGCCGGTGACTGCATCCAAGCCCCGTAGCCCCTGGAAGTTGGACTTCGTCGGCACGTTGGTGCTCTCCAGCGAAGCCAACCTGGAAGCGGTAACCCATGGTGGGTTGCCTACCACCAGAACGGGCGCAGGTAGCTGCTGCATGACCTTTGGCCAGTCGAACGAGAAGAAGTCGGCCTGCCTCATTTCAACGGGCGCGCGCGGGCCGAGTGCATGGATACGCTCCGCTGCCCGGGTTATGTAACACGGGTTGATCTCGACGCCAAGCAACGTATGAGCGTTCGGAAAGACCTTCAAGGCCGCGAAGATGAAGTTGCCTATCCCGCACGTCGGCTCAACGATCGACGCCGGTTGCAGCCCGCGCTGTTGCAGCAGGCGAACCACCTTCAATGCCAAGCCGTCCGGCGTCTGGAAGTCGCCGAACTCGGTCTTCTGTTTGGTTCTTTTTCCCATATAGTCGATGTACGCCGTCAACAGAGCCCGCCTTGTCGATCACTCGCTTATATGGTAGTCGCCACTGCAAGGCGTTTGAGATCGTAAGGTAGCCAAGACTCGGACGCGAACGCAGCAACTCTTCCGCTATCTTCGCCGCCTCAATATCGTCGACCGGAAGGAGGCGATCCGCCATGAACGCCGTCAGATCGTCTTCGTTGCCATCCCTGTCCAATATCTCCAAAATCCCTTTGGTTGTTTGGTGGTCGGCAGTCTGCGCCGCATCCACGAAAATCACGTGATGGACGTCAAGCCGCGATGTTCGAGTGCCTTCCTTATCCACCTTCTCGTAGACAAAAACCAGCAGCGAGTAGCCAAGCCCGAAGATCTTCTGGCGAGCGGACTTGAACGGACATGACGACTGTGGCTGCCGGATGCTTGTCGTCTTGATGTCCACACCCAGACGCGGGAAGTCGATGCCCTTCGCTGAGTTGCTTTCCTCGAACTCGAAGCGGTCCCGGAGCGTGTGGATGAACTTGTGCTCGAGGTATGTACCTACCGCCTTCCCGTCAGTGATCCCGAACAACGACGGTTCATCGTGGCCCGATTCGATGGCGGCGAACTCGGCAGCTGCGCCTTGTAGTCCCCCGACGGTTAGCGTTGCCTTCATCCGAGGCAGTATAGCTGCCGAACACGCGGAGGGCTGTCGCGGACGCGCCAGCTAGCCCTAAGTGCTCATGCGCGCGGACAACGGGCAATGCAGACCGCCCTGAGCTAACGCCTGCGAGGACGCGTCGCAGTCCGCTGAGCCATAAATCCATCATGAGGAGGTAGCCGAGTAGCCCCTCGCCGGACTCCCAGCAGTATTGACAACCCCCCCCTCCCCGATGACAACAGTCTCCCACTCATGCGAGCCCTCACCTTCTCCCAATCCCTCTCGCTCAACCCCCGCCACCCCGACCCACCCCTCACCGACGGCGACACCCTCATCCGCGTCCGTCACGCCGGCATCTGTGCCACCGACCTCGAAATCCTCAAAGGCTACATGCCCTTCCGCGGCGTCCTCGGCCATGAGTTCGTCGGCGAAGTCGTCGATTCCCCAGACAAAAACCTCCTCAAAAAACGCGTCGTCGGCGAAATCAACATCGTCTGCGGCCGATGCGACCTCTGCCTCGCCGGCCTCTCCGCCCACTGCCGAAAACGCTCCGTCCTCGGCATCCAAAACCACGACGGCTGCTTCGCTGACCTCCTCCGCCTCCCCGCCAACAACCTCCACACCCTCCCCGACTCCATCGACGACGACCAGGCCGTCTTCGTCGAGCCTCTCGCCGCCGCCTTCCAGGTCCTCAAGCAGGTCAACCTCGACGGCCGACGCTGGGTCACCGTCCTCGGCGACGGCCGCCTTGGCCTCCTCGTCGCTCAAGTCCTCCAATCCGCCAACTGCCCCGTCCGCGTCATCGGCAAACACCCCCAGAAGCTCGCCCTCTGCGAAAAATGGTCCATCCGCTCCCGACCCCTCGCCGACATCGTCCCCAGACACGACCAGGACGTCGTCGTCGATTGCACCGGCAGCCCGCCCGGCTTCGAACTCGCCCTCCAGATGGTCCGCCCCCGAGGAACCATCGTCCTCAAGAGCACCTGCGCCGCCGGCAAGCCCCTCAACCTCGCACCCCTCGTCGTCGACGAAATCACCGTCATCGGCTCACGCTGCGGACCCTTCCGTGAGGCCATCCGCGCACTCGCCCAGAAACAGATCGACGTCGTCTCCCTCATCCACCGCCGCATCAAACTCGATCAAGGCATCGAGGCCATGACCCTCGCCGCACGCCGTGGCGTCTTGAAGATCATCCTCACCATGGAGTAGACAGATGCTCCGTTGCCAGTCTGACGTTGGTCATCTGCCAGTCGATTCTGCCGCATCGCCCGTCAAGAGGGACACCCACCATGGCCAAGAATATCGCAATCGTCCTGAACAATGGCTCGCTCAACTCCGCCGTCGTTGCCGCCCTGGCCTCCCAGAGCCATCGAACCATCATGCTCTATGCCCAGACCACCCCCGCCCCCTTGCCGCGATCCCGCGCGGCCTTCGACCAGCAGGTCGCCCACTTCAAACCCTACCGCGAACACGCCCTCGCCATCCCCTATGGGTCGCCCCTCGGCGCCGCCTCGGCTGCCTATTCCGCCGATCCGCGACAGCCCGGCTCCCTCGCACCCAAGCTCGTCGAACTCCTCCCCCTCATCGCCGTCGCTCTCAGGCTTGCCGCACACTACCAGGCCGCCGCCCTCTACCTCGGCCTACGCGTCGGCAGCAACGCCGATGAACTCGCGGCTGCCACCGAGTACCTCCAGATTCTCGATGAACTCGTCCAGCTCCCCTGCCGACAGACCGACCTCCATGTCCTCGCCCCACTCCTGGAACTGGAGCCGTGGCAAGTCGTCGATCTCGGCTACCAGGTCAATGTCCCCTTCGACAAGACCTGGAGTTGTCTCGATCAGGCGCCCGAACCCTGCTGGGCCTGCGCAGCCTGCCACGCGCGCGACGACGCCTTCCAGCACGCCGCAAAGACCGATCCCTCCAAGATCGCCAAAAATGGGTAGCAAACCATCCCCCGCACTCTTTGCCACCCTCACACACCGTCATCGCCAGCTGCCCAGACACGCCTCAAGGCGCCGCCATGTCCGGCGGCCTGATCCGCACCTCCACCAGCTCCCCAGGCCGCAGGTTCATCCCCACAGGCAGGTTGATCAGCACCGGAATGCCCCATTCCGTTATCCTCGGATCCCGCGCCTGGTGCACAGGTATCTGCTCATAATTCACCCCGATGTTCGCCACCGTCGCTGCAACAGGCTTCCCCCCGTCAATACGCGACCGGATCTCCACCGTCATGCTCATCGATGGGTGAATACGCTGGTCCTGACGGATGTAGCTGATGATGTGCCGGCTGCGATCATCCACCAGAGTCATAATATCGTCGCCCGCATGCACCGCCTGACCAGCCTTCCGATGAACCGACGTGACGTACCCCGACATCGGGGTCTTGATCTCCAACGCCTTCCGCCCAACCTCCAACTCCTCCAGTTTCGCCTGCTGCTCCAGAATCCTTGCGTGGATCGGCGCCAGGATCGTGTCAACTGCCGCGCTCTGCTGGCTCGGCATCGAGCCAAGACGCTTCGTCGCCGCTTCCAGGTTCCTCTCCGCCTCCGCCAAGGAAGTCCCGCCCATCTTGATCCGCTCGGCCATCACGTCCTTCTGAAGCTGGATGTCCAGCAGCTCTCGCTGCGATGCCGCGCCATCGATCGAAAGCTGCTTCACCGCCTCATACAACGTGTTCAGTCGCGCCAGTGCAATCGTGTCCGCCGCAATCTGTGCCTTGCGGTCCAGAACCCTTAGCTTCATGTCCTCAACGTCAAACGCCATCCGCCGCGCCGCCGTCACCTCCGCCTGCTGCCTCTCCCCCTCGGCTATCCGAAGCTCCTCCCTCTTCGCCGGCAAGTCGAGCCGCAACGCTGCAATCGCCTCCTGGATCACAGCCATCATCGCCCGCACGTGCGCATCGTCCAGCCTCGCGACAACCTGCGCCTCCGCCACGTAGTCAAACAGCTTCGGCTCACCCTCAAACGCCACCAGCGTGCCCGAAAACGGAGTGATCACGTTCAGATGCGTGACCTGAACCTCTCCGAACGTCGTGATCGCCTCAATACGCCGACTCCACAACCACGCCGTCAGGAACGCGCAACACGCCAGACTCAACACAGGCAGCAACTGATAGCGGACTCTCTGCCACTGCTGTTTCAACGGCGTGCGAATTCGAGGAAGTTCCGTCAAGGCTCATACCTCCGATTCATCTTCGCGATGGTACAACGCCACGCGGGCGATGCCCTGGGCCTCCCGCAGCTCAGACAGTAACTCTCGGCTGCGAGATGGGTCCCTAAGCTGAAGACGATACGACAGATCTAGATTATTCTCGTCAAGGTCCCGTTGACTTGCCAACTGTGCACGAACTGCATGTCGCCGCAAAATCGTCCGAAGACGCCCTACGTTCTCCAAACCGTCCGTCCACTGTAACGACAGCACAATGTCATACCGATGCCGGCCCCCAAACGAGACGAATCGCATGTACAGGAAAACAAAGGAGATAAAGAAACACCCGATCAACGCCGTGCTGAAGTGGAATGTCCCCACCGCCATCCCCTCGATGATCGACCACAGGATGAAAGTCGTGTCCCGCGTGTCCTTCAGTACGTTCCGGAAACGCACCACCGCAAACACCGCAAACAGCCCGAACGCCAGCATCACGCTGCTCGCCATCAGCAGCATCACCAGCGATACGATGATCGGCAGCACCAGCAATGAACTGGTGAACATCTGCGAATACGACAGCCCCGCATGGGTCCAGATGTAAATCCACCCGATGATGTGCCCGATGCAAAACGCCAGCAACAGCACCAGCACGACGTTCTCAACGCCGCTAATGCTGCTCCCGGCGTCCCCGTTCACCATCATGTCCAAAATCTCGCTCATATCATCGCTCCGAGCCGCGAAAAACCGGAATCCACCTCCCGACGCTGCATCGCGTCGATGCAGTGGACGTACTTGGCCATCGGGCCGCGCTGAAGGTTGAACGTCCGCACCATCTCACGTATCCACACCGGAAACCGGTCCGTGAACTTGATCTCAAGTATAACGCCTGGAATGTGCGGACGGATACCCCCGTGCAAGTCCGCCACCACAAGCCCCCCCGTGAACCGCGTCGCCACAAGGTTCCGGTCAAACGTGATCCGCACCGAGTTGTCGTGTTCCGTAACCCACGCCTCACGTACATACGAGACGATGATACGCCCCAGCGCCTGCAACTGCTCTGCCAGATTACAGAAGTGATTGAGCGACTCCCACGACCGGTCGTCATCCTCGTTGACCAGATCCGACCGCCCAGGCAGAAAACTCCCCAGCAGGTGCGGAACCGAGTACCGCTTCACCATCGCGCGCTGCTTGAGAATGGCGTCGTTCACACGACGCTTGATCTCAAAGAAAACCGGGTTCTCGGGGCGGTCATCGTAGTAGCGTATCCGTAGCTTGTAGCGGTTCTTGTGACCTTGTACCGTGGAGTTGTATAGCTCCATTCCCGGCCCGTCCAGATAGATGCTGTGAATCGCGTACGAGTAGTTGTTGTTCGGATCGGCGTGTTCGTCCGCCACAAGGTAGCTGCGGGCAAAATCACGCACCCCACGCGCGCACCGCTCATGGATCAGATACTTCAACTCAAAACGGTTCTGCTGAAGCTGATGCGATGACATAACGCCTGCCACTCCTGACGCTTGCTGCCGAGCATAGTTGTCAGAAAAATCGGGCCGGAATGGTAGCGGCCGGGCTCGTCGATATCCTCGAGAGCTTCTGCTGCCTGACGCTGCTGGTGGTCGGTCTCCTTCTGGCTTGGCTTGGCGGTGCCATCGTTCGTGCCCCGTCGGTTCCTTCTCTTGCGGATCGACGCTCGCCAACCGCCGACTCTTCGCCGCCCAACCGGAACACTCGCCTACTGCCTCTATCACCATATATATGCGATGGCATGGGAAATTCAACGCGGCCACGCCCTTTTTCTGCCCCCCTGCGCCGTCCCATAACTCATTTCGCCCGCTGATCATCCCATATCCCGATGCCCCCTCCCGACTGCCCATCTCCCCCGCGCAACGGAGGCCTGCCTTCCCGTCGCTCCGCATCACCGGCACCGCTTAACTATACTGACAACGCAAAACCGCGTTGCCCCATGCCACCCCGCCGTGCTGTGAGCAGCATCACATCTGCTCCGGATGCTCGATCCCCAACAAGTCCAGCCCCACCGCCATTGTACGCGCTGTCACCTCGCACAAGCCCAGCCGGCTGCTTCGCGTGGGCTCCTGACTCTGTAGCACCGGGCAGTTCTCATAGAAACCACTGAACTTCGTCGCAAGGTCATAAAGATAAGTACACAGATGATGAGGCTTCAGTTCACGACCGACGACCTCGATCACCTGTCCCAACTGCAGAATGTGCTTCGCCAACCCCAGCTCGTGAGGCGAGCCAAGCTCAATATCCGCCTCTTCAGACGCCTCCGTGCCCGCTTTCCGGAAGATTGAACGGATCCGCGCGTACGCGTATTGCAGGTACGGTGCCGTGTTCCCGTCCATCGCCAGCATCTTCTCCCACGAAAAACCGTAGTCGCCCGTCCGGTCCCGCGCTAGGTCATAGTACTTGATCCCCCCGATACCCACCGCCCTCGCGATCTCACGCCGCTGCCCCTCACCCAACTCCGGATTCTTCTCAGTGACCAATGCGAACGCCCGCTCCTCCGCCTCGTCCAGCAGATCCTTCAGCTTCACGACCCCCCCCGTCCGCGTCTTGAACGGCGTCCCGTCCTCACCCATGATCGACCCGAACGTCACGTGATCCAGTTCCACTCCCTCCGCCCACCCCGCCTTCCGCGCAGCCGCGAACACCTGCCTAAAATGCTGTATCTGCCGCGCGTCCGTCACATACACGATCCGCCTCGCCCCAAGCTCGCGCACCCGGAACCGGATCGCCGCCAGGTCCGTCGTCCCGTACCCGAATCCGCCGCCCGTCTTCTGTATGATCAGCGGCGACTCGAACCCCCCCGCCCACACCACCACCGCCCCCTGGCTTTCCTCCGCCACCCCTTGCTTCCGCAGATCCCCCACCACATCCGCCAGAAACGCGTTGTAAAACGACTCCCCACGCTCGTCGTCGCGGGTCAGCTTTATCCCCATCCGCTCATACAGCGGCAGAAAATGCCGCCGGCTCTCCTCCACGATCCGGCTCCACAACGCCAGCTCCTGCGGCGACCCCGCCTGCAATCGCACAACCCTTTGCCTCGCTTCGTCCGCAAACGCCGCGTCCTCATCGAATCGCTTCTTGGCCGACCGGTAAAACTCCTCCAGGTCCCCAATGTGCGAGTCCGTTCCCAGGCTCGACTCCCTCAAGTACGCCAGCAGCATCCCGAACTGCGTCCCCCAGTCCCCCACGTGGTTCTGCCGGACGACCTGATTCCCCTGAAACTCAATCATTCTCGCCAACGCATCGCCGATCAACGTGGAGCGGATGTGCCCGACGTGCATTTCTTTTGCCACGTTCGGCCCCGAGTAGTCGATTACCGTTCGCACAGGCCTGCCCGTCTTCTCGATCCCCAGCCGCTCGTCGT
>Ga0315284_10008629_pt1 | contig 14553 bp, 9 predicted proteins | sample YL17G09_16_MG_FD_203696 | JGI IMG/M metagenome (GOLD analysis project Ga0315284, IMG submission 203696) | Sediment microbial communities from Yellowstone Lake, YNP, Wyoming, USA - YL17G09_16 | ecosystem: Environmental > Aquatic > Freshwater > Lake > Sediment | place: USA: Wyoming | collected... | reverse complement strand
GCCATTGTGCAAGGCGAATTAACTGATGAGGCGTTGATTGAGAACGCAGTAAAGGGTGCGGATGCGGTCATCAGCGTACTGGGTCCTAGAGGAGGCTCAAGAACCAAGCCACTTACGCAAGGCATGCACAACATCATCGATGCCATGAAGAAGCAAGGCGTACGCAGACTAATCATCTCCTCAACTTTGAGCGCTAAGGATCCGAACGACCTGTCAGAGTTCAGAGCCAAAGCTCTAGTTAACTTCGTAAAAATCACGATGCATGCTGCATACGAAGAAATAGTTAGCGTTGCAGAAGCTGTACGCGCATCCGATCTTGATTGGACAATCGTGCGACTTACCATGCTCAACAATAACCCCAAATCCGGAAAAGTCAGGGCGGGCCACTTAGGCAGGGGAGAAGTGGGAACATGGATTTCTCGCGCAGACATCGCTGACTTCATGCTCAAACAAATACAGGATACGAAATATCTGAGACAAGCGCCTGCAATTAGCAATTAACATTATCTATCTGAGCCAGCGCACTTCTATTTTCTTTTTCTGAATAGCATTGTTTCATGATGATTGCAGACGTATTCAAAACCCGCTTCAACCAGCTTCTGCGCCTCTTCTACGTTTCGAGCTACTGCTGAACAGTATTCGTCTCCTTCAAACTATACTGATCGATCGAGATCAAATCGAGTTTTCATCTAGAGATGCTTCCAAGCAACCGTGTTCTCTTTGAATGTTATTCCTTTAGTCTTGGTGCATGAGTCTTCAACTGGACACTGACCACATTTTCTTTCACTACATAGTTTTGAACCTACAGTCCATATTGGCTCATCAAGTTTCCATGGAGCTGTTCCTAAAGTCTTTGCTGCATGTCTCCATGCTTCTTCAATTAACCCTCTCAAAGGCTGTTCTTGAGCGCAACCAACAAACTGTTCACTCAACAACTTCAAAACTCCAGTGTAGATGGTGAATCTCACTACTTGCTTGTCAACAGGAATGTCAAGGTCTTCAAAATCTTTCACTTTAAGCAATCCGGTTTCGCGCGCGCTATGGTCATGGAGCTCCTGCCCACGCACTCCTGCGCGCGCTAGACAGGTTCAAAATCTGAACGTCAAAGAAGACAACTATGGGTTTAGGTCTACATATCAGGAACCCTTTGACGAAACCTCTTGCTAAGGGGAACAGAACACAAATAAGGAAAAACAGCAGATTCTAGAAAGAGAAGATGAAAAACATGAGTGACACCGTGAGCAGATTCATTTTTCCACGTGAATTTATCTGGGGCGTTGCGACCTCCGCTTATCAGATCGAAGGTGCTTGGAATGCAGACGGGAAGGGCGAATCGATTTGGGATCGTTTCTCTCATACTCCCGGAAACATCATGAATGGTGATACAGGAGACATAGCATGCGATCATTACCATCGCTATGCAGAGGATGTGGCCTTGATGAAAGAGTTGGGCGTGCAAGCGTATCGCTTCTCTATATCTTGGCCTCGTGTACTTCCTAATGGAAAGGGTGATGCTAACAGAGCTGGCTTCAAATTCTACAGGTGTCTTGTTGACGAACTCTTAGAAAGCGGAATCGAACCCTGGGTTTGCCTGCATCACTGGGACCTGCCTCAGACGCTGCAGGACGCAGGGGGATGGGTCAACCCGAATATCGTCAACTACTTCGCAGATTATGCCAGGCTTGTGGCCAACGAGCTAGGCGACAGAGTCAAGCGATGGGTGATTTTTAATGAACCCAGATGTATAGCATGGTTGGGACATCTTACTGGAATTCATGCACCAGGTATGAAAAATCTGAAGTCAGCCTTAAAGGTCTCTCACCATTTAGAGCTTGCCCAAGGAAAAGCCATTCAGACTTTACGGGAAGTTAATCAAGACCTCCAGATCGGTACGGTCGTAGACCTTAACGTCGTGCAGTCGATAAGCGACGATGAGAAGGATCGGGAGGCAGCCAGCAAGCTCGATGAATTGTGGAATCGCTGGTTCATAGATCCGATTTTCAAGGGCAAGTATCCTCCATTGGCAGAGAAGGTTGGACTCAAGCCTGATCAGGATGATATGGATCTAATCAAGCAACCTTTGGACTTTTTGGGCGTAAACTACTATACCCGCTTGCTCGCAACCTATGATCCCTCAAACCCCCTGACACGGGCCAAAATTGTTCAGAAAAAAACACCCACCACAGAAAAGGGCTGGGAGATCTATTCTAACGGGTTATACGAGATGCTGATGCGCTTACGAACCGACTACGGCAATCCAACGCTTTATGTCACCGAAAACGGAGCTGCTTTCGAAGACAACATAATCAAGGACGGCAAGGTCCAAGACGACGACCGAATAGCTTTCCTTCGAGACCATATTGCCCAGGCATATCGAGCCATCAAGGAAGGAGTGAGACTCAATGGATATTTCCTATGGACGATTATGGATAACTTCGAGTGGGCTGAAGGTTGCAGCCAGCGTTTCGGGCTCGTCCAAACCGATTATCAGTCTCTGAAGCGTACTCCCAAGAAGAGTTTCTACTGGTACAAGCAAGTAATCGCGAACAATGGTGTATCCTTCCCTTAGACCGCGCGCGCTCACGGCTCTAACATCATCCAGAAATCATTTTAAGCTAAATGAATATTCTGAAATACAGGTTCAACGCAAAAAGGCTGGAACCATGCTCTATCCCAAGAAAGAAATCGTGAAACGCTACGCAAAAAACCCCATTCTGACGGCAGATGATATGCCTTTCACTTGTTCAGGCATTTACAATTCAGGTGTGGTCAAATTCAATGGGAAATATCTAATGTTGTGCAGAGTTGAAAGTATCGATATATCGAATTACTTCATACCCGCTATCAGCGAGGACGGATATCATTTCAAGGTTAGCAAAAAGCCCATCAGCCTCCCCAGAGACGAAGAATTCAAGAAATACACTGAAGAGATGATCTATGACCCACGCATCACAGAAATCGATGGCGTCTATTACATCTGTTTTGCCGCCCACAGTTCATACGGCGTCAGAATTGGAATGCTTAAAACCAAAGATTTTGAGAAATTCAACTCGTGCGGTTTCATATCAGAACCTGACAACCGAAATGGAGTGCTGTTCCCTGAAAAAATCAATGGACTGTATGCTCGACTTGACAGGCCCATCCTGCCCGATGACCGTGGCGACATATGGATCAGTTATTCACCCGATTTGGTTTTCTGGGGCAGATCGAAATGCGTGTTCAAACGCGGACTGCACGGCCATTGGTACTGGAAGAAAATTGGTGCCGGTGCAGTTCCCATCAAAACAAACAAAGGTTGGCTTGAAATTTGGCACGGTGTGCATGTGATGGCAGGGTATCAATACGTCTACCATCTCGGCGCGATGTTATTGGATTTGAACGATCCATCCAAAGTTATCGCAAGAGCCGAAGCACCGATTCTTTCACCAAGAGAACCATATGAGCGCGTCGGCCTGACTTCCAACGTTGTGTTCACTAGCGGCGCAATCCTCGAAGAAAATGGAGAAGTCAAAATCTACTACGGTGGTGCGGATACCGTTCAGTGCGTGGCAACCGCACGTCTAGAAGACCTTGTTGAAGCATGTTTCAACAGATAAGCAACAACAGCTAGGAACAGCTGTTTACTTTTTCATTCCTTCCGTAAGAACGAGAAAGGAAAAGCTAGATCCTTATGGTTCCCCAGTCTCAATCCTTCTGTGCCGGTTTCAAGAGACCATTAAACTAGTTAGCATTCAAAATGGTCTTTTGAGGGCCTCAGGCAGCGTTCTCTCAGCGCATATCGCCTTCTAGGTTTGTTTACCTTGTCTATCTTCACTCTGAAAAAGGCTAAAAGCAACTTAGCGGGCATACTCTACCGTGGGCGTCATTTTGGATTATGGATACTTTTCACGAGATTATAGGGAGTATGTTGTCATTAGGCCTGACACTCCTACGCCGTGGATCAACTATCTAAGCAACAACGAATACTGTGCCATAATCTCCAACACTGCCGGAGGATACAGCTTTCACCTAGACCCAAGAGACAAGAGAATTCTCAGATACAGGTACAACAACTTGCCTACTGATAGGCCGGGAAGATACCTCTATGTCAGAGACAACAAAACTGGGGAATACTGGTCTCCGACATGGCAACCTGTTCTCAAGAAGCTAAGCAAGTATGTATGCAGACATGGACTAGGGTATACAAGGATATCCTCTTCATATGCGGCGATAGACGCTGAGATCACGTATTTTGTGCCCGTGGAGGACAACTTGGAGATTTGGATGTTGACCTTGAGAAACGGCTCCTCCAGGAAGAAAGAGTTAACAGTCTTTTCATATGCTGAATTCTGTCTCTGGCAAGCCTTTAATGACCTAACCGACCTTCAATGCAGTCAAGGCTTGGGAGCAGCCAAATACGAGGACGACGCTATTTTCTACAGCTTCTTCGACGTAAGTACCGGATATGCCTTCTTCGCCTCAAACGGAACAGTCACCGGACACGACTGCAACAGAGAAGAGTTCATCGGTCCCTACCGGAGCGAATCTGACCCTATGACCGTAGAAAGAGGCAAATGCTCCAACTCTGAAGCTAAAGGAGGCAACCCGATCGCAGCTACGAGCAACGCTGTGGAACTCCGTCCAGGAGAAACAAAAACAATAATATTCATCCTTGGCGTAGTGGAGAAAAAGTCTGACGCCAAGAAGTACATTCAGAAATTCAGCAAAAAGTCCAATGTGGACGCTGAATTTCAAAGACAAAAGGAACACTGGAACACATACCTCAACAACCTCAACGTTAAAACTCCTGACAGAGAGTTCAACGTCATGATCAACGTTTGGAACCAGTACCAGTGCAGGACAACCTTTGACTGGTCTAGATACGTGTCTTTTTATGAAACGGGTATAGGAAGAGGAATGGGCTTCCGAGACAGCAACCAAGACACTCTAGGCGTCGTCCACGCCCTGCCAAAAAGGGTACGTCAACGCATTCTGGATCTCGCCAAGAGCCAGTTTGAAAATGGCCATGTCTTTCACCTCTACTATCCTCTCACCGGAGAAGGAGGCTTCCCACCCTACGTGAAAGAAAAGATGAAATTCTTCAGTGATGATCATCTTTGGCTGATCCTGTCGACGTGCGAGTACATCAAAGAAACAGGCGACATGACTATTCTGGATGAAAACGTGAACTTCGTTGAAGGCTCAAGCGCAAGCCTATATGATCACTTGAAAAGGTCCACCGACTTCACCCTCAATAATATGGGCAAGCACAACTTCCCCCTCTTAGGAACGGCTGACTGGAACGATCCTCAAAGCTTGCCTGGCCCCAACTACGCGGCGGAAAGCATATGGACCGCCATGCTTTTTCATAAAATGCTTCTAGAACTAGAGGAACTTTGCAGAGAGTATAAACAAGAGAAGGATGCCAAAAGATTCGAAGCCATAGCTGACAAAACAAGGACTCACTTAAACGATAAGGCGTGGGACGGGAATTGGTACATCCGTGCGTATGACGACTCGGGAAACGTCGTTGGAAGTTCAAGGAACAAGGAGGGGAAGATATACGTCAACACTCAATCGTGGGCTGTAATCAGTCAAATCGCCCCAAAGGAGAGAGGAATACAGTGCATGAACTCGGTGAAGAAGCATTTGGGCACTGAGTACGGTATAATGCTTCTCGCTCCAGCTTACTCAAGGTACTACTCTGAGATAGGAGCACTGACCAGTTATGTCCCTGGACTGAAGGAGAATGCCTCGATCTGGAGCCATGCCAATGCTTGGGCTATCTTGGCGGAGTGCATGCTCGGGCGTGGAGACCAAGCCTTCGAATACTACAAGAAACTTGCCCCTCCTACCAAAAACAGGATTGCGAACACTCATAGGGCCGAACCATACGTATATGCCCAGACGATCGCTGGCAAAGATCACCCCGACTTTGGGGCAGCAAGACAATCGTGGCTTACGGGAACCGCGGCGTGGATGCTCAGAGTGGCGACTAACTGGATTCTGGGCATAAGACCGCAGTATCATGGATTGCTTGTGGACCCATGCATACCCAAAGATTGGACGAAATTCGAAATTACCCGCCATTTTAGAAACTCCATCTATGAAATAAGAGTCAGGAATCCACACCATGTATCCAGGGGAATCAAGGATGTGACTGTGGACGGGAAGAAATCGAAGACCAGCCTGATACCTTCCTTCACTGATGGAAAGAGGCATACAGTGCTGGTCACAATGGGGTAGACAAAACATCAATTAATGATGCAGATCGTGAAGATGCAGAAGTGCATACACTTGGTGCTTCCATCCCATCTGAGATCTCAATATGGTAACAAATTAGAACTCACTAGTTGACCGAGTAAGGGAGATTTCTCAAGCAGGCATTAGCACCTTGCACTTCTCACGGTATCTGTGACGAATCTACAGTGACATCACTATTCAGAAAAACTACACGAGGACAATGTATTCTTGGCAGTCGCTCTGCCAATCCATGGAATAATCGCTCCCACAGGCATGAAAGAAACTACAGGATGGATTTGTCTAGATCGTTCAGTTGCTAGCGCGCGCGGTTCTAGAGGCCAATACAAAGAAAAAAAGGGGTTGGATTGTGTGACTACTTCTTTTTGAAGAAGGCGTAAGCCACGGCTATGACAGCGATTGCAACGACCAGAGCGATGACCCCGTATACCCATAGAGGTATTCCGCCTGATGGTACTGCTGTGAGGGCCAAGTTACCCGTGTATGTTTGTCCTCCCGTCACTGCATTGACCGTAGTGTCTGCTGAGTTATACCCTTCCAGATTCACGGTTACGATGTAGGTTCCTGTCACTACCTGCAGTGAGTAAGATCCGTTGGTTGCCGTGGTGGTTTGATAGGAACCCGCAATGACCTTTGCGCCTGAAATAGCGTTCCCTGTGCCCGCGTCTGTCACAATTCCTACAATGTAAGCTGGAACTACTGCTGTTTGTGCCACTATGAAGGTTGCGGTCAATCCCCCGATGTTAGCCAGGTAAGTTCCCAGTGTCGTTCTTGACACGTTGAACGAAACTGTCTTGGTTTCATTTGCGGTGAAGGAAATGTCTTGGCTGTCAACTACGGTTCCATTGACCAGAAGCTGTATCGTGGTCGTGCCTGCTACGCCGGTGTTTGTCGCTTGTGCCGAAATCGTCGTCAGTTCTGCCGGAACTACGTTTACTTTGCTGACGGCAATGTTGCTGTACGTGACTGGTGTACGTGCACTCAATCCTAGGACAACTGTCTGCATAAGTCCGCTTGTTGCGGTACCACCGAACGGCCCTGCTGGGAGAATCGGATTGGTCGCTTTGTTGGAGAAGCCAACCCAGTACATCGTGTTGTATTGGTACCAGTTGGGATGTCCTCCAAATGGAATAATCGGCATGTTCGTTCCTATGATTGTCAGGATGTTATCAGCGACAGTCTGTTGCGCCGTTCCGGACGTTATGTCGAGCTGTCTTATGAGCTCGACGAGAGTTGGATTTCTGTAGTCACCGTAATGGTTCCAGTAGTAGTCGGTTCCGTTGAATATCTGGAAGTAGCGATCGTACATCGTACCTGTGGACGAGTGCATGACGAAATGCATGAAGTCATAGTTGAACGAGTGCCCATCTGCATCGTTGGTTCCCCAGTCTACGACTTTCTGCGTCATCGTTATGCCAAGACTGTTCCTTATCATGCTGCATCCGAGCGCATCTATTGCGAGCACATCCGACCATCCTTGCTGATCCATAATACTCCATGGACCGAGTGGCACGTTTATGCCAGGTTCGGCCGGTAGAGCGTCTGAGTAGGGCAAAGCATCACTACCATATAGATTGATCCACTCTTGGCTCGGGCCATCCTTCGTGTACCATCTTCCGTCAGTTCCCTTGATACAATGCTCCTCTAGTATGGCAACTGCGGCAGATACGTTGTTATATATGGCATATTGCTGTTCGATTTCCGGTCTCACAAGCGCTTTGGCAACTGCGTCGTCTGAAGGTAGAAGATGTGAGGGATATGGAGATGGGTACTTCAGATAGCCGCTGCTGACCAAGCTGATTGAATGGTAGTCCAGCGCCATGGCTATTGCCTTATGTAGCCAGCTCTCACCCAACGGGTACTTGCGGTGGTTCGGAACCAACAATTTTATTGAAGTCTCAGCATAGTACGGTGGATTAGGATCATAGGTATGTATCTGTGACATGGACCCCATTATGGTATCCATGCCCGGAATGAAGTTACCGCAAATGTCAATTTCGTTGTTCTGCAAGTCTAGGGCTGCGGGCGCGTTGGAATAGTGATAGCAAGTGTGCAGAATGTACTTTGGTGCAGGGAGCTTGCCAAAAACGCTTTGACCCCACCAGTTCTCGTTTCTTTGCATAATCGTTCGGTCACTGTCGTGAAATACTGGCAGGTACATTCCTGACGCGACCTTCCACGCGGTCGGCATGCTTGAGTTTTGCCAGTCATTGGTGAAAGTCCGCATGTTTGTGCCATATTGGGCTTCAATCAGTTCCCACACGTGCTTTGGCAATATGTTGTACGACAGCGTCATGTGTCTCCAAACGACTGCGCTGTTCGGATATTCGGGTTTTATGTGTATCCTGAATGTTTTACTGTCTACTATCTCGAAGGATTGAAGTCTCTCTTTCAGGGGGAGCACTTCCTGTGCCACCCACGTTTTGGTGTCAGATGCTAGTCCATAGACGCCGTAGCTGTACTCGACGTCCGCGGATGTTATCGGCTGGCCATCAGTCCAGTTGGCTTCGTGGCGGATTTCTACCTCGATCGTCGTGGAGTTTAGCCATTGAATGCTCTCGCCAACGATTTTTATGAGATCTGCTGGTGCAGATCCTTCTGCGATATTGACTCCGAACAATGGCTCGTACATGAAGAAGAAGGCCATGCCCGCCTGTCCCCCAATATCCCATGGTCTAAGTGCAGTCGGAGGTCCTTCGTAGCCACTGAGCTGCAGGGTTTGATCTCGCGGTATATTTTGCGGCAAAGTTTCTTGCGCTGCTGCTGAAGAGATGAGAGATGAAAAAGCGGCAATTGCAGATCCAATCAATAGCATCCCAATCAATAGCGAAGGCATCAAAATTCGTAAGAAATTCTTCATTTTAATTCCTCTTTTGTCATAAGACGGAAACCATTATCATCCCCACGTTTATATAAGATTTTGTATTGTAGATTTTCCAAGTGGTTAAACACCAAATGCGTCCATGCGCCCATAGAAGTAGCTGACCAAAGCAGGTAAACATGAAGAACTCCTTCATTCATCGTTAATCCTCGTGTACTTTAAGTCAGCGTGCTCCACAAAATAGAAGGTGGTACTCAGATGTTGGGTCAGACCTTGAATTTGTTTTTGTCATTCTGATCTTCCTTGACCATTGCACGACGGAGGTTGGTCGGACGATCGCAAAACCGTTCGGAGGTGTGCAGATCAGGGATTGAGCAAACCTTTTGAAGAGGAGAGCCCTAATCGGTACAAACAAGCAAATCCAGAATAATCGTCTGCTCTGCTGTCGATTGAATTCTTGTAACCAATCAAACGTGGGAAATCGTGGCTCAACATTCCCATTTCTTATGGAGTTGGGGCACGCATGCGAAAAGATCTTTTGTGTAGGAACATGTTGGATCGTGGAAAACTTTCTCGGCAGGTCCTTGTTCAACTACTTCACCCTGTTGCATGATGAGGACACTGTCAGAGATGTATTGAGCTTGAGCTATATCGTGTGTTATGAATAACACTGACATTTTTTGATCCTCCTTCAGAGCTAGAAGGAGATTCAAAATTCCCGCTCGAGTGGATGCATCCAGCATGCTGGTTGCTTCGTCTGCGACTACTAGCTCTGAATTAACCATTAGAGGTCTCGCGATGAGCAGCCGTTGCAGTTGGCCTCCGCTCAACTGGTGGGGGTATCTTCCCAATATTTCTTCGGGGTTTATTCCGATTCTCGTAAGTGTTGAGTAGATGATTTCTTTTTTTCTGTCCAAAGTTAAGCCGTTTTTGTAGAGGCCGAACGCCTCTTCTAGTATACGATCGACTTTGTAGAACGGGTTGTACGCCGAGTAGGGATCTTGAACAACCGCCTGTATCATCCTGTAATAATCCTTCCGATCATATGAGAATGCATTCTGGCCTTTGAAAATTATCTGGCCGGAGGTTGGTTCGATCAGCCTCAGTATCATCTTGGCCACCGTGGTTTTCCCGCTACCGCTTTCACCCGCAAGAGTAACGATCTCTCCCTTTTTCACGTCAAACGTCACGTTTTTCACGGCGACGACAGACTTCGTCCTTATCAGACCCGAAGTGTATATCTTCGTTAGATTCTCGCAGTGCAAAAGCGTCTCCATTAGCTCACCTTTAATAAAGCCAACAGGCGACGGCGCGTCCTTTTTCCACGTCGTCAAGCGGAGGCTCCTTGGTGTCACATATTTCCATTCGTTTTTCACATCTTGGATGATATCTACAGCCAGAAGGAGGATCTCTCAAGTCTGGCGGCGACCCTGGTATGCTCTTCAATCCCCCTTTCCCCAGCCTTTCTGGATCATAAGAAACAACTGAAGAAATTAGTGCGCTTGTGTAAGGGTGGAGGGAGCTGTCAAGTATTCCGTTCATGCTTCCGACTTCAACTATTTTTCCACCGTACATAACTGCGCATCTGTCACAGAGTTGCCCCAGAACCGTGATGTCGTGGGAGACAAACAATATGCTCTTGATTATGCCAGCCTTCTTTAGATTTGCAAGTGATATTATCACCAACCTTTGTGTAGTCACGTCGAGTGCAGAAGTTGGTTCATCAATGGTAAGGAGTTTCGGGTTCCAAAGTGTCGATATCCCTATCACAACTCTTTGCTTCATGCCTCCGCTGAGTTCGTGAGGATAACGGTCAAGAACCCACCTTTCTAAACCCAGCTTTTCGAAATGATCCCCAGCCATCTTGAAGACTTCTTCTTTTGAAGGTTTTCTGCCAGTACGTTCCCGCACGACATCCATTACGAAGTCTCTGATCCTCTTTACGGGGTTTAAAGAATCCATCGACGCTTGGGGAACGTATGACATGCGTTTGCATTTGAATTCCGTTCTGAACACTTCAGGATCAATCTTGTATATGTCAGAGCCGTCCACGAGGATTTCGCCGGATTCGTAGTGTAGGAGAGGATTGGGTGAGCCTGAACAGAGTTGTGCAAGAGTTGATTTTCCGCACCCAGATTCGCCCGCAAGACCTACAACCTCTCCGTCGTCAACCGCAAGTGAGACTCCGTCGACTGCGCGGACGACTCCAAATATTCCTCGATAGTAGCCTTTGAGGGATTTGATTTCAAGAAGGTGTTCACCCATCTAGATCACACTCTCCGCAATCGAGGATTGAACACTTCGTCCATGCCGTTGTGCATGATAAAAACTGCCACCAGGAATATTGTCAGTATGAGCCCCGGCGGGATAAAGCACCACCAAAGGTTCCATGGCAGTGCGGCCTGTGTGCTGTTCATGACCCAATAGAGTATGGATCCCAATGTAACGCTCGTACTTGGGTCTGGACCCAGACCGATCATGCTGAGTCCTGCCTCTGTCAGAACGGCTATGCTGAGGGATACTACGAAAACGATTATGATGTAAGCGAGCATGTTCGGCATGATCTCGGCTACCACTATCTTCCTATCTTTCATGCCCGACATGCGAGCGACATCAATGAATCCTCTTTCTTTAAGGGTCAATACCTGGGATCTTATGCATCGGGCGGCCCACGGCCAGCTTGTTAACCCAATTAGTGATGCCAACAAGAACATGGATCTTTCTTCGAGGATGGCTGCGAGGAGTATCAACAAAGGCAGCATGGGGAAAACCATGACAGCATTGGTGAACGCATTCGCGATTTCATCCACCAGTCCACCTTTGTAGGGTCCAATTCCTCCCACTAATACAGCAATCAACATTGCAAGACCTCCTGCGATTGCGCCGATCATCAGAGAGTTGCGGGTACCTGTACAAAGCTGGGCGAGTACGTCCTCTCCAAAATTACCTGTGCCGAGAAGAAATTCATTGCTTGGCGGCTCGACGTAGTGGGAACTGTACGCCAGCGGATCTCGAGTCAGCGCAGGACCTATTATCCCAAATAGAATAATGGCCAGCACGATGGCTGTGCCAATTAAGAATTTCCTGCTTCTAATGAGCAATTCAAACATTTCTATCCACTCGTGCCTGTTCGGATTCGCGGATCTAAGAATGCGTATGCGACATCCACTAGAAAATTCCCTAGGATTACAACTATCATAGTCACTAGGAAAGTGCCTAACATCATAAAATAGTCGCGAGATCGTATAGCGTCGAGCGCCAGTAGACCGATGCCATCCCATGCAAAGACCATTTCAATAATCATCGTCATTCCGATGAGATTATTGAGATTTATGTTCAGACCTGTGAACTGCGGCAGAATCGCATTCCTTTCGGCGTAGGATACCAACTTCTTGTTTCTGAAACCCAGTTGTCTGGAGTAGAGGATGTAGCCCGAGTCCAGTTCATAAAGAGTCATTGATCTCATGCCCGTAGCCCATCCTCCAGTGGTTATGATAAGCAATGTTAGGAAAGGCAAAGTATAGTGGCGCAACGCATCTAAGAAAGACGCAACGTCAAAGTTAGGTATGAATCGCGGACTGAAAGTTCCACCTGTGGGAAGAATTCTGGCATTCACCGCCAAGAGGAACAGAAGAACCATCGCAAACCAGTAGAACGGCATTTGACTTGTTATGACTGAGAGAAAGTAAACAGCGTCGCTTCGCTTGCCCTTTACGTACGCTGCTCTAGCCCCAATCCAATTGCCCAAGAAGAAACCGATAAACAGCACAGGGATCACGAGGGCCAAAGTATAGGGAAGCTTCGACATGACAGCATCGGCGACAGGCTGGAAGCTGTATCCACGCATGACTGCATATCCCAAATCCCCTCTCAAGAGATTCACCCAGAAATTGATGTATTGCTCGTGTAGCGGTCTGTCCAGCCCGAAATATCTCCCCAACTCGGCTTTGAGTCTTAGCCGCCCGAGATCAGTGGTACCTGGAGGTATCATTTGGTCGATGGGATTGCCGGGCATAAGTCGAGGAATGAGAAAGATGAAATTCAACGCAACGAAAGCCACGACCAAATAGAAAAAAATCTTCTTGAGGATAAACTTCGCAAAAGGGTGAGCAAGCGGATTCTTCATTTCATACAAATACTCGGGGTCCCTGACTTTTCTGTCTTTCGCTTCGCACGTGCGACATAAACAGTAGGGCGCGCCGCTTTTCAAAGATGTCACAAAAAATCTTTCTTCACGACCCGACGGCAACAATTAGAGACTTTGAGCCACTTTTGAGCGATGTTGAAAGAATGGTAAAAGGTAACAACTCGTAATGCGCGTGCTAGGTTAGCACAACAAGCTTATCCATGCTTGCGCCTTCTCTCATATTTCCTGAATTACCCTTTTGAAAATGCAAGCAGAGCAAAAAGGAAGAAAAAGGGAAGTGCGACGGTGAACGTCCAGGGCTAAGATGTGGCTGTGACGTCGAATGTCTGGAAGCCCTCGCCCATCAGTCTTATGGTGTAGTTTCCGCCAACTATCGGAGTCACAACCATCGCCGGATGCTTCATAATATCCTTTTCTGGCTGAAGTGCAATGACATCACTGAAACTCAATGTAACACTCTGCCCAGGCTGTAAAGCCAGCGAAGAAAGCTCCATGTCTTCATGTTCACCACCATGCTCATGATCGTCGTCATGCTGATGGTCATCTCGGTCACCGAAAAGTGGAATAAGCGATGAACCGTTCAGCTTGAAGGGAATCGTATTAGGATGAATCTTCTCAACAATTTCGTCATCCATGTCGTCGTCCTCCTTCTTTTCCCAAGTCCGTGTCGCGTTGAATTCACCGTGCAGTGTCAGCCCGAAAACTCTGAATGTGAAGTTGCCATCGTTCTTTATTGTCACCGATAGAGTTGTAACATTGCCGTTCACTGAAAGCGAAGCCGAAACGATTGTCACATTTTTCGAAAACTCCTCTACAACGCGCACCAGTTTTGCTCTGTTGTTCTCTCCCAGTTCAACGATGGTTCCTACTTTGATCTGTTCCTTGCTCAAGTCACCAATAATCGTGGCAGTCGCACTTGGAACAAGCACGTAATAGTAAACCAAGGTTCCATTAGCATCAGTTGCTTGTATCTGCACCAGCGTCGGATTGAAGTCTATTAGCACGCCCGAAAGTGTCTGATTGACCTTGCTGTTCTTGATTGACACCACAAGTGTGTTTGACAGAGCAGTCACATTATACATCACTCCGTTGACAACAGCGTCGACGTCAGCTATAGTGAATTGAATCTTGTCTACCACTGAACCGCTCGGAATAGTCGTGGAAGCAATCGTTTGACTCATGTTAACCAGCGAGAACAGATTAACCGTCCCTGAAGCGTTGACAGGCAGCCAGAGGGCAGTTCCATTCGGATAAGTCACGTGAAGCGAAACATTAGAGTAGGTTAAATCAAGAATTGTAGTTCCAGCAGGCACCGTCGGAGGGTCAGTTAACATCACTAGAAAAG
>Ga0315284_10008628_pt1 | contig 14553 bp, 12 predicted proteins | sample YL17G09_16_MG_FD_203696 | JGI IMG/M metagenome (GOLD analysis project Ga0315284, IMG submission 203696) | Sediment microbial communities from Yellowstone Lake, YNP, Wyoming, USA - YL17G09_16 | ecosystem: Environmental > Aquatic > Freshwater > Lake > Sediment | place: USA: Wyoming | collected... | reverse complement strand
TAAAAAGTCATATTCCGTATGTCGTTCATGCTTCGACAAGCTCAGCACGAACGGAATATCAATAGGTTACACCGTTCACCCTGAGCCTGTCGAAGGGTGATGCTGACTTTTTACGAGACCATCTTATATTACAGCCCCTATGTCTGTCAGTCTTCCGGCTGAGTCTTTCTACGTTCTCGCACAGCCGTTGTTGTAAGAGCCATAAGGGCCTGAGGATCACAAAAGGTCTTATGGCCGAATACATAGACATCGTTCTTCCTGTAAGGTTCGCCGCCATACTTTAAAAAAGCAACCAACGGCACCGCGAAACGGCCGATGAGTGATGCGTCTACTTGAGCCTTCTGGATAGCTATCTGATCCTTCTCATTCGTCGTTGCCTTGCATTCAACAACATAATAAGTCGCTCCGAACCGGGCTGCCACATCGATATCTGTCATGAACTGATTGTCTGGGTCATTCTCACCGTATCTACTCTCAAGATGATTCTGCCGTTCTTTGCTCCATGCCGTTCGAATTCTTACGTTGACGTCGTCAGCACCGCTCTTTAAAAGGCAGTAACCGATGAGGCGCTCAAACCAGATGCCTTTATCGGTCGAGAATGTGACTTTAGGGCGGTGGTCAGTGAATGTGATGACAGCGTTATTATTCTTCTGCTTGAATCTGGCTTTTCTTCCTATTTCTTTATATCCTTTCTTGCTGCCAAAAGGAATACTCTTAAGAGGCACGATTGACTTCGTTGCGATTTTTATAAAATCGAGGATGCCATCGTATGTCTTTTGCCCCTTCAATAGTTCTGTTTGATTCTCACCCCCGCCGTTAGGCTTAATATATACTCCTGAGAGCTTCAGGAGCGTAGCAGGATCAGGCGCGGACATCGTCTTGGAGGAAAAACCTGCAAGCTCTATCGCCTTCTTTTGAGGAGTAAGAAGAGAATAGACGGCGGCACTATTTTTCCTCGCCCACATGGTGAGAAAGGCGGCCTGTGCCTTGGTCCCCGGGGTCACATTAACCTCCCCTGCCCTACCCATGTTGCTATTTTCGAGGATGTCTGCACCAACGATATTTATCGGAAGCAGGGATACACTGCTTACGGGCAATAGTTTCTTATTGTTGAGAATTGCCAGCCGATATGCTTCTATCACCTGGCTGCCTGGCGTATAAAGAAGAACGAGATCCTTAGGTTGGTGCGTCCAGATGGATATAAGAGTGGGCAGGATGTCCCTGCCAAGGACAACATGCAGCCTCTCATCGTTTTCAGCGGAGTTGCCTGTTTCCACTGTCTTTGGACCTGGAGCAGTACCGGAGTGGGATAACTCGTTTGAAAGATACCTGTTCAGATCTTCGCATATTTTGCTTTCAATCTTGTTTGTCTTGCCGCTTTTATCGTAGCTATACTTGATTTTTAGCACATTGATCTTGCCTCCTCCCTCACTGCGGAGGCGTTCAGCGACACCACTGTCGTCAGTAACGACAATAATGCTCCTGTGAAAAAGCTCGCCAAAGCGATCCCTATTGTGGGCAAGAGAAATCACGGTCCGTATATCGGCAAGCTCCCTTGCGGCTATCCTCTTTCGCTCCTCTTTATCTTTAATACCATTTTTGTCGATCAACTCAATTACTTTGAGAAACCTTAGTTCGTTCCCGATATTATAAATGTAATCAAACTGGACATCGTCGATAACTGAGTTCTCTGCGAAGTGTGAAGGCAGATTCAACCCGCATTCCGATTTAAGTTTGTTCAAAACCAACGGGCATGCCCAGCCTGTATTACCAGGGGTGACCGGGATCCCCTGAAGAGACACCACATCAACTGGTGAAGGGAGATCGAACAATGTGCGCTCTTCCACCTTTCTGTTATTACACTTAAAATATTGAATGCCGTTGCTCTCGGGATAAAGCAGATGGCATTCGCCGGCCATCTCCCCTACACAGGCAGCGATCTGGTAGTTCAGTCCCCCCGCGAGATTGAAGTAGCAATTATTGAGAGGGATTTCCATAATCGCCTTTTGGGGAGGAGGATTCCCTTCGCTATCATTATCGAGAGTAATAGAAACCTTCTTCGTCGCAATATCTGCCTCAACGTAATGGCCTCCGTCAACAAGATACTTCTTTATTTTATCAGCTACGACTACGGTACGAAACGTATGAAATAATCGAATTTCTTGAGGCTTCTTGTTTGCTTGGATAAGGGCAAGCAAAGGGTTCAGAACCGCCATGACCTGGGTTCCGACTAAAGTAAGATATACCATGTTGTTACCTCCCGGGAAACCAGGATAATTCTTTTGACCATAGGAGATTACCACTCAGAAATTACCTATTTTTCTCCGTAACCCTTCCGAATCGGAAGCCATTTTCAACAAATGTGGAGATATGCTCATTTATGGCATAAAAATAGTCGTAACCCTTCCGAATCGGAAGCCATTTTCAACGGATTGCTATGTCATTCATTCAGGAAATTATTAAGTCGTAACCCTTCCGAATCGGAAGCCATTTTCAACCTGCTTCTACCCCTGCGCCGGTTATCCAAAAGTCGTAACCCTTCCGAATCGGAAGCCATTTTCAACATGTTGGAGAATTTGGAGTTGGTTTAGTAGCCATGTCGTAACCCTTCCGAATCGGAAGCCATTTTCAACGAAGGAACCAGTCGAACTTTGGATGAGCATCAAGTCGTAACCCTTCCGAATCGGAAGCCATTTTCAACATTCGACTCGTCATGTCTGAAATGCCACAGTCCTGAGTCGTAACCCTTCCGAATCGGAAGCCATTTTCAACAGCGGCTCTGCAAACCATTGATAAGTAAGAGACTTAACAAATGGTTTCCGAGAACCTCATCCCACTTTTCAGTCGCAAGGGATCTAAACCCTTAAGCTGCGCTCCTTGATGAGCCCAAAACCCTTGTTTTTTCGGCCTTCCGAGAACCTATGGTGTTTTCAAAGAACAATGAAACATTTATACCAGTTCTCTTTCACGGCAAAGGATGGAATAAGATCCACGCTGTTGTGGCTCAATAATATCAAACCGAAAAAAAATTTGCAAGCCCTCAATTGAAGCCGGGTGTTTTATGGCTGCCCTAAAAAACATAGAAATGTTTCTCTCCGCTACCCAGTGACAATTGTATTGCATTCTTCTGACATCCTATACAGAGACTGAAAACCGCAACCTTTCCGGTTTTGTGTGTAATTGTCTCCATCTCACTCAGAAATCGCCTGAAGGCATGCCGCTCGATTTCCACAGCAAAGACCGACTTTTGGAGTCTTACACCGTTCTTTTGAAGATGCCGTGACAGCTTCCCCCTGACGTTGTTGTCCTCTATATCGTATGCCACAATACAGGTCATTTCAGTCTATTCGCAATGCCCTATAAGGGATATTGAGCTTCAAAGATCTTTTTAGTTTATCAGCCATTTCATCGAGGCAGGCGTTATAGCTTATCTTTTCCCCTCCATGATACGAAGATCCTTGCGCCATGGTACTCTCAAACCTGTGAAAATATTTTCTGAAACCTTCACCCTGTAACCTGCAAATGTTTACACCCTTCCTCTGAGTGATGGAGAAATCCTCTCTCCTTATTTCTCCAAGGTGTATCAAGGAGAGGACAATTCTCTCAACAATGTGTCTAAGCTCTTCGAGTAAGTCAGACGCAAGGGAAGCATGAGCGCCCCTGCCTTTGTGCAGAAATCCGATCCTTGGATTGAATCCTTTAACCCTTAGGACGGAGGCAAGCCTATTGTATAACATGGTGTAGCCCAAGGAAAGCATGACATTGACAGGGCCATCAGGTGGGTGATAGACCCTGCCTCTAAACTCAAACGGAGTAACGAGATTACCAAATGCCGAGAAGTACAGACTCGCTGCTGCGCCCTCGTATCCACGCAGCGAATCAAGGCTTTCTGCGGTTTTCAGTTTCTGAGCCAGTTCCTTGAGCTCCTGCACATCTTTTGATCCTTTCTACAAGAGGCTCGAACGGGAGCAGACCTTCAAGGATTTCCCCGAGGATTTCGATATTGACAGAATCAAAGAAGGCCGATATGTCGGCTTTCAATCCAAATGCATACCCCTCCTGCAAGGCTTGCCTCAGGGCCGATGCTGCTCCCTTCCTGTTTAACCCTCGTCGATATGCGTAAGAGGAGGTGGAAAGGAGACGGTCTACCACGGGTAGTAGATGGTCCGCTATCGCCCTCTGAACGAGCCTGTCCGCAGTATTCGAGACGCATATCTCCCGATAATTTCCGTCATCTTTCCGATACCGATATTTTTTCAACCCTCCGTAGACGTATTTTCCCTCGATCACATTTCTACTTATGCTTTCGAGAAGGTCTTTCCCTCCCTTTTTTATATCCTCAAGGGTAAGCATATCAGGACCCGGTGATGAATTGGGGAGTCTGTCGAGTGAACTTTTAAGGGCAACGAAAGACATTCCCCTTTCGAGCAGGGTTTTGCCTCTCACAAGAGGCCTGATTTTCTTTGCGCCATCAAGTTCGCGAATATGGTAGAAACCGAGGCCGAAAACGGGATTCTTCCCTGCACCCGTGTACTGCCCGAGGACAAGGCGCTCTGCAACCCCAAGGGAGGGCTTGCCTGACACCCTGATCCTTCCGACTACCCCGCCTATTGTCTTCATAACGTCCTGGCCGTATGATATATCCAGCCACATGAGCGCTCCGCCAGACACCTTCAGATCGGTCTCTTGAGTGCCCGCCGGCATTCCTCCCTGCAGCCTGATTCTTGATATCAGATGTTGAATTGGCGCCGTCCTTTCGCCGGATTTCTCCACAAAAAAGAAATCCTCGTCACAGAAGTGGTGGCCTTCTTCCTTATGTCCTTCCGGGCGGGGCAATCTTAGAGGAGCGTGGAAGCAGATGCTGAACTCGCTAAGTCCCGAAAGCATCTCTATCTCATCTCTTAGAAGGTCTTCCGATAGAAATGCGTTGTTTCCATGCTTCCACCTGTCACCCGTAATTCTGCAAACCACCCCTTCAAGGAATATAGTCCTTCCCGGCTGAAAGTGCCCTTTCTCGACCTTGCTGTCGTTGAAGTCGGCGAGCATTCGAAATATCTCTGCTTTATAGGAAGCAGGAAATGTGACGCCGAGATAAATCGGTTCGTCCTTTTCATAAGACAGTATTCCCGTTTCCACCGGATGCACCCAAAAACCTACCTTCGGCATATCTATCGGCAGATAGGGCTTTAAGATGTCCCTGAAAAGGGCGCTCCACTGGGGGCCATGAAAATGCGGAAGTTTATTGATAGGCAGAAGGGTTTTGAAGTGAAGTTCAAGAAGGATGAGGGGAGTAACAACACATGACATATATCACTTGAGCATGTTCCTGTAGAACTTCTTCCAGTATTCGCGAAGGGAGCGAGGATCGGATAGATAATGCAGCTCGCGGCCATCCATATTCTCGATCCGATTGAGTTTTGTTTGCAGGCTCTTGAAGGCATTGATCCGCTTGGTCAACGTGTCTTGAGACTTGTCTTGACCCAACATACGCGTTTCAAGTTGACTCAAAAATTCATCAAAATTCATTCCCTCATTTCTTTGTATCTTGTCCCAATTACCCCATCCTTCCTTGGTCTTATTTCTCAGCCAGACTCTCTTTACGGAAGATGCGATACTTCCCATTGCAAAAGCCTTGCCTTGCCCGATCTTGAAACCATGGCCCGAAAAGCCGGTCTCAAGAAGCATGATAAAGGCTGCAATCTCATCAAGATTACAGTTTTCAGCGCCTACCGTACCCGAAAAAGTCATCTCTGCCTCGCATGCTTGAATGAAATTGCGGAGCTTATGAGCATAATCATCTCCTTTGCCATTTGCGTCATTTACGAGATCAGAAATGTTCACCGAGCCATGAATGCATTGCTTAGCGCCATTAATCTGCCCGGTGACTCTGTCATAGTAACATTCGAACCAATCCTCGCCATCCTTGCCTTGCACATCACGTTTGTTGTTTTTTGGCGGTCCTTGTATGGGAAGAAGCGCCTGCCAGGAACGAAGTTGCTGATTGCCATCTTTCCAGCATGCAATGGGGACGTTTTCAGTGCGAACAACCCGGTTATTTTCCGTAATCGGTACGCTGCATGGCGTGGCGTCGGGATTCGCTTTCATCTGTCGAGGGTATTCCTCGTTTCTAATCATGGATGGAGTTTCAAAAAGCTTTTCGTCACAAAGGAGCGCCGAGGCCTTAAATCTTCCGCGAAAACCAGCTACCATCTTGTCTTCCTGCTCCGCACTGCCCCCTTGATCTTCTTTTTCACTCATGCCGAACATGCTGCACCGGGGACAAAGAGCATTCAGTTTTCTGCACTCTCTATTGTTGGAAGGTACGGTTTCTTCATGCAAGAATAGCGCTTTGAAAAGGAAGTTCTTTCCGATATTTGTGATGACATTGTTGAATTCCTCATAGTATATCCACTGGCCTTTTTTTAGGTTTCGCAGATCCTCGTACCAGTAATTTTCGTCAGGAAACTCATGTCTCTCGCGGGGATCATAGTTATAATTTGCTTTCTTGAAAAGCTCAAATATTCCCGCTCGATCATCTTCTTTGTAGTTCTGTTTGACTCTGTAATGATCGCCGCGGTCCGTATACAACGTCCTAAGTTCAGACTGCTCTGCTGAAGATAAAGAAGGAAGAATTACATCTTCAAACATATCCTTCGGTATTCTATCTTGCGGCAGTCGCATGAATGAACCCATGTAGACCTTTCTCTTCATGTCATCCTGACTGCCGAAATGATACGCGGGAATGCGCGCAGCCTTTGCAACAGGTTTTTCCATTCCGTCAATATCTTTATAGACGTAGAATCGGTGATAGTGCCACTTGCCAAGTTGACCTCCTTCCAGAGTGTTCTCCATGCCGAAGTAATATTGCCCATGATATATGACTGTAGAAGGGTACCCCGGCGTTCCTTTTTTTGCAACGGCATCTACGAAGTTTTTACGTCCTTCCGCACGGACTCTTGCGGCTACTTCTTCACGGGGTCTTGGCTGATAGGTGAGCACTTTGCTGTCGCAATAGTATTCCGTCACGCGATAAAGCCTGACATTGTAGTGGTCGCCTTCCATTATTGGGTCTTCGACGAGAATGCCGGGAAAGGACTTGTTCATCGACACTCGATATCGCTTGTATTTGCCTCCATACGGGTACTGGCCCTGATCACAAGCGGCATGGCTGTCCAGCTTCGTATTTACCCGGTAGCATCCCCCCATGAGATTGGCGAAGCCGTTGGCAATGGCAGATTTAACGGTGAACGGACTGATCGCAAGCTGCTTTTTACCGTCTTCGCATTCAAACATCAACCACCGCTTGTTATATCCCTTGTACCCATCCTTAATGCTCTCGATGGCGTTCTCGCGCACATCCGCCTGGCAGGGATTCGCGGCCGTGGAAGTAAGCGTTTTCCATTGAATCTCAAAGGCGATATCGTAACAGTAGTCATTGAGTTTGTCATGGTACTGTTTAAGGGGTTCTTGCAATTTTGCGTTATTCAGGCGCTTGTCCGCCCTTTTGCAGAAATTGTACGGAGAGACTTTGGTAAGTCCATGAGATGAGTTTTGTGCAGGACCGTCGGAATGAACCACAGCCATATCAACAGGGCGACCAGCCGACTGCGAAGCCTTTTTGATGATCTTGATGCTCTTTGCACGCGCCCCTTGATTGTCTTCTTCGATTTGAAAGCTTATTTCATCACCGACATTGAAGGAAGCAATTTTCGTCTGGAAATTGTTGATATGGACAAAGATATTACGATTGTCTCCCTTTATTTTAGTGTACTGTTTTCCATTCTTATCGGTTTTTACCCATTCAATTCTTGCCTTGTGCAGTTCGTTTGATTTCATGTCAACCCCTCAATTTCCCCGACCACATATGAGAAAGAAATGGAGCCGCTTCTCTTGAACGACCACCTCACATGCTCTGTTTAAACCCTCTTTGAAAATCTTCGTATTCTTCCTTGGCAATACGTCTACATACCGGTAATAGCAGCGGAAGCCGTTGTTTGCTCCAGATGCGGTTTTATGCAGGGACCACTTTTGGATGTGAAATCCTGCGTCCTCCCGTTCGACACATATTTCCTCCACCTCTCCCTCTCGGCCACACCAGAGACCAATCTCCATGAGGTACCCCTGTGCATCGGGAATGCCCGCTATATCCTTGCACTTAAACTTCCTGGATAATAAATCCCCCACTTTCAGTTTCTTTATTGATTCATCAAGCCTCTTCTCGTAATTCGAGAAGGCAAGGTAACCGTCAAACCAGTCGGAAAGATCACGCAAACTCTTCATCACTTCAGCAATCTCCTGGTTGGCCAGGATTTCATACTCAATTATCCCTTCTTGAAACTCATCCATATTTTTGGTTTCCTCAGCCTCGGGGCTCATGTCTTCTCCTTAATACTCGATAACACTGACCTGCCCGGTGCACGTAGATGTTCCCCCGATTCTATGCCAACCGGGCGGAGAGTTGTTGCCTTTTGCCTCCTCCAGTATACTTATGACCTCCCGCTGCAAATCAGGGCTTGATTCACTGTTTGCGATGTCGATATATATCTCGAATGTAAATATCCCTTGTTTCAGATATTCTCCGGAAAAAAGCTGGATATTCTGCATCGAATGCTCGCAGAGTTGTTGACGGTTAAGGACCACAGTCTCGGGCTTGCCCGTTTTTGTCAAGTCCGTGAAGACACCGTCAGTAACCGCTATGATTCCGCCGCTCTCTGTTGAGCCGAACCACGCGCAGCGCATACACTTACACTTACAGTTGGGGTTTCTGCCTTTGTTACCAGTCTCCTTCCTGTAATCAATGCAATCAGGACAAGTGCAATATTCCGCCGGAGTCTCGCAAATCGCCTCGCCTTTCGTCCGCAACTTCCTCTCAATAGGCACGGAAAAAATACCCTGTCGTATCGCTTTCCCCGGAACGGCGTATTCAGGCTCAAGCGTTCCGGCGGGGTTGAACCTGTATCTTCTGAATGCAAAGGTGTCGGGCAGATGGTTTATGCCTGCGTAATCCGCCGAGAGTGGATGGGGGGAATGGATACCCAGCAATTGTCCATCCGAAACCCTCGCCTTGACGCTGATTTTCTTCCATTGTCTGAGGATTTCTGAATCGGCGGGCTTCAATATTAGAAGCTCTGAATAGCCTTTTTCCTCGTCAACCCAAAGGAGTTTTCTCTTATCCTTCTCGCGTAAATCCAGGGTTTTTTCCCGAAGTCCCGTTACCTCAAGCCTGCCATAGCCGTATGACCATCCGCCTCCGATGTTCTCTATTCCGTCATGCACTACCCAGAGTGCGGTCTGGACTGCTGCTTTAATACGTTCCATGTCACTGGCCCCGCAGAAACAGGTGAAGCGCATTTTCAGCGGAAGACCCGGCGGGACGATTTCATCGTTAAACAGGGCGCCAATCACATTCACGCCGTGTTTCCTGTCAATCTTGATGCCCGGACGCACGTCAGTGTTGGGGAGAGGAACCAGAGACGACTCAAACCAGAAAGGCGACACTCCCCGCTCCTCAGGGTAATCATACTTTCCCCGCTCCTCAGGGTAATCATACTTTCCGATCGAGGCTGTGATTTTTTCATATCCCTTAAGTCTGTCCATTGCGCGTCTCAGGATGCTGCTCCAAACGTATCCGTTAACGTGCAGGCAGTTTTTGTTCGGTGTTTTTTCGATGGTTGAATCCGTAAAATCTCCCGCAGAGCCTGACCGCAGCAAGAGGTTTGTCCTGAGCATAAAATCGACAGTAACCTTGATCGCATGGGTAAAATTAATCATGAGCGTAGCCCTTTTTAAATGCCTCTTTGGCAAATTTTATTCTTGTTCTCCTCGCTTGCGACTTGTTCCACTCGCTTAGCTTGTGCTCTGCCAGCACGGATTCAATGAAGACCTTTGCATCTTTGAGCTTTTCGGATTCCTCCCGGCTTTCGTCGTTTAATATTGTGAAAATCGAACCAAGTATCGGTTCAGGGATGAGTTTCTTGCTGATTTTCTCTTTTTCCCAATCCTTGTATTTCCTAAGCCTCTCACTGATGATCTGTTTCAAAAACGCATAGGTCACCCCTGGAGAAAGGAATTCCCTGAGCTGTCCCGCCTGAGAACGACTCATTTCGGAAACGGCCGGTTTCACTTTTTCGATGTGCAGGTCTGCTGTTTCTGGCGCGGTCTCGTCGCATAGGGACAACTGCTTGCTAAAACCAGACCACTGAATCGTTTTATCCCCCTTTCTCCAGGAAAGGACCGAGCCGGCCATGATCGCGATCCTGTTTTTCCTGGGACGCTTCAGAGTTACATTGTATCGCTGTAGCGAAGCAATCGTAATTTGGTCGGGAAAAGCACCCACGAGGCCGCCGTCATAGTCCACGGGTGATACCACAAGGCAAGGTTTCCTTGTGTCGGCAGTATCACCCCCTTCATCGTTTCTGATATGTTTGCGGAAAAGACATCCGTTGATGACGGGCAACACATCTGCGTGTGAAAGAAGAAATAACGCCTTTTTCAAAAAATCGTTTTGCGTCTTCTGGATGCTTATTCGTCCACCGAAGACATTCTCCCGTGTTACGAATTCCTGTGCGAAGAGACCGCCCTCGTCTTTTGTTGCGAAGTTATCCTCTGTCGAATTCCTCATTCTTTTTTCAATCTGAAGTACAACAAACCGAGGCTTGGTCTCTGCCGTAACGAATATGTTCGGTGAAAGGGGTTTCGGTTTGCCTCGTTCTTGATTGTCATCCCCGTTTTCATCATTTCCGTTCGTCGATCCCCATCGGTCCACCGTTTCACCATTCTCAAACCTGATTGTCGACCTGGGAGCCGGATACCCAAGCGCGTGTGCATCATGACCTACTAATAAGGAAGGGTACAGGTCATGGAACGTTATCGCCCGCATCTCTTCTACCGAGGGCCAGGTGCCATAAAGGTTGTTGTACGCCTTTACAAACCATCCCCGAAATTGCTGTGAGGATATATACTTCCGGCAATCAAGCAATTGCCCCTTTCCAGGTTCGATCTCCTTATTCCGGAAATTGACGAGCAGCTCGAGAAAAAGGATAAATTCCTCTTTCAGGTTTTCATCAGCGGCTTGATCTTCTTTGACACATATATCTTTCTCCCATTTAATCGTCACCCCGCCCCTGCCGCTGCCGTAGCCCCTGGAACGAAAGGCCCCAAAGCCGCTCAGCAGATCCGTTGAATCGTCCAGAAGTTGCTTTGCCAGATTCATCGTGCCCTCATCCTCAAAATATCCCACATACACCTCGGATTCGAGGGTTGTTCCCTCAAGGTAAGCAAGCTCAAAATTGACGAGCATGTGATTTTTGTTCGTTCTGCATTCATCGATCTCCGTCCTCGGTTTAACCTGGAATATTGGAGAATACCCGTTCTCCGGCTTCAGGTCAGTTATGAAAATACACCCGGCCTTGTCTCTATATTCGCTGGTTGGAACTGCTCCGAATACTCTGTTGACTAAATTGCCGTCATCGCCTTTCAGCTTGCAGAGCCATTCGGCAGCCATCCTCAGATCACCGTGGACCTGTGTGTCAGGATATACAGGCATGCCGTGTTTGTCCTTTAGATGCGGGTAGTAGCCGAAGGCCCCTTTTACTCCACCGGACGTAAACCAATAACCCTTCGCATGAACAATAATCCTGCCCTTTGCGAGATGCAGTTCACCCATAAGCTACTTCACCCCTTTTCTGGAGATGCTCAGCAGTTCAAGCAGAGTGGACAGCCTTTCACACATGAAATCTTCGTCCTCTTTCCTGTCCTTTCTGAAATTCTTGTCTACGAGAACATAGGCAAAACTCTTTTCGAGTTCCGCCGATGCAGCCTTTTTCAGCCAGTCTTCAACCTGTTTCGAGTCATTTTTGAATTCGATAATCTTTGATGCAATCTGCTGTATGTGAGAGCCGGAAAGAATCCCTGAATAAAAATTTCTCATGGCAATATATTGCTTGAACGACAGCCTTGCCGTATTATCGTGTTTGCCTCGATATTCTTCCTCTATGAGGAGGGGCTTCTCAAATCGCAGCATTTTCTTGACATCAGGGTTTTCTTCAACGGACAGGACACTCCAGTTCACGCTGTTCCCCTCCCTGTTCGTCTTTCTTTTCGCCTCGCTCATCATCTCCTCGCATGCTTCGTGAATCTTTTTGAATGGGGTGTGTAGCGAAGTAACGACAAATGAGCCGCCAAAGCTGTAAGATTTGATTTTCGGAATTTCTTTCTTGTTGTCTTGATTCTCCTTAGCCCATTTATTCGCCTGTTCTTGAAGCCACTTTTTACTTAGAGGAATGTATTTGGGGAGCGTATTGATTTGCTTTATTTTTTGCTCCACCATGCCGGATAGGTTTTCGATAAAATCGAAGATGTATTCCTCCGCCATAACGATCCGAAGGTCGTCTCCGCCTGCGACAATGAGTCTGAAGGGCAGATACTTACAGCCGGGTGTCGTGAATGTTTTAGCCAGCGTCTCGGAGATAATATCAATGTTCACGTCCTTTATCATGGAAAATATTCTAGGTATAGAATAAACGTCTTCCTTCTCGTCTTCGCACTGCGACAACCAAATGGGAACCTTCTGGTTCATACTGTTGAGGTCGGAAAACCAGACGGCCATCCTCACGCCCTTTTCCTTCTCTTTTTCATCAGGGAAAAGGTTTTTAAAATTTAGAGGTATCTCAGGTAGGAATTGCTTATTTATATTCTTAAAGACCTCTGACTGAAAGAACTTCTTGTAGATCCTTTCGATCGTGGTCATTTCCGCGTTTCCCTCGCCTTCAATTCTTGCCTTCCAGAAGGCGGCTAAGCAAATGGAACAAAATTCTTTTGTTCTTTCATATTCGTATTTGTCTTTTTTCGCCTCAGGTTCAGGTCGGTTTATGGAAGGGTATTCACCGCATTCAGGGCAGATACGAAAGTGGGGATTGTATGATACTCCATATCCGCGGAATCGTTTTTTTTGTTCGTTAAGGCTTTCGAAAATTCCTGCCTCTCTTGCGACGACCATGTCCTTATATGACTTGATCTCGGCGAATTGAAACTCCAGCATCGGTAAAGTTGTCGAGATGAGCTTTATTATCTCTTCCTTAGCAGTCTCAGATTTTTTCTTATTATCAAACTTCGCTGTAAACTTTCCGCCTCCGGCCACCAGCACACTTCCGGAGTTTTCCTTGACGATGCGAGGCATTTCAATCTCGTTCATCCACGCCATGATCTGGCTGATTCCCGCCATCGACCAGAGGCGGTCATGTCTGAGAACGGTTTTCTGAATAGCAGAGTACTGGAGTGAAAAATAGAATGAATCCCCGTTCATTTGATACCCTTTCCTTTTTAATGGAGTTAATGAGCTCCTGGCAGATTAATGCGATGTGTGTTTATAAAATCAGATTTGTTAGCTATTGTCAATAGGAAATTAGATCTTGAGAATACATCAATGGTTTGACCAAGTTGAAACGCCTGCTTCATCAGAAGGTGGATTTTCCCGGAAGGATCCGAGACGAAAAATAGAATAGCCAAGTACGTGATCAGCCGGTTGGCAAGTGAGGTCTATTACTATGGGCAGAGGATCACTCTGGAAGAAGTCATACAGGAGCAGGCCCGAAAAATTGTAAAACATCTCAATGGGAAACTAAGATATCGTCCGCTTCTAACAAAATGGTAGGCTTGAATTGTTTGAGATGAATGCTCTGTTCTATTTTTGTGCTCCTGTAGAAATCATTTTTAAAAAATCGACTGTCTACTTTACCAATTAGTTTTTCTATGGCCTGAGTCAACTCCACACAGCGAGCACCTTTTACTCCTTCAACCTCAACTTTAATGCTCCCATCCTTGATTGTAATAGTCATTTGCTCCATATTTACCCTTTCTTTAATCAAGCCACTTTTCTTAGAACCAACTTAATTGTCCCTGTTTGCAATCGTTCCTCTTGAACCAGGCTAAACCCTCTTTTTCTGGTCTCATGAATTATTTTCCGATAAGCGTATTCACTCCGTATGAGATTGATACTTTCTTTAACCTCTTTCTGGTTTAGAAGTTGACTCGTCCCCCTTATTTCATAATTTTCCTCCCCAGACTTCTTATTGAACCCTAAATACCAACTCCCAAATATCTTTACTGCAATGTCTGCACTTTCTATTTGCCCCTGATGCCCCTGTATTTTCCCATTCTCTTGAAAATCAAATTTCAAATCTGATGGGAAGGTTTCTATTCAGTGTTCATCCCTATCTTCAAGAGTCCGAGTGGGGCTAGACTCCTTCTAATTCTCGATATATTTTTTTCGTCGTTGGGGTGGGGATGCCCATTTTTTTTCCGAGATCAATAATCGTGCCACCGAAAAGTTCCAATTCATTTTTACCTTTCTTCTGGTGGATATCTCTCTGCAACGAGGTTTGTGTGTTGCGAGGAAACATCGCCGCTTTCTTGAGAGAGAGATCTACAATTCCATCAGGCAATCTAATATTTTTCTTCAAAACAATGGAGTAAATTTCATTCATAATCCCGATGACCTCTTCTTTTAGCGAAGGTTCCTCCAGAATTTCTCCAAGAGTTCGATTATAGCAAGCC
>Ga0315284_10008627_pt1 | contig 14557 bp, 8 predicted proteins | sample YL17G09_16_MG_FD_203696 | JGI IMG/M metagenome (GOLD analysis project Ga0315284, IMG submission 203696) | Sediment microbial communities from Yellowstone Lake, YNP, Wyoming, USA - YL17G09_16 | ecosystem: Environmental > Aquatic > Freshwater > Lake > Sediment | place: USA: Wyoming | collected... | reverse complement strand
TGGACCTGCCGGATGGCCTGCTCGAGTTCGTCGTACAGGTCCTGCCGGCTCTTCATGATGCACAGCCATTCCTCGGCGGTCTCGATGTTGCCTTGCCACCAGTAGGTGCTGGTGATGGGGCCGATGACCTGGGCGCAGGCGGCCAGGCGCTTGCCGACGACGGCGGTGGCGATGGCCTGGGCGTCGGCTTTTGTCGCGGCGCTCGTGATTACTTGGATGAATTCTGTCATTTGGGCCTCGTTTTTGGAGTTGCCCAGTCTCAATACAGCCTTACGTGGGCGCATGCTGTACAACAGCTCGCTGAGCACTATGGCGGCGTCGGAGTAGGTTCATGTGGAGGCTTAGTCTCACATCCTCCAAACTCGAAGAACCCGTACTCACTGGCAACCAACTCAGTTCCATCAAGCGAGCTGCAGTGTGCATCTTCCGGCTTGCCCCGACAGATGGCGATTTGCCAAGTATATCTACCCGCCTCGGTGAGCACGTACGTATACTGGAATTCTTGGGTCCAGGTCTGGGCACGAAGTGGATTGGGGTCTTTCCCTATTCTCACTTCGAACCACTCATCCTCGGCCAATGTCCCGGCCCACCCCCACCTAAAAGTCACATTGCAACCGATGATCCCCCCCCATCCCAATACAGGCGGAGGATAAGACCGGGGCGTCGTTGTGGGTGGTGGACGTGTAGGGGTGAAAGTGGGGGTCAGTGAGTACGTCGGGCTGGCTGTTGCTGTTGCTGGCGGTGTGTTGGTCGGAAGTTCTGGAGTCACGGGCGCTTGGGTACTTTCAGCAGGCTCCTCTGTTGGTGCTTGTACTGGTGTCGGTGTGCCAGTTGGTACTTGTACTGGCATCGGCCTGCCAATTGCCGTAGGGGATGGTGTGGGCGTCACGGTGGGCACCAGGCCAAATTCTCGCAGGTTGAGATATTCTGAGCTGGGAGCGTTTGTCAGTGAGCGCGCTAGGTCTGAATGGCCGTAGATCAGGTCCCTTACTGCACTGACTATTTGTCCCCGGTTTGCGAATGCTGAAGTGATTGAGGTGGGCATGGGTGTTGCAGTGGGCGTCGGCGTTTCTGTGGAGGCTAGAAATGACATTGGGCTGGCTGCGACACTGACGGGAGTTGCAGGTGTGCTTGTTGGAGGGATCGAGGGTGAAGCAGTCGGTGCAGTAGTTGACAATGAGGATGGCGTAGATGTAGGGGCTACTGTTCTTCCCGCGATAGCCACGGCTTGGTCGAGGTCGCTCAAAGCCTGCCCATATTCCGCCAGTTCAATCAGAACCCTCGCCCTTTCATACAACGTGGCGGGATTCTCTCCGTTCAAGGCCATAGCCCGGGTATACGCATCACGTGCCTCAGAGTATAGGCCCTGTTGGAAGAACTCTCGTCCCTCTCGCCAATTGTCAATCTCCTCTCCCAATCTGACGGCTTCTTCTGTTTCATCAAACCGGTCTAGGGCCTTGGCCATTGCTTCTAGCAAGGGGCCAGTGCTGTCTGTACCATCTACATCTGCCAGCGTTGTATACAGCCCTTCAATGATTACCATTAGGTCAGAGTCTTCGACGTGAGCAGCGTCGAAAAGGTCTAACTGTTCTTCCCTGCGTAGTCCATAAAACCATTCCCTGGCTCGATAATCGTAATCCGTAGGGATCAGTAAACCATGCGAACTGAATGCTCTTGCCAGAAGGGTAACTTTTTCTTCGGAAGTATGTGCCCGGAGAAACCTTTCAGCGCAATCCTGAAACTGCAAAGATACTACCAGGTTGTAAGCGATTAAGCTGACCGCCAGCAAAGCCACGATGCCAAAGGCACTGGCCACAATCAGTGTCCAGTTAACTGCAGTATTCTCTCGTACCCAGGCCGAGTCGAAAGCACGCCCATAAACCCTGTTGCGAACGGACAAATATCCACTTTTCGCCTGGACAAGCCCCGATAGTTTCAACTGGTTCTGTATGGGCGATCGTTCGTCGTCGGCAATTCTCTCTCCACTATATACCTTGCGGTAAAGAGCAAGGAGTTGGCGGGCCTGAGGATGGTCAAGTATCTTGCTGCGCACGAATTGCAGGTTGGCCTCTTTGCGCGCCTCCTTGGCGAGGAACAGCCGTTCTACCAGTCCATCCACCCGCTCGTCGGTCCAACGTCCATTCCCTGCTTCGGTTGCAGCCAGGCACAATTTCTGGGTCAGGTAGGGATGGCCGTTTGTCCAATGGTAGATCCGGGCGAAGATGGTCTGCCCTTGTTGCGGGAAAACGGCCTCCAATCCTTGTTGAAGTATCCCGGCGTCTTCCCGGCTGAACTCGTCCAGGTCAATCCTGTGGCCAATGTTGAAGGGTGTCCGGTTGGGATCCTTGATCAGGTCGGCAGGTGCCGCCACGCCAAGGAGGACGAAAGTCAGCCGGTTGTAGGCAGGGTCGGATGCGCGGGCATTATAGGTAAAGCGGATGGCGGCAAAGAAATCGTCGGAGAAGCCCAGGTTCAGTGTGGTATCTATCTCGTCTATGAAAATGACGACCGGCCCCCCGATTTCCACCAGCACCACATCGTGCAGGAAGTCGGTGAACCGATGCACGACACCCAGAGAGGCATGGGCTATCCACCACGCCTCCGGATCTGCGTTGAGCTTCAACTGGCCTTTCAGCCGTGTGATCAGCCCCAGGTACCACTGCTCAACGCTGACGTCGGTACCAATACTGGTCAGATCAATGACGGCCGTACGGACTCCTCGCTCCTGCAAGCGGCGGGCGGTCTGGACCATGAGGCTCGATTTGCCCATCTGGCGGGGGGTGAGGACGTAGCAGAACTCGCCGGCCGAGGCCAGGTCGAGCAGTTCGTCGTCTTCCGGCCGCTTCACGTAGGAGGGGGCATCGAGGCGCAACGTGCCGCCGGCGACGAAGAAATCGGCGGCTCTTGCATCTACGCTCATCGCAGTTTGTCCTTAAAGTACATTCGGTACAGGTCGCAGCGACACTTGCAGACGTCGCCGCTCCCTTTCACCAGCCCGGCCCGCAGCAGCCGGAAGAACGCTGTCTCATCAGCACAGTGGTTTTGGTGAACGACTTGTCTCAGTGCCTCCCTCAAGTCCGGCTTGTCGCGCAGCAACCAATGGTTTCGCCGCAGATGATCGCCGAAGGGACCCTGATCGGTGGGAGCGACGCGCACGAGGCCGGCCCAGGTCAAGTGCTCGGCGACCAACGTGTAGAGTGCCTTGCGCGTGAGGTAAGGGTGGCCGCCGAGCAACTCCATCAACTGGGGGAAGTCGCGCTCCGTTACGGGCGAACCATGCCGCCAGTTCAGGTCGCGCACCTGGGCGTCGTCAAAGTCTTCCAGGTAGAGCCTGAGTCCCACGTTGAACGGGGATTGATTCGCATCGGGAATGAGGAGGTAGGGTTCGGTGGAAATGACCATCATGATGTTCAGTTTGTTCCACCGGTCATCGAAGGCCCGCTTGTTGTGCCAGGAGCGAATCAGGGCGAAGAAATCCTTGTAAAAATACGTCTGCAGCAACCGATCCGCCTCGTCTAGTGCCAGGACGATAGGGCCATCAGACTCAGGTAGGACATAGTCCTCCAACAGATAGGTCAGTTTGTCCTGGGGGCCGAGCGAGCCACGCCATAGCTTGTCCACTTCTGACAAGTCGAGCCGGAGTCTGCGGGCGATAGACTCGGCCAGGCAGTGCAGAAAGATATCGGGCGAGGCGAGATGATCGCTGTCAACGCACTGCAAGTCAAGACACACGACTTTAGAATTGTGTTCACGTGCACGATCCAGGCCTCGCGCCAACAGCGAGCTCTTGCCGGTTTGGCGCGCGGCGCGGATGGTGGTCGTCGTGCCCGATTTCACGATCTCGTGCTTGAGGTGGGTGTCGGCGTCGCGCTCAATGTAGAGCCTGTCGCGCGGTTTGACTGCTCCGCCTGGAGCCTCCAGTTCGTCCAGGAAACGCGGGTCGAACTCCGGGAGGGGTGGATGCAGGGCCTCATCGTCGGCAATGATGCGACCATCCTCAGAGACTGTCAGTTCGCCGGTCACTGGTTTGATGGTAATGGGTTCTTGCGCTGGCAATCGGCCCTCGATCGCGGCCAGGACCTCGCGGGCCACCCGCTCGTTGTCGGTATCGCCATGCCAGACCACGTACTGAAGCGGATCCACGAAGGCGGCGATGGAGTAGGGCAGCAGCCCTTCGTAGGCAATCCTCACTGGCAGGGTGTGTGGCTTGCCGTGCAATTTGCGGTACTCGTAGGCCCGGCTGACCTCGGCCTTGACCATCTCGCTGTCGGCCGACTCTTTAGACAGCAAAACGATCAGGAAATCGCTCGCTTTGATCTCTCGGTCTATCTCGTCCAACCAGGCTTCACCGGTCCGCAGGGTGCCGTCTATGAAGACGTGGTGGCCCAGGGCAGTGAGATACTCGTGAAGATACTTGGCCAGCCTATGGTCGGGGTCGGCGTGGCGCTTGTAGCAGATGAAGAGGCGGGCCAGTACAACGTTGCACAACTCACTAAAGCTCACTCCCAACGTTTCTGATGCCAGGCGGTGCAGCGAATCCACGATCTGTGCTCGTTCAGCGCGGCGCGTTTCGGTGTCACCGTATGTGCGTGTCTGGGCGGTATTCTCCAAGAGTCGTGATTGGAGCGTCGTCGCCTCAGTGTAGCGCGGATGGCCGCGCTCCAACCGCTCCAGCAGTCGCCTCATACCGATCTCATAATGCGTAAATGGATCAGCCATTGTGCTCTGCCCCGTATCATCATGTCGTTCTATCATAAAGCCCGATTCATCGGGCGCTGCTCCGAAGCCGGGCGACTTTATCGCCCGGCGGCCCCGTCACTGAAAACCCTCTCGTAGTCGAAGCAAAACGCCCCCCACACCATTCGGCTCAGCCACGGCAAACCTCGACGGTGGGCGGGCGTTGTGTTCTTCTATGCCAGGGCACTCCCATCGCCTTGGCCGCCGTTCCGGGCATTCCTATTCCAGGTAAGCGTGCAGTTCGTCTGGCGTCATCCCAATACCGCTCAGTACCTCCTCCCGCGCTCGCAGGACGTCGGGCAAATCATCACCGGCCAACTCGATTTCATCCAGGGTGGCCTGCCACTCTCGTATCACCTGGTACAAGGCGTCCGGGCGGCGTGGAGCGACCAGGGCCGCCCATGCCAGGTCCAATGCCAGATCATGCATGTACTCTGGGGGCACGCGGTCGAGTAGCGTCTGCATTTCTGGAGGCAATTTCGCTAATTCAACTTGAGTCACTCCCATTGCAACACCTCGGGTATGGGTACCATGCTACACGTGTAAACTCATCATCTTGTGGTAGCCAGGAACTCGCTTGGCTCCCAAAATCATGATAGCACAACATTCCATTCAAAGCGAACTGACGACTACCAACGCCTCCCCCTCCAATCTCCAATCTCCAATCTCCATTCTCCATTCTCCCCCCTACCCGCATATCAACACCGGCCTCCCCGACTCCCGCAGCACTTGGTCCACCGCACTCCCCAGCATCACCTCCAGCATCGGGCTGAACCCGTACCCTCCCATGACGATCAGGTTGCTCCCGTGCGCGTCGGCCGCCCTGAGGATCACATCGGCGACGGCCCCGCTCTCCTTTACGAACGTAGCCCGTACGCCGTGCTCCTCCAGGTATTCCTGGGCGTGCTCCAGCATGCTCGCCGACGTGCGCCCGGTCTCAATCACCGTCACTACCGCCAGCGGGATGCCCCACTGCCCCGCCAGGTAGGTGGCCACGTAGAGCGCTTCCTCCGCCTTGGGGCTGCCGTCGTAGGCCAGCAGGGCGCGGTCCAGCGGGGACGGGGCACCGGGCACCGCCAGCACCGGCCTGGAACAGCGCCGGATCAACGTGCGGAATCCCGAGCCCAGCCTGGCGAGCGGCTTGGATGCGGGTGGGTGGGCCAGGTTCACCGTGACCAGGTCTGTCCACCGCCCCCGTTCGCAAATCCTGGGCGCGATTTCGCCCACTTCGATGGCCAGTTTCCCCGAGATGGAGGCGGCCCGGCAGCGGCGATTGAACTCCGCCTGCACTGCCTGTGCCTTCTCGCTCTCCCGGTCGGCTTCCGCCGGTACCACGTGTAGGCCGTACAGGCGCGCTTCCTCGCGCCGGGCGATCTCCAACGCCTGGTCGAGCGCGTACCAGCCGCTTTCTTCGCCGCTGACGGCCACCAGGATGTCGTCGAACAGGCGGGCGGGCCGGCGAGCCGCCGCCGGCTCTGCCGCTGGCTGCTCCGGTGGCAGGCCGGCCTCGGCCCTGCCGCGCAGCACGGCGCTGAGGATACGTTTGCGCACCCGCGTGGCGATGCGCTTCAGCCGGGACCCCAGGTGAGCGGCCAGGTCGGCCGCTGCTCTCTCGGGCCTGATCTCCCACCCCAACTTAGTCTCCAGTTCGGCGCGGTGCTCGGCCAGCCACAGGTACAGATCGGCCTCTGTGCGGCCGGGAAAGTCCCGCAGGATGCCCCGCTCGCGGATCACCTCCACCGCCGGCAGGTAGACCGTGTCGTACCAGTGGGCGACCGCCTTCTCGTAAGGGATCTCCCGTTTCTGCTCCAGTCCCATGTAGTAGCGGTGCACGTCAATGTGCTCCTCGAGCGCCGGGTACTGCCCGGGCACGCTCACGCTCAGGTCGGCTCCCGGGCGGAGTTCGTCCAGGCGCGTGTGTTCCAGGAACCCGGCGTACTCGGCTTTCACGATCAGGTCGTCCGGCTGGGTATCGGGCGTGAGCGGAACCCGGGAGCGGACCTCGGTCACGTAGGCCTGGACGTGCCTGGCACCGTACTGCCGGGCCACCGACACGCGATGGTGCCCATCTATCACGAAATAGACCTGGCCGATCTGGTACACCTCGACCGGTGGCAAGCCGGCCAGGTCGGTCACGGCGATCTCGACCTGGGCCCACCGGCGCTGGTCGCCGGGCTGCAGGGGCAGGAAGGAGCGGGTGAAATCGGAGCAGCGGCCCACGCTGCCGACGACAGCATCCAGCGGGATTTCTTTCAGGACTTTCCCCTGGGCGGTCCTGGCCTTTAATTTCTCGCGCACGTCCTCGTAGCACATGAGGCTGGCCGACTTGCCGGTCAGGCGGGCCAGGACCCGCTCCAGGTCGGCCTGGCTACGCGCACGATGAAAGTCCTGGATGGCCGATTCGAGGCTCAGTAGATGCTGTTCTCTTGGGGCGATCATCTTCATACGGTAATTGTAACACGATGAGGACGGCAGGGCAAAACGGCGACCGGTGCAGTTGACGAAGTGACCAGGTCAGGTATACTTGAGAGCATAGGGCATGTTGAAGGAGCGGATGATGCGTCAAGATCTGGAGCGAATCCCAAAGGCCCTCGAACTCTATTTGCAGATCTCCCAGTACCCCATCCTGGGCCACCGCATCCGGGAACGCATGCGGGAGGAACTGTTCGCCCGTGGCGTCATCACCCAGGAGCAGTTCGAGCAAGAGGCCAAGGAGAAAGCCATCCTGTCCCAGCGGCGGGAGGGGCTTTCGGACCCATTCTTCCAGGAATCGGCGGAGGTGTGGCAGGAGCGGCTGGCGCAGATTCGCGACCACCTGACCGATTTCTACTTCGCCTACAATCTGCCGCACGTGCTCCTCGATGAGATCGTGCGCGCGGTGCTGGCTGAGCGTGCGCTGGACGAGGAGGCTGCCCTACCCTTCAACCCGGAACTGGCCCCCTGGCCGGTCCTGCTGGCGCAGGCGAAGAAATACACGGCGCTTCCTCCTGCGGAGCGCGCCCGCGTCCGCCACCACCTGGCCGAGGTCACCGTCGTCTTGATCAGGAGGATGATCAGCGACCAGATGGCCTTTGTGACGCTGGCCAAAGAGTTCCTGGACGCGGAGGACTTTGCCGTGATTGACGAGCGCCGCGTCGGCGAGGGCAAGATCGGCGGCAAGGCGGCGGGCATGATGCTGGCCTGGAAGATCCTGCAGCAGGAGGATCCAGCCGACCAGGTGGACCTGCGGGAGTGCGTGGTGATTCCCGATTCCTACTTCGTCGGCGCCGACGTCTACTACGACTATAAGGCCATCAACGGGCTGGGCGAGTTCATGAACCAAAAGTACAAGGCGCAGGAGGAGATCGAGGCGGACTATCCTCACATTCGCAAGGCCTACGTGGGTGGACGGTTCCCCGGCGAGGTGGCGCGCAGGCTGCGGGCGTTGCTCACGCAAGTGGGGAATACCCCGCTCATCGTGCGTTCCTCGAGCCTGCTGGAGGACAACTTTGGATTCTCCTTCGCCGGCAAGTACGAGAGCGTATTCTGCCCCAACCAGGGCACCCCGCAGCAGAACCTGGCGGCCTTGACCAACGCCATCGCCCGCGTGTACGCCAGTGTTCTCAGCCCTGATGCGCTCCTCTATCGCCAGCGCATGGGGCTGGTGGACTATGACGAGCGGATGGGCATCCTGATCCAGAAGGTGCAGGGCCAGCGCTACCGCGACTTTTTCTTTCCCACCCTGGCCGGCGTGGGATTCAGCCGCAACCCGTATCGCTGGAACCGCAAGATTCGTCCGCAGGATGGCCTCCTGCGGCTGGTGTGGGGACTGGGCACGCGGGCCGTCGAGCGGGTGGCCAACGATTATCCGCGCATGGTGGCGCTCGGACAGCCGCAATTGAGGCCCGAGGCCGGGATAGACCAGGTCCGCAGGTACTCGCAGCGGTTCGTGGACCTGATTGACCTCCATGCCAATTCTTTCCGCACGCTGCCGGCAGCCGACGTGCTCCAGCCGGACTATCCCGGCATCGAACTCCTGGCCTCGGTGGATCAACAGGAATACCTGGAGCCCATCTATGCTCCGGGAGCGCTGGACCGCGCCGCCCTGGTGCTGACCTTTAGCGAACTGCTCAAGAACCGCGAGTTCGTGATGCTGATGCGGAGCACCTTGCAGAAACTGGAGCGGCACTATGGCCGCCCGGTGGACGTCGAGTTTACGGTGGAGGTCACGCCCCGCCGCCCCCATCATTTTGTCCTGCACCTCCTCCAGTGCCGTCCCTTGAGCAGCCTGGAGTGGGGGGAGAGTCTGCGCATCCCCAGCAACGTGCCGGCGGAGGACGTCGTCTTCCTGACGCACCGGCTGGTCCCCAGTGGCCGCGTCAGCCATATCCGCTACGTCGTGTACGTGGACCCGGCCCAGTACGAGCGGGTACCGGACTATGAGACCCGGTACGAGCTGGCACGGGTAGTCGGCCGGCTCAACCAGCGGCTGAAGGGCGAGTGTTTCATCTTGATGGGGCCAGGACGCTGGGGCACCTCCAACGTCGAACTGGGCGTCAAAGCCTCGTATGCCGATATCTACAACACCCGTGCCCTGGTCGAGATTGCCCAATCCCGCCACGGGGACGCCCTGGAGGTCTCTTACGGTACCCATTTCTTCCAGGACCTGGTGGAGACGCGCATCTATCCCTTGCCGCTGGACCCCCAGGCGAGCGATACGACCTTCAACTGGGCTTTCTTCGACAGGGCGGCCAATGTGCTGGGGGCGTTGCTCCCGGCGGATGCCGGATACGCTCGCTTCGTCAAGGTGATAGACGTGCCGGCGGCGACCGCAGGGTGCTACCTGGAATTGGTAATGGACGGCGAGCAGGACGAAGCCCTGGCGTACCTGAAGCGGTAGATTGCGGAATGCGGAATGCGGAATGCGGATTGCGGATTGCGGATTTGTGATCTGCTGATTTGCTGATTTGCTGATTTGCCGATTTGCACGGGAGGTTTTGGGATGAAGCGCTTTATGGTCTTCGTTTGCGTGGGGCTGGGGGTGGGGTTGGCGCTGACGCTGCTGGGGGCACTGGACAGCACGAGCGGTGCACGGCTCGTGGCCCAGGCGCAGGGGGTCCGGTATTATCGCGTGGCTCCCTCCTGCACCGGCATCCCCGATTGCTATACCACCATACAGGAGGCCGTGGAAGTGGCCCAGGACGGTGACGTGATCCAGGTGGCGGCCGGTACCTACACGGACCTCCACCTCGATCCCCAAAGGACGATCACCCAGGTGGTCTACGTCCGTAGGAGCGTCACGATTCGGGGCGGTTACACCAGCGCGAATTGGCAAGTGTCTGACCCGCTGGCCCATCCGACGGTGTTGGATGCCCGGGGACAGGGACGCGTGTTGTACGTTGCGAGCAACGTCAGCCCCACCATCGAAGGGCTGGTGATTACCGGCGGCGATGCGACCGGGCTGGGCGGCGGACCTTTGGGAGAGGAGGACGTCGGCGGGGGCGTGTACGTGGCGGGGGGCAGTACGGTGGTCATCCACGACAACCGGGTGTTCGGCAATACTGCTGGCCAGTACGGCGGCGGGTTGTACCTGGGGGATGCCGTCGCCACGCTCAGCGGCAACACCATCACGTCCAACACCGCCTACCAGGGGGGTGGGCTGTACCTGCTGGGCGGCGTCGCCACGCTCAATGGCAACACCATCGTCGCCAACAGCGCCGATTATGGGGGTGGGCTGTTCCTGTCCTCCAGTGCGGCGGTGATCAATCGGAATACCATCCGTGCCAACAGCGCGATCACTGCTGGCGGCGGCCTGCTGCTGTTGCACAGTAACGACGCCATGCTGAACGGCAACGCCGTCACGTCGAACACTGCCCGGCATGGCGGCGGGTTGTACCTGGAAGAAAGCGCCGCCACGCTGGCCAACAACGTCCTGGCTGGCAACCGGGCCGATCTTGCGGGCAGTGGGCTGTACATTGGAGGCTCCTCCCCTCTCCTGCTCCATACCACCGTCGCCCGCAATAGCGGTGGGGATGGCAGCGGGATTTACGTCACCAGCGGCGTCAGCGGCAGTGAGGCCTACACCGCTGTGGTGGCCATGGTCAACACGATCCTGGTGAGCCACACGGTGGGCATCGTCGTCACCGCCGGCAACACGGCCACGCTGGAGGCCACGCTGTGGGGCCAGGGGGCCTGGGCCAACCGCGCCGACTCGGGCGGCGCGGGCACCGTCGTCACCGGCACGCGCAATTATCGGGGCGATCCAGACTTTGTGGCCCCTGGCGCGGGCAATTATCACATCGGCATCGTCTCGGCCGCGCTCGACAAGGGAGTGAACGTGGGCATACGGGATGATATGGACGGTGAACCGCGGCCGCAAGGCAGCCGCTACGACATCGGGGCGGACGAAACGGGACTGGCGCTGACCAAGCGGGCCAGCCCTCCATTCGTGCAGCCTGGGGCGCGCATCCAGTACACGATCCGCGTCACCAACACCAGCGTCGTGACCCTCACGACGAGCATCACCGACGTCCTGCCGGGCCACGTCGTACCGGCAGGCGTGCTCACCTGGTCGCCGATGGTACTCCCGCCTGGCGCGGTGCAGGTGCGGACGTTCTTCGTCACCGTGGAAAAGGGCTACACCGGAGTGTTGACCAACGTGGTCGAGGCCACCACCGACAAGGGGGCCGGTGGGTCCTACACGGAAGTGACCGCCGTCGGCTACCGCGTCTATCTACCGCAGGTGCTGCGCCAGTCCTGAAGGTGGCAGGCCGGGCTCCCACGCCCGGCCTGCTCGGCGGCGTGGAGGCCGCCTCCGCCGAATTTTCGGACAGGGTCTGAGGGGCGGCTATGGGAAGCCGCCCCCAAGTTCCAGCGCGGCGTGCACCCGCCCTTCGCTGCGGGCCAGCCGTTGCCGGGCCTCCTCTGCCATGCGCTCCACCACCCCTTCTTCTAGCCACAACGCCACCGGCGCGGGAGCCAGGTTGTAACGCGACGCCATGCTCAACTGGTAGGCCCCTGCCACCGGGGTGGCGAGCAGGTCGCCGGGGCGAGGTTCTGGGAGGAGGGCGTCTCGTACCAGCACGTCTGATGACTCGCAGAAGCGACCGACGACGGTCACGGGCGGGCCAGCGGGTTCCGTGGCGCGGTTGGCCAGGAACGCCGCGTAGCGTGCGCCGTAGAGCGCCGGGCGAGGGTTGTCGGCCAGGCCGCCATCCACGGCGACGTAGCGGGTGCCGTCGGCGGCGATCTTGCGGGTGCCGACCCGATACAGTGCTACTGCCGCCGGCGCGATGAGCCACCGGCCTGGCTCGACGATCAGGCGAGGGGTGTCCCAGTCCTGCGCCCGGTACCGTTCGATCACGGCCCGGCTCACCGCCACGATCCACTCGTCTACCGGCGGCGCCGGGTCCTCCGGCGTATACGGCACCCCCCATCCGCCGCCGGGGCTCAGTTCGGCCGGGATAAAGTCATGGGCAGCGGCAAAATCCAGCATCCGCTCGATGGCTACGGCGTAGGGGGCGGGATCGAAGATCTGAGAGCCCAGGTGGGTGTGCAGCCCGACCACGTTCAGCCAGGGGCTCTCCCGCGCCCGGGCCAGCGCCTGGGCGGCCGGACCTTCCCGAAGGCTCCCGGGTGTACTCACCCGCGCCTGCGGGAAGGTGGTAATGGGCAGACCAAACTTGCTGCCGGCGTGGCCGGTCTGGCGGTACGCGTGCGTGTCCACGTCCAGCGCTGGGGTGAGCCGCAGCCAGATCGTTATGGGAGAAACCGGGTTTTTGGGAAAAACCCGGTTTCTTTGAGCGAGCAATGCCTCGAGCCATTCCAGTTCGTCCAGGTTGTCCACCACGATGCGGCCGATGCCGTACTGCAGCGCTGCCCGCAGTTCGTCCAGGCTCTTGTTGTTGCCGTGCAGGTGGACGCGGGCAGGGTCGAAGCCGGCCTGCCGGGCCACCGCCATTTCGCCGCCGGAGACGACGTCCACCCCCACCCCGGCTGCGTTCAGGTGGCGGGCCAGGGTGGGGGTGAAGCAGGCTTTGGCAGCGTAGGCGACCTGGCTGGGGCCAGGGTAGTGGCGCGCCAGCGCATCTTGCAGTTGCGCGAGCCGCTGCCGGAAGGTCGCGCCATCGTACAGGTAGAGTGGGGTGCCGTACTCCTCTGCCAGCGCGACGGTATCGTGCCCGGCGAGCCATAGGTGGCCGTCGGCGGTGACGTGGGCGGTCAGGGGGAGCAGGGAAAGGAGATTGCGGATTGCGGATTGCGGATTGTGGATTTGCGATTTGCGATTCATCACTTGCCATTCAGGGTGGAAGTACCAGACATCAGACCGGTAACGTACATCCTGTTACGCATTACGAATTACGCATTACGAATTACGTGCGCCGTGTTGCGTGTTCCGTGTTCCGTCAGCCCGTGACCATCATCGCTCGGCCAGGTTCGTGATGACCGCGTCGTGGAGGCAGGGGCGGAAGTCCATGATGGGCTGGGGGTCGCGCCCGTAGTAGACACGGTTGGTGAGCAATGCGACGACCAGTTCCCGGTCGGGGTCCACCCACAGCGAGGTACCGGTGAAGCCGGTGTGGCCGAAACTGCGCGGGCTGAAACCATGCCCGGAACTGGAGTAGCCGGCCGAGCGCTGGTGCCAGCCCAGGCCGCGTGGGTCCTCGTTACCACCCACCTGCGCGCGCACCATCTCCGCGACCGTCTCCGGTGCGAGGAGCCGCACCCCATTGTAGATGCCGCCGTCGAGGTACAATTGGCCCAGCGCGGCCACCTCCGCCGCCGTGGAGAAGAGGCCGGCGTGGCCAGCCACTCCGCTCAGGCTGGCGCTGTTCTCGTCGTGCACCTCCCCGATGCAGCGCCGGCGCCGCCAGGCGCAGAACTCGGTCGGCACGATCTGTTCCGGCGCGAAGCCGTTGCCCAATGGGTTGTAGGTCGTCGTCCGCAGCCCCAGCGGCTCCAACACGGCCCGCCGCAGATAGACCTCCAGGGAAACCCCGGCCAGGCGGGCGATGGCCTCCCCTAGCAGGATGAACCCCAGGTCGCTGTAGACCACGCGAGCGCCGGGCGGATAGGCAAAGCCATACTCCCTGTAAATGGCCCCGATCCTGCGCGCCCGCAACTCTGCCGGAACCAAATGGGGCAGTGGTACTCTTGTTCCCCGTTCCCTGATCCCTGATCTCTGGTCCCTGCTCTCCGCTCCCTCCCGGTACAGACTGCGCCAGGCAGCCAGCCCCGAGGTGTGGGTCAGCAGGTGCCAGAAAGTGACCGTGCCGGTGTCCACCTCTTGCCCGGCGAACTGGGGATCGGGTGAGATAGTGGCCGAAGCCAGCGGGTCCTCGCTGGGGCCGATGGGCCGCCGGCCCGCGAACTCCGGCAGGACCTCCGCCACCGGCGTCGTCAATGTCACGCGCCCGGCCTCGACCAGCCGTATGAAGGCGGTCGCGGTGAAGAGTTTCGTCAGCGAGGCCAGGTCGAAGAGGCCGCCGGCCTGCGTAGGGCGATGGCCTGTTTCTGGATCCAGGTAACCGTAGGCCCGCTCGAAGATGGCAGTGCCGCCCTGGCGGATGTGAAGGGCGGCGGCTGGGAAAACGCGGCCCAGGCCGCTCTCCATGCAGGCATCCACGCGTGCCAGGCCTGGTGCACCGGTGTACTCACCGGCATCGGAACTGCCGATTTGCCGGCCGGTGTACTCACCGGCATTTGCCGATTTGCTCAATGGCCGCCACTACGTGTCGTGGACCGCCGTCTCGGACCGGCGGCGGAATTCCTCCATGTACAGGATGCTCCTGTTTACCCGCGCCTCCTCGGCAGCGAAGGCCATCAGGTGGCTCTCCAGCGA
>Ga0315284_10008626_pt1 | contig 14559 bp, 14 predicted proteins | sample YL17G09_16_MG_FD_203696 | JGI IMG/M metagenome (GOLD analysis project Ga0315284, IMG submission 203696) | Sediment microbial communities from Yellowstone Lake, YNP, Wyoming, USA - YL17G09_16 | ecosystem: Environmental > Aquatic > Freshwater > Lake > Sediment | place: USA: Wyoming | collected... | reverse complement strand
CTCCTTTGATATTCGGTGCTCGGAACAGGTATGAGTCGTCACGGGCGAAGACCATTGGAAAGGTACTCTTGTCAGAGTCACTCAATACGAACTCCGCCAGACTGTCCTTCAGAGGCTCAAAGTCGGTCGCAAGAACCTCGATGTTTCCCGACTCAAGATTCTTCATCACGATTCCCTGTAGTCTGACATCTGCAGCCGTGGGCGGCTTCTTGCCAACAAGATGGGTCGTGAATCGCACCTTATTCCCAGGCTGGAGGCCCTCCACTCTGAGCACCGTGTGGTCGCCTTCGTCAGTGCGGCATCGAACGCTATTGTGGTGGCATTCCGAATCGGACAGCTGCTCGACCATGATCCGTTTGAGGTTCTCGCCACCAATCACACGCTCGAAGATGGTGAAGTCCTCGATGACATCAACCTTTACTAAATCCCCGCAGTCTAGGCAAGTAGCGCAGATGCGTTGCGGAGTCATCATTCGTTCTGAGCGTCCGATGATTCGGCACTCGAAGACGACCCGTCTCCCTCGGTTCTCAGCCCAGATAAGCTCATCGGGAAGCCCAGACAACTCCACATCATCGGTGGTGTCATCATTCCCCTTCTTGGAGGCGTACCTGACGGCTCGGAACTTCTCGTACAGTTCATCGCCAAGCCATTCTTGCACGGCAACTTCCGAGTCGGGCTTAGAGTATGTCGCTTCAACTGCTGAGAGCCTCTGTTCCAACTCGTCGTCATGAGTCACCAGGCAGATGAGTTCGACAGATCGCATCGTGCGTCCCATTGGGAATCCAAGCCGCTTGCGACAGAATCCCGAGAATCCGACGAGCAAGTCCTGACGGCGACCTAATTTGTATTCCTGCAGCAACAATCGAACGAACTGCCACTCTTGGAGTCTGTCATCAAGCTGCTGTCTCCATTCCGCCCACCACGCATCACTCACTTCGAGGATGGAACTGGAGCTGCCTAGAAACTCATACCGAGTTCCAGATTGATGTGTGCTAGGAGGAGCGCAGGCATAATGGCCTGAGCTTCGAATCTCGAACTCAGCAAGCGGTCTGAAGTCCTCATGTTCGACAACATTCTCAGTCCGCAAGTAGGTATGAATGCCACGAGATGTCCTGGCTACAAGTGTCGCCTGGCTGACATCCTCGATAGTCCTTCCCAGGAGGTACTCCATCTCCTCAACGCCAAATGGCTCGTCATCCGAATCGAGGACAACCAGATTGCCTGACACCTCGCCAGCTATCACTCCAATGTTGCGAGGCTCTTCCCCGCCGAACCACTCCGCGATCTGCTCCTGGGAGGGCACTTTCAGGGTAAGAGGTGACCAAGTTGCCTCGCCGTCTTCATCCTTCGGCAGCAACCTGGCCTCGGGTTTCTTGTCGGCGAACTTCAGAGGGAGGACGCCAATGCCCATCTCCACGAACTTCAATGCCTGGGTGAGAACTGCACCGCAGTAAGCTTTCTTCTCTGGTTCACTCTGTGCAGTGTTCGACCCCTTCATCTCGGCCACTTCCTTTCTTCTCGAATCGCCGAGCCAGCGCTGCAGCTCTCTCCTCAAGCGCTATGCTGGCCTGTCGACAGAGGTCACCATGGAACTTGCCTCCAGCAACGACGACGGCTTGTCTCAACACCTGCAGAGACTCAGCACGCACACGGACATGTGTAGTTCTGCAATCGTTTGAGTCCTGGTGCATGTCCTACCCTAGACATCTTACTAAGAAGGCTGTGTCGGCGCAAAGTAAGGCGACTTTTCGGTATCAATGGAGTTTGCCACTCCAGCTGAGGCCTTTGAGACGAATCGAGGCTTAGTTCAGACTTCTCGATTGGGGTTTTCACCCTCGACACGGGTCAGGAGGCTTCCTAGCAACGAATCGCTCCTCACGGCGGTCTTCTCCAACATCTCCTTCATGTCGACCTTCGCTCCGCCTGCAAGCTCCAGAGGCATCGCCATGATATCATGCATCGATTCTATGACGATAACCTGATTGAAAGCATTGCCGAAGTCTCTCGCAACTCTGCGTGAGATCGTCGAATGTGAGTGTTTCTCATCAACCCATTCGTCCACCAATTGTTTGATATCGAGAAGGAACAAAGGCACGACCCTGTGCTTCGGGTCATCCTGCATCAAGTATTGCATAGAGGAGGGAGAGAGGCTGGCAAGCGTCACTAATGTCTTCAGCTGCTCATCAGATTCGGCCTTATTCAACATGCTCCTCGACAACTTCATCAGAGCTTCTATTTTGGTTTCCCAGTTCCTCATCAGCCACCCACTATCCTCATCGTTCACCGTAGACAACTCATATGCATAGTGACTCGCCCAGAAGTCCCACCATCTTAGGAAGACACGATCCCTCAGCTCTTTGAAGTTCTCGTTGATTGCCTTCTGTGCGAAGTCCGAAGCCAGAAACTCTCGCCTCCGCTGCTGCCTAAAGGAGTCGGAATGTCGAGGATCACTCTCCTCCCATTCGTTCCACTCGGCTTCTAGGGATGTGTCGGCGCTTGAAAAGAGCAACTGGAAAACATCAAACCATTTCTCCTGATTCAGATGGTAAACAATAATGCTCCTTTGGAGCGTTCGCCCGCCCCTGGACGGGATTAGAATCCTTTCCTTCTTCTGGTCAACAAGACCTTCTTTGACAAGCAAGCCAACCTGACTCTGGAGCGAGCTGGTGCTCTTCAGCTTTCCTGCAACCCTGTTGGTCATCGCTCGTATCGTCCGTTCATAAGGTTCATTGCAATGAGCGAGGTGATGAATGATTCGCAACCTGTACTTCGTAGGACGGCCCAGTCTGGTCATGTTAGCAACGGTATGATGTTAACGGATATTTGAAACTGTTTGGAGTCTGGCTTATTACCGAAAAGTCGAGGCACTTAGCGTTATCAGGTTCTTCTAGCAAGCCATTCCTACCCACTGTTGATGTTGACTGCAGCCTGCGAAGGTCGTCGATTGACCATCACTTCCTTCAAAAGGCGATTGGCGTGGGCTGCGTACATCACCTGGGCGATGGCGGTGGAATACTCCTAGCAGGGGATGGCTCGGAAACGAGTTCTCCCATCGCCGTCGCCCACACAAGAGGGATGATCCAATGGCGAGAAGAGGATGGCCGCAGGAGCCAGGCCGACACAGCATGGCAGCGAGAGGATTGAAGACGAAGACACGAACGCCGAAGTACAAGCCTGCAGTGGCGATGAAGCAGATGACGACGGTGAAAGAGAAGCCGAGTGCTGATGAAGCTACGGAAACCATCTGCGGTGAACTTGAAGCTGCTGCTGCGAAGGAGAGTAACGGCAGCGAAGAAGATGCTGTCGCACTTCTGACCGACAACGATTGGGTAGGAGCACAGATCGACGAGCTGATTGATAGCTTCGAACTCGACGACGGCATCAAGACGAAGTTGGTAGCCAGGATTCGGAAGAAGTACACAGCTGATGGCGAATGAGATGGCGAACGAGCGGCTAGAAGCTCTGCTGACTCAGTATCTGAGGTCACTACTCGCAGACGAGTTATGCAGCACGCTGCCCGAGCGCCTCCACGACGCCGTGTTTGAGGCAGTCATGCGAAGAGGTGTTATCAATGGGGACGGAGCGCACTGACTTGGCACGAGGCATAAGTGACCGTTTCTACAAAGATCTTCAGGCGCTGGAGTCAGGCTCTTACGATGCATATCGTGCGTTTGTGACACAGTTCTGGCCAGTCGAAGAGGATAGGGAGTTCGCCCTGGACGCTATCACGATGGCCGAGATGGCTGAGGAGAACCTGACTGAATGGCGACCCTTTCAGATATATTTCAAATGGAAGAGCTTTCGCCAGTTCTCAAAGTATATTTCACAGTTCAGAGACGAAGACATCAAGTTAGGGTTCATGAGTCGATGAAGTGCTGAGATGTCAGAGAGATCTACACAGAGCGACTTATCCCAGACAAAGTTGCTCGAAGCTGGCAAGAGCACTCGTCGATTGCTACAGAGGCTCAACTCGCCGAGATTGAGCGCTAAAGAAATGGCCGATATCCTCACATTGGTTGCACGGGAGAGTTCTGTCTTAACAAGCTGGACGCACGCATTGTCCCAGATCTCATTTCATGGCGCATTGGCATTCTCGAAGAGCAATCCCACGGCGAGCAGTGATGTTGGTTTGGACAGTTTTGGCATCGCACAAGTCAACGACTTGAACAACTTTGACCCATGGATGATAAGTCGGCTGCGCCAGAAGTATATCGATGTCGTGCGTGTAGAGTACAACAAGACTATCAACTCCCTGGACAACTTGTCTCGGCTGGGTGCCCTTAGCTTCAGCGACGAAGGACATGACGAGCGATGGGCGATCATCAGCCCTGAAGCATGGACTGCATGGGGCAAGCGTGGCAGCATCGGCGTCATTAGGGGCAGAATAAAGTCTGGAAAAACGAACTTAGGTCTACTGTTGAGCCAGCTCTTCATGGCGAAGAACTTCCTCATCGTCTCCAACATCAGCCTGAGCAATGCGCCAAAGGAGTATGTCTATGCTTCAACGCTTTCGTCAATGCTTGTCGCAACTTGCCAAGCTCGACTCGAAGGCCGAGAAGTCCTACTCGTTTTGGACGAAGCGGCTCTCTTCTGGAATCGAATCCAGACAGTCCAGAAGGCCAACATTGATCTAAGCAAACTCTTGATGTGCATCGGCAAGTTGCACATCGTTCTGCTTTTCATTTGCCATGAGGAGCAACAAGTTCCAGGCATCATATCTAGGATGCATTGCGCCAGTTGGGAAAAGAAGGAACTGACCTCTGTATATGTGGAAATCAGTGATGGCCCACTCAGAATCCGCCCCCGACTCCTGACACATGTGCCAGCTTGTGACGGCCTATCGTACGATCCCGATGCTCTGACCTACTTTTCAATTGATTTGGCCGTCGGCAGTCTCTTCGATTTTATGAGTTCCATCCCTCAGGGTGCGAACCAGTGGCAGCTCGTCCTAGACTTTGTGCTCAAGCACAAAGGCGAGGCTGATGAAAGCGCTGCTAGCCCCAAAGATGTCGCCATGTTCCTGCGGAAGCGGGGGTTGTCCGAGAAGAAGATCTCAGAGGCGATAGGCAAAGCGCCATCGACTGTTCATCTCTGGGTTTCTGAGCAACAGACCCAGTAGCTAAATCCCATTGCCAGCATAATCATCGCTGAGTAGGGATACCTCCCATCTGGTCTGTTTATGCTCATACTCACTCGCTCAACACACGGCATTGGACAATATCGTGCGTGCGTAATGCGTGCGAAAGACCGAGCACCGAGGGGCCGAGGAGTCGACGGGGTTGGTGCGTGAAGGCGACGACGGCAGCGAGCCGTCCCCTCCCTGCCTTCAGGGGATGTTCCAGGCCTCTGTTCTCTTGCCACGCCATCGTATGAAGCCCTAAGATCGTCTCCTTTAGTCGAAGCGAGATCGTTGGCAGGAGTGTCTTGAGTTATTGTGAGAACCAACTATGTGGCGTAGCTCAGAGCCAGGCTCACGACTCTATTATCTGTTTTACGAGTGTGTCAAGCTCCTCAATCCCTTCGAGTGAATCGATGAACTTCTTCCTACCCTTCTGCCCATTGGAAATAGCTTTCTTGGCTTCGGCAATCGCTGACTGAGTCAGTTCGACGAGACGAGCATGGGCCTTGTCCTTGGGATTGAATCGTGGAAAGGGAATGTTAAGTGGCCTTTTGTGGATGTCTCTTGGGCCGAAGATTCCACGAGACTGGGTCTCTTTGATAGTCTGGTTCACGATGGTTGAGTTGAGGATTCCGACCAGATAGAGAGCCTCCTGCTTGGAATCAGTGCGGTAGATGTATGTCTTTGCATCCGCAACGAATCCAGTCGGATGAATCGATTGTCCTGACACAAGAAACGGAGGAAGCTCTTGTGTATCTATCATGCATGCCGCTACATGAGTCCCAGAGGCAGGGTACAACACTGCATATCTAGCGTTCGTCTGACCAGTAAGCTCATGCTGATAATCTACTCGCTTGAGAACGCTCGGGAATGATTCGCCAGACTTCCTCGTTGCATTCTCCCTCCAATGCTTTTCGCACTTCTCAAGCCAGTCATGCATCAACGAATCACCGAGATTGCCAAGTTCTTCGGTATCCAGTAGAGCGAATCCGCCATCCTTGCCAGTAGTGAGGGGAAGAATGATTGGCTTCAATGTGCTCATGGCAAAGCTTGAGAGATCCTTAGCAAGAAGTGTTGTGAAGATATACTTTGACTCAACCCTTCCCTCCAATGTAATCGAACCCCATGGCTTCTTCGCTCGCTCTGCAGCTTCCGATGATGTTCTCACCAGAGGAGAACTTGGATTGATCCCCATTTCTGGGTGAGGTACAAAATCGACGAACCAGAAACTCCTCGGTACTATGGTTGCACCCTGTTTGAATAGATTCCTGTATGCGGATTCCTCAGCGGTGGCGCTGGGTTGTCTGACTGGCGTCCAGGTCTTCTCCGAACTGCTTATCGCTGCAATAGCCTCGGAGTATGCCAAATCTCTTCCTGACAACTCACCCTCGAATGCTGTCATCTTGACGGGATACTTCGTCTTTCCCCGCTTCAATGCAAAGATTACGCAGGATGGGACATTGAATATTGGTGCTACCCCTCCAAAGTCAAGTATCTCCACGAAGGCTGGTGTTCTCAGCTTCTGGAACGCCGTGTGCTGCTGTGCGCCTGTGATTACGCTTCGAGGCATAACAAAGGCGACCATACCCTTGTCGTTGAGGTACAGTCTTGAAGCTTCCACAAAGAACAGTGTGGCAATCTCTGTCTGGGTGACCAACTGAGGCCTCGTCTGATCCATAAGGTTTCGGGCTTTCATCTGCTCCTTGATAAACTCCTGGTAGTTGTCATCGATGATATATCGCAAAGATATCCATGGAGGGTTTCCAATGACGACATCGAACTTTGACCTGCTCAGCCTCGCGGGAGCATACAAGTTTCGCAGAAGGAATACCCAGATGGAGTTATTCCGCTTGTCTATGAGATTCATCAGGGTGAAAAGGGTTTGTTCCAGAACCTTCCATTCTTCTTTGATAGCAGACCGTTTCTGGAACACACTCAGGACTTTCACAGCCATAGTGTTGATAGCATCCTTCTTGGTGACCTTCCCTGCTTCGTAGCTCTCCAACACAGAAAGGAACATTCTCAGTATAGCAAGCAATACATCCTCATTCTGTGCAATGCTTTCAGGTAGTGCGATGGTCTCTCCCGAGACTTGAATCTTGAATACTGGAATCTCCGCTTCTATGAACTTGTCAGGTTTCGGCAGTCTAAGTGAATCGGCAACATATACTGGAAGGTCGATCTCTGATACCCGCTCATTAAGGAGCTTACCTAGGGCAAGAAGATAAGTCGCTCGTGCAATCTCGACTGCCATAGGATTTATGTCAATACCAACGACCTGCCTCAATATCTCTTGAAGGTGCAATCCCCTCTTCTTGAGAGCCTCGATTGATGCAGCCAGGAAGGTTCCTGAGCCGCATGCAGGGTCAATAATTGAGGGTCGTTCATACTTTTCCAGTACTTTGTTCACCATCAGTTCCGTTAGCCATTGCGGAGTGTAGTACTCGCCAGTCCTGTGGCGTACCTCCGTCGTAACGATTTCTTGATAGATTGCACGGAACAAATCGCCCGAGACCTTCTGAACATCATACAACGAGAGTTGGTCTGTGAGCTTCCTGAGCAAAGGAAGAGCGGTCTTCTGGGCAGCAGGATCAAGAACCCAAGTGAAGTACCCTCCCTCATAGCCACCCAAACCATACTGAGCGAGTCTATCTCCTCGAATCGATCTGATTAGGTCATCATCACTTCTTATCTCTCCATTTATCCTCATGTCAATCAGAAGCCTGGAGAGTAGAACCAGGTATGTGTGACCGAGAAACGCCTTGACACCTGGGGAGCTGCCGTAGACAACTCCCATGTTCTTCTCCCACTGTTGAAATCGTGTTGCTATTGACACTCTTGAGGTGTTGTACGCTGCTTCGAGACCTCCCATGATGATGTGGTACGTAGGGCTGCCAGTTCCGAATCTCAATGCGAGGTCGCCCGAAGTCGGTAGTGGCCGCTGTCTGAAGAGAAGTGCATCTAGCCTCAGGCAGAAATCGACTGGAGACAGCTTCTCAATGTCAAAACTGTCAATGGGAGGTCTGGACACAACGAATCTGCCGTCGCTATCTGTCTTGGGTCTTCCGTTCGCCAGTTCATAGGTGTACACCTCGTATCGAAGCCCATCAGTGACTAGCCCGACAGGAATCGGGTCTGTTGGCTTTGAAGACAGAAGCGGGCCATAGGTTCGAAGTTCATCAAGAGCGGTCTCCCGTTCCTTCTGGATATCCCTCTTCATTTCAACTATGACATCTCCAAATGGAAGATCGGGTCTACCCCTAAGCGTGGATATCTCCAGGCTTCGGTATTGCTCGACCTTGGGAGCCACTCTGCTGATCTCTACTTGGAACACCTTTCTCAGAAACTCCGAGAATGCCATAAGGCGCCCAGTGTGTGCCGCAGTCTGGCATGTGGATTTGAGTTCAGCCACAGCGTCCTGAGCCAGCTGGGCTAGCGAGGCCTCGGACGGCTTGTCAACTGACTTCTTGTCCGACAACAAACCATCTCCAAGTGGTCTTGCATGAGGAAGATGCACATGATAGCTTTAAACAGATTCGTTCAGAATGAGCGAGCCAATCAATCATTTGACTTCTGAGATGCGACAATCAGCCCATCGTACATCTGCTTGCTGGCATACTGCCCCGCCATTGTGATTGACTTACGCAAAGATACTGGATGAGAGAATCTCTTGATATTTTCGAGTTCGAATACCAGGAGAGGTCGGTTCCTGCTCTTTGAATAGGTTGCTAGTTCGGCTGGCTCTAGAAAGAACCGTTTCCCATATTTCGAGATGATATCTTCCGATTTCATGATGCGTATTGCCACAATATTGGCTTCGCCCACGATTTGTTTGCTAGTGTGGCTCTGGTACAACAACAGCTTCTTACATTCTGCCAGGGAATCGCCAACTCCTGAATAGTGACCGTACTTTCCGAAGACATTACACCTGCCACCTAAGAACCGCCTGATATGGATTGGTAGCAAAGCATGAATGACTGCGTATGGCACCTCGCCTTTGGTGATACGGCAAAGCTCGATTGTGGCATCATCATCGATCTTCATGGCCATAAGTTGTCATGACTCCGATGTCTCAACCTCTAAACGCCAGCATGCTATTTAGCTTGTGATGGGGGGTCATCACAATCCGCGAATAGCGCCCCTCGCCCCACCGAGGTAGTCGTCAATCATCTTCTCGACCTCATCTCGGTTCTCAATCTCGTGAATCAATGTGTCCCTGTTTCCAATGTCCTTTACAGATGTGCCGATTGTCCAGCCAAGACCCTGCGTGATGATGTAACGGTCATGGAATCCTGGTTTGGTCATGAGCACTGAAACAGACATCTTTCTTCCTGACTGCCTCGCTCGGCTCAACGCCTCGGTGAAGTCATTCTCATCGGAGACATTCATCGTCAGGACTGTCAGTGGCAGCGCCTTTGGGGTGGCCTCAAGAACGGAGAGAGTTCGTCTGGAGCAATATGCGTCACAGAGCTTCACATATCCATGACAGTTGTGGGCAAGAAGGCTTTCAATCTCTTCGATCCCTTTGATGAGTCTGCCTGCTGGAATGAGCTTTCCCTTTGGCTTCCAAGCACATTCGAGAACAGTCAGCTTTGCGACTAAGGTACTCGCTATGGGCAGAGATTTGGTGAGTATCGTCTTGAGTGATTTTGATTGACTCGCCTTTGCCAGGCTTCTCAAGACATTCTTCTTCCCTCTCTCCGAAAGCTCGCAGTTTCGCCGTCCTGTATGCAGCTCCCCGACAACACCGTGAACTCGCTTGAACCACAGAGCAATGGCGATTGCATTGAAATCCGTTGTCGCATCTGCCATCTTCTTGATGCCAGAACCGACCTTGTCTACAGTTCGTGGTTTCGCCAGACCGACGAGCTTGGCCAACTCGGCGCCGACATCGGCCTGGCCTTTTAGCTTCTTTGCACCAGCGAGGGCCTCGGCTATCCTCCTACCCTCTTCGATCAACGCATTCAAATCCTGGATGGCTTTGGTGTACGGAGTATCCGTCAGCATCAGCTCCTGCAGACAAACAGCCCTCAGTAGATCCTCCCTCGCTCATACCTGAAGGTGGCATGTTCGTGCTTGATAGGAATCAATCTTGACAAGAACATCTCTGGATATTCGACTTCTGAGACTGGCAGACAGAACACCTCGTTCGGGTCTGAAGGTTCCCCTCCCAATCCTAGAACCATGAACACGGTTTCTGGCTTAACGGATGCCTGAAAGGTCTTGTACGAATCCAGCCTGTTTGCGTCGCATATCTTGTACTTCTCGTTGTACAGCCTAGCTCGCCACTTCGCTTCTACCCAGAACTTCTCCCTCTTCTTGAGGTCTTTGATGTAGAGATCAGGAATCTTGCTCCCTTCGGAGTCGGCCCTCTGCAATATCTCAAAATCCCTCCTCGGGAACATGCCAGCAACATACGATTCGAACTCCCTGCCTTTAATGTACTGAGCAGAATCTCTATCCTTCATACTCATTTCTCCCCAACAATGATCTTCCAAAGAACTATGATTTCTCCGAGGACAAACGCCCCAAGAATAAGGGAACCCAACCACGGATAGTCGTCGGGCCAGGATATCGTCCCCAAGAGTTCCCAGGCAATGAAATCGACGACTGCGAAGCTGATAAGCGCTCCTAGTAGCTCTTCACCCTTCTTCATTGCCCTGCCATATGGCAGTTCGGGCATTTGAAGCGAGTCTCCACAGCCCAGGAGATGAGATCATCACTGGTGATATGGTAGGTTCCAGTCTTTCCTCTGCTTCGTTCTCTCTAGCTCATCTATGATTCTGCGAATCACCAGCTCCTGCATCGACTGCTCTCGATATCAACTGGAATCATGACCATGGATGGTATCAGAAGATGCGAGATAATCTCGCTTTCAACTACATGTAGCTGCCATTCTGGAAGGATTCCCAGGAAAAGCCAATAGAGGGTGAACTACGATGCCAATGCCGATCCTTTGCGGCGATATGACAAGTTCGGAAACAAGATATACGATAGGCCCTGGGCTGCGCTCTGCCGACACGGAGAGGCGCTTCTGAAGGCTGGCTATCGGGAGTCTTCAAAGAGTCCGAACCTTTTCTTTCGAAAATCCGCAGACGGAATGTACTTTGCCGACATGAGAGGGACAAAGGAGATTCCGATTTGGGAAGACCCAGTTCCTCTAGTCTACTGGAGATTTGGGAGGACGATGCCAGAATGGAAACAAAGACGATTGGCTGGCGAGGAACTGGAAAGACTGAACACGCTAGGCGTCTCACCTAGAGTCTCCTACAATGAAGAACTCTTCTATGAAGGAGCTGACGATGGCTACTGCAAAGAATGCGGGAAGGACTTCCAGGCCGCAGGGCGATATTGTTCCGATGTCTGTGCTAAGAAGGCGCTGAGACGAGAGGCTGCCAAAGCCGTGAATCAGGCTCCATTCTGCAGTATTTGCAGACAGAAGATCGTCGGCAACTCCTATGTTGATATGGCTGCGGTACTGGGAATCAAACTCCCTGGCGTGCGAATCAGACATCATGTGTCGTACGGCAGAGATGAGACTGTCATCGTTTGTGAGAGTTGTCATGCCAAGATACATCATTCCAAAGACTCAGCACTTAAGGCATATTTGCCCGAAGACGCACGCCCCAAGAAGCCCAAGAGTCAACCTCTCGTTTTGTGCCCGTTGTGTCAACGCAATAAGATACGCCCGACCTCAGGAGCATGTCGTGAATGCAAGTCGAAAGCCAAACGACAGTCAGGTTACAGGATGCGAATGCCTATTGGCCCTTCACTGATGGTTGTATGCAAGAAATGCGGAACTAGGTTCGAGGGTAGATCGAGGACGACCTGCCCAAAAAGCCGTGAGTTCTTCCGCTAGGGGTCTGGTGCGTTCGAAAATTAGGGTTTGCGCCCTCATCCTAGAAAGAAAGAAGGCCTGGCGAGTCACTACAGTAGCAGGAGGGGCGAGTATCGAAGGGATTCCTCATACTGGGAATGGCTCCAATGACGAAGAAATCGCCTTACGAGAGACCATAGAACAGGCAAAAATCGTCCATTCTCGCCTCAACTACTGGATGGTGACTGAAGGAATCTTCTTTGCTGCAATCGCAACCTATACTGGACTGATTCGTGATTCTGAGGTCGACTCAAGCTGGCTGGTGCTCTACGCACTATCGGGAACAGCTCTTGTGATAACATGCCTCTGGGAGACAGTAATCATGAGAGCAGATGCGGTTCAGAACTGGTACTCGGCGAGGCTTCACGCCCTACACTGGAGACGACACAGCTACCACTTCCCTGAGTACAGTTTCGATGTGGAGACGGACATTGTCTTCCCCTGGAAGCATCCGCAAAGCTTCTGGAGTGGTGACGGACTCAACATTCTGATCGGCTCTTACTGGATGTCGGGCGTGTTTGCGGCAGTCTGGGTCGGCTCGATGATTGTTGCGGCAATGCAGCTGAATGACTGTTGGTTGTCGACAGTGCTGACCCTGATAGCATCATTGCTGCTCATTCTCTACACCGTTTACCTAATCGTCAGTCGAGTCCGTTCAAAACGGAGAGGAAGAGATGAAAGAGTTAGGCTCCGTGAACAACTGCGGAGGATGGGTATTCAGCTGCCACCAGAGTGAGAGTTAAGGGGTTTGTGAGGGGCTACTAACCCCTCCTTCTTGTTACCCTTCCCGAGATGCCTTTCTGGAAGGTCTTCACACCTTCTTAAGTCGAGCCAGTCGAGAAAGTGGGTTCAAATCCCCTTCGATTTGAATCCCGTAGAAAGAACCAAAGGGAGGGATGGGCGATAACTGCCAAGGGGAAATGGAGGAGTCACGATGTTTGATGAGATCCTAAGAGAGGTTCCGAACTACAAGACCTTCTACACGGTCGATGAGCTGAATGACAGCTCTGAACAGCTCGCTCGCGAGTTCCATGAAAGCGTAGAACTCACCAGAATCGGCAGGTCCAGGAATAAGGAAGACATTTTGGCATTGAGAATCGGAAAGGGCAAGAAGAATGCCGTGCTTTTTGCGCTTCCCCATCCGAACGAGCCTATTGGGGCGATGACGCTTGAGTGTTTCTCAAGGCACCTAGCAGAAGACGAGAGACTTGAGAAACTAGACTTCACTTGGTACATTGTGAAATGCATAGATCCCGACGGGACACGACTCAATGAAGGATGGTTCAAAGGTCCCTTCAATCCGCTTCATGTTGCTATGAACTTCTACAGGCCCCCGAACTACCAGCAGATTGAATGGACATTTCCAGTTGACTACAAGACTCTGCATTGGCACAAGCCTCTCCCCGAGACCAGGGCCCTCATGAGACTGATCGACGAGGCAAAACCTGCGTTTCTGTACAGTCTCCATAATTCCTTTTTCGGAGGGGTCTACTACTATGTCGGCACGCATTGCAGGCCTCTGTACCCGAGATTCCGTCGCCTCGTTGAGAATGAGAATCTGCCTTTACATCTGGGACAACCCGAGGCTCCATTCATCAAGAAACTGGCGCCCGCCGTCTTCAAGGCGTTTTGGGTGGGCGAGAGCTATGACCATCAGAAGAAATACACCAATAAGGATCCCGCGAAGACTTTGCGCATGGGTGCCAGCAGTTGGGAGTACGCCATGAGAGTTGCGGACACATTCAGTCTCATTGTTGAGATGCCTTACTGGTATGACTCTCGCATAGCCGATACGTCTGATTCAGACGTCACCCAGAGAGACGCAATCTTGCACGCGTCTGATATGGCGTTACAGCGCAACAAGTTCATCAGACAAAAGTACTTGGAGATTCGACGGAAAGTAAGACCATCCAAGGACAGAAAACCATTCTCAGATGCGGTCGAGTACTTCACGAAGAGAAACATCGACTATGCTATCGCTGACAAGAACTGGGCTATGAGCGACCACTCCTTGAGAAGGAGAGCCTCGGTAGCACAGAAGTTCGATTCATATGTCGCGCAGGAATCATATGATCTATTCTGGCTTGGAATGCTGTATCGGTATGTCAAAGGAACTGGAAACAGGAGCGCGGAAAGCGAGGTTCTTGCGCAGCTCCAGGCCTGGAGTGGTGAGCTGAATCGCCAGGCATCTCTCCGAGTTATACCGATACGGAGCTTGGTTAGAGTGCAACTAGGGTCGGCGCTTCTTGCCTGTAGTTACCTCCAGAATGCGAAGATAGCGAAACGAGGAAGCCGAGCTACTCACACTCAGCGTATGATGCAGGAAAGAAGATAAGGGGTTTGTGAGGGGCTACTAACCCCTCCTTTTCGATACCCTTCCCGAGATGCCGTTCTGGAAGGACATTGTACCTCTTCTAGTCGAGCCAGTCGAAAATGTGGGTTCAAATCCCCTTCGGTCCACCCTCTAGAGATAGAAGAACGAAGGGGTTTGAGCCTCGCCTCGGAAAAGCCCACAGGGGAGGATAGGCGGCAAGAAACGGGATCTTTACCAGCAAAGAATGAT
>Ga0315284_10008623_pt1 | contig 14560 bp, 11 predicted proteins | sample YL17G09_16_MG_FD_203696 | JGI IMG/M metagenome (GOLD analysis project Ga0315284, IMG submission 203696) | Sediment microbial communities from Yellowstone Lake, YNP, Wyoming, USA - YL17G09_16 | ecosystem: Environmental > Aquatic > Freshwater > Lake > Sediment | place: USA: Wyoming | collected... | reverse complement strand
CAACGGATTCGCGTTGTGGAACTCTTGCCTATTGGCTATCCGCAAGATCCAGCGCCCGTGGAGAAATCTCGGCTTCCCATTGAGAAGATCGTGAAGCACGAACGATGGCCGTAGAAGATAATTACGGTTGCGTAAAACGGTTGTGCCGCTCGTATCGGGATACGTAAAGTAGTTGTGTAGGAGTTAAAAAACTTTTAAAACGTAGGACGGTTAACGAAACGAGCTGCGTAGCCGTATAACGGATAACAGGTAGTCGCCAAACGGTTGCGGTTGCGCGACTCGTCTCGGATTACGTAGAGCGGTAATGGTTGAATCAAAAAAATGCGTTTAAGACGTAAAACAGAAGACGAAACCAGCAGCGCAACCATATAAACATTAAATGGCAGTTGGGGTAAACGGTTGCGCAGCTCGTATCGGGATACGTAGAGTGGTTGTGTAGAAACTTTTCAAACGTAGGACGATTAACGAAACCAGCATCTCAACCGGTTAACGATCACCGATTATTAAATCATCCCCTGCTTCTTCAGATTATCCCTCAGCCAGGGTTCAATTCTCTGGAAGTTTATCGCAAAGGCTTCTTTAAGCGCTTTTTCTTCTTCAGGAGTATTGATACTTTCCCTTGTTGCCCGGTAGAGAAAATCTTTTGAGGCACCAGTCAGGGTAAAAACTACCTTGAGAAGCAGGAGGGACTTATGTGCGATCTTAACAGGTTTTCCTACCACTTTTGCTATCAGTTCAACCAGCTCGTTGTACGAGAAGATCTCCGGCCCTGCGATTCCAAAGATTTTGTTTTGGGCCTTTTCGTTTCCAATTGACTGGAGAAGTGCTTCGGCAACATCCTCCGGTGCAACAGGCTGCATTCGTTTCGTTCCGTCACCAATCGCCTGCATCTTACCTGTCTTGATAATGGTAGGAGAAAAGTATTCTAAGAAGTCACTGAAATACCCGGACGGGCGGAAGATGGTGTACGTGATCCCCGAGTTGATCAGGCTTTGCTCGGCGTTCCATTTGGCCTGGATGGTTTTGGCTGGAGAACCAGGAGCTACCCCGCCGACACTGATATAGATGATGTGCCCGATCTTGTTTTCTCTGGCCGCTTCGGTCAGGTTTTGCATTCCCCCGTGTTCCACCATCTCATGGGTCAATTCCTTGGTTTCCTTCCTCAAGCCAATAACATCCATGATTACCCGGGCGCCGGCAGATGCCTTTTTTACCTGGTCAGGATTGGTGATATCACCGGTCACTACATTAAGTCTCGAGGTGTCCATCCCCTTTATCTCGAGGGGTTTTACATCAAACCCTCGAAAGGGAATCGATCTCTCCACGCATTTTTTTACGATCTCCTTACCAATATGCCCGTTACATCCAGCTAAGAAAATCATCGAGGCACCTCCTTTGATAAAGTTTCACTGAAACTGGTAACATACTTTCCCTTGAGATGTCAAATAAACGTCTTAATTCAAAAGAAGAATTTTTTTCTGTTCACAGATGAGATCTTTTGATATAAGGAATAACTATCACGAACATCTGACATAAATGAAATTGTGAGGAGGAAGATATGAAAAGAACTTTGTTATGGAAGTTTCTAATTCTGCTTTCCTTATCAGGCTTGCTTCTCGGTACAGTCACCATTGGATTGTGTGAAGAAAAGGAAGGATCCTTTGTGGAGAAGGAGCTGTATGCAGTTGATGCCAAAAGCACTGCTACGTTTAAATGGGTTTCCGGTAAGGGGGAGATGCCGAAGGAAGCACTGTGGAATCATATTGCAAAGGTCCTGTCAGGGACTGAAGGGAAGAGGACGTATGTACTTGCTACCTCCATGGATAACATCCCGCTCTCTACCACCATTGAATTTTACCTGAATCCGGATAAACAGGTCCTGTACGGATTCGCCGAAAAAGGAACGGAAAAGTTGATTCACATAAAAAACAATCCAAAGGTCAGCCTCAACTGGCATGAGGAGTTCATGAATGACTTCAGCAAGACTCTCTGTATCCAGATCAGGGGAACTGCAGAGCTCTTTGAGGGTGACTGCCCGGAAATGAATGAAGCACTGAAATTTTACCGTTATCAATATATGCTCTGGAACTTTCTCCCTACCCGGAATGCCCCAACTGCCCTGATGGTTGAACCACTCCAGAAGGCTATGGTTCAGGTGATAAAATCTAACATCATGTTGATCAAGATTACGGTTGAGCAGGTAGTACTCACTGATGAACATTTGAGAGCGCAAGGCTACCGTCCCCGCCAGCTCTGGAGGAGAAGGTGAGATGAAGGACACGGAGACACGGTGACAAAGGGACGCGGAGACAGGGAGAGTTCTCTTCCCCGCGTCTCGCCATCCCCGCGTCGTTTTTTTTCAAAAGCCCAGCGGCATGGGGTGGGGAAGGATGAGGAAACTGGTGAGCGTGGTTACAAAACCAAAGTAGATCCAGTATCCCCAGAAGGTTTTCCCTGCAGGGAAAGCACTTTTTACGGTCATGATCAGTGCGAGGAGAAAGATAACTGTGGAAACGCTTCCCAGGGTATACGCAATTTTAGGTAAAAGTTCCAGCGGGAGGTGGGTAGAATAATTCTGCATATAAAGCTCGAAGCTCCACGTGCTCCCGAATACCATGAGCATCATTGCCAGACCGTCTTTGATTCCTCCGGTCAGGTATGAGATTGCCAGGGTAATAAAAAGGATCACGACGTAAACAGCAGCGGATGGTTGCTTGATATCAACTGCACAGATAGGGTTAAGAAGGCTTGCTGGATGCACCCGGAGAGAGGGGCAGAGTTCTCCGATTACTGACCACAGGATCAGCCCGCAGAAGGCGCCATAGATCAACCTCTTTACCTGCGATCCGGCCGTGAGTGCATTGTAGAGAGCAGTGAAAAAGACGAGCAGGAAGAAGATCAAGAGATAAAGATTATAGTTGGGAATCCTCCTGAGAGGAATGAAGAGGAGGTCGGTCACGAAAAAATAGATAAACAGACTTACTGCAAAGATGACGGCTTTTATCATTGTGTACCTCAATGCGGTTATTTTTCACCGCCACAATAGCGAAAACACCTTGATTAGTCAATAGTTAGTTTGCACGTCAGTTTTTTAAAAAAAATGTATTGACAAAGATTTTATTTAGATATTAGAATTGTTCGAAAATCGAAATAATTTACTGTAGTAATTATCTTCGGTTGGAAAATAAGCGAAGAGGATTTGCTTAGAGAATGAAGAGTTCGATGAGCGTGCCAGAAGTGAAGGAACTGAGGGATTGGTCACACATCATCTCTCGCATCCTCCACTCCTACAACGAGATATCAAAAAGTATTAATCCACCCAGTCTACAACAGATTGAACTCACCTCCGCTCAGATAAAAGCCCTGACCAGTTTTCATGGTGCAGAAGAATACACCATGAGTGATCTAAGCCAGAATCTTGGCGTAACCCTTCCCACAACCACATCCATGATCAACCGACTGATCCAGTTCGGTTTCATAGAAAGAAAAAGAGACAACAACGACCGGAGGGTGGTAAAGGTCAAGCCCACGGTACGGGGGAGAGCAATCCTGAGAAAATTGATGGAGGAGAGGAGAATTGCGCTGGAGGTCTTACTCCAAGCATTGAACAATGAAGAACTAAGAACATTTCTTGAATCCATCGAAAACGTTTCGTCCTTGATCAAGAAGGCGAAGGGATAAAAAGAGGCGCTTAAGAAAAGAACTAATCTCAAGGAGGGATAAAAGGTATGGCAAGGCTAAAAGTAATTACACTAAAATCCATTTTTTACACGGCAGTTTCTCTGGTGTGGATCTTCGGACTTTCCGCCATTGGACACATTGTGATGGTATTGATTGAAAAGTACAATCCGGAGATTAAATTTGATTTTGCCAGAATCTGTTTTGTCATCGGGTTTGTAACCATTTATTTGACTCGCTTCTTAAAGAGCGACGGCTGGCAAAGTTTTGTTGGCATTCTCGGCGGATTAGGCATGTGGTTCTCTTTTGAATACAGCCTGATGTATGCTGGCGAACGGATGGGAGTTACCTATGCCTTCAACGGCAGTTATCCGGAATACCGTCTCATGCAGTGGAGTGTCATTCTGCTCGTAATGGTTTTTACCTATCTCCTGTATCAGGAGAGCGTCCGCTGCAATTTCGTCTTTTTTCTGCGGAGAAAACTGCGGCTCATGCGGGGGGTGATTGCTACCGGCAAGGTTGATAACTATGGGCCCCGTACCGGATTTGAATATATTATGATCACGTGGACATTCTACGTGCTCCTCATGATCGGCTATGATGAGCAGCTCTTCGGCGCCCATTCCACGTTCACCTACGGCCTCTTTTTTGCTTCGTTTTCCGTCTTTTTCTATCTGTGCTATAAGCTGTTGAGTTACGATAAGTTCGGAGCTAATTTGAGATACTCCATCCCTACCGTGACTATTCTCTGGAACGATGTAGAAATCCTGGCAAAATGGGGCATGCTGAAAGAACCCTGGGTGCACATCAATTGGCCCATCATGTCTTCCATTATTGCAGGTTTTGTTATCTCGACCTATCTTATTATTAAGGATCTGCGGGTAAAGAAAGCAACAATGATAGAATCAAAGGATGTGGTCTGATCAAGAGATGAACCAATTTTTAGTTTTTTCATGGTTGAAATATTTAATAACAAAGGAGATTAAAATGAGATATTGGAAATCAATACCTATTCTTCTGATCTGCTTGCTTTTTTCAGGGTTATCCTATTCAGAGGAACAAGCAAACAAAAAGCAGACGTATGCAGAGCGGGTCAAGGCTATGGAAGATACCTTTTTTGCTGCCTCGAAAGCAGGGCAAACAATAAAGGGTGTAGTGGTTGAAGGAAACTCCCTCTTTAATGGAACCACTGCCCCGCAGAACAACCCCTACGGAAAACCCTACACTGAGAAAGAACTTCTTGATGCCAGGATCAGCGCAGAGCGTAACAGTAAGGTGTTTATCCTCACACAGGATGGGACAATGTATTATCCAACCCCCAAGAAAGGGGAAAGCATCTCTCAGAGCATGAATGCTCCCCGTATTCCGAGGGTGTTTACTGAGGAGCAAAAGAAGGGACCCAAAATGCGAAACTGGGCATCACTCGTACCCCTGGTAGGAATGGAAGTGGAAGTATACGGTGAGGTTTATCCCGGGTATGCAGGCATAAAAGGTCTTTACATCGAGTACATAAAGTTTGAAGGAGAGTATTTAAAATAAAACGATGCAGGATACCGGATGCAAGGATGAGAATAACAAATGACAAAATCCAAATTTGATATTTGAGCTTGGTCATTGAGATTTTTTCTATTGCCCACTGCCCCAGTACGTATATATGTGAGCATCGTGCATAAAACATCAGTGAAGTAAAGGAGAGGGAGCGTGGAAAAAGCTGCTGAGTTTATTATCAAGAGGCGGAATTTTTTTATGGCTGCCATCCTGGTCCTCACCATCTTTTTTGGATATCAGGCAAGCCGGGTCAAGGTCTACACCAACTTTGGTGACCTTTTGCCACAGAAACACCCCTATATCCAGCTTCACAACAGGATAAAGAATGTCTTTGGCGGGGCGAACCAGATTCTGATCATGGTCCAGGTGAGAAAAGGGGATATCTTTAATGAAAAGACCTTACGGAAGGTAAGGTATCTGACTGATCAACTTGAAAAGGTCCCCGGCGTTGATAACTACAAGATTCTCTCCATTGCCCATCCCAAGCTCAAAGAGATTACAGTCAAGACAGGACAGATCATCGTTAGTCCCCTTATGTTCCCTGATATCCCTACCACGGAAGAGGGCTACAAGGAACTGAAGAAAAAGGTCTACAGCGATCCCCGGTTCTACGGCGCTTTTGTTTCCTTAGACAGCAAGAAGACACTGATCACGGTGGATTTCTTCGAGGAAGAAGTCAACTATGAGGTGATCTTCAGAGAGCTCCAGAAACTGCGGACTGAGATGAAGGTAGATAAGGAGACCATCAAACGGTGGGAAGAGAAGGGGTTGTGGGACAAGAAGGACCTCCTCCGGATGGAAGGGGAAGATTACATTGTCAAGATGGAGGATGATAACCATATTGTCAATATTGCCGGCGAGCCGATGCACCTTGGCTACGTGAAATATCACACCAGGCAGGTACTCGGGGTACTGGGGTTGACAGTCCTGGCAACGTGTGTTCTCCTCTACTTTTACTTCAAATCTAAACGGGGGGTATTTGTCCCCATCTTCAACGCCGCTTTCAGCGCAGTCTGGGGGCTTGGCTTCATGGGATTGATGGGCTATCACCTTGATCCCCTGATCCTTGTTCTTCCTTTTCTCATCTCACTCATGACTGCCCGCCACTCCATGCAGCTCATGGCGCGCTACTTAGAAGAGATTGGGTCAGGGAAGGATAACAGGACTTCCTGCAAGATACTCATCGAACAGATGTTCTTCCCCGGTCTTACCAGCATCATTACCGATGCCTTCGGGATTGCTATTGTGGCGATTGCCACCATTCCCATCCTCACCGTCATGTCCATCTCCTGTGCCTTCTGGTCGATTGCAACGGTAATACTCTCCCTCCTGTTTGCCCCGCTTCTCCTTTCATATTTTTCCACCTCTAAACGGATGATTGCTCAATTGGAGGAGGATGAGAGGAAGAAAGCTCAGAAGAACTGGCTGGATCGACTCCTCATCTCGCTGGGACCCTGGATTGCCGCCAAGGGGAAATGGGTGGTTGTGGGGGTAACCGTAGTGATAACGGCGGTAGGGCTGGTCTATTCAGCCAAGATTCAGGTCGGGGACTTTTTCCCCGGCTCATCAATCCTCTGGCCCTTCCATCGCTATAACCTGGATGCCTTCCGCATCACCTTCAGTATGCCCCTGCTTAACCCCATGTATGTGGTGGTGCAGAAGGATGAAGAGGAAGCTCCCAAGAAGGCAGCGACCGATCAGGTAGGGGATTTTATAGTCCTGGCCCCTACCATACGGGAGATTGACAAATTCCAACGGTTTATGAGCACCCATGAACGGGTAATGTTCTGCCAGTCCATCATCAACCCGCTGCCCGGTTTCTTCATGAATTCTCACGACAATGATCCTAACTGGTCCTGCCTGCCCAAGGATGATTTGCTCTTATCCTTCCTCTATAAGCAACTTATTTACCGATCAGTGGCGGGAGACTGGGATAAATATGTGAACCAGCGGGACACCGCCGCAAACGTGATTATCTACTGCAGGGACAAAATGCCCAAGACAGTGGAAGGGGTGGTAAATAAAGTGAAGGAGTACGTTGAGAAGCATTCCACCCTGAAAGGGGGGAAATTCCTCCTGGCTGGCGGGGCAATTGGCACACAGGCCGGAGTGCGGGAAGTGATTGCGGAATCTCAGACCCTGAACCTCATCCTTGCTTTATCCGGCGTCTGGTTCTTCTGTGCCCTGAATTTCCGCTCCGTCATGGCAGGCCTGATCCTTACCATCCCGCTTGCCATCTCCAATATCATTGCCTTTGCCCTTATGGGCGCTTATAATATCGGCCTTACGGTGAATACCTATCCTGTGTCCTCGGTTGGCATAGGTCTCGGTGTGGACTACGGGATATACTTTGTGGGGAGATTGCTTGAAGAGATAAAGGTTGCAGATGGTTTGAATGATGCCATCTCGCGCACCATCGTGAGCAATGGAAAGTCTATCTGGGTGATTGCCACCACGCTCACCGTAGGACTTGCCCTTTGGATTTTTTCTCCTCTCAAGTTTCAGGCTGAGATGGGGATACTGCTTGCCCTGCTTCTGCTGATGAACATGTTCGGTGCCCTCTTGCTTGTACCGAGCTTGATTTCCATAATTAAGCCTAAATTTGCCACTAAGGGAGTAAAACAGCTTAGCAAGTAAGTGCAGAGTAATAAAGAAGTTAAGGGAAGTATGGAGGAATTACTTTTAACAGAGGAGGAGGGGTATGAAGGAGAAAAGGATTAGAAAGGTTTTCGCAATAGCACTCCCCGTGTTTTTCCTGGTCTTTTCTCTGTGGGGGTTTTTTGCGACTGCCGGGGCTGCGGAAGGGGAACAGTCTGGGATCGTTATTGCCCAGACTGAGCAGCAAGGCGGGGGAGAAAAACAGGAAGGTGTATTGACTCAAGAAGGAGAGAAGGCTCCGGAAGCGGAGGCAGAAAGCGCTATTCTCCAGAGAGAAGGGGTAGGTGAAAGGGCGGGTATCAATCTCTTTGACGGGAAGGTGAGGCTAAAAGCTTGCCTCTCTCTTTTTACCATGATCCGTGCGCACTACATCAGCCATTCAAATGCCACCAATTCTGCAAGCAGCAGGACGCCAGTCGCTGACAGCCCAGAGTTCCATGACTCACACCTCGGTGTCTTGAAGCCTATGATCACTGTGGAGGCTCTCATCCACTTCCTGGAAAGACCGAGTCTCGTGGTGAACCTCCAGAGCTATTTCAAGTATTACTACGAGGCTGCCCCTGATCTGGATCATAAGGCGGGCAGCAACATAGCCTCCTGGATGAGATATACTGATTACCAGACGCCAAGGGCAGACTGGGACGAGTGGATCAATGAGCTGTACTTCGATATTTACAGCGGACCATGGAACATCCGGGCCGGTAAGCAGGTCGTCTTCTGGAGCGAGGTGGAAATGGTCCAGACCGTGGATAAGATCAATCCCATTGATCTCCGCTACACTACACCGGGTATTGAGCCCTGGGATGAGATAAAGATAGGGCTCTGGATGATCAGAATCCTTTATAACTCTAACCTGCCGGGTGACCTCATCTTCGAGCATATCTTAATCCCCGGCGATATACAGTATACGAAGACACCCATAGATGGGACTGCAATGGGGGGACTCCCTGCACCCAATCCTGCGCTCGGTCCAGGGGGAATAAGGCAGATGATGGATGACTGGTGGATGGGAGACAGGCCTGGTCCCAATGTGAAATGGTTTGAATATGCCTTCAGGGTAAGGGGAAACTCAACGCTGCACCTCTGGGATTACCACACCTTCGACTGGACAATAAGTTATTTCAGTACCTTTACTGATAGCCCTCTTTGTGTTGATGATCTTACAGCGGTAAATCAGACCATAGGGAGTCTGGCGGCGCGAAGGGGAAATGGGAAACAGGGGAGTAAAAATAGGCCCGGTTCTCCCTTTTATGGCGAAGCGTTTACTGCCAAATATGATGACTTCCGGCACATACCCGGGACGCAATGGCTGCCCAAGAGATTTTCAGTGGTTGGAGGGAGCGGTCAGTTTTATGACCCGGTAACCGGGGCTGTCTTCCGGGGAGAGGTGGCTTATGAGATAGGCAGGCCATACAATAGTGCTAGCGGGACTGCCACTTCCGGCAAAGCAGATGGCTATCCAACCTTAGGTCCTGTTATCCACCGCGACTCATTTAACTATGGCCTCACCATTTACCGGCCCACCCGCTGGTCATGGCTCCAGCAGCAAGGCTGGGGACGTTACCGTCCCACCGGTATCTTTGAGCTTACCTTAGGCTTTTTCCAGGGCTATCTTTTAGGAGGACATAAAGAGCATGTATGGAAACAGTGGGGCTATAACCAGGAGCATGAGACCAACTTTACCCTGCTGGCCCAGACAAAAATCCAGGGGCCATTTGACACCTTTCTTAACCTTCGTTCGCAGTACAATACGAGGAACTGGGGTTCTGTAGCCCCTGCCGTCAGATTTATGATTACCGGGGAATTCAGCATTGAGACAGGGTTCATCTGGATGTTTGCCCACGATCCAACTGTGGCAACTGACTCCACCGCTGAGGACAAGGATTTTGGGTATGTGAGGATAAAGTATGAGTTCTAAAAAAAAGCTAGGGAGTTAGGGAAGATTGGGAGTTGGGGAGTTGAAACTCTTCAACTCAGCAACTTTTAAGATGGAGGGATTTTATGAAAGGTGAAAGAAGGAGTTCGTTAATAACTATGCTGAGATTGGTCATGGCAGTTGCGGTGATTGTCGCTTTTGCGGGATCATCTATTGCCGCGGAGATCAAGTTTCCTATCCCAGGCTATGAAGGAGAGGAACTGGCGAAGATAAGGGAGTGGGAAAAGACCTGGGTTGGCAAGAAAGTCTCGTTAGAGAATGTTGACCAGGTGAAGGATTTCCTTATAGAGCCCATATACATCATCATGAAGAATCCGAAGGATTTTGGCGCCCCGGATATATGGTTTGAAGTAGTCCCCTACCGGCCATACAACATATCAAAGGGAACGATTGAAGCTGTTAATAAGTATGCGCCCCAGGCGAAGCTGGATAATGACAGGTGGCTGGTTGACTACGGTAAGATGGCTGGTTTTCCCTTCCCCAATACGAAGGAGAACGGGGATGAGATGGCCTGGAACTTTGATGCTAATACCAAGGGCGATTCCCACAAGGAAACTGCCTATCCGGCAGCGGTTGTGGATGCCAAGAGCAAGCTGGAGCGGGTTGCCGGGCACATCCGCTGGGAGCTCTACTGGACAGGGAGGTGCGATCTGCCCCCGACGCCTGCGGTTGAAAAGAATCCCAAGGACCTCAGGAGGACCTTCTTCATGAGGATGACAGATCCTGCTGATTTCCGCGACACCACGATGTTTGAGGTTATCTATAACACCAAGGGTCGGGATGAAGACCTCTGGGTTTATACCGCCATGTTCAGGCGGATCCGCAAGGTTGCGACAAAGCAGAGAACAGACATGATTGACGGAAACGACATGATCTATGACGATCAGGATGGCTGGTATACCCACATGAACCATAACACCTACAAGTATATTGGAAGAAAAGAGATCCTTACCCCCCGACATCAAGACTATAAAAAGGCAACCAGGATACGGGGCCAGATTTTTTTCAGCGGTCTGCAGAGGGAGAGGATCAATACCTATATGCTCGAGGTGAAGAATGAAGACCCCTTCTATATCTATTCGAGACAGATATGGTACCTCGATCCTGAGAATTGGCAGATGGACGTCAAGCAGATGTACGACAAGGAAGGAAGGTTGTGGAAGGTCTGGGAACCTTATTATGAAGAGGTACCAGGTTATGGAGGTACAAAAGCCTCTGCCATCATCAGTGATGTCATCGTTGACCTGTTCAGGAAGCATGGCGGAACCAGCATCCGGGTTAACGAGTTTACCGGCAAGCCCATACCGGAAGAGATATTCAGGGTTCAGAACATGCAGAAGTTTGGCTATTAGAAAAGCAGCGGTCAGATATCATCTAAAAGCTGAATGCTGAACGCTGAGAGCGATAGAGTCGAGAGCTAATTATGTGAGGAAAGAAGGAGATGTAGATGGCGGATTTGAGTGATATCAAGAAAGAACTGGAAGGTATCGTGGGCAAGGGGAATTGTCTGGATGATGAGGACGTGTTAGGACGTTACTCCCGTGATGCGAGTCTGTGCCCGGAGAGGAAACCGGATTTTGTCGTGAAGGTGAAGAGCACAGCCGAGGTCCTGAAGGTAGTAAAGCTGGCGAATACGCACATGATCCCGGTCGTTCCCCGCAGCTCAGGTATAGGATTCTATGGTAACGGGATCCCTGAAGAGGGCGGAATCATCATCGAGATGAGCGGCATGAAAAAGGTTCTCAAAGTGGATACCCGCAACAAGTGGGTCTTGATTGAGCCAGGTGTTACGTTCGGAGAGGTCCAGCAGGAGCTGAAGAAGCATGGGTTTAAGGCGGTCAACCCGCTCCTGCCCCATAAGGAGAAGTCAGTAATCACCACAGCCCTGGAGAAGGAACCGGGCATTTCCCCCAAGATGCATCTCGATGAGCCCATCCTCACCATGGAAGTGGTAATGCCGACCGGTGATTACTTCCGGACCGGCTCAATGGCTGTCCCCGGTGCACCTGCTGACCCGGCAGCAATTCCTGATGAAACCTATTCAGACCTCTGTAATTCCATGGGGCCCGGTATTGACTGGTGGCGGTTACTTACCGGCAGCATGGGGACATTCGGGATCATTACCGCAATGAACCTGAAGACAATGCCCATCCCGAAGATGAGAAGGCTTTTCTTCATCCCCTTTGCAAAGCTTGAGGATGCCGTTGAGCCCATGTATCGTATCCAGAGGAAAGAGATCGGCAATGAATGTTTCATCCTCAACAGTCAGGATCTCGCCCTGATTCTATCAGAGGAGAAGAGTGAGATCGAGAGCGTGCGGAAGGTGTTGCCGCCCTACGTGCTCATGGTCGCCCTTGATGCAGGAGAATGGTATCCTGAAGAAAAGATGGAGTACCAGAAAGAGGCGCTCTTCGAGGTGGGAAGAGAGTTCCTCCTCGAGCCATCAAATACACTCCCGTATGTCCCTGAAGCTGAAACGAGGCTCTTAAACATCCTCGACCAGCCCTGGGCTGGAGATGAGTACTGGAAGTTCCGTTATAAGGGTGCCGGTGCATCGATCATCTTCCTTGCCCCCATGAGACGCATACCGGAGTTTATTCATCTCATGCAGGAAAAGGCTGCTGCCTATGATTATCCTTCCTCTGACCTGGGCGTTTATATCCAGCCCAAACAGAGGACTCATGCCTTCCACGTAGAGATAGGTCTGTCCTTTAACCCTGACGATCAGGCAGAAAGGGAGAGGATCAGGTTGCTCTTTGAGGAGTCAAGCGAGGCCCTGGTCAATGCGGGTGCCTTTTTCTACCGTCCGTATGGAGCGTGGGCGCAGATGGTCTATTCCCGTACCGGTAACCTCGATCCGGTCCTGAAGAAAGTGAAAGGGATCCTTGATCCCAACAATGTGATGAATCCTGGAAAACTGGGTTGTTAGAAAGGAGATAGGTAATGAATGGTAGTTCGGCATTAGAGAAAGTGGAGTATGATTTCAGTCATTGTCAACGGTGTTCAACCTGCAAGTGAGTACACCTCTGGGAGGTGAAGAGCCACCGCTTCTCGAGCAGCTGTCCTTCCGTTGTGTATGGGAAGTTCGATTGCTATACAGCGCAGGGAAGGAATGATATCGCCTTCGGGCTTTACAATAACGAGCTGAGCTGGGAACAGAGCAAGGATACTCTCCTCGATGTGATCTACAAGTGTACCCTGTGCGCCGCATGCGACATCAACTGCAAGCGAGTGATGGACCTGGATATCATCGGTGTCCTCGATGCATTGAGGGAAGAGGCCTGCGAGCAGGGATACGGGCCGCTCCCTGCACACAAGGAGTTTATCACCAGCATCATGCAGTATGACAATGTCTGGAAACAGCCCCGCCAGAGGCGGGCAAACTGGGCACGGGATTTAAAGATCAAGGATCTGAGCAAGGGTAAAGAGAAGAGCGATGTCCTCTATTACGTTGGATGCACCTATGCATATCGTCCGGGTCAGGACGTCATCCCTATCGGCATGGCGAAGCTCATGAGACAGGCCGGGGTTGACTTCGGTATCCTCGGTGCGAAAGAGATCTGCTGTGGCGGCATTGCTGATAACGTGGGAGACAAGAAGAGTTTTGAGGAGATTGCCAAGAAGAACCTGGATATGTTTAAGGAGTCAGGTGTCAAGAAGATTGTTACCAACTGCCCGGGTTGCTTCATGGCCTTCAGCGAGAAGTATGCGCGGATGCTGAAGACCGATACCAAGAACCTGGACTATGAAGTGGTTCATGCGACGGTCTACCTGGATCAGCTGATTCAGCAGGGAAAACTGAAGTTCTCGAAGAATCTCAATCAGAAGGTTACCTGGCATGACCCCTGTCACCTCGGCAGGAGAGGAGAGCCTTACAAGCACTGGGAAGGCAAGAGAATCCAGTGGGGCCTGACTGAGCCGCCCCGTGAGCTCCCTCGAGGCCTGAACGGAATTTATGAACCACCGAGGAACATCCTGAAGGCAATCCCGGGTGTAGAACTAGTGGAGATGGAGAGGATTAAAGAGTACTCCTGGTGCTGCGGTTCAGGCGCAGGAGCACGGTCAGCTTTCCCTGATTTCGCCCTGTCCACTGCGAAAGACCGGATTGATGAGGCATCATCCACCGGCGCGAGCACGCTCGTTACCTGCTGCCCCTGGTGTGAGACCAATCTAAGTGATGCAGTAAATTCTCTGGGATCGAAGCTGAAGATCATGAACATCGTAGAATTAGCTACCCAGGCACTGTAAACTACAAAAAAGAAGGGGAGAACTATGGCCTTTACAAAGTTAGCCTTCAAGGCGTTAGAAGATGTGTTGGGTAAAGGGAACGTTACCGATGATCCGGTGATCTGTCAGAGCTATTCACGGGTCAACTGGCTTCCTCCCGGATACTTGCAGCGAGTGCGACTCGGAACAGATATGCGCCCCGATTGTGTCGTTTTACCGGGGAGCGTAGAAGAGGTCCAGGCAGTCATCCGGATAGCCAATCGCTTTAAATTTCCCTTCATACCCCGTGGTTCAGGGTATACCTTCCAGGCATTTCCAGCAGGGAAGGGGTATATGGTGATTGATCCCAAAAGGATGAACCGGATCATCGAGATCAATGAAAAAGACATGTATGCGGTGATTGAGCCCTATGTCACCTTTGCCGAGCTCCAGACTGAGGGGATGAAGAAAGGGATGACCTGTCCATCTCCTCTGGCCGGGGCACAGGTGTCAGTTCTCGCCAACTACTCCTGG
>Ga0315284_10008621_pt1 | contig 14563 bp, 25 predicted proteins | sample YL17G09_16_MG_FD_203696 | JGI IMG/M metagenome (GOLD analysis project Ga0315284, IMG submission 203696) | Sediment microbial communities from Yellowstone Lake, YNP, Wyoming, USA - YL17G09_16 | ecosystem: Environmental > Aquatic > Freshwater > Lake > Sediment | place: USA: Wyoming | collected... | reverse complement strand
TTGGTTTCAGGCCACATGTCAGAGGCAAGGCGCAGAATCCGGTTTCTCACCCGATGGGTGGCGGCGAAGGCAGGGCAAACGGCGGACGACACCCTTGTTCGCCTACCGGTCTGCTGGCCAAAGGCGGAAAAACAAGAAGCCCGCGAAAGCCGAGCAACAAGAGGATTATCAGAAGACGAAAAAATAAAAGGTCGGGACAGTTGGTGCTCTAATTGGTTATTGATAATCAGTTTTGAGGAACTTTTATGGGAAGGTCTCTTAAAAAAGGGCCGTTTGTTGATGAGAAATTGTTTGCCAAGTTTAACAAACAGGCTAAATCCGGTTCTCGTGAGCCGATAAAGACCTGGGCACGCAGATGTACCATAATCCCGGAATTTGTTGGTTTTACCTTTATGGTTCATAACGGCAAAATGTTTCACAAGGTCTTTGTTACCGAGGATATGGTCGGGCACAAGCTTGGTGAATTTTCGCCGACGAGAATTTTTAAGGGCCATTCCAGTAAGAAAATAAAATAGTAATTTCGCGGTATTAGTTATGTTAAGCGCTTATAAATTGAAGGAACTTTGCCGCCGGCAGCGGATGGGTACGGCGAAGTTGGCCGAGCAGCTTGTCAGAGGCGGGCTCAGCAGCCGGCAGGCTGCAGCAGCGGTCAAAAACTGGCAGAGAGGCTTTTTTAAGCCAATACCGCGAAGAGATGACATTGAGCGTTTGGCAGCGGTTTTATCCATCGGGGTAAACGATCTGGTTGACTGGAGTTCGTCCTGTCGGTTTGCTCCGCTTTCTGCCCAAAAGGCCAGACTTGTTACACAGTTGATAGTCGGGCGAAGCGTTCAGGATGCGATGGATATCCTTAAGTTCACAAGAAAACGCTCCGCAGCGATAATTGACAAGGTTCTGAAAAGTGCGGTTGCAGATGCCGATGAGCAGCAGGCTGACGTTGATAGTCTCTACGTCAGCAGTGCCCGTGTTGACGATGCCGGTGTTCGCATCGGCACAAAAAGATGGATAGCAAAGGACAGAGGCAGAGCGCATCCTATTCGCAAGAGGGCCTGTCACATACATGTGACGGTAACACAGGCTTGACCGTGAACCGAAAGAGGCTAATGTAATTATGGGCCAGAAGACATCGCCAATAGGCTTTAGAACAGGAATAAGACTTGGTTGGCAGAGCACATGGTTTGCTCCCAAGGCTAGTTACGGAGATTTTCTTGTTGAGGACCAGAAAATTCGCCGTTATGTCGACGGGAAATTTAACCGTCAGATGCCAAAAGGAGCGGTATCCAAGGTTGAGGTAATCCGGACGCGCAATGAAGTAAAAGTAACGCTGCACAGCGCACGGCCCGGCGTGGTTATTGGTCCAAGAGGTGGTGAAGTCGACAAACTGCGGGATGAGCTTGAACATCTGACGGGGCGCAAGGTAAGCGTCAATGTCATCGAGATAAAAGACCCTGACCTGAATGCTTTTTTGGTAGCCGAGGCAATTGGCGAGCAGTTAAGCAAACGTGCTTCATTCAGGCGTATGATGAAACAACATTCTGAAAGTACAATGAACGCCGGTGCCAAGGGAGTCAAGATTATGTGCAGCGGCCGGCTGGCAGGCTCTGAAATGGCACGCACTGAAACGCAGAAGCTCGGCAGTATTCCGCTGCATACCCTCGATGCGAATGTAGATTATGCCTGTGCAACCTGCAGGACAACATACGGTGCGATTGGTATTAAAGTTTGGATTTATAAAGGCAGATTCGGCGAAGAAGCTGAGCCGAGACAAATTCGCCGGCGTCGTCCTCCGATGCGCCGCAGTAATACGGGTGTTCGGGGCAGCGATAGTTCTGATGCCAATCTGGTAACAAATGGCTCATCTGATGTACAGGGCGCAAAACCGCCGGCGGAAGATACGAAATCATAAACACGGCATAAGGAATTAAAAGCCTTAAATCGCAGGTTTTTGGCTTTTGTGTAAGGGTAAGAAAAATGGCAATGATGCCGAAAAGAGTCAAGTACCGCAAGAGCCAGCGCGGCAGGATGAAAGGCAATGCTTCGAGAAGCAATTTTGTAGCCTTTGGTGAGTATGGCCTGCAGTCTCTGGAGTGCAGCTGGGTAACTGCCAGGAATATTGAGGCCGGCAGGGTTGCAGCAACTCATTTTTTGCATCGTGAGGGCAAAGTGTATATTCGGATATTTCCGCACAAGCCGGTAAGTGCCAAGCCGCTGGAGACGCGGATGGGCAAAGGCAAGGGCGAGACCGCGTTTTGGGTTGCCCGGGTCCGGCCGGGCCAGGTTTGTTTCGAGATCGGCGGCGTAAGCGAAGAAGTAGCCAAACAGGCACTGCTTAGAGTTGCTCACAAAATGCCGATTAAGTGCAGACTGATTAGGCGCAGGCGTTCGTTGGTATAGGGATTCCCTTGTGATGAAAGTGCAGCAATACCGTGAGATGAGCAGGGACGAGCTTGAGGATAAGCTCCAGCAGCTTCGCAGGCATCTGTTTGATCTGCGATCGCAGGCGGTTACGGAAAAACTGGAGAATTCCAAAGCCGTAATAAATGCCAGGCGCGATATTGCCAGGATTAAAACCGTGCTGCGCGAGGGTAAATAAGCCCGGCGTGCACAGGAGATTTTGATGAACGGAAATCGAGGATGCAGAATCAAAAATTAAAGACTACGACCGCTGTTGTGACAAGCAGCAGCGGTAACAAAAGCATCATGGTTGCCATTGACTTTAAGTTCAGGCATCCGAAATATGGCAAGTACCTGAAGCGCAGGACAAAACTTGCCGTCCACGACGAACACAATCAGGCAGGTACCGGTGACGTGGTCGAGGTTTCACAGTGCCGCCCTTACAGCAGAACCAAGAGCTGGCGGCTTGTGAAGGTGGTAAAAAAAGCAGTTCAGCAGCAGGAATGAGACGAAACACTAAAGGTAAGATACCAAATAATGATTCAGCAGGAAACAATGTTGGATATAGCCGACAATTCAGGAGTCAAGTCGGCACAGTGCATAAGGGTTCTCGGCAAGTCGGGAGCTCGTGGTAAATTTACCCGGTCTGTGGCTACGATAGGGGATGTTGTCTGTGTTGCTATAAAAAAATCGTTGCCGACCTGCGCGCTGGACGACAAGAAGGTGCATAAATGTGTTATTATTCGCACCAAAAGTCCGGTCAAACGTCCCGACGGCAGCTACGTAAGGTTCGACAGCAATGCCGCAGTGATGATTGATAATGATGGAAATCCGATAGGAACGAGGATTTTCGGTGCGGTTGCTCGCGAGCTGCGGGAAAAAAATTATATGAAAATTATCTCACTGGCAGGTGAAGTAGTCTGATGGCACTGCATATAAAAAAAGGTGATATGGTTGAGATTATAGCCGGTGACCATAAAGGCGCCGTCGGCAAAGTGCTGCATGTCTATCCCGACAGGCAGAGCGTGGTGGTTCAGGGACACAATATAGCCAAAAAGCATGTCAGGCCATCTCGCAAAAACCCGCAGGGAGGCCGTATCAGCGTCGAACAGCCGATACATATAAGTAATGTGCTTGCGATAAATCCGAAAAGCTCCAGAGGCACCAGAATTCGTTATCAGTCGAGTGCCGACGGCAGCAAAAAGAAAGTTGCCGCCGACGGCACCGAGATCAGTATTGTCACGAGGGCGCGTAAAACCTAAGGCTAAACGAGTTACAAGATGGCACGTTTGAAAAATTTATATAAATCCAAAGTAGTTCCGCAGTTAACCGCTGAGTTTGGTTATAAGAATCCTATGGCCGTACCGCGGATGGAAAAAATTGTTGTTTCTGCCGGTGTGGGCAGAGCGGTGCAGGACAAGAAATTTCTGGAATCTGCTAAAAAGGAACTGATGATGATTACCGGCCAGATGCCGCTCGTCTGCGAAGCCAAAAGAAGTGTCTCGAATTTCAAACTCCGTCAGGGTAACGAAATCGGTCTGAAAGTTACCGTTCGCGGTGTGCGGATGTATGAATTTATGGACAGGCTCGTCAGTCTTGCTATCCCGAGGGTGAGGGACTTTCGAGGACTTAACCCGGCCAGTTTTGACGGCAGAGGCAATTATTCGATGGGGCTAACCGAGCAGAGTGTTTTTCCGGAAATAGAGCCGGCGCAGATTGAGTTTCAGCAGGGTATGAACATAACTTTTGTAACAACGGCAAAGAGTGACCTTGAAGCAAGGAGAATGTTGAGCCTTTTTGGTATGCCGTTTAGGGAAACCACGGCGTGAAAATCGGATATCAGAAGCGAGTTTTGGAATTGAGGCCTGCGAATGTCGACTAAAGCACTGGAAAACAAGGCGCAAAAGAAGCAAAAGTTCCGTGTCAGGCAATATACACGTTGCCAGCTTTGCGGAAGGTCCAAAGCTGTCTATCGCAAGTTTAAGATTTGCCGTATTTGTTTTAGAACCTTAGCCAACGAAGGCAAAATTCCGGGAGTCAGAAAAGCCAGCTGGTAAGCAGATAAAGCTTAACGAAGCACTTAATGTGAGATATTGATTATGAGTTTAAGTGACCCGATAGCCGATATGCTGACGAGGATTCGCAATGCTGTGCGAATAAATATCGCTCAGGTCAACATTAAGGCATCCAACATCTGCCGGAACATAGCAGATGTCTTGAAGAAGGAAGGTTACATCGAAGCTTTCGATTGTATCGATGACGGAAAACAGGGCATACTGAGAATTACGCTAAAGTATGACCAGAACGGCCGAGCTGTTATTAGCGAACTTGCCAGAACCAGCAAGCCCGGCAGAAGGATTTATTTATCTGTTGATAAATTACCGCACGTTTTAGGCGGTTACGGCATAGCAATCGTTTCGACAAGTAAAGGTGTAATGAGCGACAGAGATTGCCGCAGTGCCGGTGTTGGCGGCGAGATACTTTGTACGGTGGGTTAATGAGTCGCATTGGGAAAAAACCGATTAGTATACCTGAAGGTGTAAAGCTCGAGCAGCAGGGCGAGGTCATCAGGGTTACCGGTCTGCTTGGTAGTTTGCAGATGAACTGCCGGCCGCCGATAGAAGTGACAGTTGACAGTTCCGCTGGGCAGATTCTGGTTAAAAATGGTGGTTCCCAGAACCGCTATAACAAGCAGTTGTATGGCACGATGCGCGCCTTGATTGCCAATATGGTAACCGGTGTCAGTAAAGGTTATGAAAAGAAAATGGAGATATACGGCACCGGTTTCAATGTCAAAACTCAGGGCGGCAAGCTTGTTTTACAGGTAGGCTTTTGCCAGCCGATGGAAGTGGCGATACCGGATGGCATAAAGGTGAACATTGAGGCGCCGGCGACCAGAGGCAATGATGTTCCTGCCCGATTTACGCTTTCAGCAGCGGACAAAGCCTTGCTGGGACAGGTTGCCGCTGATATTCGAAAAATAAATCCGCCGGAACCCTATAAAGGCAAAGGCATTCGTTATGCCGACGAACACATCAAGCGAAAAGTCGGCAAGGCATTTACTTCGGGAGCGGCATAGAAATTGGCGATTGAAAAACATTAAAAGGCAATTGGGATTTGCAAAGTGATTGGTAAGAGCTTTAAAAAAGCATCGCTGAGGCGTAAGCATCATGTCCGTAAGAAGGTCTTCGGGACTCCGGACAGGCCGCGACTGTCGGTATTTCGTTCGAACAGGCAGATTTACGCCCAGATTATAGATGATGTTGCCGGTGCAACGCTTGTTTCAGCAGGTACAAGAGCGAAGGGTTTGCGGGACAGGTTACCCAGAGGTGGAAATAAGAAGGCTGCTGAGCTGGTGGGCGAGGCTGTTGCCAAGCAGGCGCTTGGTGTCGGTATCAGATGCGTTTGCTTTGACAGGAACCGCTATAAGTTTCATGGCAGGGTCAGGGCTCTCGCTGAGGCGGCAAGGAAAGCTGGGCTGGTTTTTTAATAAAGAAGGGACATAAATTTGGGCAAGAGATTGGCGGTAGAGGCGGTTAAATTATCCGGCAGGGACGAAAAACCGCTGGAAGAAACGGTCGTAAAGGTATTTCGCTGTGCCAAAGTGGTCAAGGGAGGTCGTCGATTCAGTTTTGCAGCATTGGTTGTGATTGGGGACCGTCAGGGAACTGTCGGTATTGGTTATGGCAAGGCCAATGAGGTTCCACTGGCAGTTGAGAAAGGTGTAAAAGATGCCAGAAAATCCTTGAATAAAATCACGCTGGTTGGCCGAACAATTCCGCACCAGATTTCCGGCAAATACGGGGCTACAAAGATAACTCTTGTCCCGGCCAGTCCCGGTACCGGCGTTATTGCCGGTTCCTCTGCCCGGGCGGTGCTCGAATATGCTGGTGTGCAGGATGTTCTTACAAAAGTTTATGGAAGTACCTCCGCCAAGAATGTTGTTAAAGCCACATTGGATGGTTTGTTGAGATTGCGCTGCAAAGAAGAGCTTGAAGCTCTTCGAGGCGTAGAGATTAAGCAGGTGAAAAGGTGGTGATGATTAAATGTCCGGTTTGCAAATAACCTCTGTTGCAGGCAAATACAAAGCCCGTAAGCGTGTTGGCAGAGGGCGTGGCAGCGGGCACGGCAAAACCAGCGGCCGAGGCCACAAGGGAGCCGGCAGCAGGGCAGGTTCGAGGTCGGTATCGCTTTATGAAGGTGGCCAGATGCCTTTGTTCAGACGGTTACCCAAGCGAGGCTTTAGTAATTATAATTTCGCGGTGCGGTATGAGATTGTCAATGTATCACAGTTGGAAAGATTTGCTGACGGCGATGTTGTTGGCCCGGAGCAGTTGTCCAGAGCCGGACTGATAGCCGGCCTGAGGAGCAAAGTCAAGATTCTTGGCGATGGTGAACTTGCCAAGAGACTGAATGTAACTGCCCACAAGTTCAGCAAGACCGCCGAGCAGAAGATAACTGCTTCCGGCGGCACCACAAATAAAAGGTAGAAATGATGATTGGAGCGGTATTTAACATATTCAAAATTTCGGACCTGCGTAACAAGATTCTTTTTACCGTTGCGCTTTTGATAATATACCGGATTGGTTTTCATATTCCGGTTCCGGCCTTTGACCAGTCGCAGATAACTCAGGCCACCCGCTCGAGGGACACCGACAGTCCCCTCGGCAGGGCCGCTGAATATATGCAGATATTTACCGGCGGGACGCTTGACCGCAGCAGTCTGTTTGGTCTGGGTATAATGCCTTATATAACTGCCTCGATTATTCTTATGCTGCTGGGCGAGGTTGTTCCTGCCCTGAAGAAACTGCGTCAGGAAGGTCAGACCGGCTACAAAAAGATTCAGGAATATACCCGTTACCTGACTGTCCTGATATGTGTCATCCAGTCAATTATGTATATGAAGATGCTGGGGGGGTTTGTCTACGCCGGTATGCGCACGCAGGCCTTGGTAATGGGTGTCTTCGGTATGACCGCTGGTACCGTCTTTTTGATGTGGCTTGGCGAACAGATAGATGAGTATGGCATAGGCAATGGTATCAGTTTGATAATTATGGCCGGCATCGTTGCAAGAATGCCCTGGGCACTCTGGATGCTTTGGGAGAATGTCGACTTAAGGGTTGGTGCACCGGTTGGCACTCTAGGTCCGGCGAAGATATTGTTCCTGATAGTAGCTTTTGTATTTGTTGTTGCGGGCGCCATACTTATAACGCAGGGCCAGCGGCGGATACCAATTCAGCAGGCAAAAATGATGCGGGGTCGTCGAATGTATGGCGGCCAGAGACATTATCTGCCGCTGCGTGTCAATCATGGAGGTGTGATGCCGATAATTTTCGCATCGAGTTTTATGATGTTTCCGCCTGTGCTAATCGGCCAGCTGGCAAAAATAGAAGGTCTTCGCAACTCCGCTGTCCTTGATAGTTTACAGGGTGCCCTCGGCTACCATGCGTACACTTACAATGTACTGTATATGCTGTTGATATTTTTATTTGCTTATTTTTGGACGACGGTCCAGTTTCAGCCGAAGGAGATGGCCAAGAACCTGCGTGATTCGGGCAGTTTCATCCCCGGCCTTCGGCCTGGCCGCAGGACCGCTGACTATCTGGAGACCGTCATGGCCAGAATCACCTACTTTGGTGCTGCCTTTTTGGCCATAATTGCCGTTGTGCCGACGGTGGTTTCCGTATCGTTGGGCATCGACTGGCGGGTGGCAACGTTTTTAGGTGGCACAGGTTTACTGATAGTTGTTAGCGTCTCGCTGGATTTGGTTCAGAAAATCGAGGCTAACCTGTTGATGCGAAGCTATGAGGGTTTCAGTACGAGCGGCAGAATCAAAGGGGCTTACGCATGAGAATAGTTTTGTTAGGCGCTCCCGGTGCGGGCAAGGGTACCCAGTGCAAGCGTATTGTTGCCGAATATGGTCTGCAGCATTTATCCAGCGGGGACATCCTGCGGCAGGAAAGGACCGAAGGCACAGACTTGGGGAAAAAGGCCCAGAAGTTTATGGATTCAGGTGAGCTTGTACCTGACGAGATAATAGTCGAGATGATGGCCGGTGCAATAGCTAAAGCACCGCAGGCTGGTTTTGTACTGGATGGTTTTCCCAGGACGGTTAATCAGGCTGTTGAGCTTGATAAGTCACTGGCTTTGGCTGGTGAAAGGATAGATGCGTGTTTCAACCTGGAAATAGACGACGAGGTAGTCGTTCGCAGAATGGCCGGCAGGAGAAGCTGTCCGCAATGTGGTGCGGTTTACCATATTGAAAACTTAAAACCGAAGGTTGAATGGATATGTGACAACGATGGCTTCAGCCTGATTCAGCGGCCGGATGACAGCCCTAAAGTAGTTGCCAATCGTCTCAAAACCTATCACCGGCAGACAAAACCGGTGGTGGATTACTATAAAAATAACGGCACCGTTTACAACATTGATGCCAACAAGGATGCAGATGAGGTAACTGCTCTGGTATTTGAACAGTTGGATGCCCTTGTAAGAGCATAAAGCCTCAAACAGAATACCAGATACGAAATTATAAATGGCTATAACGCTTCGCAGCCAAAGAGAGATTGTTTTGATTCGCAGAGCAGGTGCCGTTGTAGCTGATGTTCTTTCAAAATTAGAACAGATAGCCGAGCCGGGAGTAACTACCGGTCTGCTGGACAGTGTAGCTTTGCAGATGACCGCCGAGGTCGGGGCTCAGCCCTTGTTCAAGGCTGTGCGCAGCCCGGTGTCACGGAAAGTATTCGGCGGTGCGATTTGCGCCTCGGTAAACGAGCAGGTCGTTCATGGGATTCCTTCCGAGGCCGTTGTACTTGCCGACGGTGATATTTTGAGTATCGATTTTGGTGTCAGACTCGACGGCTACTGTGGTGATGCCGCTGTTACGATTGGCATAGGCAGGGTTTCTGACGAGAAGCGAAGGCTTATGGACGTGACCAGGCATGTTCTTGACATAGCGATAGCGATGGCTGCACCGGGCGTGAAGTGGAGCCGGATAGCTGCGAAGATGCAGGATTGTGCCGAGTCAGCCGGCTTTTCCGTAGTAAGGAATTTTGTCGGACATGGCATTGGCACGGAAATGCACGAAGAGCCGCGGGTGCCCAACTTTGTCAGTGATGAATTGATACGTAATGATATTGTTTTGGCTGAAGGCATGGTTATAGCAGTAGAACCGATGATTAATGCCGGTACCAGCCAGGTGCGAACACTGCGGGACGGATGGACGGTGGTAACAAAGGATGGCAGTTGTTCTGCTCATTTTGAACATACGATTGCAATAGTAAAAAATGGTTGTGAGGTGCTGACGGCAGGGTAAAAAGCTCTGGTAGTAGCAGCGTCCAGACCGCTACTTATGGTAAAGAAGGATACAATAAGATTACAGGCCACGGTAATTGAGGCCCTGCCTAATGCGATGTTCAGACTGGAGCTGGAGAACGGCCACAGGATTTTGGCGCATGTTTCGGGAAAAATGCGGATGCATTTTATTCGTATTTTGTCGGGTGATACGGTCACAGTCGAGATGTCACCGTATGATTTGAATAGAGGCCGGATAGTTCTGCGTAATTGATAGCCGGCCTGATACATGAAGGAATTATAAGCAGTGAAAGTCAGAAGTTCGGTAAAACGTATATGTGAGAATTGCAAGATTGTCCGTCGCAAAGGCATTGTTCGGGTGATTTGCACAAACCCCCGACACAAACAGCGTCAGGGCTGATTGAGCAACCGGCTGATTTAAGGAGATGATATGCCTCGTATAGTAGGTGTTGATATTCCCAATGATAAATCGATATGGATTTCTCTGACCTATATCCACGGTATAGGTAAGTATACATCGGAGCAGATTTTGAAGGAATCCGGTATCGAAAAGCCGGCAAAAGCCGGCAAACTCACCGAAGATGAGCTTAGTCGGATAACGCAGATTATCGATCGCGATTACGTTGTGGGAGGCCAGCTTCGCAGGCAGGTAGCTCAGAATATCGCTCGTTTGCGTGATATAAACTGTTACAGGGGCATTCGGCACAGAAAGGGTTTGCCCGTTCGTGGTCAGTGTACTCAAAGCAATGCCCGCACCCGCAAGGGTCCGAGAAAGACCGTTGCCGGCAAAAAGAGCGTAAAGGAGGCACGTTAAGAGCTTGATTACTCCGGGAGGATTTTGTTGACTATGGCAAAAGGTACTAAGCGAAAAGTCAGGAGAAATGTCGCCAAGGCTATCGTTCACATCAAGGCGACATTTAACAATATGCTGATCACGATTACGGATTTGGAAGGTGATACTATTTGTTCGAGTTCAGCCGGCTGTGTGGGCTTCAAAGGTTCTCGTAAGAGTACGCCTTTTGCTGCCCAGCAGGCTGCCCGGCAGTGTGCTGCTGCTGCGATGCGCAATGGTGTGCGCGAGGTTGAAATCAGGGTTAAAGGTCCCGGCTCAGGCAGAGAATCGGCCATCTCTGCCCTTCAGCAGGCCGGATTAAATATAACCTCGATAGAAGATGCCACCCCTCTTCCGCACAATGGCTGTCGGCCGCCGAAGCGAAGAAGGGTATAAACATAAAATCTTGTTGGAGATAAATAAAAAGGATGGGACGTTATCTGGGTTCATCTTGTAAGTATTGCCGTCGTGAGGGGATGAAGCTGATGCTCAAGGGCATCAGATGTGAGACGGCTAAATGTCCGGTCGAGAAAAAACAGCGTAATTTGGGGCCGGGCATGCATGGCTGGCGCAGGGGCAGGGCAAGTGAATATGCCGTCCGGCTGCGCGAAAAACAGAAGATTAAAAGATACTACGGGCTTCTCGAGCGGCAGTTTATGAGATATTTTCACGCCGCTGAACGGATGAAGGGTAATACAGGTGAGAATCTGCTGCAGCTGCTGGAGAGACGTTTGGATAATGTGATATACAAGTTGAACTTTGCGCCCTCTCGCAAGGCGGCAAGGCAGTTGATTGCTCACTGCCATGTTCATGTGAATGGTCACAAGGTTGATGTCAGCGATTATACCGTAAAAGTCGGCGACAGGATAACAGTCAAAGGTTCCGAAAGAAGCCTCAAAAAGGTAAAGCAGCAGCTGGAAATCAACCCCAACTTTGCCGCACAGAGCTGGCTTCAGTTGGACCGCGAAGCCCCTGCTGCTACAGTTGTTATCCTGCCCAGCCGTGACGACATTCAGATTCCGGTTGAGGAACAGCTGGTCGTGGAGTTTTGCTCGAGATAGCTCCGGAATACTTTTAAGATTTTGTTCTTGGGTTTTGAATTAACTAAAAAACCAAAAATTCAAAACTCAAAACTTACTTTAGGAGGCCTGTATGCGAATTAAATGGCGAGGTTTGGAGTTGCCAACCCGTGTCCAGCGAGACACGGCGGCATCGAGTGATAAATATGGTCGGTTTGTTATCGAACCTTTCGAGCGTGGTTTCGGCACTACTATCGGTAACAGCCTCAGACGTATATTGCTTTCCTCTCTGGAGGGTAGTGCCGTTTCATCCATCAAGATAGCAGGTGTTGACCATGAATTTACCTCGATAAAGGGCGTGATGGAGGACGTGACCGATATCGTTTTGAATGTCAAAAATCTTGTCATCCGGCTAAGCAGCGAGGGCCCGAAGACAATGAAGGTTTCAGCCAGCAAGGTAGGGGTTATAACTGCTGCGGACATAGTTGCCGACCCCGCGATAAAAATCGTAAACAAAGATTTAGTAATAGCTACTTTGACCGAAGATATAAGTTTTGAGATGGAGATGGTGGTTGAGAATGGTCGCGGCTATGTGCCTGCTTCCGAGCGAATAGCTGCTGCGGACAGATTCGACCAGGAGATTGGCAGAATACTGCTTGATACCGTGTATTCGCCGGTTACCAGGGTTCGCTACACGACCGAGGACATGCGGGTAGGCCAGCGGACCAATTATGACAGACTGGTTCTGGATATTTGGACCAATGGAACAATCACTCCCGAAATGGCAATGGTAGAAGCCGCGAAGATATTGCGTAAGCACATCAATCCGTTTGTTCAGTATTTCGAGGTTGGGGAACAAACTGTTACCGACAGGGTTGCAGAGGATGCATCGGAAGAAGAGGATGTCGATGAGGAATTGGCCGAGAAGTTAGCTACTCCCGTTGCGGAGCTGGAGTTGTCGGTAAGGGCCAGCAATTGTCTCGAATCGGTGAAGTTGGAAACGGTTGGTCAGTTGGTTCAGATGACCGAGGCCGATTTGCTCAAGATTCGCAGTTTTGGTAAGACTTCTCTGGATGAGATTAAAAGGAAGCTTGCCGACATGGGATTGACTTTGGGAATGACGGATATAGGCAATAGTTAATAGCAGGGGTTTGAGGATATGCGCCATAGAGTGGCAGGACGAAAGTTGGGTCGTACAGGTGAGCATCGTTTGGCTATGCGTCGAAATTTGGTTGCCTCGCTTATTGAGCACGAAACGATTTCGACAACGATTGAAAAGGCCAAAGAGGTCAAGCCCTTTGCCGAGCGGTTGATTACTCTGGCCAGGAAAGGCACGTTGTCAGCCAGGCGTCGTGCCATTGCGCTGCTTGGCAATCGTGACATCATAACTTACCAGGACGGCAAAGCGGTCGGTCAGGGTACGATAATCGGAAAGCTTTTTAGCGAAATAGGTCCGCGGTATCTTGATAGACCCGGCGGCTATACAAGAATCGTTCGTCTGTCGCTGCGAAGGCTGGGTGATAACAGCCGGCTTGTTTTGCTGCAGCTTGTGGGTGCCGACGAAGGTTCGGCAAAGCGCTCCAAAGCCACCGTTGGAAAAGGTTCTCGTAAAAAGGGCAGGAAGTCTGCTGAATCCGCCAAACAGTCGGCTGAAACGGACCAGCAGCAGTAAACCGATTTGTGGAGCTTGGCGGCGAAATGGGTAATGAAGATTGCATTTTTTGCAAAATGGCAGCCGGTCAGGTACCGGTTACGAAGGTTTACGAGGATGATATCGTTCTTGCTTTTTTGGATATCGGTCCTGTAAGTGATGGCCACACTTTGGTAATTCCCAAGCAGCACTTTGAAAAACTGCATGATTGTCCCGCCGAGCTTTTGGGTCAGGTTTGCTGCCGTCTGGGCAGAATTGCCGGGGCTGTGGTTGGAGCAATAAAATCTGATGGTTATAATGTATTATGTAATACCGGCCGGGCAGCGGGTCAGCTTGTTAAACATCTGCATTTTCATATAATTCCCCGTAGTACCGGCGATGGTGTTTTTAACCGCTGGCCTGCTTATAAGTATCAGGAGGGTGAAATAGATGAAATCGCCGGCAAAATTCGGGGAAATTTGTAATTTAGGCTTAATTTCTTGATAGTAATTTTTATTTTTGATATTATCTATTACAAAATACGAGCGACGAAATACTATATACGAATTGGCCGCGGGGTAGAGCAGTCTGGTAGCTCGTCGGGCCCATAACCCGGAGGTCGCAGGTTCGAATCCTGCCCCCGCTATAGAAAACTGGAGATAACTCCTTGTTAGACAAGGAGTTATCTCTTTTTGTTTGTTCTCGAATTTTCACCCGTTATTAACCTCCGATCTTGCCCATTTTAACAGGTCGCAGGTATGAAGACATCCCCCGCTATAGAAAACTGGAGATAACTCCTTGTTAGACAAGGAGTTATCTCTTTTTGTTTGTTCTCGAATTTTCACCCGTTATTAACCTCCGATCTTGCCCATTTTAACAGGTCGCAGGTATGAAGACATCCCCCGCTATGAACCCCCGATCGGTATGTTGGGTGCTTGGATGGGGGTGTATTTTAGACCTACCCAAGCACTCTTAGGAATTGACTTCGTAGACCTTCAGCACTTCGTCGCCGTAGTGGTTTATGACCTTGACTGCGATTTTGCCACTCGCGGGCTTGTCAAACGGACGGCTCTTCGTGGAATATAGACTCGACCATGCGGATTCATCAATCTCGGCTCGCAAGGCACGCTTCAATTTCTCGTAAGGGTTGTTGGCGCCGGTAAAGTAGGCGTGCCTGACAAAGAAACTTTCTCCATTGTACTGGGTATCAATAAACCAGCAGGCAATATCATCAGTGGTGTTATTTCGTATTTGTCCGGTCGTCGGGTCGTAAGATGTATGTCTTCAGCAAAAATGAGACAAATCTACCCTTAAATTAGGAGACAATCTCAGCTCCGGTTTCAATGATTTTACAATTAATTCTTTTCCTTTCAA
>Ga0315284_10008620_pt1 | contig 14563 bp, 11 predicted proteins | sample YL17G09_16_MG_FD_203696 | JGI IMG/M metagenome (GOLD analysis project Ga0315284, IMG submission 203696) | Sediment microbial communities from Yellowstone Lake, YNP, Wyoming, USA - YL17G09_16 | ecosystem: Environmental > Aquatic > Freshwater > Lake > Sediment | place: USA: Wyoming | collected... | reverse complement strand
GGCAGCGGCTTTCCGCTGCTGGGTGGCTTGATCCGGCTGGAAGAGATTCAGCGCGGCTACATCAACCACGCGCTGGCCATGGCTTATGACTATCCACGCTCGAACGTGTACGTGTACCCGGCCAGCATGACCGATGGGAAGGGCGGAGCGAATGCCATTCCAGAAGGCGGTCGCATCCAACTTGACCCGGCGCTTGACCTGGACTCGCTGGGCCTTACCCCCGCCGGCAGGGTCATTGCCCGCGCTTTGCAGGAACATGGCGCTTATGTGGGCGATAACGCGGGTGGCATCGTCTTGTACGCCGAAGGATTGTACGGCAAGCCCGGTCAGACGTGGAATGGTGTGCTGGCCTACAATGACCTGGTGAACATTCCCTGGTCCAGTTTTCGCGTGCTCAAGCTGCCGCCCCTCAAGACGAACGGCGCAAGGATGGATCGCTAGCCGCTTGACGTTCGCGCACCCACAGGACGACGACCAGCGTGCCCACTCCAAGCACGCCCGCCGATAAAATAAACGGCGCTTGCAGCCCCAGCCCGGCGGCGCTGGCGCCCGCCATCGGGCCAATCGCGTTCGCAATCCCCGCGATGCTGGAATCCAGCCCAATCACCATGCCCTCGCGCCCTTGGGGGCTGAACTGGATGAGCAGCGCCGTCAGCGTCGAAAGCGTGCCGCCGATGGCAAAGCCCAGCAGCAGTTGCCAGAGCACCAGCCACGCCGCATTGGGGACGAACGCTTGTGGCAAGTAAAAGAGGGCCGCCATCAACCCGCTGGCAATCAGCAGGCGGCGATGTCCAGCCTGATCGCCCCACCGGCCGATGAGCGGCGAGCCGAGCGCCGATCCCACGGCGCTCGCCCCGGTGATGATGCCGGTCACCGTCGCCACGCGCGCCTCCAGCGGCAAGAGCGATTGCACAAAGAGGGGCAGCACCGGGTTCAGGATTTGTGTGCCCGCGCGCAGCAAGATGCGCGCCGCCAGCACGGCCAGCAGCGCGCCGCCGGAAGCGAACAAGAACTGCGCGGTCACTCCCCAGCCGGTCTGCTTGGAGTGCGCCACGTCCTCCGCCGGGGAAAAGTCTTCGCGCACCAAGAGCGTGAGCAAGAGGCCGGAAAGCAGCAGCAGCGCGCCCGTGACCCAAAAGCTGGCTCGATAGCCCAGGCTATCGGCCACGATGCCGCCCAGCAGCGGCCCCAGCGACGTGCCAAGATAGACGGCGTTTTGCAACGAGCCAATCGCCGCGCCAGAATGTTGCTTGGGCACGACGCTGGCCACCAGCGCCGTGGCTGCCGCAATCGTGCCGGTGAACATGCCCTGCACAATACGCAAAAGCACGAGTTGTTGAACGTTGGTGACGAATCCCATCAGCGCCATCAAAATCGCGCCAGCAAAAGTGGCGCGCATCACCATCAGCTTGCGACCGTGACGGTCGGCCAACATACCCCAGATGGGCGCCATGATGGCAAAGCTCACGGACATGAGCGAGGTCGCCAGGCCGGCCCACAGCACCACCTGCTGCCGGTCCGTCACACCCAATTCCTGGATGTAGTAAGGGATGAACGGGAGAACGAAAGAAAAACCGACGATGGCGATGAATTCGGTGAACCAGACGGTGTAAAGCGTGCGGCGCCAATGTGGCATGACGTATCCTTACTGAGGCGAGCGTAGCGCCAAGGGGAGGCTGCTTTTTACAACTCGCCTATCGGAGCGCAGAGGGTGGAACGTCCCACCCTTACCACATCTGTTGCGCTGACCTGGCAAGGGTGGGACGGAGGCAACTATACTACTGCAAATCCTTCAGATTGGGGTTGATGCGCCCGAGTTTTTCGACTAGCTTGGCCTTGAGCTTGTTATCGGTGGTCGCCTTGATGCGCGCCTTGAGCCATTTGGTCTTGGCGCGGCGGTTGCGGCGGCGGCGAATTTCACGATCACGTTCGACCTTCATTGTGTATCCTCCTTTAGATATCCAGGTTGCGCACTTCTTTGGCGTGCGTCTGAATAAAGCGTCGGCGCGGCGGAACCGCCGACCCCATCAGCATATCGAAAATCTTGTCGGCGGCGGCGGCGTCTTCCACCATCACCTGCAACAGCGTGCGGTTCTCCGGGTTCATGGTCGTTTCCCAGAGCTGCTCCGGGTTCATCTCGCCCAGGCCCTTGTAGCGCTGGAGCGTCACGCGCTGCCCGTCCAGCTTGCCGACGAGCTTGTCCTTTTCCGCGTCGCTATAGACGTACTGGACTCCTTTTTTCGACTCGATGCGATACAGCGGCGGCTGGGCGATGAACAAATGCCCGTCCTCGATGAGCGGCTGCATGTAGCGAAAGAAAAACGTCAACAGCAGCGTGCGGATGTGGCTGCCATCTACGTCCGCGTCCGTCATAATAATGACGCGCCCATACCGCAAGCCTGATAGATCGAACTGGTTGCCCACGTTCGTGCCCAGCGCGCTGATGAGCGACTTGATCGCGTCGCTAGAGAGCATCTTGTCCAGCCGCACGCGCTCGGTGTTCATAATCTTGCCGCGCAGCGGAAGGATGGCCTGAAAGTGCCGGTCACGGCCTTGCTTGGCGCTCCCGCCGGCGCTGTCACCCTCCACGATGTACAGCTCGCACTTGGCCGCGTCGCGCTCGGAGCAATCGGCCAGCTTGCCCGGCAGCGTGAGCGATTCCAGCGCGGACTTGCGGATGACCAGGTCGCGCGCCTGCCGCGCCGCTTCGCGCGCGCGCGAAGACGTGAGGCATTTCTGAATAATGGACTTGGCCTCGCGCGAGCTTTCTTCCAGGAATTGCGCCATCGCCTCAGTCACGACGGATTCGACCTGGCCTTTGACCTCCGCGTTGCCCAGCTTGCCTTTGGTCTGGCTTTCAAACTGCGGGTCTTGGAGCTTGACGCTGATGATGCCGGTCAGCCCCTCCCGCACGTCCTCGCCGGAAAAGTTGGCGTCGCTTTCTTTGAGCAGCCCTTGCTTGCGCGCATAATCGTTGAGCGTGCGCGTCAGCGCGGAACGAAAGCCGGTCAGGTGCGTGCCGCCATCCACCGTGTTGATGTTGTTGGCAAAGGCATACACCGATTCGGCGTACCCGTCGGTGTACTGGATAGCCGCCTCGATGTTCGTCCCGTTGACTTGCTTTTCGGCGTAGATGGGCGCGTGCAGCACTTCACGGTTCTTGTTGAGGTAGCGCGCGAACGAGCGGATGCCGCCTTCAAAGTGAAACGACATCTCGCGCGCGTGGCCCTCGAACACGTCGCGCTCGTCGCGGAACGTAATCGTCAGCCCGCGCGTGAGAAAGGCCATCTCGCGAAAGCGTTGCGCCAGCGCCTCGAACTTGTAGTCAATCCCGCTCTTGAAGATTTGTTCGTCGGGATAAAAGCGCTGAGTGGTGCCGTGCTGAAATGGATCGTCCTTGAGGACGCGCCGGACATCCTCGACTTTGGTGGCCGGCTTGCCGCGCTCGTAGCGTTGGCGGTACTCGCGGCCCTCGCGGCGCACCGTCGTCTCAATCCACTCGCTGAGCGCGTTGACGGCGCTGACGCCGACGCCGTGCAGGCCGGAAGCGACTTTGTAGCCCGCGCCGCCAAACTTGCCGCCCGCGTGAAGGATCGTCATCACCACCTCCAGCGCGTCCATCGGGCGGCCCCGGGCGTCCTTTTGCGTCGGGTGTGGGCCGATGGGGATGCCGCGCCCGTTATCTACCACGGTCACACTGTTGTCCTCGTGAATTGTCACCTGGACGTGATCGCAAACGCCGGCCAACGCCTCGTCAATCGCATTGTCCACCACCTCAAAGACCAGGTGGTGCAAACCGCGAATGTCGGTCGAGCCGACGTACATGCCCGGCCGGCGGCGCACCGCCTCCAGGCCCTCCAGCACTTGAATATCGCCGGCGCCATAAGATTGAACTTGATCGGACATGGCTTACCTCAATCGTCAAACCTCAAACGTGATGTGTCATGCGACTTGCGCCTTGTCGCCTGCGTCCTGCGGCGCGGTGCGATCCACGTAATAGAGCGCCGTCGCTGTGAACAGTCCTGTGGCGACGAAAGCGTGTCCCAGAATTCCGGCCGCTCTCAGCCACGACTCGCTGGGCGGAATGTTCCACACGAATCCCAGCCCGATGTAAACCGCCAACGCAATCATGATCAGCCCGGTCGTCGGCAGCGAGTGAATCCGCATCAACCAGACGCTCGTTCGCGCTGCCTGGAGCATCGAAACGCCGCGCAGGGCGATGCCGTGAATGGTAAAGGCCAGCGAGAACAAGACCCAGATCAGCGCCGATAGACCCAACAGCAGGACGAGCTGCGCCACCCACGGACTGAATATCGCCGCGAGCGTCGCCGCCAGCGCCGCCGGGAAACCGATGACCAGTCCGATGATCGTCAACAGGACGGCAATCTTGAACAGCCCCCACCACAGCGCGGCGATGCGTCCCGGGCGCAGCGGCTCTTGGCGCACCCGGCTGGCGAGCATTCCCCAATACGCTGCCGAAAGCGCCAGACCGATCAGGCTCAGCGCCAGGAACAGCGCAAAATAGACCCATCCACTCGATACCGGCCAAACCACAGGCAGCCCGTTGGGAAGTTTGGACGCCGGCGCGCCCACCATCAAGCCGGGCACGCCCAACAAGGCCGGGCTGAGCCACCAGAACAGGTTGAACGCCTGGCCGGCCTGGTCGAGCATCTTTTGCAGAGTTTCCATCTGTTGAGCCGAAGCCGGCCCCATCGCTTCGGCCATGTCCGGCGATTGAAGCATCTCGATGGACGCGCGGAACAAGGGATAAGCCGAGAGGCGCGGCCCGAGCCACAAGAATACATCAAGCAGAATGGGCAACAGCATCAACTCTGGATGCCGCGTCACCAGGTCAAAGCCCGACGAAAGGGATTGAATCACGCCGATAGGTTGTTGAGGTTGTTGTGTCTTCACGGTAGGCAATTCTACCACACCCGCGCGCTTACGAGAAGCGTTTGACCGTCCTGCTACCCTGCGGTAGAATGACAAATGACCGCTTCGCGGGACGAAAGACGAACCCCCGTAAAAGCGCTGGGGCAGGCGACGAATGACAATTGTCACACTGACGACTGACTTTGGTCTGTCCGATGGCTACGTGGGAACGATGAAGGGCGTCATTCTTTCCATTGCCCCGGACGTGACGCTGGTGGACATTACGCATGACATCGCGCCTCAACATATTCGCCAGGCCACTTGCGCGCTTCACGCCGCCGCGCCATATTTTCCACCGGAGACGATTCATCTGGCGGTGGTTGATCCGGGCGTTAGCAGCGACCGGCGCGCGCTGGTCGTCCGCACGGCGCGCGGATTCCTCGTCGGCCCGGACAATGGAGTGTTCACTCTCTTTCTCGCCGATGCGCCAAATGCCGAGTGCCGCGCAATCACGAACGCCGAATACACTTTGCCTCACATCAGCGCGACCTTTCACGGCCGAGACATCTTTGCGCCGGTTGCCGCGCACCTGGCGCGCGGCGTGGACATGGCCGAGTTTGGCCCGCGCATCACTGACCCGGTGATGTTCTCCATCCCCACGCCAACGCAGCAGCCCGATAGCAGTTGGCTTGGTTGCGTGCTGTATGCCGATCACTTTGGCAACCTCATCACTTCTGTGACCGGCGATCTGTTGCAGCGCATCGGCGACGTAGAGATTACGATGGGTCAGCGGCGCATCGCTGGCCTCTATCGCGCCTACGCTCAAGCCGCGCCCGGCGAACTCGTCGCACTCGTCGGCAGCTCGGGCCGACTGGAAATCTCTATCGTCAATGGCAACGCCGCGCAAATTCTGGGGCTTGGCCCCGACGCGCCCCTCATTCTACGCAAGAGGCAAGGAATAGATAGCAAGCTGCAAGAGGCATAAAGCTCTGCACTCTTGCGTCTTGCGACCTGCGCCTTGAAAAGGAGTTCAGATGGAACAATTCGTCATCGAAGGCAACACGCCGCTTTCTGGCACGGTTGTGCCGGGCGGCAACAAGAACGCCGCGCTGCCGCTGCTGGCCGCGTCACTCCTCACCGATCAACCGCTCGTGCTGCGCAACGTCCCGCGCATCCGCGATGTGCAGATCATGTGCCAGTTGCTCTCCGACCTGGGCGTGGACATTGCCGAGGTTGACGAGCACACGCTGCGCTTGCAAGCCAGCCACGTCCGCAAGGCTGACCTGGATACCGAGTTGTGCAAAGACATCCGCGCCTCAATTTTGCTCGCCGGCCCTGCGCTGGCGCGGCTGGGTCACGTGGAGCTTCCCCCGCCCGGCGGCGACGTGATTGGGCGGCGGCGGGTGGATACCCACTTTCTCGCGTTCAAAAAGTTGGGCGCGGAGATGGAGGTCAACGACCGGTTTCGCCTGCGCGCCCATCAGCTCGCCGGGGCCGACATCTTGCTCGACGAGGCCAGCGTCACCGCCACCGAAAACGCGGTGATGGCAGCGGCGCTGGCGCGCGGAACGACCGTCCTCCGCAACGCCGCGTCCGAGCCGCACGTCCAAGACCTGTGCCGCTGCCTGACGCAGATGGGCGCGCGCATACAAGGCATCAGCTCCAATATGCTGACGATTCACGGCGTGGAAAAACTGGATGGGACGGAATTCGAGATTGGCGCGGATTACCTGGAAGTGGGCAGCTTTATCGTGTTGTCGGCTGTGACCGGCGGCGAGGTGTTGATACACAATGCCGCCCCGGAGCACCTGGGCATGACTCAACTGGTGTTCGAGCGGCTGGGCGTGCGCTGGGAGACGCGCGGGCGCGACGTGTTCGTGCCGCGCGGCCAATCGCTCACCATCGTCCCCGACCTGGGCGATGCGATTCCCAAGATTGACGACGCGCCGTGGCCCGGCTTTCCCGCCGATATGATGAGCATTGCCATCGTCGCCGCCACCCAAGCCGCCGGCAGCGTGCTCTTTCACGAAAAGATGTTTGAGAGCCGGTTGTACTTTGTGGACAAGCTGATCGGGATGGGCGCGCGCATCGTGCTGTGCGACCCGCATCGCTGCATTGTGCAAGGCCCCTCGTGGCTGCGCGGCGAGCGATTGGAAAGCCCGGACATTCGCGCGGGCATGGCGCTGCTCATCGCCGCGTTGGCCGCGCGCGGGCAAAGCACGATTCGCAACATTGGACAGATTGACCGGGGCTATGAGCGCGTGGATGAAAAAATCCGCGCATTGGGCGGCCAGATCGAGCGAGTCAAGAGTTGAGCCACGTTGTTTGGGGGCGATGCCGGTCAGCGGGTGTATTCTGTTCAAACAGGATGCGCACGCGAAGCATATACAGGATGGATGGGTCTCTATCCTGTTCTCGCTTCGCGTGTATATCCTGTTTGAGGTTCGCCTGAGCCGTCATCAACATGGTGCGTGTCATTCAGCCGTCAAATGCAAAAACCTTTCGCTTATCTCACGTCCTCGTCGTGTTCAACCGTCGCCCCCAGCGGCAAGCCATGACCTTCCAGAATGTCAATGCTTTCGGAGCGATTCATGCGCGTTATCATGGACTAGTCGCCCGCCACACCATAGACTGTATGTCGTGACCTGCGGTTAGTTTCCTTGTCTTGCGCGTCGTCCAACTTGGCAAACAAGCCAGGTCGTAGATGTCGCCCTCGTAGAGAACACAAATGTCCCTTGACGCTTTTACACTGATCTTGTCTTTCGTGCTAGAACCTCCGGGCGGCTTGCGTTTCATTCTCGCTTATCCAACGTTTCCATCCAGGTAATCGCGCACACGGCTCAACGCTTGGGCAAAATTCTTGCGGCCCAAGCCCACTCGAAAGTGATTGCCTGGAAAATCAAAGAGGCTCCCCGGCACGATCATCACTCCCTGCTCGTCGAGCGCACCCTGGCAGAACTGTTCCACCGGAGCGCCGGCTACCCACTGCGGAAAAGCAATCGAACCGGCCTGCGGCCCGAGCCAGACGAACCGGTCGTGTTGCTCCGCAAAAAACTGTTCGGCGATTTTCAAATTCTCCTGCACGATGGCGAGATTGCGAGCCACAATCGCCGCCTTGGCTCGCAGCGCCATGATGCCCAAGATTTCGCTCGGCGCGCTGCTGCAAATCGTCGTGTAATCTTTGAACGTCAGGAATCGTTCCACCAGCGCCCGCTCTCGTGTGGCTAACCACCCCATTCGCAGCCCAGGCAATCCAAACGTCTTGGAGAGGCCCGATAGCGATATGCCATTCTCGCACAGGTCACACATCGCGGGCAGCCGGCGGGCCGGATCGTATTCCAGCCCGCGATATATCTCGTCGCAGAAAATATACACGCCGCGCCGCCGAGCCAGCTCGACCATCGCCTCCAACTCGGCGCGAGAGGGCAGATAGCCGGTGGGGTTGTGCGGAAAATTGAGCACGATCAACCGTGTGCGCTCGGTCAGCGCGCGCTGGAGTTCATCGAGGTCGAGCTGCCAGCCTTGTGCGCCCAACTTTAACGTCCAGGGCGTCACGTCGCAGCCGATTGCCCGCGCAATCTCGTACAACGACTGATAGGCGGGGAAGATAGAGACGACATGATCACCCGGCCTGAGCAATGTGCGCATCGCCACGAAAATCGCTTCTTCGGGCGCGGCGATCATTACGTCGTCAGGCGTGATCGTCTGGTAAAGCCGAGCCACCTCATCTCTCAGCGCCGGGTGGCCGGGCGACTCGGTGTAGCCCAACCGCAGCTCGTTCCACAGCGCCAGGCTATCCGAGTCAGCCAGTTGCAACAGCTCGCCCATCGAGAGGCTTTCGCAGTCAGAGGGGCTGAGCAGATACTTGACCTTGAATTCATATTTGGCAAAGTATCGCTCTAGTTTGAAAGGAATGATTTGCATAGTGTGACTCTACAGCAAAAAGGTCTTTTTCACCAAAGACGCGAAGGACGCAAAGGATTCCAATATAAAATTTGCGCTCTTGGCGTCGCCTGGTCGTGTCCCTTTATCGGGTCCAAGGCTCGTTTTTCCCGTTCAAAAAGTGGGCCTGGACCCGTTAGAGGGACACTACCCCAAAGCACGCTGCGGCGCAATCCCATACAATGCTTGCAGAGAGAAACCGCAATGTCTTGCAAAGACGGATCGAGAACTAACGGGGCGGTCGCCCGCATCGCCCAATCTCCGGCTGCGGTGGGCGTGGCCGTGCCCATCGTGCGGTGCTCGATGTGCCACTGGCCGCTGTCCCGTGGCCGGTCCCCAGGACACCCTTCAGGGGTGTGCGTCAATCCGCAGTGCGGTGGACTTGCATTGGGTCATGTCGCTTATCAGCCGGGCCAGCCGTCAGCGCATGGGGACGCTTCGCGGGCGGCAGATTCACCACACGCTCGAATTTTATTTCTCGACATTGGCGGCTTTCTTCATCCTGCTTCACGCGAGCGCGATCAAGCTCGAGTTCGACGGAGAGATATTTTGTGTACAGGCCAGGCCGCTCACGCCCGACTTGATCGAGCAACTCAAGTCGTGCGCGATGTTGGAAATGGGAGACGATCTTGACCGATAGATCTTCCTTGCCGGTCTTTCCTGCAAACCTCTCCACGTCCTCGCCCAGATCAAAGCAAAGCGTGTGCAACTCTTCCAGGGAAAAGTGATTGACGAGCAGATTACGTAATGTGACAAGACTGATCTCGGTCATCATGCCTCCGAAGGGCATCGGAATGGCTATGATTATACTCACCCCGCGTCAAAATGTCGAACAGCGAGGATGGGATGGATTAGACATTGAGAGATCAATCACTATGCCTGGACTAGACAACGAAACAGCATACTTTGGAGCGATACTTGGGTAGAGCGAGGTTAAAATTGGAAGCGGGCCATGTGGCCCGCCTTTATGCGTTTGCGTATCTGAGAAGGCGCAAGCCTTCCAATCGCAGTACATCGGGGAACAGTGCTTTGTAGATGCTGCAATTGGGCGACTGGACATCGTAGCGGCCTGTGGCGCGGAAGGTTTGCAGCGGGCAGCCGCCCGTGCACCAGTAGCGCCACTCGCAATTTCGGCAGCCTTCTTTTTCGTCCACCGGCACGTTCTGAATGCCGCTCAAGTTGGCGCGGATGAACGCCAACGGGTCGTGCGCCTCCACGCTGGTGGATGATTGCTGCATTTGCATCTGGCATTGGCCGATGCGGCCCTGCGGGTCAATGACCATATAGTTGGAGCCGACGCTGCAAGTGTGGGTGTGCGGCACAGCCAGGTTGGTGCGATCCAGCAGCGCTGCCCTCAAGCTGCGCCGTGGCAGGTTGGCTTCGACGACCTGGAACGCGGCTCGCATCCCCTCGATCAATCGCCCCTCGCGCAACTGCAGGTCTTGAAAAGAGACGCTTGCGTCGTTTTCGCGGTAAAAGTTGAGGCTAAAGGGCAGGTTGCGCTCGAGCACCCAGGCAACCGTCTCGGCGAGGCTGTTCACATTCCGGTCGGTGATGGTGATAGAGATAGCCGGCGTCAACCCGTTGGCCTGCACCCGCTCGATGGAGCGGCTGACGGCGTGGAAGGAGCCGAGGCCGTTGGCAAAGACACGCTGGCTATCGTGCGCCGGCCCGATCCCGTCGAGTGAGATCATTAATCGCAAGTCGTGGGCCAGCATGGCGTCTATCATGGCGGGCGTGAGGCTGACGCCATTCGAGAGGACCACGCCTTCCAGGCCACAGCCATACTGTTGCGCCAGCTCGGCGGCGTATTCGTGCAGTCTGATGACGAGCGAAAAGTTGAGCGTCGGCTCGCCGCCCGCGTACTTTAGCTTGATGGCTGAAAAGCGGTGAAGCAGCATTGAGCGGAAAATGGCGTCAATGGCTGCGCGACCTGTCTCGGGAGTCATGGCCTCGTCGCTCTTGCGCAAATAGCAATAGCGGCAGCGGAGGTTGCAAGCGTTGGTGACGTGCAGCCAGGCCACCAGCGTCTTGGCCCCTTCGGCGGGCCGCTCGACCAGCAAGGCATCCGGCGGAATCAAGAATCGCAACTGGGCCAGAGTCTCTACGGCATCCTGCCAATCGGAGGGCAAGCCGGAGCACGAGCGAGAATGCCCAAAAGTCTCTAGCACGCGCGCGGCGTCATCGTCTATCGTCGCCACGCAATCGCCGGATGGGATGAATGCCGTCTGATAATTGGCATCTAGCGGGATGACTCGCAAAGCCGGGTTGCGCACCAAGTAGGTAGAGGGAGTTGGCCTGGCCGGGTTGTAGGCTGGCGAATCAGCGCACGCGCAGTCACAATCGCAGTCACATGGACTGCCTACGCCGGGGTCAAATGCGCCTCGTGGGCCTTGTTTAATCCAGCTATCTGTAAAGATGATGGGCATCGTCTTTTTTTCCTCTAAACCGTGCAACTGTTTCTATCTTGCGAGTATAGAATAGCACAAAAATCAGTCGAAGCGGGTTTCTGTTAGGTTACAGCGGGATAACACAAAGCGAACCCACACTTGGCGCGAACGTCGTTTTTGTGCTCATGGGGGCTGGAGGAGCCAGGTCGCCTGGCCTCTGGGCCGCTGACTGGGGAGGGACCCAGAACAACTGCCTCACCCCATTTGGAAATCGAGAATCTGGTGACATAGCAACTTGAGCGGCTGCAAAGGCTCGTCAGAGACCGATTCCTGGATCACGTCGAGAATACCGTAGGCCAGGGTGCGGATGACTTCGGGCGAAAGCGTCGAATCCAGCAACTGGTCGCTGAGCCGGTCAAAGAACCGCTCTTGCTCGCGGCCCTGCCGCCGGGCGGTGAATTGCGCGGCCATGCCAAAGTGCTGGGCCGCGCCCACGTAATCCTGCTGCCGTATGGCGATTTGCCCGCGAATCTCTTCCACGTATCCTTGCAAAAGCCGGTCGTTTGTGCGAGAGGCATTTTCCCAAACGTGGTTCAGCATTTCTCGCACATCGTCATCGTGACGGGAGTTGCTCAAAAAGTAGGTGAGCGCCAGCTCGAGCTGGCTGCGGGTCAGCATCCACAGGTCGCCATATTGTTCCGCCAGGGCCAGGCTGCGTTCCAGGTATTCCTGGGCTTGGTTAAAGAGGATGGTCTTTCTCTCTGCTTTGTCGCCGTTGCTCGGCTCGTGCGTCGAAAGAGCGCGGCTGCGCTGCTCGCGCCCGTACACGTTGAACAGGTTGGCCAGCAGCGGCTGGTCGTGGATTTGTGTTGCCAGCTCGATTCCGTGTTCCAGATAAGCTTCCGCGTCCCCGTACTGTTCTATGTAGCGATGAATATTCGCCAGGGAAAGATAGGCCATGACCTGGCCGCGCACTTCGTCCAGCTTGTCAAAGCTGCGCAGGGCCAGCTTGGTATTGTGCTCCGCGCTTTCCAGGTCGCCCTTGTCGAGGTCAATCTCTGACTTGGTCAAGTAGCTATAAGCCAGATCGCGTTCCAGGCCCAACTTTTTGCGATGGGCCAAAGCCACGCGGCACATCACGTCGGCCTCGGAGAGGTTGCCCTGGAGGCGAAAGACGTAGGCCAGGTTGTTGGTCGCGGAAGCCGTCAACGCCTGGTGGCCCGCTCGCCGGCTGTGCTCGATGGCTTGCTGGTAGTGATAGGCAGCCTGGCCAAGCTGGCCGGTCAGCCGGTAGAGCTGCCCCAGGTTGTTGTGCAAAATGCCGATGACCCGGTCGTCTTGTTTTTCCTGGGCCAATTCCAGCGCGGCTTTGTAGTGTTGATTGGCTAATGTGGGGTCGGTGGAAGAGACGATCCGGCCCAGCGTGACGTGCGCCGTGATCAGGTCATTCGGCGTGGCGACTTCCGAGGCCAAGATGTTTTCGCAGATTCGGCGCGCTTGTTCGACCTCTCCCCGCAAGAGCAGAGCCTCGGCCTGGCGCGGCTCGAGCGAGCGCAGGCTGACCTTTTCGGCCATCTCCATCTCGCCGAGCAAGAACTGGATGCGCATGATGTGGTTGTTGTTCCGGGCCTCGCGAAACCGCTCTTCAAAATAAGCCACTCCTTCTTCTGCGTTGACCTTGAGGTGATAGTGCAGGCACTCGGCCTCCAAACGCCAATACTCCCATTCCGCTTCGCTGATCGTGGTACGGCGGATGGGGCCTTTGTACGATTCGATCTGCGCTCGGATCTTTTGGGTCAGATCGTTGAGGCGCGGCTCATAGTAGCGCTCGATGATTTTCTGTGCCAGTTTTCGCCGCACCTCGCCCATCGGGTCCACGTAAGGCCAGGCGTGCTTGTTGACCAGGTTTTTCATCTCGTCGTGCAACAGGCAACTCTCCGTGTAGCGGTTGTATTTGACGAAGGACAGCTCGGCCAGTTGCTGCACCAGTTCCTGGGCGTCCGCCAGGGAAATATCTAGCAACGCGGATAGCACGTCCGCGTTGTTGCGCCGGTTGATGTGAGCCATGTACAGCACGGCGCGATCCAGCGGGCCTTGCAGTTGCCGGAGGCCATCCACCAGCTCGAACTCGAAGTGCTCGCGCAACTCGCGCAGCGCGCTGTCGGACAAGGTCTCTAGATTCTCTAACGATTGCTCGGTGATTTCCGGCAGCGGCACCTCACGGGCGAGCCATTCGAGCGCCAGGGAGAGCAAGACCGGCCGGCCGTTCGTCAACAAGTGAAGCTTGGCCCGCAGGTCAGGCGGCACCAATCCTTCTCGATCTACTTGGCCAAAAAACTCGTCGGCCTCTACCTGGTCAAAGCCCTTCAGATCAATACACGTCACCTGGTCTGCGCCAAAGCTCTCCTGGAACTCGAGCAAGAATCGCCGGGCGTAACGCCCGGCAGAGATGAACAGAGCGTTGGGGATCGCTTTGACGTACTGGTACAGTTCTTTGCTCTTGGCTCGCTGGGGCGCCGTGACATCGAGCGTGTCGGTGAGGCGGATCAGGCGTTTTCGGCTCAGAAAATCTCCCAGCTCCCTGAGGCCGGCCGAAAACGCTTCTCGCTCTAGTTGAGGCAAGCGAGTATCGGCGATGTCATACTTGCCGCTGGCCAGGTCGTTAACCTTGGCCCGGAATTGAGGAAAGTTTTCCCACCCCAGTGAATCGGCCAGGTGCAGGGCTTCTTGAAAGCTGCCGGAGGGCTGCTCGGCCAGGTCATAATAGACGACGGCAAAGTCGTCCTTCTTTTCGTACGTTTGCGCGACCTTTTGCAGCAGAAAAGTCTTGCCGATGCCCCCCGGGCCTTCGACCAGCATCAAGCGCAATGTTCCCCATTTTTCTGCCTGTTCGTCAATCAAGTCGAGCTCTTGTTTTCTTCCCACGAAAACGTCAAACTTGGCCATAGAGCATCCTCCTCGGACTAGCTAGCCTTTAGCCAACTACATACCGTCGAAACGCCATCATCGCCCAGGCGATGGCGCAGCAGATAACACGTCTCTGGGTCTTGGACGATTTCTTGCGCGATCAAATCCGCTACCGGCAACGTTGCGCTGCCTTGCGCCAGGGCCTGCGCATGTTTTTGGAGTGCGGCTTGAATCTCTGGCTCGTCTATCGCTTCGTCCTGAAGCGCATGGAACAGCCATTCGGTGACAGACAACAGTCGCTGCATCGCCTTGAGGGGAGTATCCGGCAAACCCTGGCCCAGATTATGAATCCAGCTCTCGTAAAGCTCGAGGGCCACTTGATTCAGACGGTAATACAACGCCCGGTCTGTGGACGAGTGAGCCATATCCAACGCCAGGATGCGCCGCATCAG
>Ga0315284_10008618_pt1 | contig 14565 bp, 11 predicted proteins | sample YL17G09_16_MG_FD_203696 | JGI IMG/M metagenome (GOLD analysis project Ga0315284, IMG submission 203696) | Sediment microbial communities from Yellowstone Lake, YNP, Wyoming, USA - YL17G09_16 | ecosystem: Environmental > Aquatic > Freshwater > Lake > Sediment | place: USA: Wyoming | collected... | reverse complement strand
GCGGATGAGCAAACCGCAGCTGTTCATCGGCCAGGACGGGCGCTGGCACATCGTTTACCACGACTGGGACACCGACGCGATCTACATCCGCAGCACGCTGTAGCGGGCCGCGCTTGTGCGGCCGCGAGCCGCCCCGGTGGGCGCTGGCATCCCGCTGGCATGCGGATGCGTTTCGTCGCGCCGCGACATCAGGCCGGGCAGAGTGTGGGTTGCCGCGGCGGTGGCGCTATAATCCAGCGTAGCCGCGGCCACTGCGCGGTGTTCTGGTATTGCTTACCCGGGAGGTCATTTGCGATGCACCAGTCTTGGGTGTCTCTGTGCCTTACCGTCCTTTCTGCGGCTCTGATACTCCCCGCCTGCCACAGCTCGGCGCCAGTCATCGACCCGGGGGGAGGCCCCGCCGCTGATCCGCTGGCCACCGGGCTCCCCGGCCTCAGCGGCCTGAGCCAGCCGGAGCGCAGTGTGAGCCTGAAGGGCCCGGGGTTCATGACGCTCGACCAGCACGCGATCCTCGCCTCGGCGCACATGACCCCGGGGACCGACCCGCTAATTGGCCTGGACGCCGCCAGCGGGCTGGCCTACGCGGTGTACGGCGTCTACGGCTTCGACGGCGACAACGGCCCCACCTCCGCGCGGCTGACGGCGACGGCGGCGAGCGGCCAGTGCTACGTCGGCTTCAGCGACTACACCAAGGGGAAGTGGCTGTTCACGGGCTTCTACGCCATCCCCGCAGGCGGGGGAGTCGTCGAGGCGGAGATCCCCAACAGCGGGGACTATGTCTCCCCCAACAGCTTCGTCGGCCCGAACTACCACGCCACCTATCTTGCGGTGCTGGTGCCTGAGGGTGGCAGCCTGACCGGGCTTCAGGTGGAGCTCGGCGTGCACGGCGGGATGCTGGGGCCTGCGCCGTGCTTGGCAGTCTCGGGGCGCGGCGGCGATTCTGGAATGCAGGTGCGCTGGCGGCCGTCGCCGGACTACCTGGCGCCCGACTTCGCCGGCTATCTCCTGGAGCGCGCCCCGGCGTTCACCGGCAGCTTCACCAGCCTCACTCCCTCGCCGGTAGCGGGGGACTCCTTCTCTGACAGCGGCGCGGAGCTGGGCGGAGTCTATCGCTACCGCGTTGCCGCGGTGGACGCGAGCGGCAACATGAGCACGTGGACGACGGGCAGCGGCTCCAGGTTCAGCGGGACGCTGCTTGCACCCGTGCCGGTCGTTGAACTTCCCCACGGGCCGCTCTTCGGCCCGGTGACGCTGAACATCGACATGGGCGACTCCTATGACCCCGAAGGCGGAGCGATCGACACCTACGAGATCGAGGATACGGAGGGAGACACGCTGTACAGCGGCGCGGCATACGTGCTGAACCTGACTCTCCAGCCGGGCTGTCACACGCTGCGGTTCACTGTGCGCGTGGGGGCACGCTCCGGCACCTCGCTGCGGATGCTCAAGGTCTACCCGCAGTGGCGCGACCACGCCGTGCTCGCTGGCAGCCCGGCAACCCAGGTCGCCTTGGCGACGCTGCTCGCTCCGACCGCCATGTACGTAGCCGATGCGTCCACGGCCTACCTAAGCGGCTACGACCTTTACAGCGGCAGCTACATCGTTCAGGTCTATCCGCCAGCCCCGTCCCGGGGAACGGTGTACCGCCTTCCCATGTACCAGGGCCCGATGTTCAGCGGCGAGCCGGTGGAGATGATCGGCGAGTTCTTCATTCCCCTTAGCTTCGCGAAGGGGATCAGCCTCGCGCACATCACTCCGAGCGGGCTGAGCTGGCTGTTTGGCATCGGCAGCGCCTTTGTCGATCAGACGAACGACCGTGCGGCGCTGGCTACCGATGGGATAAGCAAGCTTTGGGCCGTCTACGGCTGGGATGATGGTGTGTACAGGCTGCGAATCGCGGCGACCCATGCCGGGACCGTTGGCACCCTGCTCGATCCCGCGCCCGCCCTGATCGCCCTGGACAGTGTGTACAACCCTAGCGCGAACGCGGTCGAGGTGGTTTACAGCGCGGCGGGCACGACGGAGTGGATGCGCGTGGACGCGGATACGCTGGCCACGGTGGACAACGCCCAGATCGCTCCTCTCGCCTCCCCCTCGGTGGACATCGAGTACAACCCTGCCGCCGGCGAGCCATGCGTCGCCTACTGCTCCGGCGCCATCGTCCGCTACCGGGAGCACAGCGGCGCCGGCTGGTCCGCGGAGGATCAGCCCGACCCGAGCGGCAATCACTCCGTCTACATGGACCTGGAGGTCGTGACCAACGGCGCGCGCATCGCGATCAGCGAGATCGGCGGGCAGGCCAGCATCTACCGGCCGGTGGGCCCGGGCGTCTGGGACAAGCGCGACATCAACCACGCCACCGCGACGGGCAACTACCTCAACATGGCGCCTTGCGGCGACGTTAGCGAAGACTACTTTGTAACCGACACGGGCACCGACCGCGGCGTGTACTTCGCCCGCGAGAACACTGACGGCAGCGAGGACATGTTCTGCGACCGACCGCCGACGGTGGGCCAGGGCTATCAGATGCATGGCGCGGGCGGCAGCGACGACCTGCACGCCGTGTGGCTCAACGCCTTGGGCGCTGAGAGTCACGTCATTGGCTCGGCCGACGGCGAGAGCTGGGCCTCGAGCGCGGCTCTGGGCGACCTCAGCCAACTCGATCTGACCGCCCTCAAGGACGGATCGGTCTATCTCTCCCAGGTTGACTCGGCGGGAGTAGCGACGCTGTCCTATTGGAATGGGGCGGCGTTCGTAGCGGGGCCGTCCTTGAACTCGGCCACCGGCTACCGCGCGTTCTTCGCCCAGGGCCGGCCCTCCACGATGTTCTCCTGGGGGGCCTACGACACCGCCTTCGTCACCTGGGTCGCCTACCAAGGCAACGAGTCCGCCCCCTACAGCAATGCTACCGCGCTCTGCCAGGAGGGCCCGCCGTATGATGGCGTGGGGCTGATCGAGGACCCCTCCGGCGGGGCAGGAGTATCCACGGACTACCTTGCCATCCACGGCGGGGCGGCCTACGCCGACTCTGAAGTCGGCCTGTACGCCGGGATTACCGACCCTCCCACTTTCATCTACCAGCCGTCAGCCACCCTAGGCTACCTGTTCGGTGGCCTCGTCCGGGGCCGTACCCTCGCCGCCGCCCAGTACGTCCCGTACAGCGGCGGAGTGCACGACGCCTACTACATGTCGAACGGCGTGGCGCAGGCCGCACTACGCTACACGCCGAACCGCTACCTCACCGACCAGTACGTCGAGCTGCCTACAACTGCCGTCGACCCGTACGCCGACATGCGCCGCACCGTCAGCGCCATTACCACCGAGAGCAGCACGGCCGTCGCCCTGGTCTGCGACCTCGGCGGCCACGAGCCGTACATGGAGTGGAGCGGCCTCGACGGCGAGTGGGAACAGCTCCCTCTGCCCGGCCCGGACTCGGCCTTCGCCAGCGAAGGGCGCATGAGCCAAGCCGAGCTGTTCACCGGCCTGGATGGCCGCTGGCACATCCTCTACCGCGACTGGGCCACCGACGTGATCTACTGCCGCAGCACGCTGTAGTAGGGGGTCGCACTTGTGCGGCCGTGACGCACCCAGGTAGGCGGGGCTTTAGCCCCGCCAAGGGATCACGGTAGGCCGGGCTTCAACCCGGCGGCACTGAAGTGCCGCCTACCGGGCGGCGGGCGGATGGCGCCCCGGCGTCAGTGGAAGAGCGAGATGATCCAGTACATCACGGCGGCGCAACTGCCGGTGAGCGGCATGGTGAGCAGCCAGGCCCAGACGATACGCCGCGCCGTCACCCAGCGCACCCGGCGGGCGCGCTCCACCGCCCCGACGCCCATGATTGCCCCCGAGATGACGTGCGTCGTGGAGACCGGGATGCCGAAGTGAGCGGTGCCCATCAGCACCAGCGCGGCGGAGGACTCGGCGCAGAACCCCTCGATGGCGCGAATCTTGGTGATCCCCACGCCCATCGTCTTCACGATCCGCCAGCCCCCGAACATCGTGCCCAGCGCGATTGACGTGTGGCACGACAGCGCCACCCACGGCGGCACGTTCAGGGACTGCGCCATCCCTCCGCACACCAAGGCGAGCATGATCACCCCCATCATCTTCTGCGCGTCGTTGGTGCCATGGCCCACGCTGTACCAGGTGGCGGAAACCAGCTGCAGATAGCGGAAAAGACGGTTCGCGCCTCTCGGAGTGGCTCTGCGGGACAGGTTCAGGATCAGCAGCGTGAAGATCATCGCGCCCAGCATGCCGAGCAGCGGCGCCACCATGATGAACACCGCGATCGGCAGAACGCCCTTCACCGCCAGCTTCCCCGCGACGACCGAGACGCTGCCGAGGATGACGATCCCGTGACCCGCCGCAGCCATGCCCGCGCCGATCAGCCCGCCGATGATCGCGTGGCTGCTCGACGTGGGCAGGCCGAAGAGCCACGTCACGATGTTCCAGGCGATGGCCCCCAGCAGCGCAGCAAGCAGCACCGTCAATTGCACATGCGCGCTGGGCAGCAATTCCAGCTTGACGATCCCGCTACTCACGGTCTTCGCAATCGCGTAGCCGAAGATGAAGTATCCGACGTAATTGGCTACGCCTGCCAGCAAGACCGCCTGGCCAGGCTTGAGGGTCCGCGTCACCACCACCGTCGCGATTGCATTCGCCGCGTCGTGGAACCCGTTGAGGAAGTCGAAAACCAGCGCCAGCGCTATGACGACTAATGCCAGAACTACAATCGGCACTGCAGACATTCTGAGATGCCGCGACGGGCGCTGCTACCCGTGCTTCATCCGGATACCCCGGATCAGTTTCCCGAAGAAGTCAATGCTGTCCACGAGAACTTCCACTTGCTCGTATAACTCCTTGAATATCGTGGTTTCGATCGTCTGGTACTTCTCACTTCCGGCGAACAGCTCCGCCATGCTCATGTGAAACAGGTCATCGCCCTCGTTCTCGAGCTGATGCATGGCCTCTGTCTTCTTTCTAACGTCCCGCTTCGCCACGAGATCGTCAATCAGCTCACGCGATAGATTTGCGAGGGCGACAATGATGTCGGCAAACTTGACGACATTCATCGGGACCTGGGTGATGTGGTAGATCTCGATCCGGCGCGAGAGGCTGTTGAGGATGTCAAGGGACTTGTCGATCTGGATCGTCAGAGACTCGATGTCCTCGCGGTCAATGGGCGTGAGGAACGTGCTTTCGAGTTGGTCCAGGATGGTGACTTCGAGCCGGTCGCCTTTCTGCTCGCAGTCCTTGATCGAGAACAGCCGCTTCTTGGCGTCCTCCTCGGAGAGGCCTTCGATCTGCACTACGAGATCGCGGAAGGTGGTGCAGCCGGTCACCAGGAGATCTCCCATTTGCGCGAGGAAGGTGAAGAACCGCGTCTCGCGCGGCAGAAGGAAATCCATCAGGTTCAATTTCACCGCTCTGCTCCCTGCGCGATCACGACACTCACCCGCTATGCGCTGCGCCTGGACGCGTAGGTCTCCCAAGGTTTGGCGCGGGCAGGATTGTAGCACCGGCGGCGGCGCCTGGCCCGCCGTTGCTAGCCGCCCGTCATACCCAGGCGCTCACGGATCGCCCTGAGAAGCTCTCCGCGCGGCACGGTGAACTGCTGCTTCTGCTCCTTCCACTCCTCGCGGCTGCCGGCCTCGGCCGCGATGCGCCGCCCCAGCTCCATGTCCTTCACCGTAGCCTCGCCCCGCTTAAGCTCGTCCTCGCCGATGATCACCGCCAGCGGAATGCCCAACCGGTCGGCGTACTTCACCTGCTTGCTGAGGCCGCCACTGCCCAGGTAGACCTCCGCGGCGATACCCGCCTCGCGCAGCTCGCGCGCCAAGGCGATGTACTCCACCATCCGCCCCGCGTCCATCACTGTCACCAGCACCTGCGCGCCGGCGCGCCCGGAGCCGGCCTGGCCCAGCTCGGCCAGCGCCGCCAGCAGCCGGTCCACTCCGACGCTCGCCCCCACGGCGGGCACGCCCTGGCCCTCGCCCATGAAGCGCTCCACCAGCCCGTCGTAGCGCCCGCCGCCGAACACGCTGCCGTAGCTCGGCAGGTCGGCCAGCGTCACCTCGAACACCGGCCCCGTGTAGTACGCGATCCCGCGGGCGAGATGCAGATCGAGCATGTACGACGCGCGCGGCACGCCGAAGGCCGCCAGGTGCTGAAGGATCTCCTCCACCTCCTTGAGCCCCTCCTCCGCCAGCGCGTTGCCCTTGAGCAGCGCGCGCGCCGCCTGAAGCGACTCCAGGCTGTCGCCCTCGTTGGGCAGGTCAAGAAACTCCTCGATGCGCGCGATCTGCCGCTCGCTGAGGCCCAGCCCGGCGATGCGATCGCCCGAGGCGTCGATCAGCCCCGGCCCCAGCTCCTGCCGCACCCGCTCCCGCCCGTACTTCTCCAGCTTGTCCACCACGCGGTAGATGCTGCGCGCCTGCTCCACGCTCGCCCCGGCGAACGTCCCCAGCCCGGTCAGCAGCTTGCGGTTGCTGAGCCGGATCTTGTAGTTGGCGACGGAGAGCGCGCGCAGCACGCGGTCGATCACCGCGATGATCTCCGCGTCGGCGGCCATGCTCGCCGTGCCGACGGTGTCCACGTCGAACTGCAGGAACTCGCGGAAGCGCCCCGGCTCAGGCTTGTCGAAGCGGAACACGCTGCCTAGCTGGTAGCGGCGGAACGGCTGGGGCAGGTCCTGGCGGTAGAGGCTGACGATGCGCGCCAGCGGCACGGTTAGGTCGTAGCGCAGCCCCACCGCCTCGTCGTCGTGGTTGACGAAGTGGAACACGCCCATGAGCTGCTCCGGCGTGGGCTCGGGGCCGAGCAATGCGTCCAGCGCCTCCATCGCCGGCGAGTCGAAGGGCAGGAAGCCGAACTGCTGGCAAACGCTCTCGATCTGCGCGATCATCCGGCGGCGCGCGCTGGCCAGCTCCGGCCAGCCGTCCTGCATCCCTTTGAGCAAGCGCGGTTTGACTGTGACCATGTCTCACTTCCAGCCCGGCAATCGTGCGGGGTGCGCTACTACCACGATGGGGCGTGCGACATCCCTATGCCGCGCGGTGGGATAGTCTACCCGCCTCAGCGCCGGTCGCGCAACCCGCGGCAGGACAACCCGTAGCTGGTAGGCGGCACTTCAGTGCCGCGTATGCTCGCGGGGCTAAAGCCCCGCCTACCATTTGGAATGGCCTGCGCCGAGCACGCGCGGCGCCTACGGACAACTGCCTTCTGCCTACCAGCCGTGGCCGCCACCGCCCCCGCCGCCGCCGCCGGATGAGCCGCCCCCGCCCCCACCACCCCCGGAGGAGCCGCCGCCTGAATATCCACCGCCACCGCTCGAGGAACCGGGCGGCGTGCTCGCCGCCGAGATCGTCGAGTTGAACGACGACGTGAAGTGCGCAGCGAAGCTGGAGAAGCTGCCGTACGAGCGCGCGCCCGGTCCCCCCGCCACGTAATACCACGACGGGACGTACGTCCAATGCGCCGGGTAGGTGCTCGCGGCTGCACCCGTGGGCGTACCCGCCTCGGCCTGAGCGCGCTGTGCCATGGCCTGCTCGAAGCGCCGGCTCCACTGGTTGTGCACTTCCAGCGCGACGGCGTACGGCAGGAACTGCTCGGAGAGCACGCGCGAGGCGGGATGCTCATCGCCGTAGATGTCCACACCGCCGACCAGCGCCAGCTTGAAGCCCTCTACGCCGTCCAGCACGCCGCGCCCCAGCATCGTGTAGCACGGCATGAGCTGGCCGAAGAGCACGCTCAAGCCCAGCAGCACGATCCCCGCCAGCACGATCCACGGCGCCGCCGAAGGCGTGTGCGCCGCGCTCGCCGCCACGATGGATGCGGCGAGGGCCGCGACGCAGACGGCCACGCCGACTGCGAGCTGGCGCGTGTTGCGCTGGAAGTAGACGCCCTCGCACTGGCGGCTGAGCGACGCGCGCAGCGCTTCCTTGGCCTTGGAGAAAGTCTGCCAGTTCTCGCGGCTCGCCTCCACGACGTCGCCGCCGCTGAACAGCGCGCCCGAAAGCATCGCCTCGTCCGTGGCCAGCGGCGCCGTAGGCTCAGGCAGCTTGGTGAGCGTGTACTTGCCGCCCTCAGTGTCCTCGATGCGCACCGCGCCCTTCGAGCCCAGCGAGATCAGCGCGGTGGTGAAGGCTTTCGCGTCGGCGCCCATGTGTACGATGTAGCGCAGCGCGGCGGGCGAGAGCTGGGTCGGGGGCGAGTCGGTCGGCGTGATAAACCCGCCGGGCGGGTCGACGCCCACCTTAAGCCAGCTCAGCCAGTAGTAGAGCGCCGCGACCACCACTCCCAGCCCGGCCAGTATGACCGCCAGGCGCTTGAGCAGCCGCTGCAAGCCAAGCGCAAGCGGCGTCGGCCGCTTGACGTGCCCCTCCGGCCACTGCACGACGATCGTCAAGCCCTCGGAGCGCGCCAGGGCGTGGGTCGTATGAAACTCGGCACGGCCAGAGGTGACGCCGGCGGTATAGTCCGCGCCGCGCGTGCCATAGCCGCCGGTGTAGGCCGTGGTCTTGACGTCCCCGCCGCCGATGCCCTCGGGTAGGCTGACCACCGCGCCCGCCTCGTCGATCGGCATGTCCCAGCCGTTGCCCGTGACGTTCCAGTACAGCTCGTCGTAGCCGCTGAAGAAACCGAGCTGGCGCGTGGTAGTGTAGATGATCGTGTAGGTGTGCTCGCCGGGCTCGACGTACACGTCGGGGCTGCCGATGCGGATGCTCACGCCGTTGGCCATCGCGCCGACGGCGTACTGCTCCGGCACGCCGTCCCGCCGCACCTCCTTCACCCTGAATCCCACCTCAACCGGGTTGCCCTCGGCGTCCTTGTAGCGCGTCGGGAACTCGCGGATGATGCCGTGCTTGATCTCGAACCCCTGCGCCAGCACGCGGATCGTCTCGGTCACGTCCATCGACGCGTCCTGTCGCACCACGATGTCGCTTGCGAAGCTGAGGACGCGCTCGGGTCCCTCGGGCATCGCGCCCGCGGCGCTACCGCTGGCGCACAGCAGCAACACGGCGATGACGGACAGCAGCACTGCGCGTAAGACTGGCATGACAGGACAAGTGTAGCGCGGGGCCGGTAGGGGCGGCTTCCAGCCGCTCGTAGGGGCGAAGCCATGCTTCGCCCGCAGCAGCGGCTGCAGTGCCCACGTATGGGCGGCGTCCCTGCCGCCGGAAGCGAAGCGACAGGCTACAGGGGACCGGGTACAGGTGGGTCGCCCGGGGGCGTCCCGCATTTCGTAGGGCCGCAGAAACGCGACCCGCGCCCGTGGGCGAACCCCGAGCCGTCGTCCTCAGCCATCCCGCGGCCGTCTGCAACACGTATTCCATTGCTGGTTTCGCGGCGTTGAGAGTGAGACTCAGTCTCAATCAGTGATTCCCTAACCAGCACAAGAGTGTCCGTACTATGTTCTCCCGTACCCGCCCAGTGCCTCCTCGGGCCCCTCGCGAGCCGCCCCGATAAGGGCGCGCCGCGCACGCGCGGCGCCTACGAAATGCAAGGCGGCTGCCCCTCGGGCGTAGGGGCCACCCGTGGGCGGCCCGCAGCCGTAGCGGCACTGCCCCCACCCCCGGCGTCGATCCACCGTGTAAGCGGTACGCCCCGTGCCGCCGAGCCCCCCTCCGATGGTCAGGCCTCGCACACCACGAGGTTAGGCCTCTGTGCCTGACGTAAGGCGGACCGCCGTGTCCGCCAACGTAGCGGCGGTGGGCTTCATCACCCGGCTCACCTGGTCGCTTAGACCTACCAGCCCTCCAGCGGGTATCATTAAGATTGTGAATACGTCTAGAGGATAGGGGTCCGAAATGCACTATTGCACTATTGAGGTGTGTCGATGAGGCGGAGTACTGTTGCGGTGCGGCGCGTTGTAGCGCTGGTGGAGTGGATGGCGGTGGCCGGAATCGTGCTGGCGGCATTCAGCTGCAGTGGGAGCGGGATTGCCCCCGACGCCGGTGGCCCGCCTGGGAACACTGGCTTTGGCTCTTTGCCCAACGACCTCGGTCCGGCGCGCAATGTGGCGACGCTGACCGTGACCACGATTAACGGCAACGACACCTTTGCCCGCTCGGACGTGGCGCACGTGACTGATTTGGGCACCGGGGTGCAGATCAGCGTGACCGACGGCATCCAGTGGGCGATGTACAAGTTCTCCCCGGGCGGCAACCCGCTGACGCGCCTGAAGATCACCCTCAACGAAATACAGGGCAACTTCCATACTTGGGTAGCGGTCAGCGATTACGGCCACGGACACTGGGCGTGGTACGGACCGTACCACAGCGTCCAGCCCGACATCGACTTGACGATCCCGGCGGGCGCGGTATGGACCGATGCCGCGAACAACATGTACTTCGCCGTCGTCGCCTGGAACGGGGCGCTGGTCGAGGTACTCCAGTCGGAGGTTACGGTGGACGTGCCTGCCGCCGCGGCGACTTACACCGAGGACACCAAGGCGGTATTCGACGACAACTGCATCAGTTGCCACGTCCCGCCCGCAGCGCCGATGGGTGTCGTCCTGGACAACTACACCGACGCCGCGGCGAACGCGAGCGCGGCGGCCGCGAAGGTGGCCGACGGCAGCCATCCCCCAGCGGGGATGCCCACAGCTTACCGTGACCTGCTGCAGGCCTGGTCGGACGGCGGGGCGCTGCTCGGCCCCGCGACTCGCTACAGCACGGACGTGGGCCCGTCGATCTTCAGCGCGCACTGCATCGGCTGCCACCCCGGCTACGGCACTTATGCCGGGGCCAAGCCGGACGCCAAGAAGTGCAACACCCGCATCCAGGCCGGCACGATGCCGCCCGCCGGGGCGCTGAGCGCGGCGCTCAAGACGATGATGCAGGACTGGATCGACGACGGCTGGCCGAACTAGCCTCCAGCCGGGCAACCGAGATGATTAAGGCCGGCGATGAGCCGGCGCAGTGGGAGGCGGGGCGACGGGCGCATTCGCCCGCCCCGCCGGAGACTTAGGTTCATCTGGGCGATGCGGCAGCCCGACCACGACGGCCGGTTACTCTATCTACTCATTGAGGTGCTTTAGTGACCCAGAAGAAGGGAATGCTGAGTGGCATTGCGGTGCTGCTCGGCGTGCTGATGCTCGCCGGGCTTGCGCTGGCGATGTACGGGTGCGTCGGGGGAGACAACATTCCCGCCGGCCCGCCGTCCAACGTGGACCTCGGCCCGCTGCCCAATGACCCCGGCCCGGCGCACAACGTGGCCACCCTCGACATCACGACGATCCAGGGGTCGGACACCTTCCTCCGCTCCAACCCGGCGCATGTGCTCAACATGGGCACGCCCCCTTGTCCGGTGAGATTGAACGTCAGCGGCGGGTTCGAGTATGCGATGTACCAGTTCTCGCCGGCCGGCAATCCGCTGATCAACCTGATGCTGGACTTCACCGAGGCCCAGGGCCTCCAGAAGACCTGGGTGGCGGTCTCCGACTTCGGAACGTCAGCCTGGAGATGGTACGGGCCGTATCACGCCGGCCCGATCGACATCCCGCTGGCCGGTGGGACGTGGACCAGCGCGACGGGGATCATGTACTACGCCGTAGTGATGCACACCGGCGGAGTGCTTGATATGAAACTGTCGCAAGTGACCGTGGACAAGCCCTAGGCCTCGCGCACCAGCCTCGCAGTACAGGCCCCGCCTCGAGCGGGTGCCTTGACATGCGCCCAGGTCCGCCGCCGGCGCGGCAGGCCCGGTCGCATTCACCCGGGCCTCAGGTACAATTAGACAGCGCGGCGACCTGGCCGCGACGGCCGGTCGCTAAACTGGCGCAGGTGAGGTGCTTGGATGACCCAGAAGAAGGGAATGCTGGGGGGCGTTGAGATTCCGCTGAAGATGTTACTGCTCGCGGCGTTCATGTTGGCGATGTTCGGGTGCGTGGGGGGCGACAAGCTGCCGTCGGCCCCGCCGGGAGTGGACTTGGGCCCGCTGCCTGATAACCCCGGCCCGGCGCACAGCGTGGCCACGCTTACGATCACGCCGATCCAGGGATCGGAGACGTACCTGCGGTCCGACCCCGCGAAGGTGGTCAACGTCGGCGCGCCGCCAGGCCCGATCGTAGCGACCGTGAGCGGCGGGTACGAGTGGGCGATGTACGAGTTCGATCCGGTCGGGGATCCGCTGACCAACCTCATGCTCGACTACACCGCGCTGTCGGGCGTAGGCGTCTCATGGCTGGCGGTTTCCAACTTCGGCACCGGGCACTGGAAGTGGTTCCTGCTGCCGGACTCCGGCCCGTACAACCTCTCCCTGACCGGCGGGGCGTGGACGAGCGCGACGGGAAAGATGTACTTCGTCATGCTCATGCACACCGGCGGAGTGCTTGAGATGCGCCACTCCGAAGTGACGGTGGACAAGCCCTAGGCTCTGCCCGCCATCGAATGCCGGTACTACGGCCCTCCGTGGCCGGCCCGCGACGCGCCCGGTGGGCGGGGCTTTAGCCCCGCGCCGGGGCCGCGGCACTGAAGTGCCGCCTACCAGCCCGCCGGCGAGCCACCTGCGCCACCGTAGGCGTTCATTCGCTAGAATGAGCGGCGTCGATGGACGAGTCCCCAGAGGCGGGCCTGCGCCGCTACACGCGTGAGGAGCTGGCGCAGGCGGACGGCAAGGAAGGCCGCCCATCGCTGATCGCCTACGAGGGCAAGGTTTACGACGTCACGGCCAGCAAGCTGTGGCGCAACGGCGTGCACGTCCGGGTGCACCAGGCGGGCGAGGACCTCACCGCGGCGATCGATGCCGCGCCGCACGGCGATGAGGTGGTCCTCGACCGCTTCACGCCCATCGGCGTGCTCGTCGACGTGGAGGTCGGCCCATCCATACGTGTGCCGCCTCCGCTGTTCGAGGCGATCCTGCGCCGCCACCCGCACCCGATCACCGTGCACTTTCCCATCGCGCTGGGGATCGCCGCCGCGCTGTTCACCTTTCTCAGCCTGTTCAGCCCCCAGCCCTGGCGGCTGTGGCTTCAGCAGGCGGCGCTGCTCAACATCTGCATCTTGGGTCTGGCTACGCCCCCGGCGATCGCCACCGGCCTGCTGAGCTGGTACTACAACTACTCCGCGGTGTGGACGCCGATCTACCGCGCCAAGACGTTCCTGTCGATCACGCTCGCCGTGCTCGCCACAGCGGCGCTAATCACCCGCCTGGCGCTGATGCCCGGCGCAGATGGGGGCGGCGGATGGTACTGGGCCTATAGCCTGATGGTCATGGCGCATGCGCCGGTGGTGATTGCGCTAGGATACTTCGGCGGGAAGATCACCTTCCCGTCGTGAGCGGCGGAGACTTAGGATGACGCGGGAAGACGAGAAGCAACTAGAGCGGATGATCGAGGTCATCGCCCGCGCCATCCCCAAGGAGCGCGATGCCGGCAGGCTCTACCGCGACACCGCCAAGCGGGCGCAGGGCGAGATGCCGCGCATGCTCTTCGAGCACCTCGCCACGCAGTGCGAGGAGCACGAACTCAAGCTGCGCAGCGCGCTGGAGATCCTCCGCCGCGAGCTCGCCGAGCTGAAGGCGCGCAAGGGGCAGCCGCCCTCCGAGCTGCCCGCGCTGCATGAGTTCAACGTCCACATCCGCAGCACCCTCAGACTGGCCAGGGACATGAAGGTCCTGGCCGAGCAAGGGCTGCGGGACGCCAACGACCCGAGCTGCGTGGAGATGTACACCATGATGCAGGAGATGGCCCTGAGGCTGCACGACCTGGCCGACCGCGAGGCGGGCAAGCACATCGACAAGGAAAAGTGGGACTAGCGGACAGCCCCTCCGCGCTGAACGGATCGCCCGCGGCGCGGGGTAAACAGCAAGGCGGCGGCGACCGGGAAGTCCCTGAGAGGTGAGAGGACGATGAAGAAGTGGCAGTGCATCCCCTGCGGATACATCTACGACCCGGCGGAGGGCGACCCCGACGGCGGCATCGCGCCCGGCACGCCGTTCGAGGCCATCCCCGACGACTGGGTCTGCCCCGTCTGCGGCGTGTCCAAGGACGAATTCGAGCCCCTCGACGAGTAGCGCTTGCCTGAGCTCCCCGAAGTCGAGACCATCGCCCGCCAGCTCGCGCCATTGGTGTCGGGGCAGCAGGTCCGCCGCCTGGAGATTGTCGACGCCAAGCTCGCCTCGAATGGCCTCAAGCTGCTGAGCAAGTGCCGCATCCGCCAAGTGATGCGCCTGGGCAAGCAGATCGTCTTCGAGCTTGCCGGCAGGAAGGGCCGCCCGCTCTGGCTGGCGGTGCATCTCCGCATGAGCGGCCGCCTGCTCTGGGTGCCGGACGCGCACCGGGGCAGCGCCGAGCAGCGGTATGTGCGCGCGCGAATCGTGCTCGATCGCGGCGCCCTGGTGCTCGACGATCCGCGCCGCTTCGCCGTGCTCACGGTGAGTCGCACTCCCGCGGACATCGCGCCCGCCGGCCTCGACCCCCTGTGCGGAGAGCTGACATCGCGGCGGCTGGCAGGGCTGCTCGGCGGTTCGCCGCAGCCGCTCAAGCTCTGGCTGCTGAGGCAGGACCGGCTGAGCGGCATCGGCAACATCTACGCCAGCGAGATCCTCTTCGCCGCGCAGCTC
>Ga0315284_10008617_pt1 | contig 14566 bp, 12 predicted proteins | sample YL17G09_16_MG_FD_203696 | JGI IMG/M metagenome (GOLD analysis project Ga0315284, IMG submission 203696) | Sediment microbial communities from Yellowstone Lake, YNP, Wyoming, USA - YL17G09_16 | ecosystem: Environmental > Aquatic > Freshwater > Lake > Sediment | place: USA: Wyoming | collected... | reverse complement strand
TGTCGATGTGGCCCTTGGCGTTGTCCTTGGTGAGATCCTCACCTTCCATAAACCGGCCGATGGTATCGCAATGAAGGTCGATGACCGCCGCGTCTTTATGAAGGAACTCGACCCGGAATTTCGGATCAAGCAGGTTTTCCTTTGTATTGGCCAGGTTTGTGATGATGTCATAATGATATTGGCTGGCCAAGCGCAGGAGTTCGGGATCTATGATATCGGGTCCATCGCCGGGCATGTGGTATTCCGGATGTTCATCATCGAGCTTCTCCGTAAGAATGTTGCCCGTCCTCAGGCTGATGGCCGTGACGCCTTTGGCCCAGAATGAAGTATGGTCTGAACCCCGATAATTCACTCGGGGGAAGAGCTTCTTCTTGGTCCCCTCGTCCATTTTTGCTTTGATAATGTCGTAGAATTGCGAGTATTCCCACAGGCCGCCGACATGAAGGTCGGAATCGCCCGTGCCGACCATATCGATATTCATATAGACAGCCGTCTTAGGGAGGGGAAGGACGGGATGCTCCGTGTAATAACGGGAGCCGACAAGGCCGAGCTCTTCGCCCGCCCAGGAAGCGAAGATGACCGTCCTGGCCGGCTTGAATTTGTTAGCGGCCAGGGCCCGGGCCGTCTCCAGGACAACGGCGGCCGAGGTCGCGTCGTCATCGGCGCCGGGATAGATGAACCCGTCGATCCCGATGCCCAAGTGGTCCAGGTGACCGCCGAGGATGAGACATTCGTCCTTGAGCTTGGGATCATGGCCGGGCAGGATGCCGATGACATTCGGAGCTTTCCGCTCTTCCTGAAGGAAGTGGGTTTCCATTTCAACGACGGCCTCGATCGCGGAGGAATGCGGCTTCTTCTCTCTGAGCAGTTTGCTGACCAGGTCTCTCCAGCTTTTCCTGGAGATATAGAAAACGTCATTGAGGAAGTTGCGGCCGGCGCGCAGAAGCACGAAATTCTTGGGACAAACGCCCGGCCTCAGCACCGATGAAACCATCCGTCGCATGGGCTGATCGCCCGGCTGGGACGTGTCCATTTCGATAATTCCCACGGCTCCTTTTTCCAGCGCCAGCTTGACTTTCTTCTCAAGGGTCCAGTCTCTCTTTGCGGCATCGTCAAGGACGGCGGGGGCCTCCGGAAGCAGCAGCAGGATTTTTCCCCTGGCCTCAAGGTTTTCATAGTCGTTCCAAGGAGGCTTTTCCGAGACGACGCCATAGCCCGCAAAAGCGATCTGTCCTTTCGATATTCCCGAGCCCGTCCCGCTGAGGGGATAGAAATCGCGGCCGCGTCCGGCGAAGTACACACGATGCTGGGGCGTGAGGATCTCCAGGCGGATGGGTTGCTGATAATCCGACCAATTCCTAAAAGGGACTTCTTGGAACCACGTCCCGTTATCGCCCCCGGGCGCCAGGCCGTACTCCTTCATTTTGGCGGCGACGTACTCGGCCGCCTTCTGATATTCCGGAGAGCCCGCCCTCCGGCCTTTCATTTCGTCGGAGGCCAGGTATCTGATATGGTCATAGGCCCGCTGGCCATCGGGCTTCGTCTGGGAAACAAGGAGGCCGCCGAGGCCGAAAAAGAGGCACAGAGAAAAGCTCGCTATTTTTTTCATGGATTTTCCCCACTTCTATAATAATTGAAAGACTCTATCGAAAGCCGTTGAGTTCCATGCATCGAAATTTTTCTTAATTTAATTCAAAACGCCGTCTTTTGCAAGCTTCGGCGCAGCCGGTCGAACGAAAAACAAAATATTTTGTGGGACAACGCCGATTCCTCTAAAGGAAGCATATCCAAAAATGTGATTGCAAAGAGGCGTCGGAATCGCCCCTTAGGCCCCTAATAGCGGAGGGGGGCCCCGGACACTCTTGGAGGAGGACCCTTTCACAGGGTCCCCCTCCAACGAGCGGCGGGAATACCCGCCCGCTCTGCCACCCCTCCAAGGAGCATCCTCCCATGAATTCATCGCCAGATGCTCCTTGGAAAGGAGGCAGAGAGCGAAGCGAGCGTTGGAGGGAAACCCAGAATAAGGGGTTCCCTCCAAGAGTATCCGACGGGACTGGTTCCCTGGGGGGGCGGGGGCGATTCCGGCGCCGATAGAAAACTAAACAAACGGATATGCTTACTCCTCTAAAATATTCATTGCAATGCCGTTGCATTTGTGCTATTTTTTCCGTTACTTTTTTTGAACATTTATTGTGGGAGGTACATATGAGTCAAGGCGGAAAACACTTGTTTACATCGGAATCGGTGACGGTCGGCCATCCGGATAAAATCTGCGACCAAGTCTCGGATTCGGTACTGGATGATTTAATCGCTCAGGACCCCAAAAGCCGCGTCGCCTGCGAGACTCTGGCCACGACGGGGCTCGTCCTTATCTCCGGAGAGATCACAACCCTCGGCTATTGCGATTTCCAGAAGGTCGTCCGTGAAATGGTCCGAGAAATCGGCTACACCAAGGCCGAATACGGTTTCGATTTTCAGACCTGCTGCGTACTGTCTTCGATCCACGAGCAGTCTCCGGATATCGCCCTGGGTGTGGACGAGACGTCGGAGCACGAACAGGGCGCCGGCGACCAGGGGCTGATGTTCGGCTATGCTTGCCGGGAAACAAAGGATTTGATGCCCATGCCGATCATGCTGGCCCACGGGCTCGTCCGCCGGCTGACGGAAGTCCGCCGGCAGAACATCCTGGATTATCTCCGTCCGGACGGAAAATCCCAGGTGACCGTCGAGTACGACGGCGATAAGCCGGTCCGGGTCGAAGCGGTCGTCATTGCCGCTCAGCACAATACCACCGTTAAGATCTCCGACTTGCGTCAGGATCTGAAAAAGGTCGTCATCGGCGAAGTGATTCCGGCCGGGATGATCGACAAGAACACGAAGATCTACATCAACGGGACTGGCCGATTCGAACAAGGCGGCCCCCTGGCGGATACGGGGATCACCGGCCGCAAGATCATCGTGGATACCTACGGCGGAGTCGGGAGCCACGGCGGCGGAAGCTTCTCCGGGAAGGACCCGTCCAAGGTTGACCGCTCGGGGTCCTATATGGCCCGGTACATCGCCAAAAACCTCGTCGCCGCAGGCATTGTCGATAAGCTCGAAGTCCAGATTGCCTACGCCATTGGGATTGCCCAGCCGGTCTCGATCATGGTCGATACGTTCGGGGCGGCTAAAATCGGGGAGGACAAGATCAAAGAACTCGTCCGGGCCCATTTTCCGCTGACGCCCAAAGGGATGATCAAGCATCTGGACCTGCTCCGGCCGATCTACAGAAAGACGGCCGCCTTCGGGCATTTCGGCAGGACCGAGCCGGAATTTACCTGGGAGCGGACGGACAAAGCGGAAGTGCTGAGACGGGATGCCGGTCTCTAAGGGATATCAAGAATGGAATACGATGTCAAAGACTTGAAGCTGGCCGAGAAGGGGAAGCTCCGGATGGAGTGGGCGGGGCGGTTCATGCCCGTCCTCAATTCCATCAAGGAAAAATTCGCCAAAGATAAACCGCTCCAGAACATCCGCATCGCGGCGTGCCTTCACGTCACCTCGGAAACGGGGAACCTGATGGAAACCCTGAAGCTGGGGGGCGCCCATGTCCGGCTGACCGCCTCCAACCCGCTCAGCACGCAGGATGACGTGGCCGCGGCCATGGTCAAATATAACAAAATCCCCGTTTTTTCCATCAAGGGCGAAGACAACAAGACCTACTATGACCACATCCATAAAGCACTTGGCCATGCTCCTCAAATCACCATGGATGACGGCGCGGATTTGGTCAGCACCATCCATACAAAAAGAACGGATCTGTTGGAGGATATCATCGGCGGGACCGAGGAGACGACGACAGGGGTCATCCGCCTCAGGAGCATGGCCCGTAAGAAAGTTCTCAGATACCCCATCGTGGCCGTCAACGACGCCAATACCAAACATCTTTTCGATAACCGTTACGGGACGGGACAGAGCACGATCGACGGCATCCTGAGGGCCACCAATGTCCTCCTGGCTGGGCTGAATTTCGTCGTGGCCGGATACGGCTGGTGCGGCCGGGGAGTGGCCATGCGGGCGCGCGGCGCCGGAGCCAAAGTCATCATCACCGAAGTCGATCCGCTGAAAGCTCTGGAAGCCGTCATGGACGGCTATCAGGTCATGCCCATGAGCGCGGCGGTCAAGATCGGCGACATCTTTGTCACCCTGACCGGCGATAAGACGATCATCGGCCGGAGCCATTTCCAAAAAATGAAGGACGGCGCGATCGTCGCTAATTCCGGACATTTCAACGTCGAAATAGACATCCCCGCCCTGACCGCCTTGTCCAAGAGCAAAAAGAAAATCCGGGAGTCGGCGGAGGAATTCACCCTCAGGGATGGCCGGAAGATCTATCTCCTGGGCGAAGGGCGTTTGATCAACCTCACCGCCGCCGAAGGCCACCCGGCCATGGTCATGGACATGAGCTTCGCCAACCAGGCTATGTGCGTGCTCTTTCTAGCTCGGGAGGGGCGGCGGCTCGATATCAAGGTCTATTCCGTCCCCAAAGAGATCGATGAATCCATTGCCCGGATGAAGCTCGAGGCGATGGGAGTCCGGATCGACCGGCTGACGGCCGAGCAGAAAAAATATCTGGCGGCTTGGGAAGAGGGGACCTGACCCGGTCCGGCTCAACGGCTATTTCTTCGTCGCTTCTTTGATCCTTTTTAAAACCTCGTTCGCTTTCGTCCTCAAATCCTGGGTCTGAGCGTTGGGCGGGGTTTGGGCCAAACTGGCCAGGATCCGGTCCATGATCTCCTGGGACTTAGCATAATTCTCTTTTTTGAAATAGGCGACACCCAGGTTGTAGTTCACGTTCAACTCGTCCGGCGCAAGCTTCTTGGCCTGCTCGTAGCTTGAGATCGCGTCATCCGGTTTTCCCTGCTCGTCAAAAATCAAGCCCTGAAGATTCCAGGCGATGACCGAGCGGCTGTATTTTTGGAGCGATTTTTTTACATAATCCAGGGCCGTGTCCATGTCTTTTTTCAGGAAATAGAGCTTGGCCAGGTTGTAGCTAGCGTTATAATTTTGTTCTAGGGCGAAGGCCTTTTGGTATTCTTCTTCGGCCTTGTCCAGGCTGCCCAGCTCCTGATAGGCGGTGCCGAGGTTATTGTGGCCCTCGGAAAAGCCGGAATTGATGGCCAGGCATCTCTCGAAGGCCTTGACGGCTTCCGCCGCGTTTCCTTTCATCATGTGGGCCAGCCCCAACAGGTTCAAGGCCAGGGCGTGCCGCGGGTCGAGAATCAGCGTTTGGTTCAGATATTTAAAAGCCTCATCGACCAGCCTGGCTTGCATGCAGACGACGGCCTTTTCGTACTGGTATTGCGGATCCTTCTCCCGTTCTTTGGCCAGGCGTTGCTGGGACGTGGCGCACGAGGCAAGCGCGAGACCGATGATCAAGACGACGGCCAAAGCTTTGTTTTTCATGGCAGGCTCCTTTTATTCATCCCTGAGAGCCCTGGACATAAGGTCGACCAAGGCCTTTTTTGGGTCTTTATTTTTATACAGGATGAGATAGATCTGTTCGGAAATGGGCATCTCTACGTTTTCCCGCCGGGCGAGCTGGCGGGCCGAAAGCGTCGTCACAATGCCCTCGGCGACCATTCTCATCGAAGCAATGATGGCGGAAAGCGTCTCTCCTTTCCCTAACTCGAAGCCGACATGTCTGTTCCGGCTGAGCGGACCCGTGCAGGTCAAAACCAGGTCGCCCATGCCGGCCAGGCCGGAGAACGTTTCTTTTTTAGCGCCGAGCTTAAGACCGAGGCGGCCGATCTCGGACAGGCCCCGCGTCACCAGGGCAGCGCGCGAGTTATACCCGGAGGCCAGCGCATCGGAGATGCCGGCGGCGACGGCAATCACATTTTTTAGAGCGCCGGCCAATTCCACACCGATGATATCGCGGCTTGTATAAACCCGGAGCGAAAGGCTCGAGATAAAATGCTGGACCTTCCCGGCCAAGTCGGGCTCGGCCGAAGCGAGGACGAGTGCGGTGGGATGCCCCTCCGCGACTTCCCTGGAGAAGCTGGGACCGGAAAGAACGGCCAGGTGAGGGTGGGCGAACGGCTTGAAGACGTCGGTCATCACTTCGCTCATCCGCATAAAAGTCTTTTTTTCGATCCCTTTGGTCAGGCTGATCACGACCTGATCGCGGCTCAAAAAAGGCGCCATGTCGGAATATGTTTTCCGGCAGAATTGAGAGGGGACGGCGACAAATATCAGGTCTGTGGCCGACAGGGCTTCTTCGAGGTCATGATGAAAGGAAACTTCGGGCGGAAAAAAGAAGCCCGGCAGAAAGACCTTGTTCTGGCCTTCTTGGCAGGCGGTCTCGAAGATGTCCGGCTCGCGGATCCAGAGCTTTGTCTTGATTTTCTGGCGGCCGAGGTAAAGGGCAAAAGCCGAGCCCCAGCTGCCGCCGCCGATCACGCTGGCTTTCATGGGTCGAGTCGGACCTTCTCGCCGAATTTCCTTTCTTTGCCCTGGACAAGGCGCTTGATATTTTCCAGGTGCCTTATCAGGATAATCAAAAGAATGGGCAAACTCAAGAGGATGAGCTCCGTGGGACCGCGGAGGAGAAAGATGAACAGGGGAAAGAAAATAACGGCCAGGATCGAGCCCAGCGAGACGGTCCGGGTCAAGGCGATGGTGAGGATAAATAGGCCGAGGCTGCAGAGGGAGGGCATGAGGTCCAGGGAGAACATCGCCCCCGCCGCCGTGGCCACCCCTTTGCCCCCTTTAAAGCCGATATAGATGGGAAAGCAGTGCCCCAGGACGGCCAGCCCGGCCGACACGCCGGCCAGCCGCTCGTCGCCGAAAATTTTCATGGCCAGGAAAGCCGGCAGGAATCCTTTCAAGATATCAATCAAAGCGACCGGCAGGGCATAGGCCCATCCTGCGAGGCGCAGGATGTTGGTGGCCCCCGTCGCGCCGCTGCCAAAAATCCGGACGTCTTTTTTTTCTATCGCCCGGAAAAAAACATATCCTGTGGGAAACGCGCCGATAAAATAGGAGGCCAGGGCAAATAGAATTTTCATGAGAGTTCCGACTGGGCGAGGGCCGTGTATTCGGCGCCCGACGGCCTGAGCTTGCTCTGGAAAAAGGTGATTTTTTCGACGGTCATTTGGCCGAAATCGGTCGTTTTGTTTTTTTCAAGCTCTTCCAGAATCTCTTTCAGGTTTGAAGGGGTCCGGACCCGTCCCAAGGTCAGATGAGGATGGAAAGCCCTCTTCTCCCGGGCAAAACCCAGTTTCTCAAGCTCGGATTCAAGCTCCTCCTGCAGGCTCATCAGAGCGGGCTGTTCTTCGACCCCCGCCCACAAGACGCGGATGTATTTCGGGTTGGCCGGGAAATATCCGGTTCCCTTGACGGCCAGTGGAAAGCGGGGATACGTTTTTGAGAGGGAGCCTGTCACGTTCTTGACGGGAGAAGCCTGCGCTTCTTCGATCTCACCGAGGAATTTCAGAGTGAGATGCATGCCTTCCTCTCGGACCCAACTGATGTTTTTCGGACCGAGCTTCTTCAAGCGTCCTAGAAAATCCAAAAGATTTCTCTTGATGACGGGGTCAAGGTCGATAGCGATAAATGTCCTCATAGGAGATGTCTCCGGAGCATGTCCAACGCTTTCTGGGTAGATTGAAATTTGATCTGCTCCCTTTTGCCCAGAAAGACATTCTTGATGATGTCAACGCCGCCTTCCCAGGACAGCGCTGAATAGACAAGCCCGACGGGTTTTTCCGCCGTGCCACCGGTCGGTCCCGCAATGCCCGTGATCGCCAGGCCAAGGCTTGATCCGGCCTTCTGCCGGACGCCGTCCGCCATAGCTTGGGCGACTTCGGCGCTGACGGCCCCGTGGTTTTGAATCAGCGCCTCCGGGACATTCAGGTCCCGGATTTTGGCTTGGTTGCTGTACGTTATCAAGCCTTCCAGGAAGTATTTCGAGCTGCCCGAGACATTGGTCAATCGATGACTGAGCAGGCCGCCGCTGCAGGATTCGGCCACGGCCAGGGTCTTTCGATGTTCGCCTAAAAGCCTTCCGACGACTTCTTCAAGCTCCTCGCCGGCCGTGGAAAAAACATGGCCTCCCAGCCTCTCCAGAATCCTCTGCCCTAAATCTTCGATTTTTTTTGCCGGCAGGCCGGATGCGTCCGGCGCAAAAGCATAGAGGTGAATTTCGATCTGGCCGGGCGAGGCGAGGATCGTCAGACCGAGACCCTGTCCTTTTGGATAGAGGCCGCTCATGCGTGTCTCGACTTCGGATTCCGTGAGTCCTGCGATTTTGATCACGCGGCGCGAGGAGAAGCCTTTCTGGAAAGCGGCCAGCTTAGGCCAGACAAACTCTTCGAACATCGGCTTGAGCTCGGCAGGCGGTCCGGGAAGAAGGGCGATCCGGGTCCGGCCTTCCTCGAGCCACAGCCCGGGCGCCGTGCCGTTTTTGTTTTCCAAGACCTCGGAACCTTGGATGATATAGGCCTGTTTTTTATTCGCGGTCGGCATGGCCAGGGCGCGCCGCCTGAAGCGGGCTTCGATTTTTTGAAAAATGTCAGGGCAGTAGACGAGTTGTCTGCCCAGAGTTTCAGCGAAAACCTCCCGGGTGATATCGTCTGCGGTGGGGCCGAGGCCTCCCATGGCCAGGAGGACATCGGCTTGGACGAGGGCATTCTTGATGCAGACAAGAAGGCTCTCGCGGTCGTCGCCGACGACGGTCTTGAAGGAGACTTCCAAACCCAGATCATTCAACCGCTGGGTTAAATAGAGCGAATTCGTGTCCTGGTAAAACGGCGTGAGGAGCTCGGAGCCGACGGCCAGGATTTCGATCTTCATTTTAAAATGAGATAAAGGTGGACCAGGATTCCGGCATAGGCGCCGGCTAGGATGTCATCTGCCATAATGCCCAAGCCAGCCTCGAGGCGCTCCAGCTTGCGGATAGGATAGGGCTTGGCGACGTCAAACAGGCGGAAAAGAAAAAACGAAAGCAGGATGGGGAGCCAGGACGACGGGACCAGAAAAAGGGCAATCATTTGTCCGCAGACTTCGTCGATGACGACTTTCCCCGGGTCTTTTTGCCGGAGTTCTCGAGAAAACAGTGTGGAAGAGACCAGCCCGACAAAGAAAACCACCAGCCAGAGGCGGACATAGAGCCCCCACTCCCATTGGACAAGAAAAAATTTATAGAGGAGCGCAGCGATAAGACTGGCAAAGGTCCCCGGAGCGACGGGAAAATATCCAGCGCCGAAGAATGTCGCGAAAACCTTGGAGAGGAATTTCATTGAGCGAATCGCCCGTGGTAATCATATACGTCTGATGAGAGGATTTCAACTTTTTGAAGCGGCGAGGACAATCGGCCGTGAGATTCGGGAGCGTCGACGAAAATACAGCCGTCTACCTCGGGCGCCTGGAACCGGCTGCGGCCGACGAGCAAATGGGAGTCGTGCTGCCAGGCGCCTTCGAGGAGGACGTCGATTGTTTGAGCAACGTACTTTTTCAGATTTTCCGACGAAATGCCCGCTTGGAGGTCGAGGATCCTCTCTTTCCTGTTTTGTTTGACTTTTTTCGGCACGGGATCACCGAGCGAATAGGCCTCTGTCCCTTCCTCCGGGGAATAGGTGAAAACTCCGAGGTGGTCGAACCCGGCCTCTTGGACGAAACGCACGAGCCCCTCGAATTCCTTCTGTCCTTCGCCGGGAAAGCCGACGATCAGGGAGGTCCTGATCGAGATGCCGGGGATTTTGGCCCGGATTTTTTTAAGGAGCTTGAGCGCGCGCCGGCCGTCCATGGCCCTTTTCATTTTTTGGACGAGCCTGGGATCGGAATGCTGGAAGGGAATATCCAGGTAGGGACAGAGTTTCGGGTGTTGCATGACTTCCAGCAAGGCGTCTGTGACCTCCTCGGGATATCCATAGAGAAGCCGAATCCATTCGATTCCCCGGACGTCAATGAGTTTTTGAAGGAGCCGGGATAGGCCTTCTTTGTTGCTGGCGTCTCTTCCGAAGTAGGTCGTATCTTGAGAGATCAGATTGATCTCTTTAACGCCGCGGGCAGCCAGCATTTCCGCCTCCTTGACGATCGAACGAGTGTCCCGGGACCTGTATGTCCCTTTGATCAGAGGAATGGCGCAAAAGGCGCACTGGTGGGAGCAGCCCTCGGAGATCTTGATGTACGCCCAACCTGCTGGTGTCGAAACAAAGCGGGGCGAGGCATGGCTGTAGAGGAAGGTTTCGCCGGACCCGGCGAAATCCTGATCTTTGACAACGTGGACGATCTTGTCGAAATCCTTGACGCCGACCCAATCATCGACTTCCGGATATTGTTTCTGGAGCGCCTCTCTGTAGCGTTCCGAATAACAGCCCGTGACGATGATTTTTTTCCCGCGGTCTTTGACCTTCCTGGCTACGGCTTCTTGAATGGCGCCTTCGGCCTCGTTTTTGGCGGGCTGGATGAAACCGCAGGTGTTGAGGATGATGATGTCGGCGGCGGCGGGATCAGAGACAAAGAGGTATCCGGCCCTATCCAAATAGCCGAGCATCACTTCACTGTCGACGAGATTTTTTGCGCAGCCGAATGTGATGAGGGCGATGGTCTTCATTTTCTTTTATCGAAGAAAAGGCCGATCAGGGGTAGATTCTGTAGAGAAGCCGGGGGAAGGGGATGGTCTCACGGATGTGCTTGATCTTCGAGATCCAGGCCACGGTCCTCTCGACGCCGAGACCGAAGCCCGAATGGGGAACGGTGCCGTACTTTCGGAGGTCGAGGTACCATTGATAGGCTTCCCGCGGCAGGTTGTTCTCTTTGATTCTCTGTTCCAGGATGTCGAGGTCGTGAATTCGTTGGCTGCCGCCGATGAGTTCACCGTATCCTTCTGAGGCCAAAAAATCCACGGCTAAAGCTAGGTCGGGGCGTTCCGGATCCGGCTGCATGTAAAAAGCTTTTATTTTTGCCGGGAAATGAGTGACGCAGACCGGGCTGGGATAGATGTCCGAAATGATCGTTTCTTCGGGCGCGCCGAAATCGTCGCCCCATTGGATCGTCGAGCCTTTTTCTTGGAGCTTGGGAAGGGCTTCCTCATAGGTCAGGCGGGGGAACGGCTTTTTGACCTGTTCTAAGGGTGCGGCGTCCCTCTCCAGTTCTTCAAGGTCCGATTTTCTCCTTGTCAGGACTCTCTCTAAGATGAAAAGGATAAGATCCTCGCCCAGTTCTATGGTGTCTTCGAGCAGAGCGAAGGCCACTTCCGGCTCGACCATCCAGAATTCAATCAAGTGACGCCGCGTCTTGGATTTCTCGGCGCGAAACGTCGGTCCAAAGCAGTAAACTTTGCCAAAGGCCATGGCCGTTGCCTCGTTGTAGAGCTGGCCGCTCTGGCTCAGGTAAGCTTTCTGGTCGAAGTATTGGGTTTCAAAGAGCGTCGTCGTGCCTTCGCAGGCGCTGGGCGTCAGGATGGGCGTATCCATCAGGCGGAAGCCGCGGCCGTCAAAGAAATCCCGGATGGCTTTAATCACCTCGGCCCGGACCTGGAGAACAGCGTGCTGTTTCCTGGAGCGGAGCCATAAGTGGCGGTGCTCCATGAGAAAGGGCGTGCTGTGTTCTTTGGGCGTGATCGGATAATCCTGGGCGACCTGGAGGATCTCGATATCCTGGAGGCTGAGCTCGACGCCGCCGGGAGCCCTTTTATCCTCACGGACGCGCCCTCGAACGATGAGAGACGTCTCCTGGGTGAGGGCGTCGAATTTTTTGAAGAGAGGATGGGATTCGTCCGTGCCGAAAATCGTGGTCTGGAGAATGCCCGTGCCGTCGCGGACAAGGATAAACCGGACTTTTCCGCTGGATCGCTTGTTGTATACCCAGCCGCGGACTTCGACATCCTGATCCGGGTAAGCTCCGATCTCTTCGATATAAACCCATTTCATGGCGCCAAAATTATAAAGAATATGGGCGGCCAGGTCAATCCAAATTCGTCCGTCGAAGCGGGACTCCACGGAGCCCGCAGGAAATGGAAGAGATTCTCTTTTGAATATTGGATGCCGATGGGCATTGTGAAGCATCTTCGAATCTGTGATTTCCTATCGGTGCCGGTATCGCCCCCCCCGCCCCTGGGGAACCGGTCCCGTCGGATACTCTTGGAGGGGGAACCTGCAAAAGGGTCCTCCTCCAAGAGTGTCCGGGGCCCCCCTCCGCTATGGGGCTTCGGGGGCGATTCCGACAACTCTTTGAAATCACATATTCGGAGATACTGACCGGGCATTGCATTTTTTTGGAAGATGCTTTAATTTTAGGAGGATGACGGAGATCAAGGGTTTTCATCCGGTCAAGCTCATCTGCGGTGTCATTTTCTCCAAGGAGGAGCATCTTCAAAAAGCCGAGGATCGACTCATCGATCTGTATGGTCTTGCGGACAGCCGCAGCCGGCATTTTGATTTCGACCTTACCGATTATTACGACTCGCAGATGGGGAAGAACCTAAAAAGGACATTCCTCGGCTTCCTCGATCTCATCCCGCCGGAACGATTGAGCGAGATCAAGGTCCGCAGCAACGCCCTGGAAGAGGATATCCGCCGGGAATTTAGAGCTGATATCCGTATCGTCAACCTGGATCCCGGCTACATTACCCAGGCGGCCTTGATGATGGCGACGGCCAAGGATTTTTCTCATCGCGTTCCGCTGGCCCAGGGCATTTATGCCCACCTGGAATTTCTCTTCACAAAAACTGGAATCCGACGGCTCGACTGGACCTACCCGGACTTCCTCAAAGAGGGGTATCAGACGTATTTTCAGGGCGTGAGAAAAACCTACCTGGACCAGCTCAGGCAGGGGTCAAGAAGACCGTGACGGCGATTGGCTGCGGCTGGAATTCAGGCGTTCACCGACGATGATCATGTTGGATGGACCTTCGTTTGATCGCCATCAACGCCTTATTTTTTTACGGTTTTGACAATATCGGCCATCCGCCAGATGTATTCCGGAGTTGTCCCGCAGCAGCCGCCGATCAGGTTGGCGCCGTTTTCGATGAGGCGCGGAATCTGGCCGATATACTCTTCGATCCCCTGGGAATAGACAAGCTCATGGGAGTCGGACAACCCGGGTTGCCCGGCATTCGGCTGGGCGATCAAGGGCAGGGATGTCCGCGACCGCATCTCCTTGATGAGATCGGCCATGTCCTGGCTGGTGAGAGTACAATTGGCGCCGATGACCGGGACCTTGTTTTTTTCGAGTTCTTCGACGCACTTGGCGACGCTGTCGCCCATGAGGGTAAAGAATCCCCGGGGCTTGCGGTCGAAGGTCATGGTCACGAAGACCGGCATCGACGAGGCGGCTTGTCTGGCGCCTCTGAGCGCGGACAAGGCCTCTCTGAGGTCGAACATCGTCTCGATCAGAAGGAAGTCGACTTTTCCCATGATCAGGGCTTTGGCCTGAACGGCAAAGGCCTGCTCGAAATCGGCTTCGGTGAATTCGCCCTGGGGCCGGAGAAATTTCCCGGTGGGTCCTAGGCTGCCGCCGATAAAACGGTCCTTCGGCTTGACGTCTTGCGCCAGCTTGGCCGCCGCGAAATTCAGCTCATGACATTGATCGGCGAGTCCGTAGGAGGCCAACTTGATCTTGCTGCCGCCGAATGAATTGGTCACGATGGCGTCCGACCCGGCCTCAAAATAGCTCCGGTAAACGTCTTGGACGGCATCGCGATTCTTGACATTCCAAAGCTCGGGGCACATGCCCTGGGGAAGTCCGCGCTTCATCAGCTCCGTGCCCAGGCCTCCGTCGAGAAGGACGGTCCGCTGGCGGATGAGGTCCAGAATTGTTGCTTGGGCCATGGTCAGCTCCTTAGATGTCCTCCGGATGGAAGGCGGAAATTTTTCTGAGTTTTTCGATGATATCCGGAAGTTCCCGGAGCGCGATATCGATATCTTCATTGGAATTGAAGCGGCCCAGCGACATGCGGATTGTCGAGCGGGCGATTTCCGGCCGCAGGCCGATCGAAAGCAGGACGTGGGAGACTTCCTCGGCATCTTCGCTGCAGGCCGAGCCGGTGGAGACGTAGATCTCTTTGGTGGCCAAGGCCAGAAGAACGGCTTCCGCCTCCAGCCCCAGGAAGGAATAGCTCAGGGTGCTCTTGATCCTGTTTTCCGGGTGGCCGTTGAGCTTGATCTTGGGGATTTTTTCTTCGATGCCTGTCCTGAGACGGTTGGCGAGTCTTTCGATCCGCTCCCTGTCTTGAGGGAACTTCTCGCCGAGGATGCGGACCGCTTCTCCGAAACCGACGATGCCGGCGGTGTTCTCCGTGCCGGCCCGCAGCTTGCGCTCCTGATGCCCGCCGTGGATAAACGGAGCCATGGGGGTTCCCTTGCGGATGTAAAGGGCGCCGACGCCCTTGGGCCCGTAGATTTTATGCGCGGATATCGACAGGAGGTCGACTCCGAGCTTGTCCACTTTAAGGTCGATTTTGCCGAACGTCTGGACGGCGTCGGTGTGGACGAGGGCGCCTTGACCTTTGGCGATCCGGACGACCTCCTCGATGGGCTCGATCGTTCCCAGCTCGTTGTTGGCATGCATGATCGAGATC